>Ga0335085_10005733_pt1 | contig 19843 bp, 16 predicted proteins | sample Lox_Sample_45_FD_206712 | JGI IMG/M metagenome (GOLD analysis project Ga0335085, IMG submission 206712) | Soil microbial communities from Loxahatchee National Wildlife Refuge, Florida, United States - Lox_Sample_4.5 | ecosystem: Environmental > Terrestrial > Soil > Wetlands | place: USA...
CTGACCGCGGAGGGCCGGATCCGCCAGGGCGCGGCCGTGGTGGTGCCCAACATCATGGCGTACGCCACCCACAGCGCGGTCGGCATCTACGACCCCGGCCGTCATTTCCTGGACCTGGAGGAGCTGTCGCCGTCCCTGATCGGGGATGCCCTGGCCGCCATGGTCCGGCACGCCCACTGCGTCCGCCGGGCCGACCCGGCGGCCGTGTGGAGCTCCATCAACGCCAACTACCTCCCGCCCTCGGGCGCCTCGCTGGTCCACCCGCACCTCCAGTCGGCCCATGACGCCTTCGGCCTGACCAGCCAGCGCCTGATGGCGGAGCGGACGCGAGCCTGGCAGGACGGCGGGCGCGGTTCCTACTGGGCCACGCTGGCCGAGGCCGAGGCGGCCGGGCCTCGCTGGGTCGGGCAGACGGGCCGGGTGGCCTGGTTCACGCCCTTCGCGCCGGCCGGGTTCCACGAGGTGTGGGGCGTGGTCGGCGGCGCGGCCGACGTGACCGAGCTCACCGAGGAGGACTGCGCCGCGCTCGGCGACGGGCTGTCCCGGGTGCTGGCCGCCTACCGGGACTGGAACCTGGCCTCGTTCAACTACGGCCTGGCGGGCGGCGGGCCGCGGGGCCGCGGGGACGGCTACCAGGTGGTGTTCAAGGTACTCAGCCGGTCCAACCCGGAGCCCGTCTACCGCAGCGACGCCACCTACTTCGAGCGCCTCTACGGGGAGGCGCTGATCGACCTCAGTCCGGAGGAAGTGGCCGAAGCGGTTCGCGCCAGGTTCTGAGTTACTTCACTGCGCTGCCGGGCCAGTTGGGATTGGCGGTCAGTTCCGGGTGCGGGCCGGTGAAGGCGCCGGCCGCGATGGCGTTACCGCGCAGCTGGTACTCGAGCCAGGCGGTGGCGTAGCCGAGAAAGCCGCCGGGGTTCCCGCCGGACGCGGGGTCCGCGATGGAGGCGTGGTCGGCGGGCTTGCCGTCCGAGTTCGTGATGATGCCGAGCGCGGCGTGGACCGGGGCGCTGAGGAAGTAGCCCTTCTCGGTGGCCGGGCTGGCGATGATCGAGTCCCAGAATCCGTGCGTGGAGATGAAGAAGACCGGCCGGGTCAGCGCATCCGGGTGGGCGGTGCAGTCGGCCGCGGTCGGGCAGTCCGGGTTGGGCGCGGCCCAGATCGCGTTGGGCAGCGAGAACGTCATCACCGTCTTGATCAGCGCCGGGTCGTTGGTGGCGGCCCGGACCGCGCCGGTGGCACCCTGCGAGGTGCCGACCGCGGCCACCTCGGTCACGTTCAGGTGGCCGTGGAAGACGCTGGACGTGACGCCGTTCTGGGCGGCCAGGTAGTGCGCAGCGGCGTCGATCTCGCGGCCGCTGCCCGTGTTGGGCAGGGTCGAGGCGATGACGGTGAACCCGTACGAGGCGAGGTGCCGCAACAGCACGGAGACCTGGGCGGGCGACCCGCTCGTACCGTTGCCCCAGGTCACGATCGGGCTCTGGAAGCCGAGCGCGGCGTAGCTGCTCGGGTAGTACAGGTCGTAGACCGCGCTGCCGTCGGTGGCGGTCCCGGTCGTGGTGGCGTACGGTCCCATCGGCGAGAAGGCGGCCTGGACCGGGAAGGCAGGCGGGGCCGGGGCCGGCTGGACTGGCTGGGCCGCCTGGACTGCTTGGACTGGCTGGGCCGGCTGGGCCGGCTGGCGCGCGGCGCCGGTCAGCGTAGCCGTCAGGGCGGCCATCAGCAGGCTGGCCGACAGTGCGGCGCCGGCGGCGCGAGCGGCGCGGCGGCGGGTGCGGATGTGAGCGGTGGCCATGGTGATCCCCCTGTTCCCTCACCTGGCTTGACCCGTTTCGGGACCATTCGCCGGTTCAGAGAGGCGGGCCGCGTGGCTGATACATGGCACCGGTAGGTGGCTGCGGCGGCCGCCCCGTCACGCTGACGCCGCCGTGCGGGCGCTAGTCTCCTGTCATGTCGGCTGACCTGGACGCTCTCATCGCGTTGATGCCGTTCGCCGGGCAGCTCGGCCTGGTCCTGGACGAGGCCGACGCCAGCCGGGTGGTGATCCGGCTGGACTGGGCGCCGCACCTGTGTACCTCGGGCGGCGTCATGCACGGCGGGGTGCTGATGTCACTGGCCGACACCGCGGGCGCGCTGGTGACCTTCCTCGGGCTGCCCGAGGGCAAGAGCACGGCCACGATCACCTCGACCAGCCACATGTTCCGGCCGGTCAGCGGCGGGACGGTGCGCGCGGTGGCGGTACCGGTGCACCGCGGCCGGACCACGGTGACCGCGGAGACCAGCGTCTTCGACGCCGAGGACCGCCTGGTCGCCCAGACCCTCCAGGTCCAGGCGGTGAGGTAGCCAGGGCGCTGCTCGCCAGGCGGCTCGCTACTGGCCGTCCAGGCGAGCGCTACGAGGGGTGCTGTCTAGATCTCGCATCAGTCCGGGTGCTGGCGCACCGTCCTTCGGGCCACAACTGTGTGTATGGTTGCTGCAACGCCTACCCTAGGACGTGCATGTTGTGGCAATCATGCGCAAGGCGGTGACGCCTTCTTGCTTCACTGGGGGCCTGTGGTGCGGAAGTGAGTAGCGGTACGCCGATCCCGCCGCTGCCCGCGTCCGGCTGGACTGCGTGTCCCCCCAGGTACCGAAGAATGTAGCCGGGGGCACACGGCCCCCCGTGGGTGAGGGCGAGCGTAGCGCGGGGCAGGGCGGAAGGGGCCGGGAACCGGCCGGGGCGGGACATCAAGCGAACAGGCGTGATCTACGGGGCATGCCTTAGTCGTCCAGGCGGCTGGCCAGGAGCTGGGCCAGGTGGGTGCCGGGGACCTGGGCGAGCTGGTCGAGCTGGGTCCGGCAGGAGAACCCGTCGGCCAGCACCACCGGCTCTCCCGTGTCGTCCGCCGCGCGCGCCGCGCGGACCGCGGGCAGCAGGGCGGTCTCGGCCACGGCCCGCGAGACGTCGTAGTGACCGCGTTCCACGCCGAAGTTCCCGGCCAGCCCGCAGCAGCCGCCGACGGCGGTGACCTCGGCGCCGGCCCGGGCGAGCAGGGCCGAGTCGGCGTGCCAGCCCATCACGGCGTGCTGGTGGCAGTGCGGCTGGGCGACCGCGCGCAAGCCGGCCAGGTCGGGCGGTTCCCACTGCGGGGTCTGGGTCAGCAGCTCGGCCAGCGTGCGGGTGGCCTCGGCGGCCTGGCGGGCGCGCGGGTCGGCGGGCAGCAGCTCGGTGATGTCGCCGCGCAGCACGGCGGTGCACGAGGGCTCGAGGCCGACGACGGGGATGCCGGCCCGGAGGGCGGGAGCGAGGGCCCGCAGGCTGCGCCGCAGCTGCCGGCGGGCGCCGTCGAGCTGGCCGGTGGAGATCCAGGTCAGCCCGCAGCACACCGGCTCGCCGGTGACCTGGACCGCGTAACCGGCGGCCTCGAGTACCCGCACGGCGGCCCGGCCGACCTCGGGCGTGAAGTGGTCGGTGAACGTGTCCACCCAGAGCAGCACCGGCGTCCTGCCTGGTGCCGACCCTGCAGCCTGGCCAGCCGCCGGGCCCGGCGCTTGGCGGCGGGTGAACCAGTCCCTGAAGGTCTGCGGGGCGAACCGCGGCAGCGGCCGCCGGGCGTCGATCCCGCCCGCCCGCTTGGCCAGGGCGGCCAGCACCGGGGCGCGCAGCGTGGCGTTGGCGGCCCATGGCGCGTGCGAGGCCAGCCGGGCCCAGCGGGGCAGCCAGCCCAGTGCGTAGTGGGCCGGCGGGCGCGGCCGGCGGCGGTACCGCTGGTACAGCGCCTCGGCTTTGTAGGTGGCCATGTCCACCCCAGTGGGGCAGTCCGACGAGCAGCCCTTGCAGGCCAGGCACAGGTCCAGCGACTCGGCTACCTCCGCCGAGCCGAAGCCGCGCACCAGCGTGCCGTTCGCGAGCTCCTGCAGGACCCGCGCGCGGCCGCGGGTGGAGTCCTTCTCGTCCCTGGTGGCCAGATAGGACGGGCACATCACGCCACCGGTCGCGGTGGTGTCAGCCCGGCACTTGCCCACGCCGACGCAGCGATGCACCGCGGCGGACAGGTCGCCGCCATCGTGCGGGTAGGCGAAGCCGAGCCTGGTGCGCAGCGGCCGGGCCTGCGGCACGCGCAGGTCCGCGTCCAGCGGCGCCGGGTCGACCAGCACGCCGGGGTTGAGCGTGTTGCCCGGGTCGAAGACCGCCTTGACCGCGGCCATCGCGTCGATGGCCTCAGCCGAGTACATATACGGCAGCAGCTCGCTGCGGGCCCGGCCGTCGCCGTGCTCGCCCGACATCGAGCCGCCGTACTTGCCGACTAGCTGCGCCGCCTCCATGACGAACGTCCGGTAGCCGCCCGCGGCCGTCGAGAACGGGAAGTCGATGCGGATGTGCACGCAGCCGTCGCCGAAGTGCCCGTAGGCCAGCCCGTCCAGGCCGTGCCCGGTCATCAGCGCGTCGAAGTCACGCAGGTACGCGCCCAGGTGCTCGGGCGGGACGGCGGCATCCTCCCAGCCGGGCCAGGCGGGCGCGTCCGCCGCGGTGCGGCTGCCCAGGCCGGCGCCGTCCTCGCGGACGCGCCACAGCGCCCGCGCCGGGGCGCCGGTGACTACCAGCGAGTCGAGGCAGCCGGCGTCGGCGATCAGCCGCGCGGCCGCGGCCTGCGCCTCCGCCTCGGTGCCGCCCGCGGTCTCGACGAACAGCCAGGCGTCGCCGCGGGGCAGCGCCGGGACGGCCGCCGCCCCGCGCCGGGCGCGGAAGACCTCCACCAGCCGGGCGTCCATGCCCTCGACCGCGACCGGTTCGTGCGGCAGCAGGGCGGGCGTCGCATCCGCGGCTTCGGGCATGCCGGGGTAGCCGAGCACGGCCAGCGCCACCGCCTTCGGCGACGGCACCAGCCTGACCGTGGCGCCGGTGACCACGCCCAGCGTGCCCTCGCTGCCGACCAGGAACTTCGCGACGTCCGCGCCGTTCTCCGGCAGCAGGTGCTCCAGCGAGTAGCCGGAGACCTGCCGGGTGAACCGGCCGAACTCGGTGCGGATCAGGCCGAGGCGGTCCCGGACCAGGGCATCGAGCGCGGCGCCGACCACGGGCATGGCGGCCAGGCCGTCGCGGTCCATCCGCCGGGCGGTGAGCCGCTCCCCCGCGGCGGTCAGCACGTCCAGGCTGACCACGTTGTCGGCCGTGCGCCCGTACCTCAGCGCCCGCGAGCCGCAGGAGTTGTTGCCGATCGAGCCGCCGATCGTCGCCCGCGAGTGCGTCGAGGGATCGGGGCCGAAGCGCAGGCCGTGGCCGGCCGCGGCCGCGGTGATGTGGTCCAGGATCGCGCCGGGCTCGGCGACCGCGGTGCGCGCCTCCTGGTCCACCGTGAGCACGCGGTTCATGTGCCGGGAGAAGTCCAGCACGATGCCGGAACCGACGGAGTTGCCCGCGATCGAGGTGCCGCCGCCGCGGCTGGTGAGCGGTACCCCGGCCCGGCGGGCCACGTCCAGCGCGGCGGCCGCCTCGTCGGCGTGCCTCGGGAAGGCCACCACGCACGGCAGGACCCGGTAGTTCGAGGCGTCGGAGGAGTACTCGGCCCGGCGCCGGGGCGAGTCGTCCACCTCGGCCAGCCCGGCGCCGCGCAGCGCGGCAGCTAGGTCAGGGGGCGGCACGACCGCCGCTGTCGTTCCTTCGGCACGCGCGATGGTCATGGTCCTCCAGGCTATCTCCCGACGACCGCCAGCGGTTTCCCCACGGTCGTGGCCAGCGGCTCTCCTGCCGTGGGAGCCGGCGGCCGGCTAACGGCAGCGGCCGGCGGCCTGACCGCGGGCCGCGCGGCGTACGGCGGCCGCTGCGGGGGCAGCGGGATCCTGATGTCCACGCCGTCCGCCGAGCGCCTGAGGGCGGCTTCCGGCCAGTGGCCGACGATCATGGCGAGCACCCGGCGGTTGCCGGGCAGGACGTCCATGGCCAGCGCGGTCCGCCCGCGCGCCTGCGCGCGGGCGATCAGCGCCCGCATCAGCGCCGCGCCCACGCCCCGGCGCTGCCAGGCATCGGCTACGACTACGCCGACATCGGTTGCTCCCGGCCCACCCGTTCGTTCCGAATTTCTTGGGTTTTCTGGCGTCGTCCGGTCGGCGGCCATGGCGTGCCCGACGATCACACCGTCCGCGACGGCTACGATCGCGTCGACGTGGGCGGGCTTGCCGACCATCAGGTCGAGCAGGCCGCAGGACGGCGTGACCGGGGCGAAGAACCTGAGGTAGCGGCTCTCCACGGACAGCGCGGCGAAGAAGTCATGGAGCACGGCCTCGTCGGCCGGGGTCACCGGCCGGATCGCGGCGGCGCGGCCAGCGGATCCAGTCACCTGGGTTCGGTTCACGAACTCAGGATGACCCCGGATTGCTGAGTCTGTCAACTGGACTTAGCATATGGATATGGCACGGCCATGGATCCTCGATTACGACTCGGCCAACTGCGCGATCGGCGCGACCGTGGGCATCCTCGGTGAACGGCCGACGTTCCTCGTCCTGCGCGAAGCCTTCAACGGCGTGCGCCGCTTCGACGACATGCAGCGCCGCACCGGCATGCCCCGCCAGGTGCTCAGCCAGCGGCTGGCCCGGCTGGTGGACGAGGGCCTGCTGCGCAAGGTCCCCTACCAGGAGAGCGGCCAGCGCCGCCGGACCGAGTACCGGCTCACCGAGAAGGGCCTGGACCTGTACCCGGTGCTGCTGGCGCTGATGGACTGGGGCGACAAGCACGCGGTCGGCACGGCCGGCCCGCAGGTCATGATCCGGCACCGGGACTGCGGCGAGCTGGTGGGCCTTCAGGTGACCTGCGCGGCCGGGCATGTGCTCGAGTCCGCCCGGGAGGCCACCCCGGTGCCAGGCCCCGGTGCCCGCAAGATCGCCTGACGGCGGGTCGGCGTAAGGTGCTGCCATGCTCTTTCCGACCTCTCTCGTCGGCAGTTACCCGCAGCCGGACTGGCTGATCGACCGGGCCCGGCTGGCCGGCCGGTTCCCGCCGCGCGTACGCGCCCGCGAGCTGTGGCGAGTCGATCCCGCCTACCTGGCGGAGGCCCAGGACGACGCGACCCTGCTGGCCATCAGGGATCAGGAGCGGGCCGGCCTGGACATCCTCACCGACGGCGAGGAGCGCCGGGAAAGCTACTCCAACCGCTTCGCGACCGCCCTCGACGGCGTGGACATCGACAACCCGGGGACCGCGCTCGACCGCAGCGGCCACCCGAACCCGGTGCCCAGGATTACCGGGCCGATCAAGCGGCGGCACGCGGTCGAGGTGGACGACGTGAAGTTCCTGCGCGCGAACACCACCGCGACGATCAAGATCACCGTGCCCGGGCCTTTCACCATGTCGCAGCAGGCGCAGGACGACTACTACGGCAACGGCGAGTCCGCGGCCCTCGGCTACGCCGAGGCGGTGGCCGAGGAGGTTGCCGACCTGTTCGCGGCGGGCGCCGACATCGTCCAGTTGGACGAGCCCTACCTCCAGGCGCGCCCGGAGCCGGCCAAGCAGTACGGCGTGAAGGTGATCAACCGGGCACTGGAGGGCGCGGCCGGGACGACCGCGGTGCACCTGTGCTTCGGTTACGCCGCCATCATCCACGAGCGCCCGGCGGGCTACTCGTTCCTGCCCGAGCTAGCCGCCTGCAGCTGCGACCAGATCTCGATCGAGACCGCCCAGTCCGGCCTGGACTGCTCGATACTGGCCACGCTGGACGGCAAGACCGTCATCCTGGGCGTGCTCGACCTCAACGACATGACCGTCGAGTCTCCGGAGACGGTCCAGGCCCGGGTCGAGCGGGCGCTGCCCTACGTCCCGGCCGAGCGCCTGGTGCTCGCCCCGGACTGCGGCATGAAGTACCTCCCCCGCGACGTGGCCTTCGGCAAGCTGTCCGCGCTGACGGCGGCGGCCGGGCGGCTGCGAGCCGGACAGGGTTCCTAGCCGAGGATCTTTCCCCGGGGCCAGCCGGGAGAGCACAATGATCCGGTGACTTATGGCCAGGTAGGAGCGGTGTGCCCACAGTGCGGCCGGGCCGACACCGTGCATTCGATCGGGGAACTCGCGGCGTTCGCCCGCAACCAGCTCGGTCAGTCCGGGCCGGGATACCAGTCCGGGCCGGGATACCCAGCACAGCCCGGGTACCAGGCACAGCCCGGGTACCAGGCACAATCCGGGTACCAGGCACAATCCGGGTACCAGGGGCCTCCGGGGTCTCCCCCGCCTCCGCCGCCGGGTTTCCCCGAGCCTCCGCCCTCGACCGGGTTTCCCACGCCGTCGCCGTCGTCGGGTTTCCCCTCGCCCTCGCCATCGCCCGGGTTCCCCGCACCGCCCCCGCCGCCTCCTCCCCCTCCCCCGCCGCCGGACTACGACGACGGGAGGCCGCCGCCCGGCTATACCGGGCAGCGCCGCCCCAGCCGGTGGTCGAGTAGCAGCAGGTCGACGAGCAGCTCCAACGACAACAGCGACGACTCCATCGAGGACGTCGTGACGGGCCTGGTCATGGACGCGGCGACGAAGTTCGCCGGCCGCGCCATCAGCCGCCGGCTGAAGCGCGCCATCGACGAGCGGGTAATGCCGGCCATGGCGGCCCGCCAGGAGGCCATGGCCCGCCAGGAGGGCATGCTGCGGGAGCAGATCGCGATCGCCGAACGCTATCCGGACCTGCGGGCCTGCCTGAGCGACAAGCTGGTCTTCCTGGCCGGCGGCCGCCGGACGGTGCCCATGCCCCGCGACCTCAGCGGGCTCACCATGGCGCACGCCGACGCGATCGTGGCCCAGCTGCGGAACGGCTGACCCGGATAGCGGATCTTTTGAACGTGTTCAAAAATCCGGGTTACCTGGGCTTGTAGCCTGCCCCGTTAGGAAAAATGGGTATGCGGACGGTCCAGTAGCTCGCCGTCGAGGAAGGTGTCAACCTTCTCGTTGTAGAACGCGACCAGCCCGGCGATGGGCAGCAGCTGGCGGGTGGGGAAGTCGTACGCCCAGGCCAGGTCCTTATGGACGGTGTCGCCGACCTGGACCGACCAGTAGGCGCTCGTCGTGCCCTTGTACGGGCATGACGTCACGGTGCCGCTGGGAACCAGGTGCTCGGGGTGGACGTCGGTCCGGTTGAGGTAGTACCGCGTGGGCAGGCCGGTCTCGAACACCATGACCGGGGACCGCGAGTCCGCCAGTACCACCCCGTCGAGCTCGACGCGCACCTCGCGGTCCGAGCGCAGCGCGTCGACCCGCGTGTACGGGTCGCGGGGGTGGACGAACACCTGCTCGTCCTCCTCGAACCAGGCGTCGAGCGCGGCCCATTCGAAGCGGACCATGCCGTCGAGCCCGTCCACCGTGGCCTTGGTGACCAGGCGGGCGGCCCGCGGGCGGTGCGCCTCGCCGGCCTGAAGGCCGTGCAGCTCGACCAGGCCGCGGCCGGTCTGCTGGCTGTGCCCCTCAGCAACGAGCAGATCGGACCGAACGTCGGCCAGCGGAATGTAATACTGCGGGTAGTGCGGCCACTCCCAGACGTACAGCGCCCGGGTCGTGTCGAGGACCTTCTCGGTCCCGAGATAGGCGCGGACGCGGCGCGGCACCGGCGCGACGTGGTTCACCGGGACGATCGAGGCGGGGTAGTCGTTCACGATGGCTCCTATACGTCCAGGATGAAGCGGGCGGCCGGGCTGAGCCGGGCCAGGGTCGGCGGCCTGACGTACTTCTGCTGGTCGAGTTGCTGGCCGTTGGCGCGGCGGGTGAAGTAGGAATGCAGCGCCCGCCGGGGCTGGTCGCTGCGGTTCATGGTGCCACCGTGCCACAGGTGGCTGTTGAACACGACAACCGTGCCGGCCGGCGCGATCAGCCGCACCTCGTCCGGGTGGGGCGCGGCCGGGTCATCCAGCGCTTCGCGAGCCCGCTTGGTGAACCGGTGGGAGCCGGGCACCACGCGGGTCGCGCCGTTGTCCGCGGTGAAGTCGTCGAGCAGCCAGACCGAGTTGCAGACCTGGAACTCGCCGGGCCAGACCGGGCCGCCGTAGTCGGCGTGCAGCGGCTGGAGACCGTGACCGGGCAAGGCGGCGCGGAAGTTGAGCGAGGAGAGCTTGAAGTCGCCGAGCACGTGGGCGACGCAGGCCAGCAGCCGGGGATCGGTGAAGCAGGGGTCGAACATCGCGCCCTTGTTGACGAGGTCGGCGAGCCGGTCGGCCCCGTTCTCCTGGTGCACCTCGAGCCCGGCCTGGTCACCCTCGGCGGCCAGAAGCTCGGCCAGCCGGGTGCGGATCGCCGTCAGCTGCGCGGGTGAGAGCACGCCGGGCAGCGGCGCGTAGCCGTCGCGGTCGAGCCGATCGGAGGTCCGCGCGTCAATGCTGGCCCCGGTGACGCCCAGCTCGGCCAGCGCGCTCGCCATGTCCATGCTGCCCAGCCTACGGCGAGCCCGGTCGGTTGAACGCGTTCAACTGACCGGGGGGAGCGTGGCACCGAGCCGGTACCTCATATTCCGACCGGTACGCCGGTAACGTTCACCGTACGATCGAAGGTATGTCCGCGACCGAACTCCGGTTCGGCCGGGCGCCGGGAGCATGGCCCTTGCTCGGTCACGTCGTCGCTCTGCAGCGCCGCCCGCTGGCGCTGCTCGACTCGTTGCCGGCCCACGGCGACCTCGTACAGATCAGGCTGGGGCCCAGGCCAGCCTACGTCGTGTGCCACCCGGGCCTGGCCCGCCAGGTGCTGACCGATCTCCGGGGATTTGACCGAACGGGCCTGGCCTACGAGCGGCTCAGAACGGCCATGGGCAACGGCCTGGGCAGCGCCGCCCACCAGGATCACCGCCGCCAGCGCCTGATCATGCAGCCCGCCTTCCGCCGAGAGCACCTGCGCGGCTACGTGTCCGTGATGCGCCAGGAGATCACCGCGGCCATGGAGTCCTGGCACGACGGCGACCGACTGGACCTGGTGGACGAGATGTTCACCCTCACCACCACGATCGCCCTGCGGGCACTGTTCTCCTCCCAGCTCGACCCCGACCGAGCCGAACTCCTGCGCCGTGCCTTCGACATCTTCCTCCGCGGCATCTACACCCGGGCGGTCCTCCCGTGGGCGGGCCGCCTGCCCACTCCCGGCAACCGCCGCTACCGCCGGGCCGTGGCCGCCTGGCGCACCCAGGTCAGCGAGCTCATCGACGCCTACCGGCGGTCCGGAGCCGACCGCGGCGACCTGATGTCCCGCCTGCTGGCCGCCCGCGACGACGAGGATCACGGCATGTCCGACACCGAACTAGCCGACCAGATCGCCGTCCTGATGCTGGCCGGCGGCGAGACCACCTCGGCCGTCGTGACCTGGGCCTGGCATCTGCTCATCACCCACCCCGAGATCCTGCGGGCCGTCCAGGCCGAGACCGATGCCGTCCTCGACGGCGACGTCGCGGGCTGGGACCACCTGCCTCGCCTCGACCTGACCGCCCGCGTGGTCCGGGAATCCCTGCGCCTCTACCCGCCCGCCTGGGTCGTCCCACGCACCTGCACGCGCCCGGTCACCCTGGCCGGCCGGACCCTCCCGCCCGGGAGCATGCTCGTCTTCAGCCCTTACATCCTGCACCGCCGCGCCGACCAGTACCCGGACCCGACCTGCTTCGACCCCGCCCGCTGGCTAACCCCGGCCGCGGAACACCGGGCCTCCTATCTCCCCTTCGGCGCCGGCGCCACCCGCTGCATCGGCGAGGACTTCGGCCTAGCCGAAGCCACCCTCATCCTCGCCACCACGGCCGCCCGCTGGACCCTGTCCTTGGATCCCGGCACAGTTGTCTCCCCGGCCGCCCGGGCCGTCCTGGTCCCCCGAGCGTTCCCGGTTCAGCTGTCAGCCCGCTGACCTCGTACGCAGGCGGTTCCGCCAGTTGAACGCGTTTAACTTCCTGGATGAGAGCCCCCGGGCCAGACTCGTCAGATCGGGTACCGGGTGGGTTCGGTGATGTAGTCGCGTCCCGAGGGGGTAGTCCACCGGAAGGTCCCGTCGGGGAGCTGGTCCACCTTCCACCGGGGCTGCTGCTTGAGCCGGTGGTCGTGCCTGCACTTCGGGCCGCCGTTGCACAGGCACGTTCTGCCACCGCTCTCGTACGGGGCGTTGTGCTCGAAGTCGCACTGGCTAGCGGGCCGCCGGCAGACCGGGCTGACACAGGTGGCGTGCCGGATCTGCGCCAGGTGCCGCAGCTTCACTCCCGGGTTGTGGCCGTTGGCCTGGAACCGGTGGTCGCAGTGCTCGGTGCTGAGGGGGTGGAGTTCGATGATGAGGTCGGGTCCGGGTCCGGGGGTGCGCAGCCGCCAGGTCCCCAGCCCGCCCGGCGGCCCGTCCCGCTGTTCGCGGGTGAAGCTGAACCGGGGGCCGTCCCTGACCCTGGCCGCCGGCTGCGACCTGCCCCGCGTCCCGCGTTTCCCGCGTCTGGCGTGACTCTTGGGCTCGGGCCGGGCGCAGCCGTGCCATTCCGCGTGCCCGTGCGCATCCGTCACCGTTACGCACCAGCTCGTCCGCGGGTTCCGCGCCGCCGCCGTAGCCAGGTCCCGGGCCAGCCACGGATCAACAGGCCCGAATCCGCTCATCTCCCCCGGCCGATCCGCCAGCCCGGTCAGGTCCGCCAGCGGCACCGTCAAGGTGCCGCGGACCGCGAAGCCGCCCGGCGCCACGTCCTGCTGGGCGGGCCTGCCTTCGGGCCGGGGCCGGGAGTCTTTGTCCAGCAGCAGGTCCAGGTAGGCCCGGGCCCGCAGCACGTCCATGTCGCCGTCCAGGCCGCCCTTGCGAAGCTCATGCGCCCACGCCGTGATCCGCTGATCGGCGGCCAGGACCTCGGCCGGGGGCAGTTCCCGGCCCATCAGCGCCGCGTTCCCGGAGTCCTCGGCCCACCGCTCCACCCGGGCGTCCTTCTCGGCCTCCTCCCGGCGCTTGTTCGCCTTCTCCGGGGCGACGTCCATCACGGCTTTGGCGGCCGCGTCCCGCAGCCCGCTGGGGGTAAGCCGGTGTGCCCGGCCCAGTACCTGCTCCTCGGCCGCCCGGGACTCGCCGTCATCCAAAGGGGCGGTGACATCCACGATGACGGTGACCTTGGACTGCCGCAGCTTCCCCGACCGGTACTGAGCCATGGTCCCCGGGAGCCGCTGCGCCAGGGCGTGAGCCCGGTCCATCATCCGCTCCACGGCGGATTTGGACTCGGCCAGGAGTACGCGCAGCTCATCGATGGCGAACTCATCCCACCGGGCCGGCATGTCCTGGGGGTCCCGCGGCTCGCAGCCCTGCTCCGGACGGCGCCGGATGAACTCGGCGATCGCGAGGTGCTTGCGCGCGGAGGCATGGGCCTCGACCCGGTCCCACGCGGCGATCGCCCCGTCCAGCTCCGCGTCCGTCGCCCCCTGGTACCGGTCATCGTCCCCGGCGGCGGCGTCAGCCAGGAACGCCAGCTCGCTTCCGCCGGGCAGCCCGTCGGCCAGCCCGCCCCTGGCGAACCCAGCCGCCCAGGCCAGCTGCTCCCCGGCAGCCAGCTCCGGATCCGCGTCTTCTTCCTCGTCATCCCAGCCCGAACCAGGCGGGGGCTCCTCACTGAGGTCAAAGGTGGCGTCACACCACGCTTCCCAGTCCTCGGCGGTCATCCAGTCGGGAGTGGGAACGGGATCGCCGGGCTCGGGGGCAGCGCCCGCGTGAGCCGGTCCTCGAGGCATGATCACCACCCCGTTCGGAATCTAAGATTTGCATAGAAAACAATACCGAATGTGAAATCGTCGTACACGACGAAACGCCATTGATCGAAATAATGTACGATATATTTGCAAAGCCTGTGCCGGGCGGTGAAGGAAGCCGAGCGCCCGGGATCAGGGCGGCGAGCGCCTGGATCAGAGCGGCGAGGACGGGGCTACGGCGGGAACAGGGCTAGCGGGCGGGCCACGGCCAGTCGTAGAGCCGTCCGGTGAAGTCGTTGAACGGCGTTCCCTCATACCCGTCCTCGAACGGCGGGACCCCATGGTCGTGAAGGACGCGGAGCGCTGTGAACACGCCTCCCCTGAAGGCCTCAGCCAGCATCTGGGCCAGGATTTCGCGGTCGTCTGGCGCCATGCCTGCCAGCAGCACGCTGATGCGGCACTGTGCGTCGTCCTGCAGCTCGCCAGCGCCGGGATACCATCGTCCGCTCCTGACCCAGTCGGGGCCGATCTGGCCCTGGCCCTGGCGGCACTCGCTGACGAGTTCGTCGATCAAGGACCGGTACAGCCGCCGGCCGTCATCTGGCACGCAGACCAGTATGACGAGTCAGGCCAAATCTATATATGAACGCCGCGTCAGGTGGTCTCTGGTCCCCGATCGGACACCGCCATACCCTTCCCTGCATGACCGAAGAATGGCGGGCAAGTCTGGTCATCTATGACGACGGGAGCCTCTTCAGGAGATCCCGGTTTCGCGATCTCCTGCGCAGCCGCCTGGGCGGCGACGTGGCGGTTTCCGTGGGGCAGACGGAGATCTTCCTGTACACGGGGTCGGCGAAGGCAGCCGACGAGGCCGGGCAGGTGGCCCGGGCCCTGCTCGGGGAGCAGGGACGCCGGATCACGGAAACCCGGCTCGAGCTCTGGGACCCGGCGGCCGGGGAATGGCGGGATCCCGAGAAGCCGGCCGAGCCAGAAGACAAGCCGGGGCCAGGCCGCCTGGAGTCGAACGTGATCGCCTTCATCAAGGGGGCGGGCCAGGCCCTCCAGTACGGCGACCCGTTCCCCTAGAGCAGGGCGGCGGGGACGGGGACGAGGCGCGACCGCAGGTATTCGCCGAGGCCCTTGGCCTGGGCGTCGGGGCGGGTGGTGCCGGACACGCCGGGGGCCAGCAGGCCGTGGATGACGAAGTTGACGGCCAGGAGGTTCGGCAGCTCGTAGCGGTCGATCGGCAGGTGGGCCGCCTCGGTGAGGAGCTCGCGGAGGCGGTCCGTGGTCAGGTAGCCGCGCAGCCAGTCGTACGCCCGCGGGCTGACCGCCCACAGGCCGACGTTGGCGGCGCCGCCCTTGTCGCCGGAGCGCGCGCCGCACAGCCGGCCGAGCGGGATGTTCTCGGTGGGACCGGTCAGCGGGGCGGGGCGGGCCGGCTCGTCGGGGGTGTCGGATCCGGCCGGGGACGGGGCCGGGCTCTGCGCCGGGTATTCGAGCGACCGAACGGGCTGGGTGCTTCCGTCGGGAAGGTGCACCTCCTGGCTGACCAGGGCGGCCGGGATCAGCGCGGGCCAGTAGACGCCGAACGCGCTCGCCCCGCCGGGGGGCGCGGTGGTGTGGAAGCCCGCGTAGCCGGCCAGCGCGAGCTCGGTGGCGGCGTTGGAGAACGCGCGGCCCACCTTGCCCTCGTCCTGATCCTTGACGGTGATCCGCAGGTGCGCGGTGGCCTGCTCGTTGGACGGCGCATCCGGGTGGTCGAAGCGGAGCAGGCGGACGTCGAACTCGCCGAACTGGTCGGTGCCGCCGAGCACCTCGGTCAGCAGGGCGACGGCGTGCTCGGCCTTCTCCTCGATGTCCAGGCCGGTCAGCACCATGGTGGTGGTGTTGCGGTAGCCGCCGAGCATGTTCAGCGCGACCTTGAGGGTGTCCGGCGGGGGGCTGCCCCTGGTGCCGGTCAGCGCGACGCGGTCCGGCCCCTGCCGGACGAGGCTGATGGTGTCGAAGTGCGCGACGACGTCGGGGTTGAGGTAGGCGGGGTCGCCGATCTCGTAGAGCAGCTGGGCGGTCACGGTGCCCACGGAGACGACGCCGCCGGTGCCGTCGTGCTTGGTGATGACGCTGCTGCCGTCGGCGGCGACCTCGGCGATCGGGAATCCCGGATAGCGGCGACTGGTGATCTCGGCCGGGAAGCTGTAGTTGCCGCCGGTCGCCTGCGGGCCGCACTCGATGACGTGCCCGGCGGCGACCGCTCCAGCCAGGGCGTCCCAGTCGTCGTGGCGCCAGCCGTGCCACCAGGCGGCGGGCCCGGTGACCAGGCTCGCGTCGGTGACCCGGGGGCAGACCACCACGTCGGCGCCGGCCTGGAGCGCCGCGGTGATCCCCCAGCCGCCGAGGTAGGCGTTGGCGGTGACCACGGGCAGGTCCGCCTTGGCCAGCGGCAGCCCGGTGTCGAGGTTGGCGAGCTCGTGGCCCGCGGCCTGGAGGTCGCCGAGGGCCGGGATCAGGTCGTCGCCGGCGATCCAGGCGACGCGGGCGCTCAGGCCCAGCCGGGCGGAGAGCTCGGTGATCTTCGCGGCCAGGCCCGCGGGGTTGAGGCCGCCGGCGTTGGCGACGATCTTGACGCCGCGGTCCAGGCAGGTGCCGAGGACGTCTTCCAGCTGCTTGAGGAACGTGGTCGCGTAGCCCAGGGCGGGATCCTTGCGGCGGGCCTTCCACAGGATCAGCATGGTGAGCTCGGCCAGGTAGTCGCCGGTGAGCACGTCGACCGGACCAGCAAGGGCCTCACGAGCGGCGGCCAGACGGTCGCCATAGAAGCCGGAGCAATTGGCGATACGCACCGGCCTAGTCATGGGCTGGCTTCCGGCCGGTGCCCGCGGCGCCGGCGAAGGCCTGGGCGATCGACATCCACTCGGCCGCGGCCGAGCCCTCGATGACCAGGGCGAGGTCGTCGCGGTGCCGGCGCTGGGTCACCAGCAGGCAGAAATCCAGGGCGGGGCCGCTCACCCGGTTCGTCGCGTCGGGCGGGCCCCAGGTCCACGGGGTGCCGTCCGGGCCTTCGAGTTCGACCAGGACCGGAGTGTCGGGCAGCGCCTGGCCGTGCACGGCGTAGCTGAACGCGCGGGCGCCGACGCCGATGTGCGCGACGTGGCGCAGGCGGCCGGTCGGCTCGCGGGTGACGCCGAGGGCGTCGGCGATGTCCTGGGTGTGCGCCCAGGTTTCCATGATCCGGGCGGTCAGTGACGACGCGGCGCTCATGGGCGGGCCGAACCAGGGCAGCCGGGCCCGCGGGTCGAGGTTCTTGAACGTGTTCAGCAAGTCGGCGCGGGCGGTGTCGAACCAGGCGAGCAGCTGGGCACCGGTCAGGTCGCGGAAGCCGGCGGCGATCGTATCGGGGTCTACGGTGTTCCCGGCGGCGGCGAGGTCGGCGGTGAAGCCCGCGGGATCGGTCGCGGACTTGACGGTGACCTCGTCGAAGTAGGCCAGGTGGCTGATCTGGTCGCCGATGTCCCAGCCGGCCGCGGGCGTCGGGGTGTCCCACCCGGCCTCGTCCAGCCCGGCCACCAGGGCGCGGGTGACGGCGGACTCGGCGGCGAGGTCGGCGGCCAGGGCGTTCATGTCAGCCGGCATGTGTGTCAGCCTTCCTTGTCTGAGGACTCCCGCAGGACGGCGAGGACCTGGCCGGTGCTGACCTGGTCGCCCGCCTTGGCGTGCAGTTCGGCCAGCACGCCGTCGGCGGGCGCGCTCACGGTCTGTTCCATCTTCATCGCCTCCAGGACCAGGATCGGCTGCCCGGCGGTGACGGCCGTGCCGGGCTCGGCCAGGACCCGCAGCACCAGGCCGGGCATCGGGGCCAGCAGGGAGCCGGCCGGGGCGAGCTTGGTCGGGTCACCGAACCGGGGGTTCTCGCGCAGCGCGCTCGCGCCGTCGCTGGCGTCGACGTACGTGCCGTCGCCGGCCTGGTGGACGCGGTACACCCGGCGGGTGCCATCGATCTCGAGGTCGACCCGGTCCGGCGTGGCCCCGAGGACGAGCGCCTCGACCGGCTCGCCGTTGATTTCGGCGGTTACCTGTTCACCGCGGATCCGGTAAGCGACCTCATAGGGTTCGCCTGCCGCAGTGAAGGTGACACGCTGGGGTGCGGAGGATACGTTACGCCAACCACTGGGCAGCGTGCCGAGCACCGGCGCCCCGGCCCGGTTCCCCGCCTGCCGGGCCAGCGCGGCGGCCAGCGCGTGCACCCGGGCCGCGGTGGGGCCGGGGGCGGCCGCGGCGGCCAGGGCCGCGGGCTCGTGCCTGGTCAGGTAGCCGGTGTCGGTGCCGCCGGCCAGGAACTCCGGTTCGGTCAGGATCGCCGTCAGCAGGTCCCGGTTGGTGGTGACGCCGTGGATCTCGGCCTGCGCGAGCGCGCGGGCCAGCCGCCGCGCCGCGTCGGCCCGGGTGCGGCCGTGCGCGATCACCTTGGCCAGCATCGCGTCGTAGTGCGGGCTGACGGCCGAGCCGCTCCGGAAGCCGGTGTCCACCCGGATGCCGGGCGCCGCGGGGATGCTGAACCGGTGCAGCGGGCCGGTGGCGGGCACGAATCCGGCCGTCACGTCCTCGGCGTACAGCCGGACCTCGATGGCGTGACCGCCGATGCTGGCCTCGCGCGCCTGCGGCGGCAGCGGCTCGCCCTCGGCGATCCGCAGCTGGAGCTCGACCAGGTCCAGGCCGGTGACCTCCTCGGTGACCGGGTGCTCGACCTGGAGCCTGGTGTTCATCTCGAGGAACCAGAAGGACCCGTCGCGGTCCAGGACGAACTCGACGGTGCCCGCCCCGGTGTAGCCGACCGCCTGGCCGGCGGCCTCGGCCGCCGCGGTCAGCGCGTCGCGCAGGTCCTCGCCGACGGCGGGCGACGGGCACTCCTCGACGATCTTCTGGTAGCGCCGCTGGATGGAGCACTCGCGCTCGAACAGGTGGAGCACGGTCCCGGCGGTGTCGCCGACTATCTGCACCTCGACGTGGCGGGGGTCGGTGACGTACCGCTCGAGGAACACGGTGCCGTCGCCGAACGCGGAAGCCGCCTCGCGGCGGGCCGTGCTGACCGCCTCGGCCAGCTCCCCCGGGCCGGCCACCAGCCGCATGCCGCGGCCGCCGCCGCCGAAGGCCGCCTTGACCAGGAGCGGGAAACCGACCCCGGCGGCCGCGGCGGCGAGGTCGGTGGCGTCCGTGATCGTGGCGCTGGGCAGCGTGGGCACGCCGGCCGCGGCCATGGTGGCCTTGGCCTTCACCTTGTCGCCCATCGCCTCGATGGTCTCCGGGCGCGGCCCGACGAACACGAGGCCGGCGTCGGCGCAGGCCCGGGCGAACGCGGCGTTCTCCGACAGGAACCCGTAGCCGGGGTGGACCGCCTCCGCGCCGGTGGCGCCGGCCGCCGCGACGATGAGGTCGCCGCGCAGGTAGGTGTCCGCGGGCGCCGCGCCGGGCAGGCGGACCGCCTCGTCGGCCAGCGTGACGTAGGGGGCATCCGTGTCGGGATCGGAATAGACCGCGACGGTGGCGATGCCGAGCGCGTGCGCGGACCTGATAACCCGGGCCGCGATCTCGCCGCGGTTGGCGACGAGCAGCTTGGTGATGGCCCGGTTGGCTGGAGTAGGCACCTGCATCACATCCGGAAGACGCCGAAGCCGCGGCGGCCGGCCACCGGGCCGCTGTGCACGGCCGACAGGGCCAGGCCGAGGACGGTCCTGGTGTCGCGCGGGTCGATGATGCCGTCGTCGTAGAGCCGGGCGGTGACGAAGAAGGAGTGCGACTCGGCCTCGATCTGGGCCTCGATCGCGGCGGTGCGCTGGCGGTCGGCCTCCTCGTCGAACGGCCGGCCGGTGGACGCGGCCGAGGCGCGGCCGACGATGGACATCACGCCCGCCAGCTGGGCCGCGCCCATCACGGCGAGCTTGGCGCCGGGCCAGGCGAACATCAGGCGCGGGTCGTAGGCCCGGCCGGACATGCCGTAGTTGCCCGCCCCGAACGAGGACGCCATGTTGACCGTCAGGTGCGGGACGGCCGAGTTGGTGACCGCGTTGATCATCTTCGCGCCGTCCTTGATGATGCCGCCCTGCTCGTAGCTGGCACCGACCATGTAGCCGGTCGTGTTCTGCAGGAACACCAGCGGCGTGTCGGTGGAGTTGGCCAGCAGGATGAACTCGCTGGCCTTCTTGGCCTCCTCGCTGAACAGCACGCCCCGGTGGTTGGCCAG
>Ga0335085_10005736_pt1 | contig 19839 bp, 19 predicted proteins | sample Lox_Sample_45_FD_206712 | JGI IMG/M metagenome (GOLD analysis project Ga0335085, IMG submission 206712) | Soil microbial communities from Loxahatchee National Wildlife Refuge, Florida, United States - Lox_Sample_4.5 | ecosystem: Environmental > Terrestrial > Soil > Wetlands | place: USA...
CTTTCCGTGTCGAAACCGCGTCTCCTATAAAGAGGCGTTCGAAGGGCTTGAGCTGGGTGAAGGGAAACTTTCACGCCCAGTTCTGAGAGGGCCGGGCGGCCGCAAGGCCGCCTGGCTACTCGGTAGTTGACTTCTCAATTGTCGACTATCCAGTCTGAGAGAGTGAATACGGCTAGTTTGGTCGCTGCTTTGGTGTTGATTCTTGCTTTTTCAAAGTGGGATTAGCTCGGTGGCGGATACCTTGGTGCCTTGCCTGCCCAAGAACTAACCTGCATAAAAATCCGAGGGTGCCCTTGCGAAACGTTGCGTGCCTTCCGCGATTTGCTTCCCGGGAGCCCGCTTGTAAAGCGATTCCAAACGTAATCTCTAGGGCGAATCGTCCGACAAAACGCAATCTTGCCGGTCAAGAGGCTCCACCCACAAACGGCGCCAGCGATCGCGAGCCCAAAGACTAATCTCGAGGAGGGTGGCAGCCGGGCTGGGAATCCGCAGCATGCCCGCCGAGCGCGTCGGCGCGGGCATGTTCAAGGCAATTGCCGCAAATCTGCAATCCTGGGTTCCATTTGCTGGAACAGGGTTGGGTTCTCTTCCGCTGACAAAAGTAACGGCGCACGTGACAATAAGTGCGCCGAGCAAGAACATTCCTGTCTTCATAATCCACTCCTCTCGTCTTTGTCTTTCTGTGTCAGATCACGCCCGGGAGCCAGTGCCAGCGGACTCGCTGGAGATAGGCGGCGTATGCAGGATCGTTTTTGAGAAAGTTTTCTTCGACGAGGCTCTTGATCACAAACCAGAACACCATGAGCCCATTGATCCAGAAATTTCGTAGCGACCAGTTGGCCAGGCAGTCGGCGAGCAGGCCGAGAAACAGACCTGTATAAATCGGATGGCGAACAAAACGATAGGCTCCGTGCACCACAATGTCGCGCTGCGCCGGAACAAATCCTATGCTGCGTCCCAGGCTAAATCGGCCCCATAGCTCGATCGCGGTACCCAAAACTGCGATGGTGTTGAAGATGAGAACAGGAGCTACTGGTCGTCCGTCGATCTGTATCCCCCAAGTCAGAAAGCCCCAATAGGTAGCCACAAACGCGAGCGCCCAATACCATGGGTTCGGGGTTACGCGTACCGGGGCTTTTCGGAAGAGGACGGTGCTGATGATGATCAGCATGTCGACCAGCCATAACACCGACGGAATGTCCGTGTGGACGTTGTGGTAGTTAACGACGACGCTGTAAACGAAGGGTGCGATCGCCGCTGCCGCAAGTACCCTATCGGCCCATGGTTTTGTCAGGACCTGCAACGCCGATCCGCTGTGACTCTGTAGTAAAACCGGAGATTCTGTGGAAGCCATGTTTTGCTCCTCCTTGTGGTAATAATCTGGAGAGCATCTTGCAGAAGATGGCTTGGGGCTGTCCTCAGAGTTAGTTCATAGCTTCCTCAAAGTTCGCTCAAATCGGAATCGCATAGGGGAATCAACAACTTGTACGAATTCGGGCCATTTCGTCTAGATCCGGCCAAGCGCCTCCTGCAGCGTGGGGACGAGCCGATTTCGCTGACTCCCAAGGCTTTCGACACCCTATTGTTGCTGGTTCAAAACCGGGATCGCGTCATGCCGAAGGAAGAGTTAATGAATCGCGTCTGGCCCGAGAGCTTTGTCGAAGAGGCGAACCTGAGTCAAACCATCTTTATGCTTCGCAAGACTCTGGGGGAAACGGCTCCCGAACGAAGCTATATCGCGACCGTACGCGGGAGCGGATACCGATTTGACGAGCCGGTTCGGGAGATTCCGGATGTTCCCTTGGCAACGGGAACTAGAGAACGGGATTCGGCGGCATCATTCGGCTCAACCACGCAGCCGCAGAGCTTTCACTTCCGCCCTCTTGCTGCCGTGATTGTTCTCTTGCTCGTCGGAGCCCTGGGTGCTGGCGGATTTTACTTACGGTCGCGGCGGACGCCCAAGCTGACGGACAAGGACACCGTTGTACTCTCGGAGTTTGACAATCGCACGGGAGATCCCATCTTCGATGGCACACTCAAGCCGGCCCTCGCGATTGATCTGGAACAGACTCCCTTCCTGAGCCTGCTGCCCGATCAACGGGTGCGGTCGACCTTGAAACTAATGAACCGTCGGGAAGATGAGCGCGTAACGCGCGATGCCGCACTTGAGATTTGTCAGCGCGCGGACAGTAAGGCTGTCATTGCCGGCTCAATCGTTTCGGTCGGAGGGGAGTACGTCCTCAGTCTGGAGGTTTTGGACTGCCGCGAGAATGGCGCGGTGATCGCAAGTCAGGGAGCACGGTCACGGGGCAAAGATACTGTTCTGGATGCGCTGAGCCAGGCCGCCGCGGCTCTGCGGCGGGATCTTGGCGAGTCCCTGGCCTCCATTCATAAATTCAACGCGCCCTTGCGGCAGGCAACGACATCTTCTCTGGAGGCCTTGAAGGCTTTCAACGCCGGGGCGGAACTGCAGCGTCATGGCCCCAACCCGTCAGCCTCCATTCCGCTTTTCCTGCACGCCATTGAACTCGATCCCAATTTTGCTCTGGCCTATGCCTATCTCGGCCGTGTTTATATGAATGTTGGAGAAGTGCAGCGAGCCCGTCCTTGCTTTGAGAAGGCGTATGCTTTGCGGGATCGGGTCAGCGAGCGCGAAAAACTTCTTCTCACATCCTCTTATCAGTCCGATGCCTTGGGCGACATCGACAAGGAGATGGAGACGTACCGCATTTGGATGGAAGAGTACCCGCGGGACTGGCTTCCGGTCGATGGCCTGGCAGCGCGTTTGATCTCCAGCTTCAATGAGTACGAGCAGGCTGCCCAGTTGTTCAGTCGTGCCACGCAGCTTGACCCGCAGCAGCCGTACTCACCTTCTGGACTGGCTCAGTCGTACCTGGCTCTGGGCCGAACTCAGGACGCGAAAGCGGTTCTCGATGCAGCTTTCGCGAAGGGGCTGGACAACACTGCGGTGCGATCCGGGCTTTACCAGGTTGCTATCGTCCGGGGCGATGCCGCCACTGAAACCGAGCAAGCCCGTTGGTCCGACGCTCAGCCGGTGATAGATAACCTCGGTCCGTTGCTGGCATCCACCGCTGCGCAACGCGGACGTCTGGAAGAAGCCCGCCACCAGTTCCAGCGCGATGTGCAAGAACTGCACCCTGCTGGATGGGATGAGACTGCCGCAGTCGAACTTGCGCAACTCGCTCTGATCGAGGCGAACCTTCTGCATTCCGGTGTGCGTCGCGACGCAGATGCCAGTCTTGCTCTAGCACGTAGATCCAATCTTTCGACGTTATCGATTGCACTTGCCATGTCAGGAGATTCCGCGCAGGCCGAGCTCCTGGCTCGCGAAATCGAGCGATCCTCATGGCTCAGTCCCTACGACCGAAGGTTCTCGCTTCCGTGTGTTCGAGCCGCAATCGCGATCAATCACAACAATTTCGATGAAGCTATTTCAACGCTTGAGCTGATGCGACGCTACGATCTCGGCTCTGAGATGCGATTTCAGTCCCTCTATCTTCGAGGGCTCGCGTTTCTCGGCAAGCGTGATTCCGCGAAGGCAGCCATCGAATTCCAAGCCATCATCGATCATCGTGGGGTCGCGCCCTACAGCCCAAACTGGACATTGGCGCATCTTGGGTTAGCGCGCGCTCGTGTCCTCGCCAACGACGCAGCGGGAGCTCGCACCGCATATCAGCAGTTCTTTGCGATCTGGAAGAATGCGGACCGAGGGCTTCCCTTACTCAATCTGGCTGAGGCGGAATACTCTCGGTTGCAATGAACACGGTGGGACGAAACTATACCCGAGATTCCCTTATCGGCCCCTGCTTACTGACTCCGGTTGTATCACGGGCAAACCAGAAGTCAACTTCTCAATTGTCGACCACTCACTAGGCAAAACCAAACCTGCCCAATGAGTGATCGCCAATATCCAGAGTGCCTTCATTTCTTTGAGGCCGCCAGTTCATTCTCAATGGCCTTCCGTCGAGCTTCGTGCTCACCTTGCCAGGGAGCGGGTAGGCCCATCGCGCGAGCGTAGGCGATGAGCTGTCCCATGTGCTCGTGCAGGTGGCACACGGCTCGCATGTAGAGGCGTCGCACCGTCGTCCTCTCCCCAAAGAACACTTCCGGCCTGTCTAACTCGGCGTCCGAGGTGTCCGTAAAGGCTGTGCGCATGGCGTTTAGCGATTTTTTCAGCAAAGCTAGAACCTCAGCCTTGTCCGTAATGCTTCTTTCCAGGCTCTCGTTTCTTGCTATCATCGCCATGATCTGCGCCACGCCCTCGCCTTCCAGCTTGCCGTACAGGTCGGGCTCTGCCTTCACTCCCAAAAGGACTAGCAACGTACGACCGCCCGCTCCAAGATGCACCAGAACTTCGCCCACGGAGCGCGCCGTTTCCGCCGGGCGCCATCCATAGCGTTCCGCCGGGAAAGCCTCCGCCAATGCAAGCAGATGCTTTTCAGCAATGTCATATTCCCAAAGGTACTCGCCCCTGAACCCCGGAAGCCGCGTGCTCATGCTAGAAAACCTCCTGTTGCGCGGGATTCTACTCGGCCAGAACGAGATAAGCCAACTTATGCAATCACCTTACACGCATTGTGCAGACCAGCTCTACTTTGGACGTACTACGAGCGACTCTTCCCTAACCTTGTAAGGTAAGGTTAAGCCGACCAACCGGGAATAACGACTTCCTGTTGTCCCTCCGGTGATTCGCTAGGGTCATTCGCGCCTACGGACGGAATACAACCCGCTACGCGGCCGCTAAGCGCATTCGCCTGTTCTCACCTGGCTCGTAAAGATCAGACTTTATGCTCAATCTGGATGATTTTGATCGGCACATCGTCGGGGTTTTCGTCCGAATGCGGCGCCTCCCCAGGGTTCCACAGCACAAAAGGTGCCTTCTGCTTGTCGGTTTCCTTCATCTGGCGAGAGTCGAAGATAAGTTTGCCGTCCGGTTCTCGGACGATTATGTCGCCAATTTGCTGGATGTAGAGCGTACTGGGCAAACAATGCGTATGGATTGGCTCTTTGCTGTGTGGTGGGATTTTTACTTCCAGCACTCGGACGTGCTCATTCTCAAAGATGACCTTGTGAGTTTCGGGCGCTACTTTCGCTCCATCCAGGTTGCCGGGCCAAGGGCATATCTCCTGAGGGCGATTCGTTGCTGGTTTGTTCTCAACTCGAATCAGTTTCAGCGGCAAATCATCCAGGTTCTCTATCGAATGTGGCGGATCCTGAGGGGTCCACTCCACAAAAGGCGCCTTTGGCTTCACCTTGAGCTGGCGAGAGTCGAAGAGAATTTTTCCGTTAGCATCTCGGTCGATCGCGTCGCCCGCTTGCTGGATATAGAGCGTACTGGGCCAACAGTGTGCATGGATTGGCTCTTTGCTGTGTGGTGCGATGGTTACTTCCAACACCCGCACATGCTCATTCTCAAAGATGACCTTGTGATTTTCAGGCGCTGCTTTCACGGCATCCAAGTTGTCCGGCCAAGGGCATGCGTTCTGGGCGTTGCCAGCTGGAGCGGCGACTAGTATGGTGACAACAATCGATAGAAATGCGATCGTTTTCACGGCTTCCCTCCCACGTAGGTGATTGTGTGTCCTATCAGTGCCGTTCGCGCCAGGGGAAGAACGGCTAACTGCAAGATGATCATGAGCGCCACACCACAGATGGTGGCTCGATGCAGCGAGCGCCGGGTCCAGAGATCGTAAACCACCAGCAACGCGGGAAAACTATTCACACAAAGGTAAAAAGGCATGGGGTTTTGGGCGATGTTTCCCACTATTGGCCAACGCGCAACTGCAGGGATGATGATCAAAAATGTAGCGCACAGAACAAGCCGCTTGTGCGTTGGTGCATCACGACGAGCAAGAAAAGCCCATGAAATTAGAAAGCCGAAGAGGCAGAGGATGAGAATGTCTTGCGCGGTAATTATTCGGAGGACAGGCGGAGGGACGAATCCTCTCCTTATTGAACCAATCAGTGTGGCGAAGCCGGTAATTACCATCAGCGGTGCCAAGAACATTCCGGCAATACCCAGACGCATGTGCCAGCGTGTACGGTGGCTTGCGACAAGGGCGACTTGGGCCAAAAGCAAGGCAATCCAAAGTGTGAACAGCGCACCGTGGACATGAACCATTGCGTTGGCGAGATTCGCCCAGAACATTCCGGCCAGGAAGTACGTTCGCGCAAAGCCGACCAGGACAGCGATCAGGACCAGCAAAGCTATTCCGGAGAAAAACCGTCTATCCCGTTGCCCGGCGCGCTCTGGGGGCTTCGTTTGCGAAACCGCCGCTGTTGCCATGCAGATGCTCCCTCTGAACCAACAATCTCTCAACTAGTCGTAGCTGCGCATTCGAAACTAACGTTCTCTGTAGCGAACTCAGTGTAGGGAGATATGCCTGAAGGCCGCTAGTAAAAAAACGACATGAGGTTTTGAACCGGTGTATATTTCGGGCAGGGCCATGTTCCCCATCTTCCAAATCCCAACCATAGTGTTAGGGCCCTTCATTCAGTTCTACATGCAGGTGGAGAGGAGCTGTCGGGATCCTTTGATGATCCTCCCAATTCCTGCCCGCACAAGCCCAATGATCGAGTTCGTATTTGGGGACCGTTTCAAGGTTCGCTACCCGGAGTCACGGGACGAGGTGGCCACGCCAGCCGCAGCCCTGGTCGGCATGTTGACGCATCCGCACGCCACGCTCTTGCACCAGGGCACGTTTCAGTCTTTCGTAATTATGTTTCAGGTTAATGGCCTGACGGACCTCTTTCGTATACCATCCAGTGAGGTTACCAATCACACCTATGATGCCGACGCTGTCGTCGGCAAACCGATCAGGGAATTGGAGCAGCGCCTAGGCAACTGCGAGACCTTCCAGCAGCGGGTTTCAGTTGCAAATCAGTTCTTCGCCGAACGTTTGAAGAAGGTGCCAGCTGTCGATCGGATGCGTTTCGCCGCAGATCAAATTCTGAGCTCTTGTGGAAAGCTGTCCAGCGCGGAACTCGCTGGGCAATCTGGCATTGGCGTCCGCCAATTCCAACGCGAGTTTTCCTTACGTTTCGGTGCCAGCCCCAAACTGTTCTCACGCGTTGTCCGATTCCAGAATGCGTTAGACACCAAAGCACGTAGTTCAACGAAATCGTGGACCGATGTCGCCCATGAATTCGGCTACTACGATCAGATGCACATGGTGCATGACTTCAGGGAATTCACGGGCGAATCTCCCACCGAAACATTGTGCCAGCTGGAGCTTCTTTTTCGTGCACAGGTTGACGCAGTCCGCGCGGGCCGAGCAACGGAGCATCCGAATATGGTTCGCCGGTTTGTGCTCTGAAATTTGAGTCAGCTCTAAGGCGCCAAAGGCGTCGCAGATATAGTCGCCATTTCACTCATCAAGCCAGATTGGACTACAGAGCGGATAACGGGCAACCCGGAAGTTATCAGCTTCCTGGTCGGATTAGTACCGAGAAACGCGCATAGGACTGCTCATGTCCAGGGCAGAGACTCGATCACGCAAGGCTCCCAGTCGAATCGCAACACGCCAACTCAGTCCACAGCTATTATCGGCCTTCAAGGAAGTTGAGTAGATGCGCTCGCGCCATGTCGATGGCCCGAAGCTGTTTGGCGACGTGCACCTTGATACCGAAGGACTGCATAAGCGGAGCGAGGCTGTCCCTCAGTTCCTGGTTGCGGACACGGATCTCTTGCGGAAGTCTGCGGCTTGATTGCACCGCTTTGACGAACACGCTCGCCAGCATGTCGGCGCGTGCCACGCTCGCGTCGGTGATCTCCGGCGCGTAGACGACTCCGCTATCCGCATCGACGGCCAACGCAATCGATGCGCACGCCTTGCGTTCGTTCTTTTTGCCGATCGGCGCGCCGCTGAATATGTGGTCCAATTCCATCGTTCCCCGCACAGCGTGGTCGCGGCCACGAAGAGCCTCCAGGCTCTCCTCATCCAGGCTGGCCGGTGGTATTGTCGGCGCGGGTGGAAGGTGGAATTCGAAGAGATCGATCTTGTCGCCAGGTTCGGTGCCTTCAACGCGCGTGACTATTGGGTATGTGTCCGCCTTATCCCAGAACCTCACTTTCTTCTGGCTGGCTGCGGCCGAGGCCACCACGATCACTGCGCGAAGGCACTCGGCCAACGTATCGGCCTCCGCCGCCGTAACAAACCAAGGCTGAAAGCCGGGACGAATGGCGCGAAAGATCGGCGCGGCCACATTGCGTCCGGTGGGATGGTCGAGCATTTCCAGCAACTCGCGGTCCTGCTTCTCCAGTTCCGATCGTGGCACAAACTCCACATACACGCTGCGCATGATGGCGAAAAACTCGCCCGGCTCTGTCAGTTCTTCAGCCTCAAGCCTACGGAAAGCGCGCAGACCTTGGTTTCCGATGTAGCCATGCATTGCATAGACTTCGCCCAGCGCACCCATCACCGAGCAGAAGCAGAACTCGCCATTCCTGCCGTCACGGACTGCGATCAACTGGCCCTCGTCGAGAAACTGCCAGGGGCGAAGGCTGAATAACTCGGAGGCAAGTTCATAGAGACGACACATTGCGGCGAACGTCGGAGGAGCTTCGCCCGCGAGATCGTTGGCAAAGCACAGGTCGGTTGGAAGCAGAGGAGTAGTTGCGCGTCTCTTGGGCATGGCGGGTGGCTTTACTCCAGTGGCACAGGTGGTCACGTTGTTTGGTGGAAACTGTTGAGAAGATATGCAGCAATTTCCAGTGTACTTGAGAACGACCTGTTTCCATCGGCAATATGCATGCCAATGTTGGTTTGCGTGCGTAGGATTGCATTCCACCCGTGTTTTGAGTCCTAAGATTCCATAACGAACGTCGCCCGCGCTTCAAACGACGGATAATCTTCCAGCCCTTCGTTCTCGTTCGTCAGGCGCTCCACTTTCGGACACGGCCTTTAGGAAAGCCGTGACGAGAGGATGCGGGCGATCAACCCGCGAGCGAAGTTGGGTAAGAAAGGATGGTTTGGCGCAACCCGGAAGGGACTCATCCTTAAGTTTGCACCTGCGTGTGTCACCACCCGCATTGTTCTCAGGCAAAAAAAGCTGTGTGGATTTGCATGTCGCCGTCAAAACCACGCGCAGAGCGATCTCAGATGTCGTTGTCCTTAATTGCGAATCGCTTACAAGGTACTCTCACCGGCGCTTCGACAACAACTACCTCCAAAGGGTCGCTCCACTCTTCGTAGAGGTTCTTCCCGGGGCAACTCATCGCTTCAATGCCATTGGACTTGTCGATTGGGTCAGGTTAGTTTTGCGCGAAAGGCAGCCGCATCAAAGCGCTGCGGAGGTGGAACATGCTCCGTTCAGTAGGATTCTTTTCCAGTCACCCAATCAAACACCTTCGACGTTGGAAATCGGTGCTTACGACTGCCGCTTTGCTCGCTCTACTGCTCTTCATGCCCATGGGACTTCTGGCACAAGGTTCACCGTTCGATACCGGTTTCAACGCCATCCAAACCCTTTTCACCGGAACAATCGCGAAAGTTGCAAGTCTGATCGCAATTGTGATCGGCGGCTACAGCTTTGCTCACGGTGAACCCGGCGCTAAAAAAACGCTCGCTGGCGTTGCCGCTGGAACAGGCATAGCGGTCCTCGCTGTGAATGTTCTGAGCTGGCTGTGGGGAGTGTAGCGGCCGTTCTTGATTCCACCTGTGATTCCGTTGCGTGCCCTAAAGCGAGAACGACATGACCGATAAAGCACAGCAGATTCAGTACCGGCCTCAGGAAGCCGAGAACAAGTATTACCTGACCCGCTGGGAGCTGTATTTCAGTCGGAATCGCTTCACTCTCGAGCTCGACCATACCGCATCTCTCTATTTCTTGAGCAGCGACGTGCAACGGGTGGTGATCGACCAGGAGCGCAAACAGAACAGCATTCAGAACTATGTCAAAGACAGCTCACCGCCTTATGGGGATGTCGAGGTTAAGAACATGATTCTCGACGATCCGCGAGAGTCGCCCTATTCGGCCGGCATTGAGTTCGAAAAGGTGTACTCGAATCCCGCCGATCATACGGAACTCAAGCGGGAACGATGGACAGCCACTGTCACTTATGTCTTTCACGAGAACGTGAAGAACAATGAGCTTGCCGTGAACCCCTCGGTCTGACCACCGTGCGCTTCCGGGTTGACCAGGCGTTCGGCTGAGGAGAGACCCGAACTTCCAGAGGCTTAACGATGTCCATCTCTGCTGCCAATTCGGCTGGCCCGCCTTACGTGTCCCTGCGCCCGTGCAAGTGGACGAACCGAAGCTTTATCAGCCGCAACGTTAGCAGTCATTACCGCCGCTCTTTTCGCGGAGATGCCAGTTCAAGTCGTATTGCCATTTGCTTGGACGTCTGTGAGCCGAGAGCAGATGAGAACTTTGTTCGAAAGCTTGTCTGCCGTTTTGTACCCCGTCCTATGCTCGGTCACTGCTTCGGGGCTATTCCGGCGCCCGGCGGCACTCGGTCTTCTGCTTCGCATTGCGCGCCCCTTCGGGGTCCCGGTTCCTCCCAAAACAAGTTTGCAAAGTACAGCAAAGAACGCTCTCGAAACTTCTTTCGGGTCCCTCCCGGAAAGCAGACCTTCGGCACTGGGGAGCCGGGCCCACTCGCTAGCTTTGCTCCACGTGACCCGAGCAACAACGGGCAAATTCAAGAAACGGAGACACTCTCATGTATCAGAACAAAGTAACGCTCATCGGCTTCCTCGGCAGCAACCCAGAAGCTCGCACCAATAACCCAGACGTCAGCGTCACGACTCTCTCGCTGGCAACCAAATCCTCCTACAAAAAGAACGGCGAGTATGTCTCGCACACAGAATGGCACCGTTGCGTCGTATTCGGCAAGCTTTCCGAGTTCGCCAAGACGCTCACCAAGGGCGCACATGTCCAGGTCGAAGGCGAGCTGCGCAGCCGCGCATACGAGAGCAAGAAAACGAACTCGAAGCAGCGCGTCTGGGAAATCCGGGTCTCTTCAATCCTCAAGCTGGATCGTGCCGAGAAATCCGCTCCGGAGGATCAGGATCACGATGAAGCGACTCAGGAGGAAACGGCCGCATGAAGCTCGCACTCGTCACTCTCGGAAGCCCGGTCAAATGACTGGGCTTCGTTCGTCGTGAGGCTCCCGCTATGAGTTTCGAATTGATCTTGCCATTCCTTCGGCCGATCGAGTCGCTTTTGCTGGACGAAAGCGTCAGCGAAATCATGGGCAATCCCGATGCGTCCTGGTGGTATGAACGCGACGGCATCATGCTCCAAGAAAAGACCATTTCGTTCGACGCCGGCAAGCTACAAACCGGCCTCGAAGTTATTGCTAATCAACTCGGCAAGAAGCTCGACGAAGACAACCCACTTTTGCATGCACGACTCCCGGACGGGAGTCGGTTGGCGGCAGTCATCTCTCCGGTAGTGCGCTGTACACCGGCACTTGCCATTAGGAAATTCACGAGCCGCCATCACACCGTCGATGACCTGATTGCTTGCGGCGCACTGGCGCGGGCGATTACCGACTTCTTAGCGGGGCAGATTCGCAGCGGCGAGACGCTGCTTATCAGTGGTGGAACCGGTACCGGCAAGACCATGCTACTGCGGATACTGGCCGACTTTATTCCCGAACTGAATCGCATCGTTGTCATAGAGGACACCTCCGAAGTTCAGGTCCAGAAGCCGAACATTGTGCCGACGAAATGCCAGACCGATCTGTTCAAGGCCAAGGTAACTTTTGACGACCTTCTGAAGTCCGCTCTCCGCTGGCGACCGGACCCCATCATCCTTGGGGAAGTCGGCGGAATCGAGGCGCGAACCCTGCTCGATTCCTTCAACCCGGGCCACGCGGCTTCAATGGCTACGATCCACGCCAACTCGGCGAAGAAAACCCTTCATCGTTTCGCCAACCTGGTCATGCGCAGTCACGCCCAAAGTACCTTTTCCGACACGGAAGCCGAGATCGCAGAGGCTGTCGATTTCGTCGTCCATGTCGAGCGTCAACCAGGCCGCCGCGTCGTGCGCGAGGCGCTCGCGCTTCGTGGCTATGATCGCGACGCGAAACGCTTCCTTATTGACCCCGTCTTCGAACTGCAACCTGTCGGACCTTCAACACGGAGTGCTGCACCTATTGCTGCTGACTTGCTGACCCATTCTGTGCAGCAAGATTGTTTATTCCATCACCCACAAAGGAGAACCCACATGCCACTGCTTGAAATCAACCAGGTGCGCCACATCTGCGCTTCTGTTCGGCTTGATGAACAGATCGCCGCCCAGGTCGATCAGTACGCCGCTTTCATCCGCGCAACCGCCGACGATGTTGTAGACAAGGCGCTGAACTATGTCTTCGCGAAAGACCGTGACTCTCGCTTCGGCTTTGCGTATTCGCAAAGCCGGAAGCAGTGGTACGCCAGTGCAGCACGGAAAGAAGGTTGCAGCCCGTGTGGAGTCCACGTCTTCGGTGCGGGCGGTGAAGGCGTGATCGGGCTTCTTATTTCGTGGCAACGCAAGAACGGTGCTTCGCACCGGAAGAATTTTGACACTCCATCCCTGGAAGGGTTGCGTCTGGAACCTAGACGGTTCCATTTGGAAACAGACAGAAAGACCGAGACTTAAGCGGAGAGCGGGATTTTCGCGGTTCCATTTGGAACCGTGAGCACAAAATGCAGATTGGAGGTACGTAAGTGTTTACAGAAACATCGAAAACAGAGGATCGCTCTATACAGACTAGAGGCCGGGAAAACCGCACACAAAGTATCGCAACGCGGTTCACGCGGGCCGAGGAACAAGTGTTGAAGAAGCGAGCGGAAGCCAGCGGGCAGAACCTTCGTGAATGGGCACGTGAAGTCTTGCTGCGCGGGGACGCCAATGACAAGCGGGCCGAGATGGAAATGCACCTCTTCACGGAGCTTGTTGGAATAGAGATGCTCTTAATGAAGACCTTGGAACCGATTCTACTGGGCGAAAAATTCGATCAGGATCAGTTCGCATTCCTGTTCCGCCAGGTGCAGTCAAGCAAAGCTGCGAAGGCGCAGGAACTCCTCGCCCGGCGCAGTCTGAAACAGGAGAAGTAGCCATGCCCAACGTACAACAGTGGGGACGCAGAGAATCCATTATCTGGCCGCCGCGCGGCTACCTTTACACGCTCGGCGCATTCTTCCTCGCCTGCGTTGCCACCGGATTCTTTATCTACGTCCGCTTCCTATACGGTCTCTCGCCGCTCGAACGCTACTACCTCCCGTACTACTTGCGCAGCGGAATGGCTGGCCTCGCGCATCCAGCCAATGCGTATCGAATGCTCCGCATCAGAGACGGCAAGTCGCAGGGACGACTCGCCCTCGACGCCGATGTGCAGCTGGGGACGACGTTGCAATCAGAAGGCGCGCCACTGCCATTGATGCTGACTCCTCAAGCTGCACAAGACGGCAGGTATCTCATCTACCGGGAGCCCTTGCGCAGCTACCAGAACAAGGCGATCCACGCATGGATCGGTCATTGGATCTACGGCGACATTCCCCTTTATGGCTTTTTTGAAATGCAGCTCTGGTTTGGCCTTGCAGCCTTTGTATTGCAGCTTCCATTTTCCATCCGCAAGGACATCGCGCGCATCCGGCAATTGCGTTATGGCCGTCGGCTGAAAGGCCCTGTCCTTGTCAACGCCAAGGCGTTCACCAGGGCCGTCACAGGCGACGGCATCGGCATCACCACAAATGACTCAATGCGCCCACTCCGCATCCCGCGGGATGCCGAGAACAAACACTTTCTGATCGTCGGCGACACCGGATCAGGCAAGTCGAGCATCATCCGTCAGATGCTCTATCAGGTGGATACGCGAGGGGATTCAGCAATCGTCTACGACCCGGCCTGCGAGTTCGTGAAACAGTTTTACGACCCGCATCGCGGCGACATCGTCCTCAATCCGCTCGACGCGCGAATGCCTTACTGGAATCCGTCGAGAGAGTTGCGGCGCAAAGCCGAGGCCAAGGCGCTCGCGGTTTCCCTCTATCAACCCGAAGGTGTAACGAACCGTTTCTTCGTGGAAGCACCGCAGAAGATTTTCGCTCACTTGCTGAGCTTTCTTCCTACACCGGAAGAGTTGGTTCACTGGATGTCCGACCCAGAGGAAATTGACCGCCGTGTGCGGAAAACAGAATATTGGGCACTGATTGACCCCAAAGCCCCGCAGCAGCGTACTGGCGTTCTCGGGTCGCTCAACATGAGCGCAGACAGCTTTCGATTGCTGCCCACGCAGGACGAAACAACCTCTGTTTGGACGGCAACGGAATGGGCGAAGACACGGCGCGGCTGGATCTTTATTACTTCGCGTCCAACGATGCGTGAAGCGCTACGACCTCTTATCAGTCTCTGGATTGACACGCTCGTTCTACGTTTGTTGAACGAGCCGATGCCCGACCAAATACCGGTCTGGTTTGTTATTGACGAACTGGCGAGTCTGCAACGGCTACCGCAGCTTCACACCGCCATCACTGAGAACCGAAAATCGCAAAACCCAGTAATTCTCGGATTCCAGGGTCGCAGCCAGATGGAGGCTCGCTACGGCGAAGATGCCGAGGCCATGCTGTCGCAGCCAGCAACCAAAATCTTCCTTCGGACGACCGAACCACGCGCTGCAAAGTGGGTCAGTGAGGCCATCGGCGAGATCGAGATCGAGCAACTGCGCGAAACGCACTACGACGGCACGCGCAGCGGGCGCAACTTTATGCTCGACCGCCAGACCGAGCCGCTGGTCCTGCCTTCGGAAGTGTCTGGTCTCGACGATCTGCGCGGCTTCCTCAAGTACGGTAATCACGTTGCGCGGTTCTCCTTCCCGTTCATTGCCCTCGAAGAGAGTAGCCCCGGTTTCGACGAACGCAAAATGGATGATCTGATCGTTCCCAACACCCCGCTCCCGGCTGATCCGCAAGAGGTTTCGGGCAATCTCTTGTCCCCGGAACATCCGGAACAACACACAGGGCATGAAATCAAGTAACCGCCATGCTGACCATCTCCAAACCGCTTTCTGCAGGACAAGCGCAGAGCTATCACCAGAAAGAATTCACCGCGAAAGAGCAGAACTATTGGTCGCAACGTGGCGTGATTCAGGGCGCATGGCAGGGCCGTCTGGCCGAGCAGTGCGGTGTTCGAGGAGCCGTATCTGCCGAGGACTTCGCCAGGCTCAGTCAGGGCCAGCATCCACAGACTGGCGAACAACTGGTCCGCCAGAGAACTTCTTACGAATATCAGGATGGCCACGGCAAGACCGTCAAAACGATGGAACACCGCGCCGGTTGGGACGCGACCTTCTCCGCGCCAAAATCCGTGTCACTGACCGCACTTGTTGGCGGCGATGAGCGCCTACGCGCGGTACACCGGGAGAGCGTCCGCGTTGCCCTCGACCAGCTTGAGCATTACACGCAGGCCCGCATCGGCGGCAACCATCCGCCGGAAACCACAGGCAAGTTCATTGCCGCCACATTCGAGCACGATACTGCCCGTCCCGTGGACGGTTATGCCGCTCCACAACTCCATACGCACGCCGTTGTCTTCAATATTACTGAGCGGAGCAACGGAGAAACTCGCGCCTTGCAGGAGCGCGGATTGTTTCAGTCGCAGCAGTTCGCTACCGCCGTTTATCAGTCCGAGCTCACTTACCGATTACGCCAGCTGGGATACGAAATCACAGCTGGCCGTAGCGGAGCGCCAGAAATCAAGGGCTACACCCAGGAATACCTCGACGCGTCCAGCCCTCGTAGCCAACAAATCCGCGAGTACCTGGAACGCACGGGAAGATCCGGAAAGGAAGCCGCCGAGATCGCGGCACACTCGACCCGTGACCGCAAGGAAATTCATTCGCTACGGGAAGTAATGGCGGCGCACCGCAAGCTCGCAGCCCATTTCGGACACCAAGCTGACGCTGTCGTTCGCGCCGCACGCCAACGGTCTCTGCAACAAGAGACGCCCGTAAGTGCCGTTAACCGCGTGCGGGAGTCCCTGACCTTTGCCCGCGACAAGAACTTCGAGCGCGAGGCTGTTGTGGATGAGCGTGCGCTGATCCGCGATGGACTCCGCCGCGGCATGGGCGACATCACTTATCCACAGCTTCGCTCCCATCTCGACGCCCGCTTAACTTCCGGGGAATTTCAAGTTGTTGAGCGGGCGCATGGTGGTCCGGGCCGTCAGTTCACCACCGCCAAAACCGTCGAAGCCGAGCAGGAAATCCTGCGCCGCGTCCGCGAAGGCCGTAACGAGATTGACCCGATTTTCGCACGCCAACAGGCCATCGCCATTGCCGACCAAAACCCGCACCTCAACCGGGCGCAGCAGAGCGTAATCGAGGATGTTGTTAGCTCTCCCGACCGCATTCAGGGAATTCAAGGCTATGCCGGCACGGGCAAGACGACCACGCTTTCCGTCATCCGCAACGCAGCGGAATCACAAGGCTACAAGGTCGAAGGCTTCGCCCCCACCTCACGTGCTGCACGCCAACTCAAAGAATCGGGAATTGAGGCCGGAACGCTGCAAGGTTTTCTCGCACGCGGACGAGATACTGAACATGATCCACAGCAGAAGAGATTCTTCCTTATTGACGAATCCAGCCTCGCCAGCACCAACCAAATGCGTGAGTTTCTTTCCCGCCTTGGTTCCCAGGATCGTGTGCTTCTGATCGGTGACACGCGCCAACATCAAGGCGTTGAAGCGGGCCGCCCCTTTGAGCAATTGCAAGAGGCAGGAATGCGCACAGCCAAGCTCGACGAGATCGTCCGCCAGCAAGACCCGGCACTGAAATCCACCGTCGAGTTGCTTGCGAGAGGTCAAGTTTCCACCGCGCTCGAATCGCTTCAACAGCAGGACCGCGTGAAGCAGATCTCCGACCGGCAAGATCGCATCCGCACGATCGCCAAGACCTACGTCGAATCGCCAGAAAAGACCCTGATCGTTGCACCTGACAATGCCTCACGCCGCGAATTGAACCTCGCGGTGCGGCAGGAATTGAAAGACACCGGAACTCTTGCGCCGGAGGACCACACCTTCGGCGTTCTCGTTCAGCGCCAGGACATGACCGGTGCTGAACGCACGTGGGCCAGCCACTACGAAATCGGTGACGTGGTTCGCTATGCGCGTGGCAGCAAATCTATCGGGATCGATGCTGGCAGTTACGCATTGGTCGCAGCAATCAACCCGGTTGCGAACCAACTGACCGTGGAAAAGACGAACAGTGAACTCGCCACCTATGATTGCCGTCGCCTGGGCGGCGTCAGTGTCTACCGAGGGATAGACCAGGATTTCTCGGTCGGTGATCGCATCCAGTTCACCGCCCCTGACAAGTCCCTCGGCGTCGCCAACCGCGACCTTGCCGTCATCGAGTCAATCTCGCCGGACGGCCGCGTCTCGGCCTGCCTCGATAACTGCCGAAAGATCGAGTTCGACCCCACTGAACACCGGCATTTCGACCACGGCTACGCCGTCACCAGCCACAGCTGTCAGGGCCTTACCGCTGAACGCGTGCTCGTTCACGCCGACACCAGCGTCCACCCGAACCTTCTCAACTCCCGGTTCGCTTACGTGTCTATCTCGCGCGCCAGTCACGATGTAACCGTATTTACCGACGACATGGCGAAACTCGGCCCTCAGCTCGCCGCCGATGTTTCGAAGAGTTCTGCCTTGGACATCAGCCAGGCTCACTCTGTCGCCGAGGGAATGGGCATAGCACTGTGAAACATCGCCGCGAAGCTACCGCGGAACGCAGGCAGCAACACCGAACAGACGCCGGACCTGTGCCCGACAAACCCCGGATGCACACCGGACGCGGAGCATTTCTCTCCGCGGGTTGTCGTTGCTGCCAGAGGCTGCAAGGGACGGTGTCTTCCTCGTCGCGCCTTTCCCGCAGTGCTCCTGACTCCCATTCTTCAATAACATTTTTTCGATGGCTGGAAGCGAACAGAGCGGAGAGGGAGCCGGGTCAAGCCCGCGCGTTCTGGGCGCGCCGCGCTAGCGGTCGGAACGAAGTGGAGAGGCTTGACCCGGCTCCCGCGCTCGGTACACCCTCCAGCGAAAAAATGGGATCACCGCCTCCCGCCGCTGGTTTTCGCGCTGCGGTTTTCTCGATCGCCTGCTGCTGCAACTTGGCCGCGAGCTGGTGCCTGGCTTCGCTGATTTGATCCGCAGTTGATAGATTCGCCGGAACTTCAGGCTTGCCCACACTTTTCTTAATATAACGTGTGAACGCTGGGACTTGACCTTGCACATTCGGCTGTCGGAGGAAATCGGGACTGTCAGACTCCTCAAACCTGCAATTTTTGGGTTGCTCGTTATCAAGGAGGTCTGACATCGCTTCACACAAGCCCCTTACCGATCATCCTCGACGCATTGGCGGATCTCAGCAGCTAGCCTGTTAGATAGCCAAGGCCCCAATTATGAACGGTCGGAACGGCCCTGCATGCCGCTAGAATTGCGCGACCGACCGCCGCAGTCATTTTCGTCTTTTCTTCGAAGATGCGAAGAACGCGGCGAAATCGCTCGCGGAAACGATCCGCGTCGCCTTATGCCGATCGAGCGCAAGCAGCCCGCTCTTGTCGCCGGTCACGAGGTAGTCGGCCTGGCCGGCCTCGGATATGGCCAGAAGAAAATCGTCCGTGGGATCGGCGGAGCGTTCCACGTCCGGGAGTTCGCCAACGTCCACCGCGAGCTTTTTGATCTGGTTCACTAGACGGCCGGCCTTGTGCGGCTTGATGAGTTCGGCCACGCGCGGCTTTTGCAGAGTGGCGCGCAACTCGTCGACGTGCTGGACCGAGGTCAGCAGGGTGAATTTCCCGTCGAGCCATGCGTTGACGATCGCAGCCGGGTTGCCGGCCGAGGTGATCATGGCGGATACGAGAATGTTCGTATCGAGCACTACGCGCATCAGGATTTTTCGGCGCGCTTTTTGGTGCGACGCTCGGCGCGGACTTCGCTCACGGCTTCGTCGACGATGCGCTGGACCTCATCCGGGTCGGCGCCAGCATTGCGCTCGCGAATGTCTTCGATCGTGCGCTGAAGCACGCGCCAGCGGACGGCGTCCTCGATGAATTTGGAGAGGTCCCCTTTCTTCATGCCCTGTGATCCCAGAAAAGTGCGCAGTGTCAGATCCGTGTCTTTCGAGACTTTAATGTTCCAGCGGACGGCCTGTTCTTCCATGTTGGCACCTATGCGTTTAGGTAGATAAGCGTTTAACGCATATACACCTATTTTACCGGAAGTTGGACCGCGCGCTCTCCAATGCGCCACCTGGCAACAAGAGCTGGCAACATTTCGGTTCATTTTGACCAATTTTCCGGTATTATGCTGGCTGTTCTACCGAAGGTATTTCGGTTCGCCATGCCGGAATAAACTCTAGAAAAGAAAGGAGATTACAGGTCAACCCGTCCCACCGCTGGAAACCGCAAGAACCGTAGTGGCCTTGTCTCTGGATCAGCATATCGGGGTTCGAATCCCTGGGGGGCAGCCAACCTTAGAAAACTGCGGTTTTTTGGCCATCATTCCCGCTAAAACATTGAACAGTGTGGAGTTCTGCGGGTTCGAAATCTTGCGATCGGCACCAACCAAAATCCCGTCCGGGAAAAGAATAGTTCGAACTCTCCGGCGTTGGTCCTCATTCGCGGTTCGCCATAGCTGCGGGATGTCCACGAGCGCCAGCTCACAAAACTGCAAGAATGAATCTCTATTCGCGTTGACTGAATCAAGGGAGCCTAGTTCTTTCTCTGTTTCCTTGATCTCGCGTGAGAACTCTGCATTTGCATCCTCGTAATCTGACTGGCAGACTTCCCCTCGTAGCTTGGCGCGCAACAGCTCAGATTTGAGGTTCTTATG
>Ga0335085_10005737_pt1 | contig 19832 bp, 15 predicted proteins | sample Lox_Sample_45_FD_206712 | JGI IMG/M metagenome (GOLD analysis project Ga0335085, IMG submission 206712) | Soil microbial communities from Loxahatchee National Wildlife Refuge, Florida, United States - Lox_Sample_4.5 | ecosystem: Environmental > Terrestrial > Soil > Wetlands | place: USA...
GTTCAAGGATCTGGGTCTCCTGGTGGTGGACGAGGAGCACCGCTTCGGCGTCAAACACAAGGAGCGGCTCAGGGCATTGCGCCTCTCGGTCCACGTGCTGACGCTGACCGCGACTCCCATTCCCCGGACGCTGCACATGAGTCTGGCCGGGCTCCGGGACCTGACCATCATCGAGACACCGCCGCGGGACCGCTCGCCGATTCTCACCTTTGTGGAACCGTGGGACGATGGGCTGCTCGAGGAAGCGCTGGCGCGGGAGCTGGATCGGGGAGGGCAGACCTTTTTCGTCCACAACCGGATCGAGACCATCAACACCATCGCCGAACGGGTCCGGGCTCTGGCGCCCCGGGCCCGAGTGGGCGTGGTGCACGGCCAGATGCCGGCGGAGCCGCTGGAAGAGGTGATGCGGCAATTCGTGGCGGGAGAGGTGGACGTTCTGGTCTCGACCATGATCGTCGAGTCCGGTCTCGACGTGGCCAACGCCAACACCATGGTGGTGCACGACGCCCACCGGTTCGGCCTGGCGCAGCTGTACCAGCTGCGGGGCCGGGTCGGCCGCAGCCACCGCCGCGCCTATTGCTATCTTCTCGTGCCCGATCTGATCGATCGCGAGGCGGAGGAGCGGCTCAAGGTCCTGGAGCATCACACCGATCTCGGCGCCGGGTACCGGATCGCGCTCAAGGACCTGGAGCTTCGGGGCGCCGGCGATCTGCTCGGCGCGGAACAGTCGGGCCACGCCCAGGCGGTCGGCTTCGATCTCTACCTCCGCTGGCTGGACGAAACCGTGCGGGCGCTCAAGGGGCAGGGGGAGGGCGAACAGCCGGCGCCGCCGGAGGTGGTACTCGACCAGCCGGCCCATCTCCCGGACGATTACGTTTCCGAGGACGACGTCAAGCTGGATCTCTATCGGCGACTGGCGCGGACCACCACCCCTGGCGACATTGAGCAGCTTCGCGACGAGATGCGCGAACGGTTCGGCCCCTTGCCGGCCGAGGCGGAAAACCTGCTGCATCTCTCCCGGCTCAGGATTCTGGGTGCGCGGATCGGCGTGCAACACCTGCTGGTGCACGGGGAAGAAGCGCGATTGAGTTTCCGGGCCGGCGCGGTGCCGCGGTTGGCCGGGCTCAAGGTCGCGCTGGACGAGGTGCAGTTGGCGGCCGAGGTTCGGCGAACGGTTCCGCTCGCCCTGCGCCTCACCCGTCTGGGCGGGGAACCGATGACGCCGGCGCTGGTCCGTGCCCTCCGAGCGGCCGTTGGCCCGGAGCCGGTCCTGGCGCCGGCCTCACAATGAATGGGAGTCTGGGCATGCGGGTAGGTCGCGGTCTCACGATCTGGGCGCTGTGCGCGACGGGAACGCTTGCCGGGTGTGGCGCGCCGGGCGACATGTTCACCGCGCATCCGCCGCTGGCGGCGACGGCCGGCCCCACCGGTCTGCCGGCTGACCGGCTGGCCGAGCTGCTCACGGGCCTGGGGAAACAGGTGAGCCTCAACAAGGCGGGCGCCGAGCTGCTGGCCGATGCCTGGATCAACTACAGCCTGTTCACCCAGGCGGTGACGACCGGCGCCGCGCTCGATGACTCGGCCACTGCCGCGCAGGCGATGTGGCCGCAGGTGGTTCGGGCGCGGCTGACCCATTGGCGCGACACCCTGGCCGCCCATCGGCCGGTGCTCCCCGATTCGCTCGCTGATAGCGCGGACGCCGCCGGGCGGGAACGGGTGTTCCAGCAGCTTCTGGTGATCGCGCCGCCCAATGCTCCCGCGCCTCAACGCGCGGAGGCCAAGAACAGGGCATCGCGCCTCCTGGCCCGCCTGGATGCCGGCGCTGACTTCGGCGAGCTGGCCATGAGGTACTCGGACGACACCGTGGGTCGGGCCGCCAAGGGGGTGATGCCTCCAGCGGTGCGTGGCACCTTTACGGCCAAGTTCGACAGTGTCGCCTGGACTCTGGCACCGGGCCAGCACAGTGGGGTGGTCGAGAGCCGGGCCGGATTCCACATCATCCGGCGGCCTCCGCTCACCGAGGTCCGCGCCAAGTGGATGGCCTACTTGACCGAACGCGAGCGCCCCCGGCTGGATTCCATCTACGTCATCGATCTGTGCGACCGGTACGGGCTCAGGTTTCCTTACAACACGCCGCAACTGGTCCGCAACGCCATGGACGATCGGGAGCACGCGCTCAAGTCGAATCGGCCCCTGGCGATCTACCAGGGTGGGGCCTACACCGAGCGTGAGCTGATCAACTTCATCCAGGCCGTGGGCCCCCTGGTGGTGACCCGCTTCGATCGGATGCGCGACTTCGAGATCATGCGATTCGTCAAGGGGCTGGCGCAGACCAAACTGGTTCTTCAACAGGCGGATTCGGCCAAGGTGGGCATCACCGAGCCGGAATGGCGCTCGATCTATCAGCAATACCGCGGCGACCTGGATAGCTTGAAACAGGCGCTCAGAATCGGGGGTTCGGCCGATGCGGATTCGGCCCGCCAACCGGTCTGGGTCGAAGGCAGGGTGAACGGCCTGCTCGATCGGATTGCCGCGGGAACCAGGAGCCGTCCTCCGGGCGGCGGGCTCATCAGTGTGCTGCGAGACCGGTACCCCTACCATCAGTTTCCGGACGGCGTCGCGCTGGCCCTTACCAAGGCGGCCATCGTGGCGAAGCAGCAGCGCGATTCCGCCGCGGCGAAGAAGCCGACGGGACCGGGCCTGCGACCGGCTCCGGGTCCGGCCCCGATTCCCGGACATGACAGCACCAGTACCGCTGCGCCCAGAGCAAAGGTGACATGAAGGCACGACTCGTACTTTTCGTCTTTCTGACGTTGCTCGTCGCGGTGGCCCGACCGGGACTGGCCCAGCAGCAGCGCTGCGATACCGCCCAGTCGATCGACCGAGTCGTCGCCGTGGTGGGGAATGCACCGATCCTGGCCTCGTACGTCGACGAGACCGCCTACCAGAGCATCGCGCAGCAGGGGATCAAGCTGCCCGACAGCGCCGGGGCATTGCGGGCATATTGCCGGCGGGTGCTCAACGAGATCATCGACGTCGAGCTCCTGGTCCAGGAGGCTCAGCAGGACACCGCGATCAAGGTGACTGACCAGGAAGTGGCCGAAGGGGTGGAGCAGCAGGTGAAGAACGTGCGGGGCAAGTTCGTTTCGGAAATCGAATATCGCGGCGAGCTGCGAAAGGCCGGATTCGACAGTCCCGATGAGTATCGCCGGTGGCTCAGCGATCAGCAGCGGCGGGAGGCGCTCAAGAACCGGCTCCTGGAGAAGCTTCAGGGCGAACACAAGCTGGAGCCGGTGATTCCCACGGATAAGGAGATGCGAGCGGCCTTCGAGGAACGGAAGGCGGAGCTGGGCGATCGGCCGGCGACCGTCTCGATCAAGCAGATCGTGGTAACGCCCAAGGCCGACTCCGCCGCCCTGCTCCGCGCCTATCTGCTGGCCGATTCGATCGCGCGCGGGCTGCGGAAGGGTGGCGATTTCGCCTCGGCGGCGAAACGGTTCTCGCAGGATCCCACCACCAAGGAACAGGGCGGGGACCTGGGCTGGTTCCGGCGCGGCATGATGGTGACCCAGTTCGAGCAGGTCGCCTTCAACCTCAAGCCGGGCGTCGTCTCCAATCCGGTCGAGACCATCTTCGGATTCCACGTGATCCAGGTGCAACGAGTCCAGCCGGGCGAGATCCAGGCCCGGCACATCCTCATCATGCCCGAGATCACGCAGGCCGAAGCGGACAGCGCCCAGGCGATGGGGGAGCGCATCCGGACCGCGGTCTTGAACGGGGCCTCGATCGACTCGCTGCAACGACTCTACAATGACCCCACGCTGGACAAGGACGCCAGCGATGTCTCCCTCAACCGGCTGCCGCCGGAGTATCAGGCGGCGATCGGCCAGCTGGATTCCGGCGCGGTCGTCCCGCTCTTCAAACTGCCGGGTCCGGTGTCCTATCGCGACAAGTACATCATCCTCAAGCTGATGAATCGCCGGTCGGCGGGTGAGGTCAAGTACGAGGATGTGCGGGACCAGATCCGCACCGGGTTGGGCAAGGACCTGGCGGTCCAGCATTACGTCGCCAGGCTCCGCAAGAACTCCTACGTGGAGATCCGGGGGTTCTAGACACGCCTCGTCGCCTGCGCCTTATCACCTCCCGACGGCCACGACTCGCGGTCACCCTGGGCGATCCCCGGGGGATCGGACCCGAGATCGTAGCGCGCGCGCTGGAAATTCCCCTCGAAGCCGAACTCACCGTCGTCGGTGCCGACGACCAGATCGAAGGACTGCCCGCCGCCCGGCTGGTCGGCGTGGGCCGCTGGGGCAAGGGTGGTCCGGCGTCGTCGCGCCCGGTCCGCGCCGGGCAGATTGCCGGACACAGCGTGGAGACCGCCGCCCGCCTCGCGCTCGAGGGTGCCGTAGACGGGATCGTCACCGCGCCGCTCCAGAAGCAGGCGCTGCATCTCGCCGGGTTCACCTATCCGGGACACACCGAGTGGCTGGCCCACCTGGCGGGCGATGTGGACGTCGCGATGATGCTGGCCGCAGAGCGACTGCGGGTCGTGCTGGTCACCACCCACGTCCCGTTGCGCTCGGTGCCCGAGCTTCTGACCGTGGATCGGATCGTCAAGGTCGGTCAGGTGACCCGGCGGGCCCTGCACGACTGGTGGGGACTCCAGCACCCGCGGCTGGTCCTCTGCGCCCTGAATCCCCACGCCGGGGAGGGTGGGATCTTCGGCGATGAGGAGAGCCGGATCCTGGAACCGGCCGCGACCAAGCTCAAGGCGGCCGGCCCGCTGCCGGCGGATACGGTCTTCGTGCGGGCGCTGCGGGGGGAATTCGACGCGGTGCTGGCGCCCTATCACGACGTGGGGATGACCGCGATCAAGGTGGCGGCCTTCGGCTCGGCGGTGAACGTCACGCTCGGACTCCCGTTTCCGAGAACCTCACCCGACCATGGCACCGCGTTCGATATCGCCGGCACCGGGCAGGCGGACCCGTCGAGCATGCGGAAGGCGCTGGAATTGGCGGTCGAGCTGGCGCGCCGGAACGTCGAAGCCCCGGCGCCAAGGTAGGCCAGGGCGTTACCCGCCGGCTGCCTCGAGGCGGCCGGTCACCTGTTGGAACCGCTCGAGCTTGAGCTTCTGACTGGCCCGGTTGGCCACCAGGATCGCACTGCAGGCGAGAATCACCTCCCGCTCGGCCAGATCGTTGGCCCTGAGCGTATTCCCCGTATCCACCAGATCCACGATCCAGTGCGAGAGCCCCAGGAGCGGGGCGACTTCCACCGATCCCGCCACGGTCACGACCTCGACCGGCCGGCCGGCCGCGGCGAAGTGTTGCCAGGCCAGTCGGGGATACTTGGTGGCGACTCTGGGCGTGATTCCCCCGGGCAGATCCGGATACGGCGATCCGGTCGGCGACGCGACCACCAGGCGGCAGTGGCCGAACCCGAGATCGAGCGGCTCCAGCACGTCGGCATTGGTCTCGCGGAGGACATCGGTGCCGGTCACGCCCAAGTCAGCGGCGCCCGATTCGACATAGACGGGAACGTCCATCGGCTTGACCGCGAGAAATTCGATGCCGGGCTCGGAGGCGGGCACCAGCAGGCGCCGCCCCGGGTCGCCAGTCAGCGCGATCCCCGCCCGCTTGAATCGTTCGAGGGTCGGATCGTAGAGCCGCCCCTTCGGGAGCGCGATGCGGAGCTGGGTGGTCACGGGGCCGCCTCGCAGATGGTATCGAGATCGAGGGCGACGCCCACCGCGGGACGAGCCGGGCCGAACTTGGCCATGAGTCCGTCGTAACGGCCTCCGGCGCCCACCGCCCGGCCCGCTCCCGCCGTGAACACCTCGAAGTGGATCCCGGTGTAGTAATCGAGGCCACGGACCTCGCCCAGGTCATAGACCAGGTGCGCCTGCTCGTCGGATCGCAGCGCGTCGTTCAAGGCGCGCAGGTGGGCGAGCCCCGGACGCGAGGCTTCCGGAGCGCTCCGCTCCGCTTCATCGAGCGCGGCCCGGCGCCCCATCACGAATGGCAGGGTGAGGAGGGTCTGGGCCAGTGATGATTCGCCCGCCAACGCGCGATTGAGGCTGGCCCGGTCTTTCCGGTCAATCCAGCGGTGGACGTCGGCGCGGAGGTCTTCATCCAGTGCGGCGAGGCCGGGGGCCAGGACTCCCACGTGGCCCAGATTGATCTGGAATTCACGGAGCCCCGCGGCGCGCGCCAGCGCCAGCGTCAGCCGGACGATCTCGACGTCGGCCTCGAGGCCACGCTCACCCAGCAGCTCCGCGCCCACCTGCAGGGTCTCCCGCGGGCGGCTCCCCCGCTCGGGATCCTGGCGAAAGACGCTTCCGGAATAGCAGAGGCGCAACGGCCGGTTGGCCGCCGCGAAGGTGGTGGCCGCTACCCGCGCCAGGCTCGCCGTGTAGTCGAACCGGAGCGCCAGCACGCGACCGTCCAAATCCATGAACCGTACCAGGCGCTCCGCCACGCCGGGGCCCCCGGCCCGCATGAAGACCTCCTCGTACTCGAAGCCCGGGGGCATGACTTCTTCGTACCCGGCGCCGGCCAGCACTTCCATGGTCGCGCGCTGGAGGCTGCGACGGTGGCGTACCGCGGGGCCGGTGAGATCGAGCGCACCGGGAGGAAGCGAGAGGGGGCGACGCGAGGGCATGGGCGAGCAAACTAACGGCGCCGGCGGTGAGCGGTAAGCGGCGCGCCACGAACGGGGAAGGGTCGAACGAAGAGCGTGCCGGAAGGCTCCGGCTCAGGTCTTTCCAGCCGCGCCCTGGAGGAAGCGAACCGATTTCACCCGCTTGCCTTCCATCTCCACGACTTCAAAGGTGTCTCCCGCTACGGTGACCCGATCGCCAGCCCGGGGCAAGCGTCCCAGCTGGCCGAAGATGTAGCCACCCAGCGTGGTGTACTCCCGGTCATCGAGCGACAAGTCATACTCGGCGTTGAGGTCCGAAATCGGCATGCTGCCGTCCAGGAGTGGCGCCCCTTCCAGAGGAGGGGCCGCCGGCGCGGCCTGATCGTACTCGTCGAGGATTTCGCCTACGATCTCTTCCAGCAGGTCCTCCATGGTGACCAGCCCCGCGGTCCCGCCGTACTCGTCGAGCACCACGGCCATGTGGACCTTGAGTCGCTTCATGTCGGCCAGCACGTCTTCCACTTCCCGAGTGCCGGGGACGAAGAGCGGGGGCCGCATCAAGGTGGCCACCGTGGTACCGGGCTTGGAGCGCAAGGCGGCCAGAATTTCCTTCGCGTGCACGACGCCTACGATGTCATCCAGGCTCTCGCGGAAGACCGGGTAGCGGGAGCGACGCGCACGCACCACTTCGTCTGCCGCCTGCTCGACCGTGAGATCGGCGGCCAGCGCCTCGACCTGGGTGCGGGGCGTCATCACCTCCATGGCATTCTTCTCGCTGAACTCGAAGACGCCGGCCAGCAATCGGGCGTCGGCTTGCTCCAGGCTCCCGCCCTCTTCGCTCTGCTCCACCAACAGACGGATCTCTTCGGGCGAATGGAGTCGCTCATGATGCTCGGGCGGCTTGACGCCCATCCAGGTGAGGAGCTGCCTGGCGACCCCGAACAGCAACGCGGTTGGGCCGGCCATGAGCCAACGGAATCCCATCAGGGGTCCGGCGGTCCAACCCAGGATCGTCTCCGGGTACGCCAGGGCGATGGCCTTGGGCACCAGCTCGCCCAGGATGATGTGAAGGAAAGTGATCGCGGTGAACGCGATGACTCCGGCTACGGCGTGGGTGGCAACCAGATGAAACGGAGAAGGCAGAAAGGCAAAGGCGCCGCCGATCAGGTCGGCCAGGGCCGGCTCGCCGATCCAGCCCAGACCCAGGGAGGTCATGGTGATCCCCAACTGGGTCACGGAGATGAAGCGGGTCAGCGATTGTACTGCCCGACGGGCGAGGATAGCTTTGCGATCCCCCTGCTGGATCATCGCCTCCAGCCGCGTCTTGCGGGTGGCGACCAGGGAGAATTCCGCGGCGACGAAGAAGGCGTTGGCCAGGACCAGGCCCGCCACCGACAGGAGGCCCACCGATGTGGACATACCCGGTAAGACTAGCCGCCCAGGCGGGGTCCCGGGAGGGCGGGCCAAGTCGATGATCCGTCAGATCACCGTGCCGCCGATGGAGCGGCTCAACCCCTTTCTCCCGCGACTGGTCGAGACCGATGCGGAGACCCGCACCGTGGTGGCCGCCCTGCTGGCCGACGTGCGCAGTCGCGGCGACGCCGCGGTGCGGGATGCCACCCGCCGGTTTGACGGCATCGAGCTGGCGCCCGAGGAATGGGAAGTCCCCAAGTCGGTGTGGCATGAGGCGTTGGACCGGATCAACCTGACCCTCCGCAACGCGCTCGAGACCGCCATCACCCGGGTCACCGATTATCACGTCCGGCAGCGTGACCAGGGCTTCCGACTGCTTCAGGAAGACGGGAGCATCCTGGGAATGCGGGTTACCCCCCTGGAGCGCGTGGGCCTGTACGTGCCGGGTGGCAAGGCCTGCTATCCGTCCACCGTGATCATGAACGTGGTCCCCGCGGTGGTAGCCGGAGTCTCCGAGATCATCGCGGTCACTCCGCCCACCGGCGCCATGGATGCGGTGCTTGCCGCCTGCGCCCTGGGCGGGGTCACTCGGTTGTTCCGGGTTGGGGGCGCGCAGGCGATCGGTGCCCTGGCGTACGGCACCGCCACCGTGCCTCGCGTGGACAAGATCGTGGGACCGGGAAACCGCTGGGTCGCGGAGGCCAAGCGGCAGGTGGCGGGAGACGTGGGCATTGATATGATCGCGGGCCCCACCGAGCTGGTCATCCTGGCCGACGCGACCGCCGATCCCCAGAAGATCGCCGCCGACCTGGTGGCCCAGGCGGAGCATGACGAAGACGCGGTGGCCTGGTGCATCACCACCGATACCCGGATCGCCGATGCCTTGCCCGCGGCACTCGAGGACGCCCTGGCCAAGGCCCCTCGCGCGGCCGTGGCTCGCGCGGCGCTCCAGCGTTCCGGCCTCCTGGTCTGGGTGCCGAGTCTTCAGGATGGAGTGGCGGTGATCAATCGCAGGGCCCCGGAGCACCTGGAGCTGCTGGTCCGGGATCCCGAGGGGATCTCCGAGGAAATCCGGCACGCCGGCGCGATCTTTCTGGGAGACAGTTCCCCGGAGCCGGTGGGTGACTACCTGGCCGGCCCCAGCCACGTTCTCCCAACCCGGGGCACCGCGCGCTACGCCAGCCCGCTCGGGGTGTACGACTTCGTGAAGCGGACCAGCATCATTGGATATAACCGCTCGCGCTTGTTGAACGATGCCGACCACGTGATCGTCCTGGCGGAGGCGGAAGGGCTGATGGGGCACGCCGAGGCGATTCGAGTGCGAATGAAGGAGAAGTGAGCAGGATGAGGGACTCATGACGGCCGGCAACCCGGGTCGCGCCGGTGAGGCAGCCGAGCTGGACCCCTGCCGCGCAGTCGCGGCGCACGCGGGACCCTCGACCTCGGAGGCGTCCTTCAGTCGGTCGGGAGCGCTGAAACGGCTGCGCTTCGTGCTGCTGCTCACCGCCGGGTTCATGGTCATCGAGGTGGTGGGTGGACTGGTGAGCGGGTCGCTGGCCCTGCTAGCCGATGCCGGCCACATGCTCACCGACGTGGGGGCGCTGGGGCTCACGCTGCTTACTGCCTGGATCGCGCAACGGCCGGCCGATCCCTCGAAGACCTACGGGTACCTGCGGTGGGAGATCCTCGCAGCCTTGGTGAACGGGGCCAGCCTGTTCGGCATCGCGGGGTGGGTGGTCTTTGAAGCGGTTGAGCGCTTGGGACAGCCGCCCACGATCAAGACCGGACTCTTTCTCGCGGTGGCCACTGCGGGCCTGCTGGTGAACCTGGGCAGCCTTTTCCTGCTCCGAGACCATCACAAGAGGAGCCTCAACACGCGCGCCGCCTACCTCCACATCCTGGGCGATGTCCTGGGCTCGGCCGGGGCAATCGTGGCGGCGTTGGTGATCCTGTTCACTGGATGGACGCTGGCAGACCCGATCATCTCGATTGGCATCGCCCTCCTGATTCTGGTCGGCGCCTGGCGGTTGCTGCGGGAGAGCACCGATATCCTGCTCGAGGCCGCCCCGGCGCACGTGTCCATGTCCGAAGTCCAGCGACTGATGATGGAAGTCCCGGGCGTCTCCGCGGTCCACGATCTCCACGTCTGGACCGTGACCAGCGGTATTGTCGCGATGAGCGGGCATGCCGTGGTTCCCAACCTCGACGCCCACCCGGGCGTCCTACAGGAGATCCGTGCCGCGCTGGCTCGACTGGGGATCGGGCATGTGACCATACAGTTGGAGACCGGGGGGCCGTGCGAGGAGGACGCGGCGGTCGGGGAGGGCAAGACGGACAAGACGGACAGGCATGACCATGTTCACCTTGGGTTAGGACACCACCATTAGGAGTTGGTCAAGACGGACAGGGCGGGCAAGACGGACAGGACGGAGAGGGCGGACAAGACGGACAGGTTGGACAAGAGAGCCCTCCTAGCGGTTATTCCCTTGGCGCAATTCCGTACCAATCTGCATTAGGCCGATGATGGTTCAGTGGGCATCCGGTTGATCTTCCCTGCATGATGCCGTATCAGAAGCTGCTCGCCTGGAAAGCCTGCCACGAGTTGGCGGTCGAGGTGTACAAGGCCACCAACTACTGGCCCCGGACCGAGCGTTACGGGTTGGCAGCGCAGGTACGGAAGGCTGCGTACTCTGCCTCGGCTCGTATCGCGGAAGGCCCCGCGAAGCCGGGGCGGGCGGAATTCAGGCGGTATCTGGACATCAGCAATGGGTCGTCCGAATTGTCTTCCGCCCTCGAACTCGCCCGCGATCTCAGGATGGTGGATTCGCTGGAATACGGGCGGCTGGAGTCCCTGCGCGCCAATGCCGGGAGGCTAACGTGGCTGCTGTATCGGTCATTGAGAGACGGGCAGGGCGGCAAAGACCGACAAGACGGAAGGTCAAACAAGGTGCTCACGCAGGACCGGAGGGGATCCGTCAAGACGCTCAGGCTGGTGTTGTTCTGGGGACGTGGGCTAGGCCACCTGTCCGTCTTGCCCGTCCTGTCCCTCCTGTCCTTCGTTCACCTGTCCACCCTGTCCGTCTTGTCCGTCTTGTCCCACTTGCCGGTTCCCACCCACTCGCCTATATATGCCGCGCGAGAGGGGGGTGAGAGCGTGTTCGCCCCCAGAGAGTGAAGGTTTGGGGACGCAGATGAAGAGCCAGGAAGCCATCCGGAACATCGCGATCATCGCGCACGTCGACCACGGGAAGACCACCCTGGTGGATCAGATGCTGCGTCAGGCGGGCGCGTTCCGGGCCAACCAGCAGGTCGAGGAACGGGTGATGGATTCCAATCCGCTCGAGCGGGAGCGGGGGATCACTATCCTGGCCAAGAACACCTCGGTTCGCTGGGGCGGGGTCAAGATCAACATCGTGGACACGCCGGGCCACGCCGACTTCGGCGGTGAGGTCGAGCGGATCCTGCGCATGGTGGATGGGGTCCTGATCCTGGTGGACGCGGCGGAAGGGCCGATGCCGCAGACCCGGTTCGTGACCCGGAAGGCCCTGAGTTTGGGGCTACGCCCCATCGTGGCGATCAACAAGATCGACCGGTCCGACGCCGAGCCCCTCCGGGTCCATAATGAAGTGCTGGGCCTCTTTATCGATCTCGAGGCCTCCCACGAGCAGCTGGACGCCCCATTCCTTTATACGTCGAGCCGGGCCGGGACTGCCACTGCGGAGTTGGAACACCCGGGGACCGACCTCAAGCCCTTATTCCAGGCCATCCTGGACCACGTCCCGCCGCCCAAGGGGGACCCCCAAGGTCCGTTCCAGATGCTGGTCTCAACGCTCGACTACTCGAGTTATGTGGGACGAATGGCGATCGGGCGGATCGAGCGGGGCCGAGTCGAGGTGGGAGACGAGGTGGCGCTGCTGCCTCTGGGGGAGCCCGGGCTGGTGACCGACGAGGCGATCGAGCGGAGCAAGATCACCAAGCTCTACTGCTTCGAGGGGCTCAACCGGGTCGAGCTGGAGCGTGCGGAAGCCGGCGAGATCATCGTCCTCTCGGGTCTCGAGGGGATCGAGATCGGGAAGACCATCACCGCCGCGGCGGTGCCCGAGCGGCTGGCCGGGATCGCGGTCGAAGAGCCGACCATCTCGGTGGATTTCATGGTCAACAACAGCCCCTTCTCGGGACGGGAAGGCCGGTTCGTCACCAGCCGCCAGGTGCGGGACCGGTTGTACAACGAGCTGGAACGGAATGTGGCCCTTCGAGTCGAGGACACCGAGAGCCCCGACACCTGGTCGGTCTCGGGTCGCGGCGAGCTGCACCTGGGGATCCTGATGGAGACCATGCGGCGCGAGGGGTACGAGTTCCAGGTCTCCCGCCCGCGGGTGATCACCCGGGTGGGTCCCGGTGGCGAGCGGCTCGAGCCCTACGAGGAGCTGATGATCGACGTGCCGGAGGAGCACCTGGGCACCGTGATCGAGAAGCTGGGTCCTCGGCGGAGCGAGCTGATGGAGATGAAGAACCCGGGGCAGGGGATGGTCCGTATGTCGTTCCGGATCCCGGCCCGCGGTCTCTTCGGCTACCGTTCCGAGTTCCTGACCGACACCCGGGGCACTGGGGTGATGCATCACCGGTTCCTCGACTACGGTCCCTGGGCGGGACCGCTGGCGGGTCGGAAGCGGGGGGTGCTGGTGGCGGACCGGCAGGGTGTGGTGGTGGCCTATGCGCTGGGGAACCTGCAGGAGCGGGCCCAGATGTTCGTGGCCCCCGGGGAGCTGGTCTACGAGGGGATGATCGCCGGGGAGAACTCCCGGCCCGGGGACATGGACGTGAACGTCACCAAGGAGAAGAAGCTGACCAACATGCGGGCCAGCGGATCGGACGAGAACGTGCAGCTGGAGCCGCCTCGGGAGATCACCCTGGAGTATGCGCTGGAGTACATCGAAGAGGATGAGCTGATCGAGGTGACGCCCAAGACGATCCGGCTTCGCAAGCGGGCGCTGGCGGCGTCTGATCGGAAGAAGGCGGCACGGGCGGCGGCTCGGGCCGCGGGTGCGTCGTAAGGGAGGTCGCGCGACCATGCGTTTCCACCGTTCACCTTTACTCGAGCCGGAGGAGATCATGTCGGCGTGGGAAGCGTCGCGGGAAGCCATCGAAATGCGTCGGCGGCGGGATGATGATGACTTCGACGAGGACGATGAGGGCTTCACGTTCGACGAAGAGGACGAGGACGACCTCGACGAGAACGAGGACGAGGACTTGGACGAGGAGGACAAGGAGGAGGACGAGGAGGGTTGGGACGAGGACATCGAGGAGCTGGAGGGCGACGAGCCGCGCCGCAAGCGGCGGTAGCTGTTGCCAGATGGGGGAGGGCGTGGGTATCGTGTCGGGCGGTCGGGGGCGGACAAGGCGGGCAGGGCGGTAAAGGCGGTAGGGGCGGACACGGAACTCAGGACTCAGGACTGAGCCTCAGTCCTCATCCCTCAGTCCTGCCCCTCAGGGCCTGTAGCTCAGGTGGTTAGAGCGCACGCCTGATAAGCGTGAGGTCGGTAGTTCAACTCTACCCAGGCCCATGAAGAGCAGGTGTCAGGTGTTAGGGTGAGCCCGCCATCCAGCGATGAGCGGGCTTTCTCTTTTGCCGTGCATTCAACCAGTGGCCAGTTGTTCCTGCCAATTCAGGCGGGTTAGAGACACGCGCGAGTTCTTGCCAGACTTTGCGGGCGCTTCAACTGGTCTGTCGTGACTTGTGACTTGAGATTTGTGACTTGAGACCCGCGACCCGCAGTAACTACCGCGTCGCGGTCGCTCGATCCATCTGGACCACCGCCGCCGCCACCACGTCGGGCGACTCTTCCTGGATGTAGTGGCCGGCCTGGGGAAGCCACTCGATGTCCATGTGCGGCACCACGAGATTCAGGCTGTCGAGCGATGAAGCCGTGATCATGTTGCTGTTGTTGGGGACGGCGCCCACCAGCATCAGCACCGGCGTGCCCAAGGTCTCTCCCGAAAAACAGATGTCGTCGGTGTCGACCGAGCGGCCCATGGCCTGGAAGGCGCGCAGCGTCACCTTGGGATCGCGGGTCAGCGGATCGGTGTAGCCGGCCAGGGCGCTATCGGTGACCCAAGAGGAATCGGCCGAGTTGTTGACCAGGCCGTTCCGCACGCTCTTCTTGATCCGCCCGGTGGTAAAGAGGAATGCGAACGGCAGGCCCACCAGGCGGCGCACCGAGTGGTTGGCCGCGGAATGCTCCTGGCCCCCGTCGAGTGCCACCACGCCGCGCACCAGCCCCGGGTGCCGGCAGGCGAGCCGGAGGGCGAGGGCTGCTCCCAGGGCGTGACCCACGATCATCGCGTCGGAGACTTGCAGCTCGCTCATCGCCCAGGCCAGGCGTTCGGTCTGCGCCGTCAGGGTATAGTCGGCCTTGGGCGGTCGCGACGAGTTGCCGGTGCCCAGCGCATCGATGATCACCACCCGATACCCCTCCGCCAGCAGTCCGGGAATCAGCTTTCGGTAGGTGAACGCGCCTCCCAGCATGCCGGGCAGCAGCACCACGGTGCGGCCGGCTCCGACCTCGTAGGTATTGATCTCATCGCCCGAGGGCAGCGTGAGCGTTCGCACCACCCCGGAGTCGGGGCGGGTAGTGGTCTTGGCGGGCTGTGACTTGGTCGGCGGGCCGAACGCGGCCAGGAGCGTCAGGGCTACGAGCATTGGCTCCAATCTAGCGCCCCGGACAACTCCTGGGCAGCGCCGTGACCTGAACTCGAGCCTGCATTGCAATGACTCCGGGGTGAGAGGCGCTCATTCCCTGAGCATCCCGGCGCGTTCGGGGAAGCAGGCGGAACCTCGCTTCCTTCAATCCCGTGCCCGATCGATGCCGGCGCCCGCTCCAGTCCATCCAACCCAGGAGTTAGCCTGCTCGTCCCCAGAACTGATTGCCCCGCTTCGTGCTAGCGACACGAGCTCTTGTCTTGCTGCCGAGTCGGGTGGTATTCACCCAATTGCTGTCCGGTGCGCCGTGACCAGATTGGGCGGCTCATCTTCTGGCTGCGGCGAGCCCGTAGCGCGTCGAATCGCGCCACTCTGGCGTTGTTCCAGTGACCTCGTGAGCACTTTGGCGGGATCGCTCGTGCCGCCCGCTGAAGCTCGGAGAATTCCGGGACCCCGCCGGCCCCCAAGAGGCCGGCGGGATTTCCTCTTAGAGGCCCGGAGATCCCATCTACGGGGCGACCAACCGGTCCGGGGCGGAGGTCACCTCGAACTCGGCGCGCCGGTTCAACGTCCAAGCGGTCTCAGTGTGGCCGGGATCGAGCGGCCGCTCCTCTCCATAGGACGCGGTCGTGATCCGGTCGGCGCTGATCCCGTGATCGACCAGGTAGCGCTTGGCCGCGGCCGCGCGCCGGTTGCCCAGCGCGAGATTGTACTCGGCTGAACCTCGCTCGTCACAGTACCCGTCGATCCTGATCTGCGCGCCGCTGTTGGCGGCCAGAATCGCCACCTTTCGCTTGAGATTCGCCTCATCCGCGGGCTTGATCTTCGATTTGTCGAAGTCGAAGTGGATCATGATACCGAGATCCTGCATCAGGCTCGCCTGAAGGTTGGCCTCTCGCTCGGCGGCCGCGACCGCGGCCGCATCCCGCTCCATGCCCGCCCGGATCGCCGCTTCTCGGTCGGCGGCTTCCTTGGCCATCTGTTCCTTTTCAGCCTGGGCCCGGTTGGCGGCATCGATGGAGTCCTGACGGGCCTGCTCTTCGGCCGTGGGGCCGGGTGCCGGGGCGGGCTGTTCCGGCGGCTTCGATCCCCCACACGCGACCGCGAGCACCGCGGCCGCGACCATCAGCCTGCGCGCGGTAGTCTGCATATCTCCTCCTGGTATCATGGGTTGCCGAGCGGGACCTAGTTAGCCGCCCGAGGGTATCGGGAGGCTGAATGCCGGATGAAATGTTGTTAACGCCGATTAAGCCTCTAACTTGAGCCTGAAGGTGGAGAGCGGGCCATTGGTCATGCACGCCAGGAGTCACCGTGATCGTCCCTGCGCTCGCCGCGCTGGTTCTCTGTTCGACCGCACCGGCGGACATCGCCCCTGCGCCATACCGCGAGGCTAGACCCCCCCTCGCCACCGATACCCTGCGCGTCCGGGTGGTCGATAGCGCCGGGCGGCCGGTAGAAAACGCCACCGTCACCCTGACCGAGCTGGACCGGCGGCGCGTCGTCGACGCGGAAGGGTGGGCGGTCTTTCCCGATCTCCCGGTCGCCCGGTACACCCTCGAGATCGGGCGCCTCGGGTACGCCCCGGATGTCAGGGGCGTGGACCTCGCCCTGACGCGGGAAGTGGTGGTGACGCTCTCGATCACACCACTCCAGCTCGAGGCCATCACCGTCACCGTCACCCGGAGCGGGATTGACCCTCAGACGTCTTCCCTCCCTTCCGAAGAGCTGACCGGCGAGGCGCTCCTCCGAAGCCAACAGGTCTCCCTGGCGCATACTATCGACGGGTTGGCCGGCGTCCGGACGCTGAGTACCGGTGAACAGGTGGGGAAGCCGATCATCCGGGGCTTGACCGGTCCCCGGGTGCTCACCCTGGACAACGGACTCCGGCTCGAGGACTACTCCTGGAGCGATGAGGACGGTCCCTCGATCGATCCGCTCCTGGCCAAGCGGATCGAGGTGATCCGGGGGCCGGCCAGCGTGCTCTACGGGTCGGACGCGATGGGCGGAGTCATCAACGTGATCCCGGATCCGGTTCCGGACGCCCGAGGCGGCCGGAGCTTTGTCCGTGGGAGCACCGAGATCTACGGCGGGACCAACAACGGAGAATTCGGGGGCCCCCTGAGAGTCGAGGGCGCCTCCGGGGGCTTCGGCTGGCGCGGAATCCTGATCGGCCGGACCGCGGGCAACTACCACACGCCCGCCGGAAACGACTCGACCCCGACCGGCACCCTCTACAACACCGGCTACTACGCCGTGAACGGCGAGCTCGCCGTCGGCCTCAACGGCAACAGTTCCAACGGGACTCTGCGCTACGAGCATTACGGCGGGCACTTCGGCCTGCTGGACGGCCCGCCAGTGCCGGATGACGATTCCCTGGGCCCGCTCCGCAAACTGGGGGACGACCGGGTACAGCTGCTGACCAACTTCGTGCTGGGCGGTCTCCGCCTCGAGACCCGGAGCCAGTTTCAGCGCCACTCGCTTCAGGAAGTGGTGGACCAGAGCCGGGTCGGGGCGGAGGAGCCGACCTTCGAGCTCAAGCTCAACACCGTTAGCACCGACGTGCTCCTCCACCACACCGGCCGGCCCTGGCTCACCGGCACCCTCGGAGTGTCGGGGATGTACCAGAGCAACGAGTCGGAGGGGCAGTTCCCGCTGGTGCCCGGGGCGACCACCGGCGCCGGCGCCATCTTCGCCTTCGAGCGGGCCACGACGGGCCGCTGGAACTTCCTGGCCGGCATCCGGGGTGATCTGCAGCAGGTGAACGCGGACTCCAACACCGCCTTACAGCGCGGCGCGGAGAGCCGGACCCTGTCGGCCGTGACCGGCAACCTGGGCGCCGTGTACCAGCCGATCCCGGGTCTCTCGCTCGCGCTCAACCTGGGGCGAGCGTTCCGGGCTCCGACACTATTCGAGCTCTATACCAACGGCCCTCACCTGGGCGAGGAGCGATTCGAGATCGGGCTGCCGACCGCCAAGCCGGAGGTGAGCTTCAACACCGATCTCACGGCGCGGTGGCAGCGGGGCCGGGTGAGTGCCCAGCTGGCGGGGTATCGCAACCAGATCAACAACTACCTCTACATCCAGCCGACCGGCGGCACCGCCACGGTGATCACCGAAGAAGGCGACACCGTCACGCTGCCCGCGTATCAGTACGTCCAGACCTCGCGGGCTGTCCTCTGGGGGGTGGATTTCTCCAGTGAAGTGGCGGCCACGGCCGCCCTCAGCCTACGCGGCCGGTTCGATTGGGTCCTGGGCGACAACCAGGCGACCAACCAGCCGCTCCCCATGATCCCTCCGGTCCGCGGGGATCTGGAGGCGGAGCTCCACACTACACCGGGAGCCCGGCTCGGCAAAGCCTACGTGACCGCCGGGGTCGAGCTGGTGGCCAAGCAGACTCGGCTCGGCCCATTCGATACCCCGACCGACGGCTACGCCCTACTCGATCTGGGCGCCGGGCTGGAGCGTGCCCTGGGGCCGCGGACCATCAACTTCGGGATCCGGGTCCGCAACGCCACCAATGCGACCTACACCGACTATCTGAGTCGCTATAAACTCTTCGCCTACGGTCAGGGGAGGAACGTGCTGCTCCGCATGGGCATCGACTTCTAGCGGTTCTGTGGAATCTGCGGACCCATCGGTGTAATCTGTGGACATGCCCCAGCCCCTGATCATCACCGTCGCCATCACCGGCTCGCTGCCGCGTAAGAAAGACAACCCCGCCGTCCCCATTACCCCCGCGGAGCAGATCGAGTCCACCCACCAGGCCTTCGAGGCCGGCGCCTCGCTGGTTCACATCCACGTCCGGAACGACGACGAGTCTTCCAGCTCGAATCCCGAGCGCTTCGCCGCGGTGCAGGCGGGCGTCACGAAGCACTGCCCGGGGATGATCATCCAGTTCTCGACCGGGGGACGCGGTCGGCAGCAGAGCGAACGGGGCGCGATGCTCTATCTCCGCCCCGACATGGCCTCGCTGGCGACCGGCTCGGTGAATTTCCCCACGACCATTTACGAGAACCCGCCCGACTTCGTGGAGGGGTTGGCCAGGAGCATGCTCGAGTTCGAGGTGAAGCCCGAGATCGAGGTGTTCGATTTGGCCATGCTCTACAACGCCGCGAGTCTGCTCAAGAAGGGGCTGCTCCGCGCCCCGCTCCACGTCCAGTTCGTCTTCGGGATCCAGAACGCGCTCCCCGCTCGCAGAAGCATTTTCGATTTCCTGCGCTCGGAGCTGCAGGAAGTCCTGCCGGATGCCACCTGGGTCGCGGCCGGACTCGGTCGTCACCAATTCGAGGTAAACCAGTGGTGCCTCGAAGCGGGCGGGCACTGCCGCACGGGTCTCGAAGACAACATCCGCTACGATCAAACCCGACTCGCGGCCAGCAATGCAGACCTGGTCAACAAGATCGTGGAGATCTGCGATCGTTACGGCCGGCGGCCTGCCACTCCGGCGGAGGCGCGCCACATCCTGAGCCTGCGGCCGATGGCTTGAGCACTCGCGCGGCGCGAGTGCAGTCTCAGTTGCATCCTGCCTTCCCCTCTCGCCTTTTGAACAGTGACGCTCCCGTAGCCCTCCTCTAGTACCTGAGTTTCTACCCCTCTGGGCAGGTCAAGGGAGGGGGTCCCTTGTAGGGCCCTAAGCCATTGTTCTGTAGGCCGTTGTCTGACATCCACCACCCGCCGGCGTCTCCTCCGTGCCCCCGTTGGGCCGCCCTCCCCGAATTGAGCCCGGCATTTGACTCATTTCCGTCCAACCCCGGGCCTTAGCCCCGCAGGCTTCCCGGGTCCATCGAGCAGTCAGAGTGCCGGTTTCCATCCACCGCTCAACGCGGGGACATGGTGCCATGAGGATCCTGATCGTCGAGGATTCACCGCTCGTGCAGAAGATGTATGGCCTGGTCTTCATGGCCCGGGACCACACGCTGGACTGTGCCCTGAATGGGCGCGCCGCGTTGGAGCTCCTGGCCGCGAAGGGCAGCGTGTACGACCTGATCCTTCTCGACCTCCGGATGCCGGACATGGATGGTGTGCAGTTCATCGAAGCACTGCAGCAGCGTGGCCCCTCTTTCAAGAACATTCCGATCGT
>Ga0335085_10005738_pt1 | contig 19829 bp, 17 predicted proteins | sample Lox_Sample_45_FD_206712 | JGI IMG/M metagenome (GOLD analysis project Ga0335085, IMG submission 206712) | Soil microbial communities from Loxahatchee National Wildlife Refuge, Florida, United States - Lox_Sample_4.5 | ecosystem: Environmental > Terrestrial > Soil > Wetlands | place: USA...
CGTCATGGTGTGCCGGCCGAATGCGAGGTCGAGCGCGGTATTCCACGGAAAGGGCATCGATCTCGACGCGGCCAAGGCCTCCGGCCTCATGGAGGCGGTCGAGACATGGCACGCGGAGCACGCGGAGCTGCCCCTGCGCTTCGGCAGCGCCGCCAATCTCGCCGCGAGCCTCAGGCTCGTCGACGTCGAGGGCTTGCCGCGCGCGCCCTCCGGCAGCTTCCGTGCGAGCCTGCCGACGCACTGGGTCGAGGGCCGCGATCTCATGAGCGGCGGCTCCGTCTGGGTTCCCTTCGAGATCGTCCATGCCGACGGCACCGGCTCCGCTCCGCCGGCGAGCGGCTGCTTCGCCGCCAGCACCAACGGGCTCGCATCGGGCAATCACGTCCTGGAAGCGACCAGCCACGCCCTCTGCGAGGTGATCGAGCGCGATGCGACGAGCCTCTGGCACGGATCGCCGCCGCCGGCCCAGGACGCGGGACGCGTGGATCCCGCGACGGTCCCCGACGAGACCTGCCGCGCCCTCCTCCAGCGCCTCGACGAGGCGCAGCTCGACGTCGCGGTCTGGGACATCACGACCGATGTCGGCGTGCCCGCGTTTCAGTGCCTGGCGATCGATCGCACCGGGGAAATCCGTCACGTCGGCCACGGCGCCGGCTGCCATCCGACGCGCGAGGTCGCGCTCCTCCGCGCGCTCACGGAGGCCGTTCAGGTCCGGACGACCTATATCGTCGGCTCGCGCGAGGACATCTCGCGCTCCGACTATGAGCACGAGATCCTCGATGCGCGCTCGCGACGCGCCCGCGCCATGATGCGGCCGGTCGAGCGAATGCGCGACTTCCGCACGGCGGGCCGCTTCACCTTCGACGGCTTCGAGGCCGAGGTCGCGTGGCTGCTGCAGCGCCTCAGGGGAGCCGGCATCCGGGAGGCGATTGCGATCGACCTCACGCGCCGGGAGTTCGGCGTGCCGGTGGTGCGGGTCGTGGTTCCCGGCCTCGAGGGCTCCGATCATCACGGGAATTACGTTCCGGGCGTGCGCGCCCGGGCCGTGCGGGAAGGGCGCCCGTGAGCATCTGCGTCTTCGTCGGTCCGACACTGAGGCGCGAGGAGGTCGCGGCGGTCCTCGACGCCGAGTGCGAGCCTCCGGTCGCGCAGGGAGACGTCTACCGGGCGGCGCGGCGAGGGGCGCGCACGATCGGCATCATCGACGGCTTCTTCAGCGGCGCGCCCTCCGTCTGGCACAAGGAGATACTCTGGGCGCTCTCGCAAGGAGTGCGCGTCTTCGGCAGCGCCAGCATGGGCGCCTTGCGCGCGGCCGAGCTCCATCGCTTCGGCATGCGCGGCGTCGGCCGGATCTTCGAGTCCTTCCGCGACGGCACGCTCGAGGACGACGACGAGGTCGCGGTGGTCCACGGACCGGCCGAGCTCGGCTTCGTGCCGGTCTCGGAGCCCATGGTCAACATTCGCGCGACACTGGCGCGCGCCGAGGCCGAGGGCGTCGTCGGGCCTTCGGGGCGGCTGCTGCTCGAGGGTCTCGGCAAGTCCCTGTTCTTCCCGCGCCGCACTTGGGCCGCGCTCGTGGCAGGGGCGCTGCAGCAGGGCATGGCCGAGGCCGAGGTCGAGGCGCTGCGGGAGTGGCTCCCGCGCGGGCGGGTCGATCAGAAGCGCGAGGATGCGCTGGCGATGCTGGCGGCGATGAAGGAGCCGCTCCCGAAGCAAGCCTCGGCGGGCTTGCGGCCGGATTTCCAGAGGACGCATTTCTTCGACGAGATGGTCGAGAAATTCGAGACCGCCGCCGCTTCGGCCGGGGCGCTGCAGCAGGCGATCGTCGAGGAGCTGCGTCTCGAAGGGGCGGACGCCTATGGGCGCGTCAGGGATCGAGCGCTGCTTCGCCTGCTCGCGGGATCGCCGGCGGAACGCCGATCGGCGCAGGCAGAGCCGGGCGCCATGCGGCGGGAGCTCAACCGAGTTCGGGAGGCGCATGGGCTATTCACCCGCGCGGCGCTCGACGAATGGCTCGCTCGAAACGATCTCGATGCGGAGGGTCTCGAGACGCTGATTGCGGACCGGGTACGCTCAGAGGCCGTCGCGAGGCTGCTGGGGCCTGCGCTCACGCGAAGCGTGCTCGACGAGATTCGGCTGAGCGGGGCCTATGAGCGTCTCGCGGACCGCGCCCGGAAAAAGCAACGCTCCCTGGCGGATCGAGGGATCGACCGCCTGGCCCTCGGACGCGCCAAACCGAGCGCGGCGGATTTGCGCGTCTGGTACTTCGAGCGAGTCCTGCGCCGGTCCCTGCCCGACGACGTCGATGCATTCGCTCGGGAGCTCGATCTCGCGGGATCGGAGGATTTCGACGGGGCACTGAGACGAGAATGGCTATTCTCACGCGCAATTAAATAGGGTAGTTTCCCGTCAGTAGGGAGATCGCGCCGGGTAGTGGCGGTTGGGGGTCGGGTGCGCTGGATCCAGAATATCGGCGGCACGAGGTTCGCGCTGTTTCCGACGCCGCCCTATGCCGATATCGAATCCAGGCCGGAAACGGTCTTCATCGCCGCGCCCCCCGGCTCGATCGGGCCCGGCCCCTCCGACGGCCGCCTTTACGTCATCAATCCGATCGGCAAGCGCCGTCCTTACGGCGTCAATCCCGGCCCGCTCGGCACGCCCCATCTCGATCTCCCGCCGTGGCGCGGCGCGATGCTCAGGCCGGTGCAGCCGGATGCCGACGGTCATTTCGATCATTTGCCGCCGGGCACGCCCGAGTTCGAGGAGGCGCACGTCTTCGGCTCGATCCGTTTCGCTCTGCAAGTCTGGGAGGGCTACTTCGGCCGAGCGATAGAGTGGCATTTCGCCCGGGACTTCGACCGGCTCGAGGTCGTGATGCTGCCGAGCTTCGACAATGCGCATGCCGGCTGGGGGTTCATGGAGGTGGGCGCCTATCATTTCGCCGATGGGACGGCGGCGCCCTTCGGGCTCAATTACGACGTGATCTCCCACGAGACCGGCCATCTCATCATCTACAGCACGATCGGCGTCCCCAGCACCGCGACCGAGCGGGGCGAGTATTTCGGCTTCCAGGAATCCGCCGCCGACACGGCGGCCATGATCTCGGGACTTCATTTCCGGTCCCTCGTCGCCCGGCTGCTCGAGGATACGCGCGGCAACCTATACACCTACAACGAGCTCGACCGCTTCGCCGAGCTTTCCGCCACCGAGCAGATTCGCGTCGCGAGCAATTCCGCGCGGATGTCGGAGTTCGCCGTGGGCTGGAGCGACGAGCACGAGCTCTCGCAGCCGCTGACCGGCGCGGTGTTCGACATACTTGTCGACGTCTTTCAGGAGAACCTGGTCGAGCGGGGGATCATCGGCCGCGCGGTCGCCGATCTCAGCGACGAGGTTCGGGGCCGGCCGGAATATTCCGCGGCGATACAGCAGGCGTTCGACGCCGTCTATCCCGAGTGCCGGGAGGACATTCATGCGGCGCTGATCGACGCCCGCGACTATCTTGGCCTGGCGCTCGCGGAGACCTGGAAGAATCTCTCGGCGGATTTCTTCGGCTACGACGAGGTCGCGGATCTGCTGCTTGCGGCCGACCGCGCGCTGAGCGGCGGGCGTTATCGGGACGAGATTGCCGAGAGCTTCGCCTGGCGCGAGATCGGCTCGATCGGCGCCGGCCCCCGGATAGCCGCTCCGGACAAGGCCAGCCATGCGTTCTCGGCCCGCACGATCACGCCGGCCATCGGACGCCGCCTGCCGAAGATGACCTATCACGAGCGCGTCCTGCTCTCGCAGGGCGCATGACGATGCAGTTTCCAGAAGGAGGAGAGCCATGCCTGAGACCTTGCTGACGCCATCGGGGATAAAGCTGTTCGGGCGCGTAGTGACGGATCTCCTGCTGGTCGGCAGCGCCAGGGAGAAGGCGACGAAAGCCGGAGCTACCGCGGCGAAGCTGAACGAGCAGATGCCGGCTCCGAATTATTCGACCCTGGGGTCGAACGCGTTCCTCAAGCAACAGCTCGCCAACGAGACCGCGAGGCTCGCGAGGATCTACGGGTTCAGCTTCGAGGGCCATTATTACGCGCTGGCGAAGCCGGTGGTGTTTCTCGTCCATACCGACGGGACCGAGGTCCTCTTCCGCGAGACCGAGAGCGTCGGCGGCGGCGGCATTGCCGGCGGGCGAACCACGGTGGACACCTCGGGCGTGGTCGCGAGGGATTGGGAGTTCGCCGCCGACGATCCCAAATTGAAGGATCTGCGGATGTGGGAGTACGACAAGGGCGACTTCTCCCTCCGCATCGACATCGACACGGGATCCTTCGACGAGATCCTTCTGGAGACGGCGCTGCGCAGCGCGACGCCGCTCTCGAGCGGAGCCGACCTCCGCACGAGCGGCGCCGATTTGCGCTCGAGCGGCGCCGACTTGCGCACCAGCGGCGCCGACCTGCGCGTGAGCGGCGCCGATCTGCGCCGGCGCTAGCGGAGCCGATACCGGCGGGCCGGATGCGGGCGCGGCGCTATTCCCGCTCCCGGGGCGGGGCGGCCCGCCGCCTCGGACCCGGGCGGGCGCGCCGGTGGCGCGCTTTGGCGGGGTCCCAGATCATCTGAATCCTCTCGTGGGTTTCCCCAATTCGCCTGAACCCCAACCGGCGATAAAGGGAGAGCGCGGGGTTTCCCCGAATCACGTTGAGCACGAGCGGCCTGCCCTCGGCGCGCGCGCGGCCCAATAGATCCAGGATCAGCCGGCTTCCCACGCCGCGGTTGCGGAACGTCGCGACGATGTGGATCTGGTGGAGATGGAAGCCCGCCGAGGCTTCCGAGACCTGCATCCAGCCGATATCCGCCCCGTTCGATTGCACGACCTGCGCTTGGTCGGGCTTGAACGCGCTTCGGAAGCGCGCGATCACCTCGTCCTCGTTCCAGGTGTCGAGCGCGAGCAGGAGCCGTTTCGTGCTCTCGAGGTAGAGATCGACGGCAAACTGGTAATCGTTCGCCTGTGCCGGCCGAAGGGATATCTCCGGCACATCGTCGTCGTGCTTCCCCGCCCGCTTCCGAGCCATCTCCGTGTTCCAGCGTCCTCCGATCGCAGGAAACGCCGGCTTCATCGCCGGTAGGAATCTCCGGTTGTTTTTGTCTCCGCCTCTTCGACCTGCAATCCGCCTTGCTTCTCCACGATGCGCTATTCGATAATGCCCCTTGGAGTAACTTTGGGCAACAGAAGAGCCCATGAATCCAGCGACATCCGACGGGCTCGCGGACTCGCGCAGCCAGCATCGAAGACCGGCAGCGGTGATGTTCGCCGACATGGTCGGCTACAGCCGGCGGTTGGAGCAAGACGAGGAGCAGAACTCCAATCGCGTCGCCAGGTCGATCGAGCTGTTCAAGGTGCTGATCGGGGACTACGGCGGGCAGGTCGCGAACGTGTCCGGGGACAGCATATTGGCGCTCTTCGAGAGCGCCGACCAGGCGCTGCGCTTTGCGCTCCAGATGCAGACCGAGTTCCGCGATCAAGCCGTCTGGGACGACGGCGATCCCATCGAATTCCGCATCGGGCTCGGCTTCGGCGACGTCAGGGTCGATGCGGGAAACATCCAGGGCCATTGCGTGAACGTGGCCGCGCGGCTGCAGGCGCTTGCCGATCCCGGCAGCATCTACCTCACCGCGGTGGTCCGCGACGCGCTGCGCGACCGATCGCGGCTGTCGTTCCGCTCGCTCGGCCCCCAGTCCCTCAAGAACATTTCCGAGCCGATCGAGGTGTTCTCGGTCACTCAGTTGCGCTCCGAGATCGCCCTCGAAGCCGACAAGGCCAAGACCAAGCCGGCGCCGCCGATGGCGCCCTCGCGCTATCCTTCCGTCGCGGTCCTGGCCTTCGCGAACCTCTCCGACGATGCCGCGACCGATCATCTGTGCAGAGGCCTCGCCGCCGACGTCATCGCCAACCTCAGCCGCTTTCGCAGCCTGATGGTGATCGCGCGCCACTCCGCGTTCCTCTTCAGCTTGAACTCGAACACGGCGCGCGAGGTCGGCCGGCGCCTGGGCGCCCGCTACATCCTCGGCGGCAGGCTCAATCGAGCCGGCAAATTGATGCGCATCGCGGTCGAGCTCATCGACGTCGAGTCCGAAGGCGTCCTGTGGTCGGACCATTTCAACACCGAGATGGACGCGCTCTTCCACGTCCAGGACGAGATCACCGGCGCCGTCGCCTCGCGCCTCGCCACGCAGATCAATTTCGCGGAATGGCGCCGGGGGCTGAAGCAGCCGCTGGACATGCGGGCCTACGGCCTGGTGCTTCGGGGCCAGCAATTGATCCTGAGATTCACGAAGGAGGCGAATGCCCATGCGCGCCGGCTGTTCGAGGAGGCGATAGAGATCGCCCCCGACTTCGGCCGCGCCTACAGCGCGCTGTCGCGGACCCACAACCTCGACTGGCGCTATTCGTGGTCGCGCAATCCGAGCGCGTCGCTCGATGCGGCGGTCTCCTTCGCTCGCCAGGCGATCGAGCGCGACCGGCTGGACGCGAGCGGGTTCGCCGAGCTCGGCTTCGCGAGACTCTACAAGAAGGAGCACGACGAGGCTTTGGCCGAGTACGGGCGCGCGATGACGCTCAATCCCAACGACTCCGACATCATCGCGGAATACGCGGACTGCCTCGTCTATGTGGGCCAGCCGTCGAAGTCGATCGAGCTTCTGGAAAGGGCGATGCAGCTCAACCCGTATTTTCCCGATTGGTACCTTTGGTATCTCGCGGACGCCTACAACGCGCTGGGGCGTCCCAACGACGTGATCGCGACGGTTCGCCGGATGCACAATCCCGACGAGGGCCGCCGTCTGCTCGCGGCCAATTTCGCCCATCTCGGGATGATGGAGGAGGCGCGCGAGCAGGCGGAGGCGGTCATGCGCCTGCACCCGGAATTCACGATCGGCCGGTGGGGCCACCGTCCGCCCTATCGCGACAAGTCGATCCTCGAGCGCTACATCGAGGGCTTGCGCAAGGCGGGGCTGCCGGAGTGAGCCCGCGCGAGCGAGGTCCGGCGGCCCCGATCACACCGCGATCGCGAGGGGAGGCGCCTTCTGGGGCCAGCGCCGGAGCGCCGCGCGCCCGGCCTCGGTGAGGCCGTAGACGCCGCGCTCGACGCGCGCGAACCAGCCATAGACATTGCGGAGCAGGATCGTCGGCGCGTCCTCCGCCGTGGCCTTGAGGGAGCGCGTCGAGCGCGGACCCTCCGCGAGCGCGGCCGCAACCGCGAGCGCGCGCTGGCGATAGGCGGTCATGACGGGGGCGCGCGTGCTTCCGCCGAGGACGGGATCGCCGATGCGGCGGCGATGCTCCTCGACGATCTCCGAGCGCCGCGCGCCGTCGCGCCGGGGCCGCCACGGCCCCGCCGGCACCAGCACCTCGACATGTCCCCGCGAGGAGACGCCGAGGAGGCCGAAGCCGAGGAGGCGGCAGAGCTTCCTGACGCGGCGGTCGCGCTCGCGCCGGCGTCCGCGGAGCGCCGTCCTGACCGCGAGCCAGACCTCGTCGCAGGCGGCGCTCCGGTCCACGCCCTGGAGGATGAGCTCGAGCGTGAAGGCGAGCTTCAACTCGCCGATCACGACGACCGGCGGCGTCTCGCCCTTGAGCGCCACGAGATCGCAGCCGCGCACCTCGCCCTTGACCTCGAAGCCCAGGCCTTCGAGGAACCGTTTCACCGGACGATAAAGCGCCGTTTCCAATTGCCGCGACTCGACACCGTTCGCGGAATCATGCGCGGCGGGACTCGAAGACGCAAGCGAGCCCCGCGTCCTCTCGGGGAGAGGCCCGGCGGGCCACAGGGATACAGCATCCGGTCGCGGGCGCAGCCGAGGACGAGCGCCGCCCGCGCTAGAAGTAGAACTTCATCGCGGTCTGGAAGCGGTTCGTGTTCGCGTTCACGTTCTGATGATTGCGCGCCAGCATGCGAATCCACTCGATTCCGGTATCGACGTTCGGAACCGGGCTCCAGATCAGGTTCACATGGAAGGTCCAGGCGTAGTCGATGAACGTGCCGCAGGGACTGTTCGCGGTGCAGGTCGGGAAGATGTTGCTGTTGACGTATTGCTTGGCGTAGCTCCCCTCGACCGTCGTGCGCAGCATGTCCGTCCACCAGTGCTGGTACTGGACCATGGCGCTGATGGCCCCGATGGGTATCAGGTCCGTGCCGTTGACGGCGGAGATGCCGGAGTCGGGGCTGGTGATCTGCCCTGCGAAGAGGTAGCGGCCCGCTCCCTGGCCGCCGTTGATCTGGAAGGCCGCGAGGTCCTTTCCCCACCAGCCCGTGAACTGGCCGGAAACGCCGAGGCCCCAGCCGAAGGCCGAGGCGTTCGCGCTCGAGGGCGTGGGGCCGCCGTCGTTCCAGTAGAGATCGCGGAAGACGGCGCGGCCGGAAATCTCGCCCCAGTCGCCGCTATACCTCAGCGCCGCCGTGAAGTCCGGGATCTTGTCGTACTGCCTGGTGCCGAAGGTGGTGCCGCCGGCGCTCACGTCGTTCGGCACCACCCAGGTCTGCGGGTTCTCCGCCGCTACCGCGAGGGTGAGGCCGTTGCCGAAATCGAAGGTGTAGCGCAGCTGCGGCTGGCGAAGCGGTCCCGCCACGATCGGTCCGCCGAAGTCCAGCGTCTCGGGCTCGGTGTCGGCGTCGCGGAAGACCGAGCGGTACTGTCCCACGAGCACCGGGCCCAGGGTGCCGTAGGCATAGAAGAGCCTGAACCCGTAGGAGTTCGTGTTGACCCGGAACCCGGCGCTGTTGGTCAAGCCGTCGGGGTTGGTGAAGTCGCCCTCGATGTTGGTCTTGAGCTCGCCGTAGGCGGTCGGCGTGGAGGTGATGATGTTGAAGCGCGATTCCGACGCCGTCATCTGCGAGCGGCCGTGGATGCTGTGGCCGGGGCTCGGATTGACGGTGTTGTTGCCGTCGAAGGGCGCGCAATCCGGACAGGCGCCGCCGTTGATGTTCTGCACGGCCGAGAAGTCGTAGACGAAGTCGCCCTTGACGTAGCCGCCGACCCTGATGGAGGTCTGCGTGCCCGGGATCAGGAAGGAATTCTCGAAGGAGCCCGCGCCCGGCGCCGGCGCGCTCTGCGCCGCCGCGCCCTCCATTCCTGCGAGCAAGGCGACCGTTGCCGACAGGCTCCCCAATGCCGTCGAGCTGCTCAACCTGCGTAGCCGCATGGATCCCTCCGCCATCGCGTCCAGAGCATGGTTGAAATCCAATATACCTCCCGTTTCTGCTCCGGAAAAGTCTTAAGTTCTCGGGAGTTGCCGGATTATGCGCCGATTCGCGCCCAAGAACTGTGCAATGAGGCCGGCGATGCTGAGTCTGTCACCACCCATGCCGCATACGGGAGTGCTCTGCCCATCGCGGGGACGTCGCCGGCGCTGGCGGCGGAACGGATTCGCGCCATCTCTATCTGAGGGTTCCGATACCGCGATTTCGCGGGACGGAGGGGGAGGGCATTCGGCGATGATCTCGCGGCTGGCCGTGGCGGCTGTCTTCGCCCTCTTGAGCACGCTCGCGCAGGCATCGCCGCTCGGTCCCGACGGCGAGAGCGGCCGCTTCTATCCCGGCAAGTTCGTGTGGTTCGACCTCGCGACCGAGGACCTCGCGGGGGCGCGCGCGTTCTACGGCGCGGTCTTCGATTGGCAGTTTCGCCCCGTCGAGAATGCGCCCGCCTCATACACGCTCATCGAGCACGAGGGCGGCAAGATCGGCGGCATGTTCCGCCACACGAGGCCGCCGAGCGCGCAGGTGGGCTCGCGCTGGCTCGCGCTCATGTCCGTTCCCGATGCCGAGAAGGCCGCGCAATACGTCGTCGAGCACGGTGGCAAGGTGCTGCTCGCGCCGAAGACCGTCGCGGGCCGCGGCACGCACGCCGTCTTCCGCGATCCCGAGGGCGCGGTCTTCGGCGTTCTGGCCGCGAGCGGCGGCGACCCGCCCGACGATCCCGTCACCGACGGCGACGTCTTCTGGCTCGATCTCTTCACGCCGGACCCGGCGAAGGCCGCGAGCTTCTATGCGGGCCTCGGCGGCTATGCCGTGAGCGAGAGCAGGACCTCCTCCGGCCGCCCGCGCTGGGTCCTCGCCTCCGAAGGGATCGCGCGGGCGGGGATCGTCCTGCTGCCGCCGGGCAAGGTCGGCGCGGGCTGGCTTTTTTACATCCTCGTCGAGGACGTGCCGGAGACCCTGGACCGCGTGCGCGGTGCCGGCGGCAAGGTCGTGGTCGAGCCGCGTCCCGATCTCCTCGACGGAAAGCTCGCGGTGATCGCCGACCCCTTGGGCGGCGTCGTCGGCGTCGTCGATTGGGAAATTCGCGTCGATGCGAAGGGGCCGGTCCAATGAAAAGGCTCGTGGATCGGGTCCCGCGCGCGGCAGCCACCGCCGTTGCGGCGCTGGTCCTGCTCATCGCGGGCTGCGGCAGCGAAGGCTCGTCGGGCCCCGCCTACTACGGCGACGCCTACTACAGCGACGACTCCTGGTATTGGTACGGCTGCTGCGTCGACCGCCCGGATGCCATCGGTCCGCCGCCGCCGCGTCCGGAGCACCCGATCGTGCTGCCGCCCAATGCGCCGCCGCGGCCGGAGCACCCGATCGCGACGCCGCCGGCGCGACCGACGCAGCCGATCTCCACGCCCTCGCCGACGCCGATGCCGCGGCCCGCGGTTCGCGCGGGCGGCGGCGGGTTCCGCGGCGGAGGCGGAGGACGGGGCGGCGGCCGGCGCTGACCCCTCCCGGAATCGGGAGAGACCGTCGGCATCGCCCCACTATTTCACGGCGACGACGGCTTCGATCTCGACGGGAATGCCCGCGGGGAGCGAGCTCATGCCGACGGCGGAGCGCGCGTGCCGGCCGCAATCGCCGAAGACCTCCAGGAAGAGATCGGAGCACCCGTCGATGACCGCGGAGTGATCCTCGAAGCCCGGCGCCGCGTTCACCATGCCCAGCACCTTGACGATTCCGACGACGCGGTCGAGATCGCCGCCGAGCGCCTCCTTCATTGCGGCGATCAGCACGAGCCCCACCTGGCGCGCGTGGCGATAGCCCTCCTCGACGCTCATATCAGCGCCGAGCTTCCCCTTGGCGAGCCTGCCGTCCGGATATAGCGGATCGTTGCCCGCGAGATAGAGGAGGTCGCCCACGCGCTTCGCCTGGACGTAGCTCGCCGTCGGCCTCGCGACGGGCGCGAGCGCGATCCCCAGCTCCTCGAGGCGCTTCTCTATGCGCACTGAAATTGCCTCCGCCGCCATGATAGCCGCGCCGGCCCCGAGCGTCGCCGGCGATTCGCTGGTGCAAGCGGCGGCGGAATCGGCTCTACTTGCGCCGGAAATCTTCGTCCGAGAGCGTCTCGCGAGGCCAGCCATGGATAGCGCCGAGACCCCGCAAATCATGCGCAGCGCCGCGCCTTCCGGAGAAGCGCCGCGCCCGGTGCTCGTGGGGCTGATCGGCGCCGGCATCCAGGCCTCGCGCATGCCCGCGCTCCACCAGGCGGAAGGCGCGGCGCAGGGGCTCGGCTACATCTACAAGCTCATCGATCTGACGGTGCTGGGCCTCACCGAGGCGGCGCTCCCGGAGCTCTTGACCGCGGCGCGGCGCTTCGGCTTCGCGGGCCTCAACGTCACGCATCCCTGCAAGCAGGCGGTGGTGCCGCTCCTCGACGGGCTCTCCGAGGACGCACGTATCATCGGGGCCGTCAACACCGTCGTCTTCGGACCCGACGGACGCGCCACCGGCCACAACACCGACGTCTCCGGCTTTGCCGAGGGCTTCCGCCGCGAGCTATCGGATGCCGCGCGCGAGCGCGTGGTGCAGATGGGTGCAGGCGGCGCCGGGGCCGCCGTCGCGCACGCGCTCTTGGGTCTCGGCGTCGGGCGATTGGAGCTCGTGGACACCGACCGCACCCGCGCGGAGCGGCTCGCCCGCGAGCTCTGCCGCCGCTTCGGCGCCGGCCGGGCCGCGCCCGCGGACTCCGCGGAGGTCGCAATCGCCCACGCGGACGGGATCGTCAACGCGACGCCGGTCGGCATGGAGAAATATCCGGGGACGCCGGTCGAGGTCCGGGCGCTCCGGCGCGGCCTCTGGGTCGTGGACATCATCTATTTCCCGATCGAGACCGAGCTGCTTCGGCAAGCGCGCGCGCTCGGCTGCCGCACCATGGGCGGCGGCGGCATGGCGGTCTTCCAGGCGGTCGACGCCTTCCGCCTCTTCACGGGGATCGAGCCCGACGCCGAGCGCATGCTGCGCCATTTCGAGAGGCTCTAGCCCCATGCGCACCGCGATCGCCACCGTCTGCCTCCCGGGCACTCTCAACGAGAAGCTCGAAGCGATCGCCGCCGCGCGCTTCACGGGCGTCGAGATCTTCGAGAACGACCTGCTCTCCGCCGAGGACACGCCACGCGCCGCAGGAGAGCGCATCCGCGCCCTCGGCCTCCTGCCCGTGGTGCTGCAGCCCTTCCGCGATTTCGAGGGCATGCCGGAGCCGCAGCGCGCCAAGGCCTTCGCGCGCGCGGAGCGCAAGTTCGACCTGATGGCGGAATTGGGCTGCGATCTCCTGATGGTCTGCAGCAACGTGGCGCCGGATTCGCTCGGCGGGATCGACCGCGCCGCCGCCGACTTTCGCGAGCTCGGCGAGCGCGCGGCCAAGCGCAGGATGCGCGTCGCCTTCGAGGCGCTCGCCTGGGGCCGGCACGTCAACGACTACCGCGACGCCTGGGAGGTAGTGCGGCGCGCGGACCATCCCGCCGTGGGCCTCGTCCTCGACACCTTCCACATCCTCGCGCGCGGCACCGACCTGAAGCCGATCCGCGCGATCCCCCGCGACCGCATCTTCCTGGTCCAGATCGCGGACGCGCCGAGGCTCGACATGGATTATCTCTCCTGGAGCCGGCACTACCGCTGCTTCCCCGGCCAGGGCGATCTCGACATCGGCGACTTCATGGCGGCGCTGCAGGCGACGGGCTTCGACGGCCTCCTCTCGCTCGAGATCTTCAGCGACCGCTTCCGCGCGGGCTCGGCGCGCAGCGTCGCCATCGACGGCCAGCGCTCCCTGCGCTTCACGCTCGATGGCCTGCGCAAGCGGACCGGCGTCGAGATCCGGGAGGTGCCGCCGCTGCCGCCGCCCTCGCGCGTCGAGGGGATCGAGTTCCTGGAATTCGCGATGGATGCGGCCTCGGCCGCCGCCTTCGAGCGGGTGCTGCAGGGGCTGGGCTTCGCGCTCGCGGGCCGGCACCGCTCCAAGGACGTGGCGCGCTGGCGGCAGGGCGACGTCAACATCGTCGTGAACCGGGAGAAGGAGGGCTTCGCGCACTCCTTCAACATCACGCACGGGCCCTCGGTCTGCGCGATGGCGCTCCGCGTCGACGACGCCTCGAAGACGCTCGACCGCGCGGTGAAGCTCCTGGACCGGCCCTTCCGCGGCGCCGTGGGACCGGGCGAGCTCGACATCCCCGCCGTGCGCGGCCTCGGCGGCAGCCTCATCTATTTCGTCGATCGGAAGACCCGGCTCGGCGACCTCTGGGAGGTGGATTTCCTCCCCGTCGGCACCGCGGGGCAGGCGGATGCGGGCCTCACCCGCTTCGACCATATCTCGCAGTCGATGGAATACGAGGAGATGCTGAGCTGGCTCCTCTTCTATACCTCGCTCCTCGACCTGAGGCCGCGGCCGGTGCAGGACGTGATCGACCCCGGCGGCGTGGTGCAAAGCCAGGCGGTCGAGACCGAGGACGGCAGCCTGCGCCTCGTCCTCAACTCCTCGCAGAGCCGGCACACGCTCGCGGCCCGCTTCCTCGACGATTTCTTCGGCTCGGGCGTGCAGCAGATCGCGATCGCCTCGAGCGACATCTTCGCGACGCTCGCGCGGCTGAAGGAAAATGGCGTGGAGCTCCTGCCGATCCCCGAGAACTACTACGTCGACCTCGAGGCGCGCACGGATTTGACGGAGGAGCAGATCGCGCGGCTGCGCTCCGCCAACGTCCTCTACGACCGCGAGGGCGGCGCCGAGTTCTTCCACGTCTATACGCGCACGCTCGCGGGCGGCTTCTTCTTCGAGATCGTCGAGCGGCGGGGATATCGCGGCTTCGGGGCCGTCAACGCGCCGATCCGCCTCGCGGCGCAGGCACGGCTTCAGCGTACTCCCGATTTCGCACGCCGCTGACCGCGATCAGCCTCCCTCGCGGAGCGAGCGGTTGACGCGCATGAGGTAGCGGTAGGGATCGCTCGTCATGACGGCGCCGCCGGAGACGAGGAGGACGGAGCCCGAGACCCAGGCGGCGGCATCGGAGGCGAAATAGAGCGCGGCGCCCGCGACGTCCTCGGGCTGTCCCACCCGGCGCAGCGGATAGAAGGCCGCGCGCTCGCGCCGGTCCTTCTCCGTCGCGAGCCAGGGCGCCGTCAGCGGCGTCTCGATCACCGCCGGCGCGATCGCGTTGACGCGGATGCCGTACTGGCCGAACTCCACGGCCATGGTCTGCGTGATGTTGTTGATCGCGGCCTTGCAGGCGCCGTAGATGCCCTCGCCGCCCGGCGCGGCGTAGAGGCTGTCGATCGAGCTCAGGAAGATGATGGAGCCGCCCTTGCCTTGGGCGCGCATCGCGCGCGCCGCGGCCTGCGCGCCGAAGACCTGCGCCATGAGATTGAGGCGCAGCATCGCCTCCCAGCCCGCCTCCGTCACCTCGAGCCACTCGCTGGTGCTGCCGGGCTCGGAGGTGAATCCGCCGGCATTGTTGACCCAGACGTCGATGCGCCCGAAGGCCCGGACCGCGGCGTCGGCGAGTGCGCGAAGCTGCGCCGGATCGGTCACGTCGACCGTCTCGATCGCCGCGCGCCGCCCTGTCGCCTCGACCTCGCGCGCGACCCGCTCGAGATCGGGCCGCGTCCGAGCGGCAAGCACCACGTCGGCGCCCGCCGCCGCATAGGCGAGCGCGATCGCGCGTCCGAGGCCGCGGCTCGCGCCGGTGACGACGCATACTTTGCCGAGAAGCGATTGCATTGAAACCTCCATCGCCGGGCGTTTGCCGAGGAATGCCCCGCGAGGGAGCCTATCGCCTATTGCGCGCCGCTCAAGCTCGGAGCGTCACTGCCCCCAGGCCTGATTGGTGGCCCAGGTCAGTACGGCTCTGAGATCCGAGGCGCTTTGCACTTGCCCGCCATAGCCCGCGGCGATCACGGCCATGCTGTAGCCGGGACCGTAGTTTGCCTGGTTGTAGGCGTCCTGCGCGGAGAGCTGGGTGCCGCTGATGTCGCTGCCTCCGAAGAGGCCCTTGGCGGTCGAGACCACGAGCACCTGCAAGCCGCCGGAAATGCTGCCGGAGCCGCCGCCGCCCACTCCGAGATTGCCGAGCGCGAAGCCGCCGCCGCCTCCGACTTGCGTGATGCCCGCGAGCAAATTGTCCACGCCGGCGTCGGTCATGATCACCATCACGAGGCTCTGCCGCTCGGCGCCCGCCTCGAAGCCGATCCCGACGGACCGGAGGCTCATGAAGACGGGATCGCTCCAGGTGTTCCCGTGCCGCCGCAAGAGCACGCCGTCGCCGCCGGAGCCCGTAAGGATGAATCCGCCGGCGATGTCGTTCGGCACGATGACGACCGCCCTCGCCCCGCCGAGCAGATTCCGCAGCGCCTCCCAGCGCGGGTCCTGCAGGAAGCTCCGGAGCGCGCCGTCCGCGGAGCGCACGAGGCCCGCCGACCTCGACACCGCGTCCTGTGCGTTGGAAGTGCCCCCGAGCGCGATCGGGCCCGCGAGCGCCGCGAGAATGAGAGCCGCCATCCGTCGGAAGGCAAGGAGGCGCGGCCTCGCTCGGCTGCTTCTGCTCAGGGCGTGCATGTTTCTCGGCCTCCGCTCCCATGGGTTTCGGCTGCCGCAGACTATTTCCGGACGGCGACGGCGTCCTATCCCGGAGACTCCCGAGGCCGCGACGTTTTCGCGATGGGAGCTGCTGCTTTTCCCGGGCGCAGCCGCCCGGCCCCCGGCGCGCTCGAATCGAAATCGAGCGATGCAACCGATGAGCTACTGCAACATAGGCGGGAGCATAGGGGTTTGACCGGATCGTCGCCGCCGCGCCCGATTGCTATCCGACTCTAGTCGGGGACGCAGGAAGCGCAGGAAACCCCTAACGAGGATCATGTCCGCCCTATGGATCGCAGTCCTCACCTTCGTGCTGGTCTTCGGGGGTGCCATCGTCGGGACCTATATCCGCCTGGTGCTGCCGCACCACCACTTGCAGGAGGACTCGCGCGACGTCGTCAAGGTCGTGGTGGCGCTGACGGCGACGCTCTCGGCCGTGCTCTTCAGCCTCCTCATCGCCTCCGCCAAGAATTTCTACGACGCGCAGATGACGGAGGTGGAGCAGCTCGCGGGCAGGATCATCCTGCTCGACCGCATCCTCTCCGTCTACGGACCGGAGGCGGCCGAGACGCGCGCGGAGCTCCGGTCCGTCGTTACCGCCTCGGTCGAGAGGGTCTGGCCCAGCGGTCCGGCGGGGACGTCGAGCCTGGCGCTGCCGCAGGGGCGCCTCGCGCCCGGGGTCTTCTTCCGCCGCATCGTAGAGCTTGCGCCGCACACGGAGCCCCAGCGCATCGCCCAGGCGCAGGCGATTCAAGTGGCGCTCTCGCTCGGAGAAATCCGGCTCCTGATGTTCTCGCAACGAGGCAACACCGTCCCCCCGATCTTCCTGGCCGTGCTGCTGTTCTGGGTCGTGGTGCTTTTCGGGGGCTACGGGCTCCTCACGCGGATCAACGGAACCATGGTCGCGGTCCTGCTCGTCTCCGCGCTCTCGATCGCCTCGGCCATGTATCTGATCGTTGAGTTCAATCATCCCTACGACGGGACGATACGCATCTCCGACACAATCATGCGCGATGCGCTTGCACAGATGGGGCAACCATGAAAAAGCCGAGCCACGGAGCGATTGAGCATCAGGATTCGCGTTGGCGCCCGCTGCTGCGGCGCATGGCCTTGCTGATCTTCGCGGGAGTCGCGGTGAGCGTCGCGTCCTCCTGCGGCTCGCCGCCGCCCCCGGACGACGTCACCGCCCAGGAATGCGAGTGGGGCGTCGGCTGCACTCCGCAATGCACGATCAAATACGGCCGTTCGCCCTATTGCGACAGGGATTGACGCCTTGATTGATCGGGCCAGCGGGCTCCGCGACCGAGGCCGCGCCGGCGCCGCGGGCTCATGGCCGTCCGCCAATCCGAAGGAGGTCACAAGATGAGCCGTCCGATTGGTCTACCTGCCGCTGCTGCGCTGCTGGTGCTGGCCTCGCTGTGGGGAGGCGTCCCTCCGGCGCAAGCGCAGGCCCAGAAACCCAACATCATCCTGATCCTCTCCGACGACTTCGGGTATGGGGACGCGGGCGTCTACGGCGGCGGCCCCGGGCGCGGGATGCCCACGCCCAACATCGATCGCCTGGCCGAGGAGGGCATGACGTTCTTCTCGTTCTATGCCCAGCCGAGCTGCACGCCCGGCCGCGCCGCCGTACAGACCGGCCGGATCCCGAACCGCAGCGGCATGACGACGGTGGCGTTCCAGGGCCAGGGCGGCGGTTTGCCGGCGGCGGAATGGACGCTCGGCTCGGTGCTGAAGACCGGCGGCTACAAGACCTTCTTCACGGGCAAATGGCATTTGGGCGAGGCCGACTACGCGCTCCCGAACGCGCAGGGCTACGACGAGATGAGGTCGGTGGGCCTCTATCACCTCAACGCCTATACCTACGCCGACCCCAACTGGTTCCCCGACATGCCCGAAGAGCTCCGCGCCATGTTCGCGCGGGTGACGAAGGGCATGCTGTCGGGAAACGCCGGCCAGCCCGCGCACGAGGATTTCAAGATCAACGGCGAGTACGTCGATACGCCCGCACAAGGCGTGGTCGGCATTCCCTATCTCGACGCCTACATCGAGAAGGCCGCGCTCGATTATCTCGATCGGAACGGCAGGTCGAGCACTCCATTCTTCATGAGCATCAACTTCATGAAGGTGCACCAGCCCAACCTGCCGCACCCGGACTACATCCACAAATCGCCGTCCAAGAGCAAGTATGCCGACTCCGTTGTGGAGAATGACGCGAGGATCGGCCATATCCTGGACAAGGTCCGCTCGCTCGGCCTCGACAAGAACACCTACGTCTTCTGGACCACGGACAATGGCGCCTGGCAGGACGTCTATCCCGACGCCGGCTACACGCCCTTCCGCGGCACGAAAGGCACGGTGCGCGAGGGCGGCAATCGCGTCCCCGCCATCGCCTGGGGGCCAAGGATCAAGCCCGGGAGCCGCAACTACGACATCGTAGGCGGGCTCGACCTCATGGCCACCTTTGCGGCGCTTGCCGGCGTAAAGCTTCCGGAGAAGGACCGCGAGGGCCAGCCCATCGTCTTCGACAGCTACGACATGGCGCCGCTTCTCTTCGGCACGGGCAAGTGGGAGCGAACCTCATGGTTCTACTTTACCGAGAATGAGCTTTCTCCCGGCGCGATCCGTGTCTCCAATTTCAAGTTCGTGTTCAATCTCCGCGGCGACGACGGCTCTCCGACCGGCGGCCTCGCAGTCGATAGCAATCTCGGCTGGAAGGGAGCGGAGAAATACGTCGCGACCGTGCCGCAGGTCTTCGACCTCTGGCAGGACCCGCAGGAGCGGTACGACATTTTCATGAACAATTTCACCGAGCGCACGTGGATGGCCGTGCTGATGACCGAGGAGCTGAAAAAACTCATGGTCACCTACGTGAAGTATCCGCCGCGCAAGGTGCAGAGCTATGGCTACACCGGGCCTATCACGCTCTCGTCCTACGAGAGGTTCCAGTGGGTACGGGATATGCTCGCGAAGGAAGGCGTCTCGATACCGATGCCGACCGGGAATTGACGATGCCTCGGCGACCCCGGAGCGCGCTCCGGGGTCGGCAGGCCCCGCCGGCATCGGCGCGCAGATCGGCCGCCTCGACGAGGCGCTCGACGCGGCGACGCTTTACGGCTCGACCATCGTCGGCATGAAGGACGATCGGAAGCGGGTGTTCGCGCTTCGGTAGCTGCCGCGATCCTCCGCCCGAAATCGCAAGCGCTGCAACCGGGTTCGGCAGTTGCGAGTCCCCGCCGGCTGCGGCACGCTGATCGTCGAGAGAATCGAGGGACGGAACCGTCGTCGCCAGCAGCGCAGAGCCTGCCGCATCAGGGAGGGCGCCATGGCTGAGAAGCCCCGCATCGGCTACATCGGCGTCGGCCTTATGGGCCACGGCGCCGCCAAGAACATCCTGCTGAAGGGTTATGCGCTCACCATCCTCGGCAACCGGAACCGGGCGCCGGTCGAGGACCTCGTCGCGCGCGGCGCGCGCGAGGCGAGGACCGCCGAGGAGGTTGCGGCGGCGAGCGACATCGTCTTCACCTGCCTCCCCTCGAGCGTCGAGGTCGAGGCCGTCGTCTTCGGCGAGCGCGGCATCCTCGCGGGCGCGCATGCCGGCATGATCCACGTGGACTCCACGACCGCGGACCCCAATTCGACGCGCCGCATCGGCGGCGAGCTCGAGAAGCGCGGCTGCGCGATGGTCGACGGGCCGCTCGGCCGCTCGCCTAAGGAGGCGGAGGAGGGAAAGCTCAACACCTTCCTCGGGGGACGGCCGGAGATCGTCGCCAAGGTGCGTCCCGTGATCGAGTGCTATGCCGAGACCATCATCGACGCGGGTCCTCTCGGCAGCGCGCACACCTTCAAGCTCATCAACAACTTCATCTCCATCGGGACCAGCGCCGTCATCGCGGAGGCGGTGGCGACCGCGGCGAAGCTCGGCGTCGACCTGCGCACGCTCTACAAGGTGGTCTCCTCCGGCGGCGCCAACAGCGCGATGTTCC
>Ga0335085_10005739_pt1 | contig 19823 bp, 16 predicted proteins | sample Lox_Sample_45_FD_206712 | JGI IMG/M metagenome (GOLD analysis project Ga0335085, IMG submission 206712) | Soil microbial communities from Loxahatchee National Wildlife Refuge, Florida, United States - Lox_Sample_4.5 | ecosystem: Environmental > Terrestrial > Soil > Wetlands | place: USA...
GGGTAGAATATTTTTTTCCGGTCGCTGCCGCGGATGTCGATGAGACAGTTGCCGGCAAAAAACCGGACGCGCGATTCGCGCGCCTGAATTGGCCCCCGATATGCACTTCGCCAATCGTTATCCCACGCAATCGCACACTGCAAGAACCCGAACGCCCCGAATTAACAGCAGCCCTTGAACTTGCCCTTGCCTACCGCGTAGCGCGCCTCTTGACGCTCTCGAAAGAATTCCTTGTAGGTCATGATCGGCTCACCCGGATGCGTCGTGCGCCGATGCTCCACATAGGCCTCGTAGTCCGGAATCCCAACCATGAGACGTGCCGTCTCGACGATGCGTTTGTGAAATCCGCGCAGCTTGCTCATCGTCGTCTCACGCCGGAACGCCGGCCGCGCCGATCTCGATTGCGGTCACCTTGGTATTGCGCAAGGCTTTGCGCGAGTCGATCAGGCCGAAGAACACGGTCGCCACAACGACTATCACGAACAGAGCGGCCAGCGTTGCGTCGAGATAGTCGTTAAAAATGACTCGGCTCATGGTTTCGAGCGACTTTGCCGGCGCCAGGATCTTACCTGCCTCCAACGCGTTCGAGAACTTCAAGGCGTGGCTCACAAAGCCCACTGCCGGATTACCACTGAACACTTTCTCGAGCCCAGCAGTGACTGTGGTTACCACGAGCCAAGCGGCCGGCACGATCGTGACCCACGCAAAGCGCTCACGCTTCATCTTGAACAGCACGACACTGCAGAGCGTGAGCGCGATCGCCGCGAGCATCTGATTGGCGGTACCGAAGAGCGGCCACAAAGTCCAGATCCCGCCATAAGGATCGATAACACCCTCGTACAGAATATAGCCCCACAGCACGCAGGCCAGTGCCGAGCCGATGACGTTGTTGGTCCAGGACTTGGTTTCCTTGAAGGCCGGGATGATGTTGCCGCCGAAATCTTGGATCATGAACCGCAACACGCGCGTACCAGCGTCAACCGTTGTCAAAATGAAGAGCGCCTCAAACAAGATGATGAAGTGGTACCAAATACCCATTAGCGCGCGACCACCCAAGAAACTAGACAGGATGCTTGCCATGCCAACCGCCAACGTGGGCGCACCACCGGTGCGCGATAGGATACTGATCTCGCCGACATCGTGAGCGATTTCATTGAGGATATCGGGCGTTACGACGAAGCCCCAGGATGTGATTACCTGCGCCGCGTGGGCGGCGGTGGTTCCAATAAGTCCCGGCGAGCTGTTCATCGCGAAATAGATCCCGGGGTGGATTACCGTGGCGCCGATCATCGACATGATGGCCACCAACGATTCCATTAGCATGCCGCCGTACCCGATGAAAGCAATCTGCTTTTCATTCTCGATCATCTTCGGCGAGGTGCCTGAAGCGATGAGTGAGTGCCAGCCTGAGACCGAACCGCAGGCGATCGTGATAAAGAGAAAAGGGAACAAGCTGCCGGCCCAAACGGGCCCGGTGCCGTCAATGAATCGCGTGACGGCGGGCATTTGCAGATCCGGACGAACGATCAGGATGCCTACCGCTAACAGGACGATGGTGCCCACCTTTAGAAAGGTCGAAAGATAGTCACGCGGTGCCAACAGGAGCCAAACCGGTAGGACTGAGGCAACAAAGCCGTAGCCGATAATGGTCAGCGCAAGCGTTGTGGCGGGGAAATTGAAATATGCGGCGAGAGCTGGAGTTTCAGACACCGTTCGCCCATAAATTAGCGCCGCCAAGAGCAGGACAGCGCCGATGATGGACATCTCCGCGATACGCCCGGGACGGAGGAATCGGGCGTAAACGCCCATGATTAGCGCGATGGGGACGGTGCAGAAGACGGTAAACGTGCCCCAAGGGCTCCCAAACAAAGCCTTTACGACCACCAGCGCGAGGACCGCCAGGATGATGATGCAGATAAGTAATACCCCGATGCCCGCGATGGTGCCGGCAATCGGCCCCATTTCAGAGCGGACCATGTCGCCAAGCGAGCGCCCGTCGCGTCGCGTTGACAAAAAGAGTACCGTCATGTCCTGCACCGCACCTGCGAACACGACCCCGGCCAGGATCCACAAAGTACCCGGCAAATAACCCATTTGTGCGGCCAGCACCGGACCGACGAGCGGGCCCGCGCCGGCGATCGCTGCGAAATGGTGGCCGTACAGCACGTAGCGATTTGTTGGTACGTAATCAAGCCCGTCGTTGCGGCGATAGGCGGGCGTCTGCCTCGTGCCATCGACGCCAAGCGCCCTGTTAGCGATGAATAGGCCGTAAAAGCGAAAGGCGATGAAATAAATGCAAACCGAAGCGATCACAAGCCAGGCTGCATTGACGGGTTCGCCTCGAGTAAGCGCGACGATCGCAAATGAGACGACTCCCAGCGCAATTACTACACCCCATAAAACCTTGCTCTTGAGCGTGAACCCGCTATTGAGAGCTGCATTCATGATTTTCCCTCCTCATTATTCATGATAACGCTTCGCGAACATACGCCCATTCCAATCCAGACATTTTGATCCTGGTCAAGAAAGTTGGTTTCGCGCGAAAGCTTGGCGAAGCGTGCCGTCTACATGACGCTACGCCATTTTTTGAAGCTTTTCAAAACCTCTTTAGATTAGATTATGCGTATGTTGCATTTTGCAGCGATTAGCTGATAAATGCCATGTTGCGGTGCAACCGAATATTTATCCACAGCGTCACGTCAGATGCGGTCTTGGCGCAGATCGATCATTACCCGCCCGGCGGTTACTTCACTGCGGCCTGCGTAGAGGAAACCGAACAAGCCGACCGCTTGTATCAGTACCAACGCGCCCGGTGACCACAAATGCGCAATTCCCGCGCGCAGATTTGGGGTAACCGTGGCTGGAGCGTGCAGCCACCACGCGTACGCCGCGCATATCGCGATTGTGGCGAGAGAGAGTTTTTGATAAGCAGTGATGCGACCGTCGCCCCGATAATCAGCGCGTAACATTTCGGAATAGACGCGCCAAAGCTGGGTGACTGCGATGGATAGCAACAGCGCTGTGCAAAATGCGCCCCGAAGCCAAAACCCGGCGCATACCAGCCCTGTTACCACGTAAAGACTGGCAGTGATTGCCTGCACTGGAATCACCGGAACTCCATCCAGCCGGTCCGCATAGGCGATCTTCTTTGTCCGGCCTTCGAATACAAAATTGATGCGCTCGAATATCCAGCGTGCAATGCCGCGCGTCTGATCCACGGGTTTGCCGTAGCAGCATCCGAAACTTATGCAGGCACTGCGGCCGAGTCCCTCACCGATGGTATACGCGATCGCCATCGCAGACACTACCGGAAGCAGCGGCATTTGCGTGGAGCCGGTCGAGCGTAGCAAAAAGTTCAGCGCCTCCACGGAAAGGGGCAGGACTAACACCGCGACAAAGGTTGCTCCTGAAATTGTGAACGTATGCTGCTTCCGCTCAACGATCCGAGCAACCCAGCGGGCGCTCGGAAGCACGATCAGGACGAATACGAGAACGACGGCGCCGAGCGATCCGATCTGTATTCCTATTGCGCCTGTCAGCAACAGCAAGATTGCCAGTGCGATGGCCTGCGCAGTCGCAAAGAGCAGCCCGTAAAACGTAAGATTTACTCCCGACCAGGAGCCGTCGGCGTTTTTGTGGATGGGAACAGTCGCAACAAACTGCCACCGTTCACGCGGCAGCGTGCGAAAGCACCAGGCAAGCAGTACTAGCAACACGCTTCCTACTGCCAGAAGGAACCATTCGTCAGGGAATGCAGCCATGAATGTCGTGCTCAAGAAGAATTAAAGCCGGTTGTCTTGTCGTGGCTGGGCAAAGCACGCGCGATCGAGGCGCGCACATTTACCTCGGTTTCCACGAGCGGTTCGCCAAAACCTGCGGAAAAGCGGCTCGTCGCGTCTCTTCGGCGCAGGTTGGCGATCAGGTCTGCATCGAATTCCACGCGATCCCGTTCAAATAACAAGACCACGGTACTGCTGCCAGGCTTGAACAGGCTCTTGACTGCTCCACGCTTGACATGCATACCGGGCTTGATCGGGCAGGGGTCAAGATAGTACTCCGCGCTGTAACACTGGTGCACTTCGCCAATCATTAGCGCTACCACCTCAATCATGGCGACCAATCCGATTCCGCTGCCGCCCGACACGTTGGTATCGATAACCGTGATTGAACGGCCGTTCTGCGCGCACGCAGCTGGATTTTTGATGACCGCGATTGGATTGCACGAGTGAAACGCCCCCTTGATTTCGTAGAAATCGGCAATCTCGCCCGTGACCGGACAATGATTGTAGTGATATTTCTCGGGCGTTAAACGGAAGACGGCCCACGCGCCCGCCGCGAAGCAAGAGCCCCACTTGCTTTTGACGCCGAGTAGTTCACCAAGTCCAAGCAGCTTCTGCTTGATCAGGAGACTGGCCCCGCCTGCTTGCTCGCCGCAGAGCATGCGTGAATCCGAAGGCGCGACCACGCAGCCCGGATCATCTGGCATCGGTCGGCACTCCCAGAATCGGATTTGTCGCTCAAACAGGTCGCGAAGGCTGACAAGCCGGTCCGGGGGATTTACCATTTCGTCCGGGCGGAGTCCCGCGCGTTCAAGTAGCGAACGGAGTCTGCTCCAGCGCGTAACCCATGGCAGATCGAACTGCAAAGTGGCCACGAAATCGTTCGCGAAACGGCTCGTTAGCGCCTTGAAAATGACGGGTGCATGTTCCCGCGCCGCGGAATACAAGGAGCGAACCGACTCGTCGCCAATAAATCGTTCGGTACGAACCTGCCCGGACGACCGCTCGATGTACTGGTGCCATGTTGTGGGCATGGCCGCTCCTACGCCGCGTCCTGCAGCGCTTCGCCGTATTCCTTCGGACCACAAGTATTGGCGAGGATTCCGGGATAGCGCAATCGAATCCCTGCGGCATGCCAACCGTAACGAATTGCATCGACGTGCTCACCATACTTCGGACGAATTACGGTGCATTGCGCAAGATGAAACCGTTCCAGGACAGCTTGAGCAAAGTCAACGGGATACGAGCTTGTTACCGGAATCCGGTTGGCCGCGGATTGGTACGCTCCTATGACACGCGCGGCCTGGGGCATCAGAGCGGAGGATTGGCATTCCCGCATGAGGAACACGTTCCACAACTGTATTGCAATGAGATCTGACCGATCGGCGATTTCGTAGTATTGGGAATCCCTCATCAACGCGTGTACAAGGGCGCTGGGATTCCAATCCGCCAATTCCCAGATTTGAGAATTCGGAACGGGCGAGTGGCCGTGGCAGCCCAGCACAATATTCAGCGCAGCCCGCATATCGGGGCGCATGTCTACGAGCTCAGTTTCAAGTGTCATGGTCTGCGGCGATTCCTCTGCGCCATCGTTGCAGGGTCGGACAAAAGGCTTATCTTTATCACCAATTAGCATTCGAATATCACCATATGTTTGATGGGTTGCCGCTAATTGTTCGAGTATTACCTGAAAATCGCTCGCAGCGTAACCGAAGAATATGACAGGGATTTAAAGGAATTGTGACCTGTGAATTACTAGGCGCTGGCCCTGCGCGCCTCGCTGATTGACGTCTTTGCGCCTGGAGCGCTTGGATTTGCCCGTGTTGAAGAACCCCCTTAAACTCAAACGACTGGTATTAAGATGTTTAAAATGTGCCTGCGGCTTGCTGCGGGTACTTCTATAAAGAGTCGATAGCCACCCTAACAAATATTATGTCTCGCCCACGCATCCTACTTTTACCGGGCCGCGGCAATTCCGGTCCTGATCATTGGCAAACTTACTGGGAACAAGCGAATCCTGGTTTTGAGCGCGTCCTGCAATCGAACTGGGAAACACCGGATGCCCGCGACTGGATTAAGAATTTGCATGAAACCATTATGCGTGAGAACAGGTCTGCCATTCTTGTTGCACACTCTCTTGCCTGCTGTCTGGTCGCGCACTGGGCTGCGGTTTACTCGGGGCCTGTTGACGGCGCGTTGTTAGTGGCTCCCAGCGATGTCGATGCTGCGGCGTTTCCACCGGGACCCGTCGGGTTTTCTCCCATGCCGCTGCAGCCATTGCCTTTTAGAAGCATTGTGGTTGCAAGTACGAACGATGAACGAGTATCCGTGGAGCGTTCCAGACAATTCGCGGCGGCATGGGGCGCAGACTACGTGCTCCTTGGCGCGCGTGGCCACATCGGAAGCGCGGCCAAACTCGGCAATTGGCCCGAGGGAATGATTTTGCTTAACAGGTTGCTCGGCGCGTGAGAATCCCGTTGCCGCGGGAAACAATGGTTTCAATTCCTTTGTCCGGAAACTCTACGTCGCCTCGGATGGACATTTACCCAAAGATCTGGCAATGATGCATTGATAATGAAAGTCATGTTCTTGCCACTGAGTTCTACATTCAGCGTGCCCCTGATCTGGCCGGAACCGAGATACCAGTGCGCGGCTCCCGTGGTGCCGTGTCCGTTTTGCAAATTAGAAGATAGGAAACGGTATCTTCGCGGCGGCTTTCGTTGTCGAGCCTGCATCCCCTTAATGATTCGTGATGCAGGATCGGGAATGCGGAACAGAGCTCCTGGTGTATTAGACAGCGCTACTCGTGGGTTATGGCGTACCCTCGATTTTCCTCGAGGTTCGGCATCGATGTCTCGGTGGTGACTGCGTAAAGTCCCGGTGGTAATAATTCCGACGCCCGCGCCTGTGGACGAACCAGCACCGATAAAGCCAGCAATCCGCAGGACAGAGATCTCAATTTTTTTCCCGATCGAGCAAAGCGCGCTTGCGGTCGACGCCCCAGCGGTAGCCCGACAGCCCACCGTCAGTTCGCACGACACGGTGACAGGGGACCGCCACCGCCAACACGTTCACCGCACATGCCTGGGCCACGGCACGAACGGATTTGGGAGAACCGATACGCTTTGCGATTTCGCCATAGCTTGCGGTTTTGCCCGCGGGAATTTTGCGAAGCGCCTGCCACACCCGCTGCTGAAATGCGGTGCCGCGCACGTCGAGCGGAAGGTCGAGTCCCAGCCTGGGAGCTTCCACGACGCACACTACTTTAGCGACCAGCTTCGCGAATTCTGCGTCGCCGCCGATCAGGTTAGCTCGCGGGAAATGGTCCCGCAGATCGCGCACTAACTTGTCAGGATCATCGCCCATAAAAATCGCGCACACTCCACGCGGGCTTGCGGCGACCAGAATGGAGCCGAGCGTACACTCACCGATGGCGAAGTGTATCTGCGTATCGACGCCACCGGCGCGATAGTTGGTCGGCGTCATGCCCAATATCTCGTTCGATTTTTCATAGAAGCGACCGTTGGAGCCGTATCCTGCTCCGTAAATCGCCTCGGTTACCGTGTTGCTCCGGTCCAGTTCAGCTCGGACGCGCTTGGCGCGATTCGCCGCTGCGTATGCTTTGGGCGTTAAGCCTGTAATCGATTTGAAGACGCGATGCAGGTGGAAGGGGCTCACTCCGGCATGTTTTGCCATTTCATTTAGACTAGGCACCTGCTCGGAGCTCTCGATGAGTCGGCAAAGCTCGGCTACCTTTACGGCGTGCTGCTGGGCGAGAGAAACCTGGTCCGGCTTGCAGCGCTTGCAGGGCCGGAATCCGGCTCGCTCAGCGTCTTGCGCAGTCAGGTGGAACTCAATATTTTCGGGCCTGGCAAGGCGCGCGGCGCAAGACGGGCGGCAGTAGACACCCGTAGTCCTGACAGAGTAAAAGAATCGCCCGTCCGCATTTGGATCGCGGGCGCACACGGCTGCCCAGCGAGCATCGCTCGCAGTCGCCGCCGCAAGCATTTTGGCTTTTTTGGACATGTTCATTTGCTTCCTTTCAACGGTCTTCATAGTCGACGGTTGAAATTTAGCTGTGGATGGAAATTGGCACACTCCGGGTCTTGCTTTTGAATTCATCTTAGCGCATGCACGCAGACATCCAAAATCTGCCGGTTGATATCCCCCCTGCGAACGCCACTTTGCATCGACCATAACTTTCGGACGGGTAATCTGATGTTACCGAGACAATAAGCCAGGGGCGGGATCAATCTTACTCGACACGCCGCTGTCTTGCAGGCGCAGTAAATTGCGGAGAGGGCTGAACTTGGTTCCAGTCGCGAGGCTACATACCGCTCGCATGAGCTTATGAGATAAATGAATCGCGGCGTAATAACTTGTTGGCGATGGTAACTGTTTTACGTGGTGCGATCGGTAAACGTGACTTGGCAGAGTCTAAGCACGTTTACGCGCAAGCGAGCAACGAACGCTGGTGCAGTTTCGGAATCAGGTTTTGATGGAGGCAAAAAACCCGCCCAAAAGCGGGGCGGGTTTTTTTAGATCAGTTGCTACTAACGGCAAGCCGAAGGACGGTATTTTCCTAAAATTGTGGAATTAGCACCGGTGTTGCTGCAGGTCCAGGTTTTACCGCCGTCAGGCGTTTCTAAAAGCAAGGTTCCCCCAGCGACGAGCTTGCTGGCAGTCTGTCTCATAGTCGCCATGATTTGCAGCACGCCCGTCGTTCCTTGGGCCGTAAGCTGTTGCACACCCTGAACATATTTGCCGATGGTATTGCCCATGACCGAAGAAGTTGACGTCGGCCAAGTGCCCTTGTCGGAAAACCACTCGGCGTACGGCGTTTTGCCGCCGGACATCAGTTCGACCGCTTCAGACACTTGGGCGCGTGCCGTATAGTCCTGATAGGCCGGAATCGCGACCGCAGCCAATATGCCAATGATCGCTACCACGATCATCAACTCGATCAAGGTAAAGCCTCGTACTTGTTTCATATGACCCCCAAATTCATTTATAAAAAATATGCTACAGGATGAGTAACGTAAGCTATGTGCCGCTAATATGCTTAAAAGTTCCTATAAGTAATAGTGTTAATAAAAATTCTAAAACTCTCTGAAAATAGCGAAGTGTCGTTTCTCGTCCGGTCCGGCTCAAACCAAGCAATGGAGCATGCCGCGATCGAGCCATACCAAATAACTTTTTGCCGTCTGAAAGGATCTTTTTTTTGTTGAACCGGAAGAGCTAATATTCGACGATTTGCTATCGAAACTATGGGCCTCCAGGACAAATAAGTATGTGAGTTGACTCACATTTCTACCCTATCTTTATATGCGCTTTTTATAAGTATTACACGGATCATAGTCAGTTAACAAATTTTCACTAAAAGATTCAAGGCCATGCGGAGCCTCAAAATGCATTTGGATCGACCCGTCCCCGCGTTCATACCAAGGCGAACTCATAGAGCCCGCTGACGGGAACGATGCGGGAATGGAAGAGCCGGGTTAGCGAAATGCATATCACTCGCTTTTTGCGTGAGCGAACGTGTGAACTCCGATGGAGGAAAATGTGCCGCGCACGCGTTTGTCGACGCATCTTGCTACAAATGCACGGCGCGATGGAACGGGACGCGGGCCGAGGATGCGAACGGTCGGCGGGCGACGCTCGGACGTCAAATTGTAGAAGCCTCCGGCCGAAAACGTGCTGGATGCATTGCTTTAGACTAATGCTATAATCGCGCCAACAAATCATAATCAGAACAGGAATGTTCAAGGTTCTGCAGTTCAACATGCAGTTCGGACAGAGTTGGGATGATGCTTATCCCGACTACGCGCCCATCAACCTCAACCTTACTATCGCAGAAATCCGCAGCCAAGATGCTGACATCGTGCTGCTGCAGGAAGTCGAGCAGGTGCGTCCTCTTGGCGTACAGCACAACCCTCCGCGCAATTATACGCGGCTGCGCAAAGCGCTCGTAGGCTATGACGGATTTTTTCTGGCAAAACAAATTGATCCGCGCGAATTGCCGTTCGGCATAGGTCTCGCGATTTTCTCGAAGACGCCATTGCGTAACACCATGTCATTGGACCTGCCGTCGCCGGCGATTGAGTTCGATTTTCGAGGCAAAAAAAGAACGCCAACAGATCGGCTGCTGATCGGCGCAAAGACTGCGATTCAAAAACGCAAGCTCGCAGTGTTTAACACGCACTTGTTGGCGTTTTTTATGTTAAATCCATCTGCCGAGGAGCAAACGTCTCAGCGCGATCTCGTGATTAAGCAGCTGCGAAAATCGACCGGGCCCACGCTGCTAGGGGGCGATTTCAACGTCAGTAAGCATGAATCGTTAGTGCGGCAGTTTGCAAACGCAGGTTTTAAGACGGTGCAGACGGACGAGATTACGTGGCGTCGCCGCCCTTATGTGCTGGATCATATTTTCTACAATCAGTATCTTCGGCTCGTGAGCCACGCGGTCAAGCCGACTCCAGCTTCCGACCATCACATGCTCATCGCGGAATTTGATTTCGTGGACTGAATTAGCGCGCCGCCGGTCCTTGTAAGATGAACTTTACTTAAATAAGCGCGCTCTGCGCATTTTCGCAAGATGGCGTGGCCCGCGACTGCAAGCCTTGGACCGGTCGGAACGAAGCCCTAAATACTAATTGTTGCCCTGACCCCGATCGTGGTAATTGCCCCCGTCGTGATGGCCTTCGCGTTTAGGAAAACATGCCTTGACTGCATCCTTGTCCTGAGCTTGCGATACACAATCCCTGGCTTTTTGAAGTGCCGCAATCCTCTGATCCATGCGCTCCAGTATGTGCTGCTTACGCTCCTGAAAATTCTGAGCTTGATTGGGTTGCTGTGCGGCCGGCGGTTGTGTTTGGGCAAGCACTGCGCCGGACATAAACATCGCGAGCACAACAAAAATTACTTTGTGCATAAAAACCTCCAGAAAAAGTTACGTTGGTCGAGGAACAAGCTTCTGTATTGATACCGTGAACGCAAGCCTCAAGCCTTGCTACTTCTTATCGTAAGCCAATCCCGCTTTTACTTCCTGAATCGCCTGCTCGGTCAGCTCGAGCGCTTTTTCACGATGTCCGCCATAGTCGTGTGCAGCGTGCTCCAGATCGCCTTTGGCACGTTCCAGTGCATGCAGCGCATGCCTCATTTCAGGGTGACGCTCGCCCTTGGCAGGCGAAGTTTGCATCTCTGGGTCCGCGGCGAAAACCGAGGGCAAAATGGCAAGTGTGAACACAGTCACAAATGCAACCATGATACGTCTAAACATATTCTTCTCCTGCAGAAATTTAAGGCGGAGCGGCCGTGGTCCGGCGCTCCAGTAGATTTAACGCCTTCGAGACTTTCAGGTTGACAGATTCGTCCGGTTCCGGACGCAAATTGCGGGAGCAGAAAAGCGGAGCGGGAAGACGCTTCAGCCGCCGGCGCGCGCAAGGACCAAAGCACACGCACGGCGGCCGATGTGTCCTTTCAGTACGAACCGTTCACCGTCATAACGCCCGTCGAAATAAGCGGGAACTTCCTTGCCGAGATGACGCTCTGTTTTGGATATGACTTTGCCGGCGAGCACAAGGCTGCCATCCTCGCCAGGCTTGCCGCGAACGATAATGTAGCCCGGCTGCCCGGGTTGGCCGTGGGTCACGATGATCTCGCCGCCCGATGCAGTAAACGGCCAGCTATTTACCTGCGACGGAAGTTCCTCAAAAGCATCGCACGATCGCGTCACAGTCCAATTGCCGTCATAGTTCGATGCTGCGGCCGAAGACGGCTTCGATGAACCGGCAGACATCGGCGCTAGTGCCGCAACCACAGCGTTGCCGGATTTCTTCGAGGTCTCGGCAGCTTTCGGTGGTTGTTGCGATTTCAACTTTGCAGCAGCGAGTTCGGCATCCGCTTTGTGCCGTATTTCTTGCGCATCCGCGCGCGCTTTCTCGAGCTCGGCTTCAGCTTTAGCTTTCATCTCGGCTGCGCGTTGCTCCTCGAGCTCGCGTCTGGCCCCGGCAGTGGCCGCCGCCTCGGTCTCAGCACGGTGCTGCGCTTCTTCGGCCTCGCCGCGGGCCTTTGCGAGCTCGGCCTTGACTTTCGCGCGTTCTTCGCCATAGGGTCTGGGGTGCGGTAACCATCCCGCTTGCCAGGCGACGATTGCCGCGACGACGGCTAAAGCGGCCGCGCCCGCCGCCAATGAGTGCCGGCGGGAGGTACTACTTGCGGCAGGCGCGAGTGGTTTTACCGGTGCTGTACCGGAAAGCTTGTAGACGTGAATTGGTCGGCTGATGTTTTTGAGCTCGCGGTTGCCGATATCGACGAAACCGAGATTGAGCTTGCCGGTGATTTGATCGTAAACAGACGATGAGATGCACACACCGCCCGGGTCGGCGATGCTTTCCAGGCGCGCCGCGACGTTTAGGCCGTCGCCGTGCAAGTCGTCGCCTGAAACCATGACATCGCCAAGGTTGACGCCGATGCGGAACGACATCTGCTCGTCCTCCGGGAGCGAGTTATTGCGCGTCTTGAGGGCATCCTGAATTTCGACCGCGCAACGCACCGCTTCTACCGCGCTTTCGAATTCGGCAAGCACGCTGTCGCCGGCAGTACCCACAATGCGGCCCTCATGCAGAGCAATGATCCCGTCGATAACGCCGCGATGCGCGGCGAGCACCTTAAGCGTGCGTTCCTCGTTGGCGCCCATCATGCGGCTGTAGCCGTATGCGTCGGCCGCGAGAATCGCTGCGAGTTTACGTTTTACGTTAGCGGTCATAGCAGGGCGCGAGAAATTGAAGCAGCAGTTTTTTGCGTATCCTAGCTTGGTTCGTTTTCAAATTCCAGTAGCCGAGATCAAGACCAAGCTCATAGTGAACACAAGAAAAAAAGTATTTTCCGGGCCCATCATGCGCGAAATGCCGGCAGCGGAATCCTTATCCCTTTACGCACACCTTCGGGCGGAGAAAAGCCACGCGCCGCGCCAGTCCGGCTTGTTCTGTCGCTTCCGCAACTTGATTGACGTCCTTGTACGCTCCCGGCGCTTCTTCGGCGACACCGCGCATGGACCGGGTGCGAATCAAGATGCCGTCGCGCGCCAGTTCATCTACCAGTTGCCGGCCGTGCCATTGCTTGAGCGCCTGGTGGCGGCTCATCGCACGTCCCGCGCCGTGACTTGCCGAAGAAAAAGCGAGATGCTCGCTTTCTGCGGTGCCGGCGAGAATATAGGAACCAGTTCCCATGCTTCCGCCGATAACCACGGGTTGCCCAACCCCTCTGTAGCGTTCGGGAAGTGTGGGATTTTCGGGACCGAAGGCACGGGTCGCGCCTTTGCGGTGGACATAGAGCAGGCGTTTGCTTCCGTTCACATCATGAATCTCGGGCTTGCAGGTGTTGTGTGAGACATCAAACAGTGTTTCCAGCACTGCGCTCGGAATATCGTGCCTGAACGTTTCCCGCGTCAAATGCGTGAGGATTTGGCGATTGGCAAGAGCGCAGTTCATCGCAGCGTTCATTGCTCCAATGTATTCCTTTCCTTCAGGCGAGCTGATCGGCGCACATGCGAGCTCACGGTCCGGCAGGCTGATGCCGAGTCGCGACGCGGCTTTAGCCAGGCTAACCAAATAATCGGTGCCGATCTGGTGACCCAGGCCGCGTGAGCCGCAATGAATCGAGATTACGATCTGTCCCTCGTGCAGCCCGAAAGCATCGGCGGCTTGGTGCTCATAGATGCGGTCCACCACTTGCACTTCAAGATAATGATTACCTGAGCCGAGCGTGCCCATTTCGCCGCGCTGGCGTTTCTTAGCAAGCGTGGAAACATTTTCTGGAACGGGATTTGCCATTCGCCCGTTCTCCTCAATGTATTCCAAATCGGCCTTGGTGCCGTAGCCTCGCTTTACTGCCCATTGGGCGCCGCCTTTCAGCACCTCATCCAGTTCAGTGGTATTCAACTTAAGCTCACCTTCTTCGCCCACGCCAGCGGGAATGTTTTCCGACAAGCCGCGGGCGAGTGAGGAAAGTTTGCCGGCCACATCCGTCAGTTGGAGGTTGGTGCGCAGGCAACGAATGCCGCATGAGATATCGAAGCCTACCCCGCCGGCGGAAATGATACCGCCTAGCTCGGGATCGAAAGCTGCAACTCCGCCGATCGGGAAGCCGTATCCCCAATGGGCGTCCGGCATGGCTGTAGCTGCGCCCACAAGGCCGGGTAAACGCGCGACGTTCGTAATTTGCTCCATGACTTTGTCGTCCATCGCCGCCAGCAGCTCGCGGCTGCCGTAGATCCGAACGTCACCCCGCTGCTCTCCGGCGGACGGGGGAATGGTCCAGCACCACTGATTGAGTTGTTGCAGTCGGGAAAGATCCATGATCTACACATCCACGATGCAACGCGCTTCCCATCCGTCGGAGGTTTTCTTCACTTCCAACATAGTGAGAGTCGCGCCTTTAACTTCCACTCCCCGCTCCAGGGCCGGGCGCCACGGCTCGCCACTGGCACTACCGCGCCAGTAAGCGCCGTTATGCTCGAGACGGAACCGGCTGAACACCATGCCGCGTTCTCGCGCAAGTCCAAGTAATAAATTCAGCCAACGCACAAGCGCGAGCTCGTTATCGGATTCTTCAAGTTCCAGGCTAACCGTTTCAATGGGCCGCACTGCTTCAAGATTGGTCATGACGGCGAAAGTTGCGCGCGCGGCGTCCTCAAAAGCCTGTTCCATGGTTGTGCCGCGGCCGACGACCCCGATATCGGCGCCGTGCTCGAAGTACGCGTCTGGAAGAGCTGCTGTGTTCATGCTCGTAATTCAGGATATATATTATAGGATGCGCCAAGCGCGGAGCTGTCAGATTGATTTGAGTCAATATTGAGGCTAACAGGAGTTCAACTGACAAGTTCAACCCGGCGTTTGATATTGCATGACTTTACTTTTCTCAAATCGTACTTCGGACGAGCTTCCTCATTCGGCTGCTCACAAGGGGTATCATAAACACAAGTTTTTTTTGAATGAAATTGAGATTTGGCGTCGCTGAAGAAGGTACACCTCTGGCCTTTCATTTTTTCCATGAAGAAGCGTTACGATGGATTAGAAGGCACGACATTCGCATTCGAAGTATGCTCGGATGAATGCCGATGATCAGTGAAGATATGCTGACCATACGAGAACTTTCCAAGTCATACGCTGGCGCGCGGCCGCGCAATGTTCTGCGTCGCGTGAATCTCGATCTCGCCCGCGGCGAATATATCGCAATCATGGGCGAGTCCGGTGTTGGCAAGTCCACGTTGCTTAATCTCATTGCCGGACTGGATATGCCTGATAGTGGCACAGTATCTCTCGCTGGCACGGTACTCACGCAGTTGGACGATACTGCGCGCACGCTGCTGCGGCGCAGCCGCATGGGATTCGTGTTCCAAGCATTCCACCTGTTGCCCCATCTCACCGTGGCGCAGAACGTGGCGTTACCGCTCGTGCTCAATGGCAGTTCCAGCGGCGAAAGCGCCGCGCGCGTTGCCGACATGCTTTCCGCCGTTGGTTTGTCGCGAGCGGCGAACAGCTATCCGCGCGAGCTGTCTGGCGGTGAATCCCAGCGGATCGCCCTTGCGCGCGCGCTGGTGCACAAGCCTGTGCTTCTATTGGCCGACGAGCCCACTGGCAATCTCGATTCGGAGAGCGCAATTCAGGTGCTCGCCCTGATCCGAGACCAGGTGAAGCGCGAAGGCGGCGCAGGCATCCTGGTTACGCATTCCGCAGTGGCAGCAGCTACCGCGGAACGCGTCTATGTGCTTTCCTCGGAAGGCCTTCAACTTTATAACCGATGAAGACAGCAGGATCGGTAGCGGGTATTGGTCGTCTCTTATTACTGCGCGCGACAATATTCGGCGCATGGCTTGATAACCCGGCGCGGACTTTTCTCGCAACTGTCGCCATTGCCCTCGGCACCGCGCTCGGTGTTGCCGTGCACCTCATCAATGCCACGGCGCTAAACGAGTTCGAACTGGCTACGCACCATCTCGCGGGCGAGGCTGATCTCGTGGTGCGTGGACCGCGTGCTGGATTCGACGAGGAGCTTTATCCACGTGTTGCTCGTATGCCGCAGGTCAGGGCAGTGAACCCCGCGCTCGAAATGGAAGTGCCGCTTGCCGGCCGTCGGGACGCACTTCAAATCATCGGACTGGACCCATTACGCGCGCTCCAGGTGCAGCCCGCCTTATTGCCGGAAAAACGAAATTTGGTAAGCGATTTGTTTCTGGCAGATTCCATATTTTTGAGTCCTTCCGCTGCGCGATGGCTCGGTTTGCACGCCGGCGATTTTCTGAAAGTGCAGGTCGGCACGCATAGCGTTGTACTTCATGTAATCGGTTTATTGCCGGAACGCGCCTACCGGCAGCGACTGGGTGTGATGGACATCGCCGCTGCCCAATGGAAACTCGATCGGCTTGGACGTCTTAACCGCCTGGATCTGGTGCTGAAGCCGGGAACCGATGTTCGGCGTTTCCGCGAGGTATTACAGCGCGAGCTGCCGGATGGCGTGCAAGTCGCCACGCCCAACGCTGACGCGAAGCGCGACGCGAGTCTCTCGCGCGCCTATCGAACGAATCTAGACATGTTGGCACTGATTGCGCTGTTCACCGGCGCTTTTCTCGTATTCTCGTCCCAAGTGCTCGCGCAGCTAAGACGGCGCACTCAATTCGCGTTGCTGCGCGCTCTCGGTGTTAGGGGTTCCGGCCTGGCGGCACTACTGATTGCTGAAGGAGCGGTGATCGGCGTAATCGGCTCAGCGTGCGGCGTCGTGTTTGGCTACATTGCCGCCGCCTACACGGTGGCGCGCTTCGGTGCGGATCTAGGGGCGGGATATTTCCACAGCGTCACCGGAAACGTTCATTTGGAGCCAGAAACGCTTGCTGTCTATTTCGTGCTCGGAGTCCTGTTTGCGGTGCTTGGGGCGGCTGCGCCGGCCGTGGAAACAGCGCGACGCCCGCCCGCCCGAGCGCTGCACGCTGGAGACGAGGAGGAAAGCGTAAACCAGGTGCCTTCCGCCACCATCGGAATTACGCTAGTGGCTCTGGGGTTGGCGACAAGCTTTGCCCCACCGATAAATGGTTTGCCGCTTGCAGGCTATGGCGCCGTTGCCATGATACTGCTCGGCGCGGTGCTCATCATGCCGCTCCTTGCGGCTGCGCTGCTGCGGTTCCTCCCACACCCAAGGTACGCGTCCGGCAGGCTGGCAGTCGCTCAGTTGCAGGGAACCCCGCGCCAGGTCGCGCTGTGCGTTGCCGTTATCGTCATCAGCTTCAGCCTGATGGTTTCAATGCTGATCATGGTGTATTCGTTCCGGATATCGCTCGAGACGTGGCTCGAGCGCATGCTTCCGGCCGACCTGTTACTCCGCTCGGCGCCGTTTGGTGAAACCGCCTTTCTCTCGACCGCGGACCAGGCGCGCATTGCCGCCACACCCGGGATCAAACGCGTGGAATTTCTGCGCGGCCAAAACATGTTGCTTTCGCCGGAACGCCTGCCGCTTATGCTCATCGCGCGCCCGCTGCCGTTGGAAAACGCCGCCCAGAGGTTGGCGTTGGTTTCGCGTGTCGTGGTTCCGCGCAGCGGGCAACCGCCGCCGGTGTGGATCTCCGAGGTTGCTTCCGACTCGTATCGTTGGCGGGTAGGAGACGAGATTCGGCTACCGATTGGAAACAAACCGGTGCAGTTTACCGTTGCCGGGATCTGGCGCGATTATGCGCGCCAGACCGGCGCGGTAATCATAGACCGCAAACTTTACATTCAGCTCACCGGCGACCAACTCGCCAATGATGCGGCACTGTGGGTCGCGAGCGATGTGCCGCTGCAGCAGGCGGCAAGCGCGCTGCGCGAGCGTTTTGCGGACGCACCCGGGGTCGAGATCGCGAGTACCCGCGAAGTGCGCATCTCGTCGCTTTCTGTTTTCGACCGCACCTTCGCGGTGACCTACGCACTGGAGGTGGCTGCAATCCTGATTGGGTTGTTTGGCGTAAGCGTAAGTTTCAGTGCGCAGGCCCTCGCGCGCCGGCGCGAATTCGGCGTGCTGCGGCATCTCGGCATGACACGTCGTGAAATCGGGACCATGCTTGGTTACGAAGGAGTAATTGTTTCGCTGCTGGGCGTGGGATTCGGCCTCGTCTGCGGCTGCACGGTGAGCCTGATACTTATCTTCGTCATCAACCGCCAGTCATTCCACTGGAGCATGGATTTGCATGTGCCGTGGCTGCCGCTTGCCGCGCTGGCAAGTATCCTGATCGCGGCTGCAGCAATAACCGCCGTGTGGAGCGGACGCGCGGCCATGAAGGACGACGTTATTCGCGCAGTACGTGAAGACTGGTAGAAAGGCGAGAACGAAAGCGGAAGGATGAAAAGCGAAGTTATGAAGCCATTGCCAAACCGGAGACGCGTACTGACTCTTTTGGCCGGCTTGCTGGCTTCGCCAAAAGTTTTTGCACAACTTGCGTATCACGGCTCTGGAATTGAGCCCTTCGCCCCCGTGGTGCCGGGTTACAGATTGCGCTTCCCACGCGATGAACGAAGCCACCCCGATTTCCGCGTCGAGTGGTGGTACATCACGGGCTGGCTCAATGAAAAAACGCAGCCGCTCGGTTTTCAGATTACGTTTTTCCGCGCGCGGCCGGAGCTCAAGGAAAAAAATCCGAGCAGTTTCGCGCCTTATCACATCTTGATCGCGCATGCTGCCTTAAGCGATCCCCGAGTAGGAAGGCTGATCCGCGCACAGCGCGCGGCGCGCGCCGGTTTCGGTCTGGCCGGTGCGGACGAAGGACACACCCGCGTTTGGATAGACGACTGGTCACTGGTGCAGGAAGACAACTCGTATCACGCGCGGCTGGCGGCGCATGATTTCGCATTTGACTTCAGCTTCGTCGCAACCCAGCCGCCTTTGCTTGAGGGCGAGGACGGTTTCAGCCGCAAAGGGCCCGCGCCTGAATCTGCCAGCTACTATTACAGTCTGCCGCATCTCCAGGTGACGGGGACACTCGTGCGTGAGGGGGAGCCAATATCGGTCACCGGTAGCGCCTGGCTTGACCATGAGTGGTCATCGAGCTACATGGCTAAAGAAGCAATAGGGTGGGACTGGGTCGGCATCAACCTTGACGACGGCGGCGCGCTGATGGCCTTCCGCATGCGCAACAAGCAAGGAGGCAGCTTCTGGGCCGGCGGCACTTTGCGTCGCGCCGACGGCTCGGTGCAAATCTATTTGCCCTCCGAAATTCGCTTCATGCCGCGCCGCGAATGGCGTTCTCCGCAAACTGGAACGAGTTACCCGGTATCATGGTTGATAAGGGCAGCTGATCTCGAATTGGCCGTCGAGCCGCTGATGGATGATCAGGAGAACGACACCCGCGAGACCAGCGGAACGATTTATTGGGAAGGTGCGGTGCGGGCATTGCGAGACGGTAATGTTGTCGGGTTAGGATATCTGGAGCTCACTGGTTATTGGAAACCGGTTGAGCTCTAGATGACGTGAGGTGAAGTAGATTCGATTTCGCGGCGACGAGTTGGAAGACAGTGATACTAATAGAAGCGGAAAAGCTATGCTGGTTGCAGGCCGGCGGCTGGTTACTTTTTCTTGTTTCGCCAAGAAAAAGTAACCAAAGAGAAGGACGCCCCGGACTCGGACTCGCGAAGCGTGGAGCGGGTAGGAGCGCAAGCTGCCGCAAGATACATTGTAAAATGATGCTCTCATGCAGCTGCTCCCGCACCCCAAACTTCGCTCACCGTGTCGCGGCAGCACCCCGGTTCGCCGAATTACCCTTGCGCTCCTCAGCCACAGCGGGCGCTGCGCAACTCGCGCCGCGCTCAGACAGTGCTCGCTTCACTTCGCCCGCCCGTGCTTTTCTGCTTGGCACCTCACAGGGGTATCATAAGCAGGCGAATCTGTGGTCAAGCAACGACCTTTCAATTCTGAGATGAAAAATCATTCGACTCCGACCTTTTTTGTATTTGCAGGTGGCTCGGAGGGCGGTAAAGCATTACAAGACCGAGCGATCGCAGTGGGAGGGGCAAATGAGCAACG
>Ga0335085_10005740_pt1 | contig 19818 bp, 31 predicted proteins | sample Lox_Sample_45_FD_206712 | JGI IMG/M metagenome (GOLD analysis project Ga0335085, IMG submission 206712) | Soil microbial communities from Loxahatchee National Wildlife Refuge, Florida, United States - Lox_Sample_4.5 | ecosystem: Environmental > Terrestrial > Soil > Wetlands | place: USA...
CCATGGGGAAGTGTACGTGCTGACGAAGGAAGAGGGGGGGCGGCACACGCCGTTCTTCAAGGGGTACCGGCCGCAGTTCTACTTCCGGACGACGGACGTGACGGGGAACGTGGAGCTGCCGGAGGGAGTGGAGATGGTGATGCCGGGCGACAACGTGCAGATGAAGATCGAGCTGATCACGCCGATCGCGATGGAAGAGGGGTTGCGGTTCGCGATCCGCGAAGGCGGCCGCACCGTCGGTGCCGGCGTCGTCACGAAGATCCTGGAGTAGGAGCGGGGGGTTCCTAACGTGAAAGCCGGCCGTATTCGCATCCGCCTCAAGGCGTTCGACCACGCGGTCATCGACACCGCGGCGGCGGACATCGTGCGGACCGCCGAGAAGACGGGGGCGCAGGTCACCGGCCCGATCCCGCTGCCCACCAAGACGCAGCGCTGGACGGTGCTCCGCAGCCCGCACGTGGACAAGAAGAGCCGCGAGCAGTTCGAGCTGAAGACGCACAAGCGGCTGATCGACATCAACGATTCACGGCCGCAGACGGTGGACGCGCTGACCAAGCTCGATCTGCCGGCCGGCGTGGACGTCGAGATCAAGGTCGAGTAGGCACCGAGGAGATGATGGACGCGATTATCGGAAAGAAGCTCGGCATGACGCGGCTGTTCGCCGATGACGGCACCGTAACACCGGTGACCGTGATCGAGGCGGGGCCGTGCCCGGTCGTGCAGGTGCGCGCGGGCCACACGGCCGGCGCCGCTCAGCGCGTGCAGCTGGGCTTCGGCATCCGGCGCGCCAAGCTCGCCGCCAAGGCGCAGAAGGGCCACGCCGCGAAGGCCGGCCTCACCGACGTGCCGAAGTGGCTGCGCGAATTCCCCTCCGCGGGCGAGGCGCCGGCGGCGGGCTCGGTCGTCACGGTGACGGCGTTCGCCGCGGGCGAGAAGGTCAAGGTCACCGGCGTGTCCAAGGGCCGCGGGTTCCAGGGCGTGGTGCACCGCCACGGGTTCGGCGGCGGCCCCGCGTCGCACGGCAACACGCGGTTCCGCAAGCCGGGCTCGGTGGGCGCCGGCACGGACCCCTCGCGCGTGATCAAGGGCAAGCGGATGCCGGGCCACATGGGCGCCAGGCAGCGGACCCAGGTCGGCCTGACGGTCGCGAAAGTCGACGCCGAGCGGAACCTGCTCTACGTGCAGGGCGCGGTCCCCGGGGCCATCAACGGCATCGTGACGGTGCGCAAGGAGACCACGCGATGAGCGACGAGGAAACGCGCACCGACGCGCCCGCGACCGTTCTCGAGGTCGTGGCCTGGACGGCCGAGGGCGCCGCGCGCCCGCGCGCGGTCCGGCTGCCGTCCGACCCGTTCGACGGCCGCGTCCACAAGACGGCGATGCACGATGCGGTGAAGTCGTTCCTGGCCAACCAGCGCCAGGGCACGGCCATGACCAAGACCCGCGGGTTCGTCTCCGGCGGCAATCAGAAGCCGTGGAAGCAGAAGGGGACCGGGCGGGCACGGCAGGGTTCGACGCGCGCCCCGAACTGGCCGGGCGGCGGCAAGGTGTTTGGCCCCGTGCCGCGCGACTACCGGTTCGACCTGCCCAAGAAGGTGCGGCGCCTGGCCCGCGCCAGCGCGCTCAACGCCCGCGCGAAGGACGGCTCGCTGCAGGTGATCGCGCCGCTCGCGCTCGAGGAGCCCAAGACGCGGCGCATCGCCGAGCTGCTGGGCAAGGTCGGCGCGGACGGGGAGCGGGTGTTGCTGCTGCTGGCGGAGCACAAGCCGAACGTCGTGAAGTCGGCGCGCAACATTCCCAACGTGGAAGTGCTGCGCTACGGCGACGTGTCCACCTACGACGTGCTGCGCGCGCAGCGCGTGCTGGTCGAGGAGACGGCGCTCGGCGGGCAGCTCGAGAGCGGCGCGGAAGTGAGCGTTGCGGTGCCGGAGAGCCGCAAGGCCAAGCGGGCCAAGCGGGCCGAGGAACGGCACGCGGCCGCGGCGGCGGCGGAAGCTGAAGCGCCGCCGGCAGGGGAGGCACCGAAGAAGAAGACCGCCGCGAAGAAGGCGGCCGCCAAGAAGGCGTCGGCCAGGGCGGCGGCGAAGCCGGCCGCGAAGAAGGCGCCGGCCAGGGCGGCGAAGAAGACCACGAAGGCCGCCGAGAAGACACGCAAGAAGCCCGGAAAGAAGAAGAGCTAGGCCATGACGACACCCCATCGCGTCATCCTGCAGCCGGTGGTCACCGAGAAGTCGTCGGCGGCCTTCGAGGCGCGGAAGATCTACACGTTCAAGGTCGCGCCGGACGCGAGCAAGCCGGCCATCCGGCAGGCGATCCAGCAGATGTTCGACGTGACGGTGACGGCGGTGCGCACGGTGAACGTGCGCGCCAAGGAAACGCGCGCGGGCGGTCTGGGCCGCGGGCGCGCCGGCACCAAGTCGTCGTGGAAGAAGGCGTACGTCACGTTGAAGGACGGCGACGCCATCCCGATTTACGAGGGCTGAGACGATGGGCATTCGGCAGCTGAAACCCACGACGCCGGCGCAGCGGTTCCGCATCATCTCGGATTTCGCCGAGATCACGCGGACCACGCCGGAGGAGTCGTTGCTCGAGCCGCGCAAGGTGTCGGGCGGGCGGAACAACAAGGGCCACGTCACCACGCGCTACAAGGGCGGCGGGCACAAGCGCATGTACCGGCGGATCGACTTCAAGCGCGACAAGCACGGGATTCCGGGCAAGGTCGCGCACATCGAGTACGATCCGAACCGCTCGGCGCGGCTGGCGCTCATTCACTACGCCGACGGCGAAAAGCGCTACATCCTCCACCCGCGCGGCCTCCAGGTGGGCGACACCGTGGCGAGCGGCCCGGGCACCGACATCCGCCTGGGCAACGCCGTGCCGCTGACCGAGATCCCGCTGGGCACCACGGTGCACAACGTGGAGCTCAAGCGCGGCCGCGGCGGCCAGCTGGCCCGTTCGGCCGGCGCCGAGGTGCAGGTGGTGGCGAAGGAAGGCGACCACGTCACGATCAAGCTGATGAGCGGCGAGGTGCGGATGGTGCGCAAGGAGTGCTTCGCCACCATCGGGTCGGTCGGCAACGCGGAGCACGAGCTGCTGTCCGTCGGCAAGGCGGGCAAGTCGCGCTGGCTCGGCAAGCGCTCCAGGGTCCGCGGCGTGGCCAAGAACCCCGTGGATCATCCGTTAGGCGGCGGCGAGGGCAAGAGCTCCGGCGGCCGCCCGCCGGTGTCGCCGTGGGGCAAGCCGGAAGGCGTAAAGACCCGGCACAAGAAGAAGGCCAGCACGAAGCTCATCATCCGGGGCCGCAAGCGCGGCAAGGCGACTCAGTAATGGCACGCAGCGTCAAGAAGGGCCCGTTCGTGGATGCGCGGTTGCTCGGCCGCATCCAGGCGATGAACGAGAAGCGCGAGAAGCGGGTGCTCAAGACCTGGTCGCGCGCGTCCACCGTGACGCCGGACTTCGTCGGGCACACGCTCGCCGTGCACAACGGCAACAAGTTCGTGCCCGTGTACGTGACCGAGAACATGGTCGGGCACAAGCTCGGCGAGTTCTCGCCCACGCGGATGTTCCGCGGGCACAGCGGCAAGCTGTCGGCCGACAAGACGGCCACGCTGGCGGGCGGCACGGCGCCGGCCCCGGCGGCCGGTGCCGCCGGCGCGCCCGCCCCCGCGGCCGGCGCTCCGGCACCCGCCCGCGGCGCGGGCGGCCCACCCGCCAAGGGCGGCAGGGGTTGATCATGGAAGCGCGCGCGATCCAGCGGACGGTGCGGCAGTCGCCGCGGAAGATGCGCCTGGTCGTGGACCTGATCCGCGGCCGGAGCGTGAACGAGGCGATGTCCATCCTCAAGTTCAGCAAGAAGGGCGCGGCGAAGCAGGTCTCGAAGGTCCTGCTCTCGGCGGTGGCCAACGCCCGCCAGAAGGCCCTGGACGGCGACACCCGCCTCGACGAGGACACGCTGTTCGTGAAGCACGCCACGGTGGACATGGGTTCGCCGCTCAAGCGCTTCACCTCGGCGGCGATGGGCCGGGCGACGCCGGTCAAGAAGCACACCAGCCACGTCACCATCTCCGTGGCCACGAAGGAGTAGCGCCGTGGGACAGAAGACACATCCGTACGGGTTCCGGCTCGGCATCGTCAAGCAGTGGCGCTCGCGCTGGTACGCGGGCCGCGACTTCCCGCAGCTGCTCAAGGAAGACGAGCTGATCCGCACCTACCTGAAGACCCGGTTGCATCACGCCGCGATCAGCGACGTGCACATCGAGCGGAAGCCGGGCAAGGTGGTCGTCACGGTGCACACGGGGCGCCCGGGCGTGGTCATCGGCAAGCGGGGCGCCGAGGTGGACAAGCTGCGCGACGAGCTGGCGCAGCTGACGGGCAAGGAAATCGGCATCAACGTCGAGGAGATCAAGCGGCCCGAGCTCGACGCCCAGCTCGTCGCCGACAACGTGGCGCACCAGCTGGCGCAGCGCATCAGCTTCCGGCGCGCCATGAAGCGCGCGGTGCAGAGCGCCATGCGGATGGGCGCGCAGGGGATCAAGATCAAGTGCGGCGGCCGGCTGGGCGGCGCGGAAATCGCGCGGGTCGAGGGCTACCGCGAGGGCCGGGTGCCGCTGCACACGCTCCGGGCCGACGTGGACTACGCCCAGGGCACGGCCAAGACGACCTTCGGCACCATCGGCGTCAAGGTGTGGATCTTCAAGGGCGAGGTCGTGGAAGACAGCCGCGGCCGCACCTACAGCACGGGGTCCTGAGCATGCTGGCGCCCAAGCGGGTCAAGTTCCGCAAGCAGATGAAGGGCCGCAATCGCGGCGTGGCGACGCGCGGCCAGAAGGTGAGCTTCGGCCACTACGGCCTCCAGGCGCTGGAGGCGGGCTGGGTGACCAACCGGCAGATCGAGGCGTCGCGCGTGGCGATGACGCGCGAGATGAAGCGCGGCGGCAAGCTGTGGATCCGCGTCTTCCCGGACAAGCCGATCACCAAGAAGCCGGCCGAAACGCGCATGGGCAAGGGCAAGGGCAATCCGGAGGGCTGGGTCGCCGTGGTCAAGCCGGGGCGCGTGCTGTTCGAGATCGAGGGTATCGAGGAGAAGCTCGCGCGCGCGGCGATGGCGCTCGCGCAGGCGAAGCTGCCGATCCAGACCCGCTTCATCGTGCGGGAGGACCACTAGATGGCGCTGGCGAAGCTGACGATGGCCGAGATCCGCGAGATGACCGACGTGGAGATCCGGCAGAAGATCGCGGACCTGAGCCGTGAGCGGGCGGGCCTGCGCTTCAAGGCGGCCACCGAGGTGGTGGCCAATCCCATGGACATCCGGCACGCGCGCCGGCAGGTGGCTCAGCTCCACACGGTGCTGGGCGAGCGCGCGGCGAAGAAGGCGGCGGCGCGATGAGCGAGCAGCAACAGGCAGCGGCCCCGGCTCCGGCCCGGGCGGCACGGCGGAAGGTGCGCGTCGGGACCGTGGTGAGCGACCGGATGCACAAGTCGGTCGTGGTGAGTTTCGAGCGGCGCATCGAGCACCAGCTGTACGGCAAGCAGAGCACCAGAACCAAGAAGGTCGTGGCGCACGACGAGGAGAACGCCGCCAAGGTGGGCGACGTGGTGCGCATCATGGAGACGCGGCCGTTGTCCAAGACGAAGCGCTGGCGCGTCGTCGAGATCCTCGAGCGGGCGAAGTAGGGGGCGCACGTGGTTCAACAGGAATCGATGCTCAAGATCGCGGACAACTCGGGCGCCAAGCGCGCCCTGGTGATCCGCGTCCTCGGCGGCAGCAAGCGGCGCTACGCCGGGCTCGGCGACGTGGTGATCGTCGCCATCAAGGACGCGCTCCCCACCGGCGCCGTGAAGAAGGGCGAGGTGGCCCGCGCGGTGGTGGTGCGGACGGCCAAGGAGACGCGGCGCCGCGACGGCAGCTACATCCGCTTCGACGAGAACGCGGCGGTGATCATCAACGAGCAGAACGAGCCGCGCGCCACGCGCATCTTCGGCCCGGTGGGCCGCGAGCTGCGCGAGAAGAAGTTCATGAAGATCGTGTCGCTCGCGCCGGAGGTGCTCTAGATGAAGCCGCTGAAGTACTACAAGGCGCGCCGCCGCGCGGCGGCCCCGGCCCCGCGGGTCAAGATGCACGTGACCAAGGGCGACACGGTCATGGTGATCTCGGGTGACGACAAGGGCAAGCGCGGCAAGGTGCTGCGCGCGCTGCCCAAGGCGGGCAAGGTCGTGATCGACGGCGTGAACGTGGTGAAGCGGCACCGCAAGGCGCGCCAGCAGGACGAGGAGAGCGCCATCGTGAGCTTCCCGGCGCCGATCCACGCGTCCAAGGTGATGCTGCTCGATCCCAAGGACGACGTGCCCACGCGGGTGCGTCGCCGGGTGGACAAGGACGGAACGGTCGAGCGCGTCGCGGTGCGCTCGGGTCAGCCGATCCCGCGCAACCGGTAGAGAGAGCCATGGCAGACCAGGTCCAGGAAAAGAAGCCGAAGAAGGACAAGAAGCCCGTGGCCGCCGCCGACGCGGCGCCGGAGCCCCGCGCGCCGGCCGAGCCGGCGCCGCCGGCGCGCCTGGCGATCCACTACCAGACCACGGTGCGGGCGGCGCTGGCCAAGCAGTTCGGGCTCACCAATCCGCACCAGGTCCCGCGGATCACGAAGATCGTGCTCAACGTGGGCTTCGGCGAGGCGCAGAAGGCGCCCAAGGCGATCGACGCGATCGCTGCCGAGCTCGGGCAGATCACGGGGCAGAAGCCGGTGGTCACGCGGGCCAAGAAGGCGATCGCGAACTTCAACCTGCGCAAGGGCGTGCCGATCGGCGTGATGGTGACGCTGCGCGGCCCGCGCATGTACGAGTTTCTCGATCGGTTCATCTCGGTCGCGGTGCCGCGGATGCGCGACTTCCGCGGCCTGCCGACCAAGAGCTTCGACGGACGGGGCAACTACACGTTCGGCATCAAGGAGCAGATGATCTTCCCGGAGATCGACTACGACAAGGTCGAGCGGATCCACGGGATGGACATCACGATCGTGACCACGGCCGGGCGCGACGACCTGGCGATGGCGCTGCTCAGGGAAATGGGCTGGCCGTTCCGCGGCGAGCAACCGGTGCTGGTGGCTTAGGAGGAGTGATGGCGAAGAAGGCCTGGATCGAGAAGCACAAGCGGAAGCCGAAGTTCAAGGTGCGCTTCAACTCGCGGTGCCAGCGGTGCGGCCGCTCGCGCGCCTATCTGCGCAAGTTCGGACTGTGCCGGATCTGTTTCCGGGAGCTGGCCTTGAAAGGCGAGATCCCGGGCGTGCGCAAGAGCAGCTGGTGAGGAACGAGAAGGAGTTCAGTACATGAGCATGACCGACCCGGTCGCAGACATGCTGACGCGCATCCGCAACGCGTGCGCCGCGCGGCACCGCCGCGTGGACATGCCGGTTTCCAAGCTGAAGCTGGAAATCGCGCGGCTGCTCAAGGACAACCACTACCTCCAGGAGTTCCAGGTCCTGGATGACGGTCGGCACGGCCTGCTGCGCCTGTACCTCAAGTATCACAACGGCGACCAGCCGGTGATCCGCGAGCTCAAGCGGGTCTCCACGCCGGGCCTGCGCCGCTACGTCGGCGCGCGCGAGATCCCGCGGGTGCGCAACGGCCTGGGCATGGCCATCGTCAGCACGCCCAAGGGGCTGATGAGCGACCGCGACGCGCGCACGGCGCACATGGGCGGCGAGCTGCTCGCCGTCATCTGGTAGGAGGCGCCATGTCGCGCATCGGCAAGAAGCCGGTCCCGCTGCCCAAGGGCGTCACCGTCGCCATCGCCGGCAACACGGTGTCGGTGAAGGGGCCCCGGGGCGAGCTCTCGCGCACGCTGCACGCCGAGCTCAGCGTCGCCATGGAGGAGGGCGCCGTGGTGGTGCGGCGGCCGTCGGACTCGAACAAGCACAAGGCGCTGCACGGCCTGTCGCGCACCCTGGTGGCGAACATGGTCGAGGGCGTCACCAAGGGCTACGAGAAGTCGCTCGAGATCCAGGGCGTGGGCTACCGCGCGGAGAACAAGCCGTTCGGCCTCACCCTGATCGTGGGCTACTCGCACCAGGTCGACTTCAAGGCGCCGGTCGGGATCAAGCTGACGGCCGATCAGCCGACGCAGATCAAGGTGCAGGGCGCCGACAAGGAAATGGTGGGATTGGTCGCGGCACAAATCCGCAACGTGCGGCCGCCGGAGCCCTACAAGGGCAAGGGCATCCGCTACGTGGGCGAAAAGGTCCGGCGCAAGGCCGGCAAGACCGGAGCGAAGTAGTGAGGCCCGTCAGAAAACCCAAGAACGCCGTCGAGCGGCGTCACCGCCGCCACTTCCGGGTGCGCCGCCGCCTCGAGGGTACGCCCGAGCGGCCGCGGCTGGTGGTGTTCCGCTCGCTGAAGCACATCTACGCGCACCTGGTGGACGACACGCAGGGCAAGGTGCTGATGGGCGTCGCCGACGCCTCGGAGGGCGTCACGCCCGCCGAGCAGGGCAAGGTGGCGAAGGGCTTCGCGGTCGGGCAGGCGCTCGCGGCGAAAGCCAGGCAGGCGGGGATCACGCGCGTGGTGTTCGATCGCGCGGGGTACGCCTATCACGGTCGCGTCAAGGCGGTGGCCGAGGGCGCGCGCAAGGGTGGATTGGAGTTCTAGCGCATGGCGAAGCAGCAGCGTGATCGGGGCGGCCGCGGCGACCGGCGGGACCGCGAATCGTCGGACCTGGTGGAGAACGTCATCGCCATCAACCGCGTCGCGAAGGTCGTGAAGGGCGGCCGGCGCTTCAGCTTCAACGCGCTGGTCGCGGTCGGCGACGGCGACGGCAAGGTGGGCGTCGCGACCGGCAAGGCCAACGAGGTCAGCGAAGCGGTGCGCAAGGCGGTCGAGGCGGCGCGGCGGCGCATGCTCCAGGTGCCGCGCACCGGCGCGACGATCCCGCACGAGATCACCGGCCGGCACGGCGCCGGACGGGTGTTCCTCAAGCCGGCCGCGCCGGGCACCGGCGTGATCGCCGGCGGGCCGGTGCGCGCGGTGCTGGAATGCTGCGGCATCAAGGACATCCTCACCAAGAGCCTGGGCTCCAACAACCCGCACAATATGGTGCGGGCCACCGTCGACGCCCTGGGGCACCTGGTGACCGTGCGCCAGGTGGCGCGCGAGCGCGGCGTGGAAGCCGAGACGATCGGCTACCGGGGCCGCCAGGAGGAACTGAGCCATGCCTAACCAGAGCGGCAAGGGCAAGCTGCGCGTGAAGCAGGTGCGCAGCGGCATCGGCCGGCCGGCGAACCACCGCCGGACTCTCGTGGCGATCGGGTTGCGCCACCACCAGGACGTCGTGGAAGTGACCGACACGCCGCAAATGCGTGGCATGCTGTTCCAGGTGCGCCACCTCGTCGAAGTGGCGCCGGTGGAGGGCTGATGGCGGGCAAGATCACGTTGAGCAACCTCACGCCGGCCAAGGGCTCGACGAAGGTCCCCCTGCGCAAGGGGCGCGGGCCGGGGTCGGGCCTGGGCAAGACGGCGGGCAAGGGCCACAAGGGGCAGAAGGCGCGCTCGGGCGGCCACGTGCGGCCGGGCTTCGAGGGCGGCCAGATGCCGTTGATCCGGCGCGTCCCCAAGCGCGGGTTCACCAACCCATTCAAGGAAACCGCGCAGGTCGTGAACCTCCGCGCCCTCGGCGACTTCAGCGGCAAGGACGTGACGCCCGAGAAGCTGCTCGGCGCCGGCCTCATCGCGCACCCCAAGCGGCCGATCAAGGTGCTGGGCGACGGCGACGCGCCGCACGGCCTGGTGCTGAAGGGCCTGAAGGTGTCGGCCAGCGCGAAGGCCAAGGTCGAAGCCGCCGGCGGCCGTGTCGAGGACTGACGCGTGAGCGCTCCGCGCATGCCGAGCATCCCGAACCCGTTCGCGGTTCCGGAGCTCAAAGAGAAGATCCTGTTCACCCTGCTGTGCCTGCTGATCTACCGGATCGGCTCGCACATCACGGTGCCGGGGGTCGATCCGCGCGCGACCACCCAGTTCTTCCAGAGCCAGAGCCAGACGCTGTTCGGCATCTACAACCTGTTCGTCGGCGGCGGCCTGTCGCGCGCGACGGTGTTCGCGCTCGGCATCATGCCGTACATCTCGGCCAGCATCTTCTTCCAGATCATGGGCGCGGTGTTCCCCACGATCGAGCGGATGCAGCGCGAGGAAGAGGGCCGCAACCAGATCACGCAGTGGACGCGCTACATCACCGTCGGCCTGTGCCTCATGCAGTCCTACGGCGTCGCGCTGTTCCTCCAGGGCGTGCCCGGCGCGGTGCCGGCCCCCACCATGGGCTTCCGGCTCGCCACCTCGTTCTTCCTGACCACCGGCGGCGTGTTCGTGATGTGGCTCGGCGAGCAGATCACCGAGCGCGGCCTCGGCAACGGCATGAGCCTCCTGATCTTCTTCTCGATCGTGCAGGGCGGCGTGCCGGGCTTCTTCCGCACCATCGAGGCGCTCAAGGCCGGCGCGCTCACCTGGCCGCTGTTCTTCGTGCTGCTGATCGTGATGTTCGTCGTGGTGTGGTTCACGGTGGCGATCACCGTGGCGGCGCGCCGCATCCCGATCCAGATCCCGCGCAAGGTCATGGGCCGCGGCCGGATTCGCGAAGGGCAGAAGTCGTTCATCCCGCTGAGCATCAACTCCGCGAACGTGATGCCGATCGTGTTCGCCCAGTCCATCATCATCGTCCCCGGGACGATGGCGCAGTTCTCGAACGTGCAGGCGCTGCGCGACCTGTCCGAGTACTTCCAGCCCGGCACCTGGGTCTGGTACGTCAGCTACACGGTGCTGATCATCTTCTTCACGTACTTCTACACGGCCATCATCTTCAACCCGGTGGACGTGGCAGAGAACCTGAAGAAGCAGGGCGGGTTCGTGCCCGGCGTGAAGCCGGGCCAGCGGACGGCCGAGTACATCGACCAGGTGCTCTCGCGGATCACGCTGCCGGGCGCGTTCTTCCTGACGGCGATCGCGATCCTGCCGACGATCCTGCTGGCCAAGCTGAACATCCCCTTTCAGTTCGGCGGCACCAGCCTCCTGATCACGGTGGGCGTCGCGCTCGATACGGTGAAGCAGATCCAGCAGCACATGATCCTGCGGCAGTACGACGGGTTCATGAAGTCGGGCCGCATCAAGTTCCGCGGCCGGCAGCGGTTCATGTAGGGCGAGGCTCGACGGGTGATCGGTGAGTCGCAACGGTGATGGGGGTGGAGATTCCGGTCTCCGGCCCCCATCATAGCTCAGGGGAAGGTCGACCATGTACCTCATGATTCTCGGCGCGCCCGGCTCGGGCAAAGGCACGCAGGGCAAGCTGCTCGCGCAGAAGCTCGGCGTCCCGCAGGTGTCCACGGGCGACCTGATCCGCGCGGCCATGAAGAGCGGCACGCCGCTCGGCGTGCAGGCCACGGCGTACTACGACAAGGGTCTGCTCGTCCCCGACGCGATCATCTACGGGCTGATCCAGGAGATTCTCGACTCGCCCCCGGCCGCCAAGGGCGTCCTGATGGACGGCTTCCCGCGCACCATCCCGCAGGCCGAGGCCGTGGACCGGATGCTCGCCGCCAAGCGCGCCCAGGTGGACCGTGTGGTGGTGCTCGACGTGCCGGAAGAGGAGCTGGTGCGCCGGCTGCTCGGCCGCGCCGCCACGGAAGGGCGCGCCGACGACAATCCCGAGTCCATCAAGCAGCGGCTGCACGTCTACGAGCGGCAGACGGCGCCGCTGATAGATTATTACGAGCGCCGCGGCGTGGTGCGCCGCGCGGTGGGGACCGGAGCCGTCGACGAGATCCAACAGCGCCTCGCGGAGGTGGTGCGGTCGTGATCACCGTGAAATCGCCCCGGGAACTCGAGCTGATGTCGAGCGCCGGCAAGGTGGTCGGCGCGGTGCTCGACATGCTGCGCGGGCGCGTGGTGCCCGGCGTGTCCACCTGGGACCTGGACCGCGAGGCGGAGGCGTTCATCCGCTCGCACAAGGGCGCCACCCCGTCGTTCAAGGGGCTCTACGGGTTCCCCGCCACATTGTGCACGTCCATCAACGCCGAGGTCGTGCACGGCATCCCGAGCAAGACGCGAGTCGTCGAGGACGGCGACATCGTCAGCATCGACGTGGGCGCGTGCATCGGCGGACTCCACGCCGACAGCGCGATCACGGTGGTGTGCGGGAGCGTCCCCGAGGCGACGGCGCGGCTGCTCGACACGACGCAGCAGGCGCTGCGGGCGGGCATCGCGCAGGCCAGGGACGGCGCGCACGTGGGCGACATCGGGCACGCGGTGCAGCAGGTGGCCGAGGCGGCGGGCTACAGCGTGGTGCGCGAGCTGGTGGGCCACGGCATCGGCACCAGCTTCCACGAGGAGCCGCAGGTGCCCAACTTCGGCACGCGGGGCAAGGGCCCGCGGCTCACCAGGGGCATGACCATCGCGATCGAGCCGATGATCAACGCCGGCAAGCCCGACATCCGCACGTTAGGCGACAAGTGGACGGTGGTGACGGCCGACGGGTCGCTCTCCGCCCACTTCGAGCACACGGTGGCCATCACGGAGAACGGCGCGCGGATTCTCACCGCCGCCTAGACGTCGGCGGTATAGGCCTCGCGCTTGAACTCGCGGAACCCGCGCGCCTGGTAGTTGGGCAGCGCGTGCGGATCGTCCAGCGTGCAGGTGTGCAGCCACACCCGCCTGTTGCCCACGGCGAACGCGATCTCCACCGCGACGCTCAGCAGGTGCTTGCCCAGCCCGCGCCCGATGAACGGCGCGGTGAGGCCGAACAGCTCGATCTCCGCCGAGCCGTCCTCGTCGCTCTTCATCTCGAAGAAGCCGGCCAGCTCGCCGTCGTAGGACAGGATCCACACGCCGTAGCCGATCCGCTCGACCCATGCACGCCAGTCGGCCGCCGACCACCGCCAGCGATCGACCCAGTGGTATCGCTCGCCGACCTCCCGGTACAGGCGCTGCACCAGCGCCGGCGACGGCGCCGGCACCCGCGCGAGGCGGAGCAGGTGATCCTCGACGTGGAAGGCGTTGAGCTGCGCGAGGTCGGTCAGCTCGAGATAGGTGCGGACGACCTCGACTTCAGCCAATCGCCGCCTCGACCAGCTCGCGCGCCCGCGCGGCGTCGGCGCGGGCGGCGGCCACCAGTTCCCGGGCCTCGGCCACGAGCGGCGCGGCCGCCGACGGGTCGGGCATGCCGACCACGTTGATCCGCACGTTGTAGGCGGCGCCACTGGCCGCCGCGTCGGCGAGCATCGCGGCGACGCCCGCGTCGGAGACGGCGTTGCGGTTGCCCGCTTCGGCCGCCCGCACGGCGAGCGCCGCGACCTCCCGGCACGCGCGCAAGGTGTCGAGCGGGACGCGCGAGGCGCCGAGCAGCGCGGTCTGGATCGCGTGGGTCCGTTCCTGCGCGCGGTCCTTGGGAATGCCGTAGGCGGCACTGACCGCCGCGTAGGCGCGCGCGTCCGCTTCGCCCAGGTGCATGAGGCGCACCCGGAGGTCTTCGGCGGCCGACGTCAGCACGCGGAACTCGGCGTCGACCTCCGCGTACTTCTTCCGGCCGGCCGTGAGCCGCCCGACCATGGCCGCCAGCGCCGCGGCCATCGCGCCCGCCACGGCGGCGACGGTGCCGCCGCCGGGGGTCGGGCTCGCCGACGCCACCGCGTCGATGAAATCGCCGAGGCCCGGGCCGCTCGCCCGCCGCACCGCCTCCTCGAGGACGTGGCCGCGGATGTCGTCGCGGAGCTTGAGATGCGACGCGGCGGCCGCGTCCACGGCGCGCTCGGGCACCAGGCCGACGATCTCGCTCCAGGCGGCATGGGCGCCGGCTTCGCGCGCGCGCGCGGCCACCGCGTCGTACGCCGCGTGCACCGGCGTGGTGTCGACGTCGAGCAGATTCATCGAGACCTGCGGCTCGCCGCCCACGGTGATGCCCATGGCCTGGACCGCCGGCAGGCCGCCGCTCGACGTGCGCACCTGCTTGGCGATGGCCTTGGCGAGCGTCTCGTCGCCGCCGGCCAGGTAGACGTTGTACGCGATGAGGAACGGCCGCGCGCCCACCGCGGTGGCGCCGGCGCTCGGGTGGATGCGCCGCGGGCCGAAGTCGGGGTCCTTCTCCGGGTCCGTGCCGATCTGCCCGCTCAGCGCCTCGAATTCACCCTTGCGGACGTCAGGCAGGCGTTCGCGCGAAGGCCGGGTGGCGGCGCGCGCGTACAGGAACACGGGAATCTCGAGTTCCGCGCCGATCCGCTCGCCGAGGCGGCGCGCCAGCGCCACGCACTCGTCCATCGACACGCCGGCGAGCGGGACGAACGGGATGACGTCGGTCGCGCCCATGCGGGGATGCGCCCCGCGATGGGTCCTCAGGTCGATCCGCTCCCGCGCCACGGCGGCGGCGCGGAACGCGGCCTCGAGCGCCGCGTCGGGCGGCGCGACGAACGTGAACACGGAGCGGTTGTGGTCGGTGTCGGCCTGCACGTCGAGCAGGTGGACGCCCGGCACCGACGCGATGGATGCCCGGAGCGCGTCGAGCACGTCGGCGCGGCGGCCTTCCGAGAAATTGGGGACGCATTCGACCAAAGGCATGGGATCCGCGGGTCGTGGGTTAGGCGCGGGCGTTCCCCTCAGATTCTGACAGGACGCCGAGGAGCCAACGGTGAATTGTAGCATTGCCGGCCACGATCGGCCCGTGCCGCAGCACGTCGGCCTCGCCGCCCAGGCCGGTCACCAGGGCGCCGGCCTCACGGGCGATCAACGCGCCCGCCGCGACGTCCCACGGCGCCAGAACCAGCTCCCAGAAGCCGTCGAACCGCCCGGCCGCCACGTCGCACAGGTCCAGCGCGGCCGATCCGGCGCGCCGCACCCCCGCCGACCGCTCCATGATGAGCGCGAACTGCCGCTGGTAGCGCGGCAGCTGGTCGAGCGCCTTGAACGGGAACCCGGTGCCGATGAGCGCGTGGCCCGGCTCGGTCACGGTCGACGCGCGGATGGGCCGACCGTCCCGGGTCGCGCCGCCGCCGCGTGTGGCCGTGTAGACGACGTCGGGCGTGACGTGGTGCACGACGCCGGCGATCAGCTCGCCGCCCAGCGTGGCGGCGATGGAGACGGCGTACCAGGGGTAGCGGTGCAGGTAGTTGGTGGTGCCGTCGAGCGGGTCAACGATCCACGTGAGGGCGCCGCCGGCGGGCGGCGTCGCGGGGCCGGCCGGCGTCAGCTCCTCGCCCAGGATGGCCGAGCGCGGGAACGCCGCCAGAAGGCGCGCCGCGATCCTCCGCTCCGATTCGCGGTCCACCTCGGTCACGAAGTCGTGGCGGCCCTTCTCACTCCACTGGTCGGTGCGCTGGGAGCCTTCCTGCTCGCGCAGGAACGCCGCCGCCTCTGCCGCGGCCGCCTGGGCCGCGGCGAGCGCGGCCATCGGGTCGGTGTTCACTTGCCCTCGTGCGCCTCCATCTCGTAGCTTGCCCGCCCTATGCCTCGTGTGTTCAGCGGGATCCAGCCCTCGGGCGAACTCCACATTGGAAATTACCTCGGCGCGGTGAAGAACTGGGTCGAGCTGCAGCAGCGTTACGAATGCTTCATCTGCATCGTGGACCTGCACGCGATCACACAGCCCTACGAAGCCGCGGAGCTGGCCGAGCGCACGCTGGAAATGGCCGTGGGCCTGTTGGCGGCCGGGATCGACCCCGAGCGCACGGTGCTGTTCGTCCAGTCGCACGTGCCCGAGCACGCCGAGCTGACGTGGATGCTCAACTCGGTCACGCCGGTGGGCGACCTGGAGCGGATGACGCAGTACAAGGACAAGAGCCAGCGCGTGGAGAGCGTTCCGGCGGCGCTGCTCACCTACCCGATCCTCATGGCGGCGGACATTCTGCTCTACCGCGCCGATCGCGTGCCGGTCGGCGAGGACCAGGTCCAGCACCTCGAGTTGGCGCGCGAGATCGTGCGGCGGTTCAACCATCGCTACGGCACCGAGTTTTTCCCGGAGCCCCAGCCGATGCTGACGGCCGCGGCGCGGATCATGGGGCTGGACGGCCAGGCGAAGATGTCCAAGAGCCTGGGGAACACCATCGGGTTGCTGGACAGTCCCGAGGCCATCTGGGAGAAGCTCCGGCCGGCCATGACGGACCCTGCGCGCAAGACGCGCAAGGACCCCGGCAACCCGGACATCTGCAACATCTACAGCCTTCACAAGCACTTCTCGACGCCGGAGCAGGTCGCGACGGTGGCCGAGCGATGCCGCAGCGCCGGGTGGGGCTGCCTGGACTGCAAGCGCGTGCTGGCCGACAACCTGATCGCCGAGCTGGCGCCGATCCGGGAGCGTGCGGCGGCCCTCAAGGCCAATCCCGGGCGGGTCCGCGAGGTGCTCGAGGCGGGGGCGCGCCGGGCGCGCGCCGAGGCGCGGCGCACCATGGACGACGTGACCCGCATCATGGGCTTCCTCCCGGCGGCGATGTAGATTTGCCCAGGGTCTCCGGGGGGCGTAGCGCATGATGGAGAAGATCATTCAGGCGGCCGTCGAGCGCGGCGCGTCGGACCTGCACATCAAGGCCGGCGACGTGTTCCGCGCGCGGATCGACGGCAAGCTCGTGCCGCTCACCAAGCAGCGCCTCACGCCCGAGCAGACCAAGGCCATCGCGCTCGGGTTCATCCCCAACGAGGACGACCGCGCGCGCATCGACCGGATCCAGGACTACGACTGCTCCTGGGGGGCGCCGGGGATCGGCCGGTTCCGCATCAACATCCTCAAGCAGCGCAGCTCGTTCATGATCGTGATGCGGGTGATCCCGTTCGAGGTGCCCTCGTTCGAGGCGTTGCAGCTGCCGGCGGTGCTGCCGCACGTGGCGTCCGCGGAGCGGGGAATGATTCTGGTGACGGGCGTGACCGGGTCGGGCAAGAGCTCGACCATGGCCGCGATGATCAACCACATCAACCGCACGGCGCAGAAGCACATCGTCACGCTCGAGAACCCGATCGAGTTCCTGCACCGCGACGTGAACAGCTCGCTCACCCAGCGCGAGATCGGCACCGACACCGAGAGCTTCAAGAGCGGCCTGCGGGCGGCGCTGCGCCAGGACCCCGACGTCATCCTGATCGGCGAGATGCGCGACGCGGACACCATCGACACGGCCATGAAGGCGGCCGAAACCGGCCACCTGCTGCTGTCGACGCTCCACACGCCCGACACGGCGACCACGGTCAGCCGCGTCATCGCGATGTTCCCGCCGGAAGAGCAGGGCATGGTGCGGGTACGTCTGGCCGACGCGCTGCACGCGGTGGTGTCGCAGCGGCTGCTGCCGCGCAAGGACGGCCACGGCCGGGTGCCGGCCAACGAGGTGCTGGTCGTCACCGCCACGGTGCGCGATCTCATCCTCGACCCCAACCGCACCGGGGAAATCCGTGAGTTCATCGCCGAGGGGCGCGAGCAGTACGGGATGCAGACGTTCGACCAGCACCTCATGGACCTGGTCACGGCCGACCTGGTGAGCTACGAGACGGCCGTGGCGAACGCGAGCAACCCGTCGGACTTCGAGCTCGAGATGCGGACGCTGCGCCGGCGTTCGCGGGCCTCGGTCCAGGCATGACGTCGGCCGGGGGGCGGGATCTGCGCGGCGTCGTCGCCCCGATCCCGACTCCCTTCGATCCGGTGACGGGCGACGTGGCGCCGGTGGCGCTGCGCCAGGCGGCGCGCGCGCTGCTCGACGCGGGACTCGCGGGCATCGCGGTGGCGGGGTCCACCGGCGAAGGCGAGCTGCTCGACGACGGCGAGCGCGCCCGGCTGGTCGGCTGGCTGCGCGACGTGGTGCCGGAGGATCGCTGGCTGATCGCCGGCGCGGGCGCCGAGTCCACGCGCGGGGCCGTCGCTCTGGCGCGCGACGTGGCCGCCGCCGGCGCGGACGCGACGCTGGTGCGGCCGCCCGCGTACTACTCCGACACGCTGCCGCCCACGGCCATCGCCGATCACTACGCGCGCCTCGCGGACGCGAGCCCGGTGCCGGTCATCCTCTACAACATTCCCAAGTACACCCACGTCATGCTGCACGACAGCGTGCTGCGTGCGGTGGCCGATCATCCCAACGTGATCGGCTTCAAGGACAGCTCGGGGGACCTCAAGGTCCTGGCGGGCTATCGCGCGGCGGCGCCGCGGCTGGCGTCGCTGGTGGGGGCGGGGCACCTGCTGTATTCGGCGCTCGAGCTGGGCGCCTCGGGCGCCGTGCTCGCGGTGTCGTGCTTCGCGGCGGCGCTGTGCGTCCAGTGCTACGACGCGTTCCGGGCGGGCGACCGGGAGAGCGCCGGGGCGATTCAGGAGCGCCTGGCCCCCCTGTCCCGCGACGTGGTCAGCGCGTTAGGGCCCGCCGGGATCAAGGCCGCGATGGTGCAGGTCGGGCTGCCGTGCGGCCCGGTGCGCTCGCCGCTGGTTCCGCTCGACGCGCGGGGCGAGGCCCGCGTGGCGGGCGCCCTCGCCGCGGCCGGCCTGCGCGCCGCCGCGGCCTGAGCCCAGCCAGGCACGTGTTCTCCCCGCAGGTCCGCTGCCTGGTCGTCGTCGGCGCGCAGTGGGGCGACGAAGGCAAGGGCAAGGTGGTGGACTTCCTGGCCGAGCACGCCGACCTCGTGGTGCGCTACCAGGGCGGCGCCAACGCGGGCCACACGGTGGACACGGCGCAGGGCGAGTTCATCCTCCACCAGATCCCCGCCGGCATCCTCCATCCGACCACGCGCTGCGTGATCGGCAACGGCGTGGTGCTGGACCCGGAGACGCTGTTCCACGAGGTGGACGCGCTCGAGGCGCGCGGCGTGCCCATGGAGGGACGCCTGGTCATCAGCGACCGCGCCCATCTGGTGCTGCCCTATCACAAGGTGCTGGACGCCGAGAGCGCGCGCTCGAAGACGATCGGGACCACGGCGCGCGGCATCGGGCCGGCGTACGAGGACAAGTATGGCCGGCGCGGCGTGCGGGTCGGCGACCTGCGCCACCCGGACATCGTCGCCAAGCTGGTGACGTCGGGCGTGAAGCGGGCGAACGAGATGCTCGCGTTGTTCGGCTCGGCGCGCCGGTGCGACGCGGCGGAGATCATCGCCCTGCTGGCCGCGCTCGCCCCGCGCGTGCTGCCGTTCGTGGGCGACGCCGGCCTCACCGTGCATCGTACGCTGGCCTCGGGCGGACACGTGCTGCTGGAGGGGGCGCAAGGCGTGCTGCTCGACGTCGATCACGGCACCTATCCGTTCGTGACGTCATCGTCCACCTCGGCGGGCGGCGCGGCGACCGGCGTGGGCATCGGGCCGACGGCCATCGACGCGGTCCTCGGCGTGGTCAAGGCCTACACGACGCGCGTCGGCAACGGGCCGCTGCCCACCGAAGGCAAGGACGGCGACGACGCGCGGCTGCGCGAACTGGGGGGCGAGTACGGCGCGACCACCGGCCGGCCGCGCCGCTGCGGCTGGTTCGATGCGGTCGTCGTGCGGTACGCGGTCCGGGTGAACGGGCTGACCGGCCTCGCCGTGACGAAGCTCGACGTGCTCGACGAGTTCGCGGAATTGCCCGTCTGCACGCATTACGAGCTGCACGGCGAGCGTCTCGAGGAGCTGCCCGACAACGTGAGGGACCTCGAGTGCGTGACGCCGGTGTACGAACGGTTGCCCGGCTGGCGGCGCCCGACCGGCACGGCGCGCACGCTCGCCGACCTGCCGGATGCGGCGCGCCGCTATCTGGAGCGGCTGGAGGCGCTGGCAGGCGCCGGCGTCAGGTACGTCGGAGTCGGTACCAGGCGGGAGCAGCTGATCGAGGTGTGAGCGCGGGCCGAGCTCCGCCGTGGAGCCCGGCCCGGT
>Ga0335085_10005742_pt1 | contig 19815 bp, 29 predicted proteins | sample Lox_Sample_45_FD_206712 | JGI IMG/M metagenome (GOLD analysis project Ga0335085, IMG submission 206712) | Soil microbial communities from Loxahatchee National Wildlife Refuge, Florida, United States - Lox_Sample_4.5 | ecosystem: Environmental > Terrestrial > Soil > Wetlands | place: USA...
GCGCGTTTGGTCTTTTTGGTATAGCGTTCAAAGCCGGTCATCATCGCCAGTGTCCTCTGCTTCATCCTGGCGTGACTTTACTCGATATCTTCTCAGGAAAGGGAGAGCTTAATCAGAGTCTCCCTAGTACTTCAACCTAGCGGAAGATGACAGGCACCTCGACTCTGTTATCGCCGGACGGAGCAGGCCGTGTAGACTCCGCTCTCAGCACGTGCTTCCCGTAGGGCCCCCAGCCTCCGTAAAGATATCTCTTGCCGTCCTGAATCCTGAAAACAAGTCTGGCGTCGCTGTCTTTCACTGGATTCTCGTCAACAGGAAGAGTGTACGCGCCGTTAACGGTCTTGCCGTCGGTACTTAGTAGCAAGACATATGCCGTTGATTCGACCTGTTCAATCTGATAATTGCCGGCGGGAAGACAGTCGCCCGCTATCCAGAACTCAAAGGGAATCGTTGCGTGAGCCATCATATGTTCCTGGGCTACTCCTTGCCTCACCAGGACTAAAAGCACGAACAAGCTCAATATGGCCAGCAGCCTTTTTGCACTTATCATAGTTTCCTCGCTTCGCTATCGTTGACACTACCCTAAGAACAGCTTTATCCCCTCGTGCGAACAATCACCGTAACGGAAAGCCCGGGGCGCAACTTGTTGTCCAGGTTAGTGTCGTCAATCGCGATCTTAACCGGGATTCGCTGCACTACCTTGGTGTAGTTGCCGGCAGCATTGTCCGGGGGCAACAATGCAAACTGCGATCCGCTGGCAGGAGCTATTTCGATGACCTTGCCGCGAAAGACCTTCCCGGGAAACTGGTCTATGCGGATCTCGGCTGCATCACCGACCTTTACGTTTGTTAGCTGGGTCTCTTTGTAATTCGCCTGTACCCACCGCGTGCGATCGACGAATGGAATCACCTGCGTTCCGGGGGATACCAACTGGCCGGGCCGGACCTGCCGCTCGCCCACGCTGCCATCGCCCGGCGCACAGATCTTGGTGTATCCAAGGTTCACCTGCGCTACGACGAGACCCGCCTCTTTGGCGCGCAGGTCGGCGGCTAGCTGCATCTCCTGCGACTCGAGCACAATCTTCTGGCGCCGCTCGGCCTCCGCCGCCAACTCACTGCTGCGCAATCCGATGCGTGCCTGCGCGAGGTCGGCATCGCGGCTGGCATGCTGACCCGCCAGCGCCTCTTCCTCCGCCACGGCGCCTTCTTCTTTTTGTTGCGTGGTCGAATGGGTCTGGAGCAGCCCCTCCTGGCGCTTGCGCTCCAAGCGGGCACGCACTAATTGGGCCTCGACAGCGTCCTTGCCGGCCTGCGCTGCCGCAATCTGGGCCTTAGCTTGATCGATTCCGGCGAGCGCCCTGTCGATCCGGGCGTCTTGAAGCTGGCGCTGGCGAAGGTTGTTCTCGATGGCAGCTCGGGCGGCCTCGACGGCCGCGCTCGCCTGCGCGACTTGCGCCTGATAGTCGCTGTCCTCCAGCTCCACCAGCAGGTCGCCTTTGTGCACCTGCTGATAATCGGACACGGCCACGTTCTTCACGATCCCGGCCACCTTGGTACTCAGCGGAGTGAGATCGCCGCGAACATACGCATCGTCGGTGACTTGTTCGACGTGTCCGCCTTCCCAGGAATTCCAGTTCCAGGTGACGGTCACCAAGACAGCGAGAGCCAGCACCAGCACAAGAATTGGAGTGCCATACTTCTGCCAACGGGGCGTAGGCGGCGGTGGTGATGCGTCCTGCTCTTTGGGCGGCGTCTCCGGCTTTGGCGCCGGCGACGGGGGTTCGACCGGAACGGGGGAGGCGGACATGAATCACGCTCCTTCCTCTACGAGAGATCTAGTCAGATTAGAGCTTTCATTTCCTGTTTTCCAAAGGGGCTCAATGCGGGCTTATGAGCTCGCTCGGATTCCCGAAGTATAGCTCCCATCCACAAGCCTCTATTGCAACCGATGCTCCATAACCGTGGGCTTTTGCAGCGCCAGCGATAGCCTCGGTAACCGGCGAATCTGGCTCGCAGAGCCGGTGGCTTTGCGAAAGCGACGATCTTTCGACATCCCGCAAAGTGACCGGAGTCTTCACTGTCAATCCTTTGACTTTGCAGTGTACGTGGGTTTGCCCGCCAACCCGCGATTTCGCAATGCTAGAGCACTCAACGAAGAACTGCTCGCGGTTGCGGGACCCCAGAAACAAGTGGCTTCCCCAATAGGGCGCAGCATTGGGCCGGAGTGGACATACGATGCTCCCGTCGGGACGAAGCGCAGCGGCGCACGGAACAGCGGCACCAGCGCTGACCAAAGCACCCTCTCATTCGGTACAAACCGGCTGAAGCTGCCGGACAGCAGGTGCATGCCGCGCTGCTGTACGAGACTGCCGGGTGGCGAGGACGGAAGACGATTCCGCTTGCAGCCGCTCGGGCGGATTCCACTCACCTCGAACACCGCGATTCACGTCGTATAGGCGCCAACCGCCACACGACAGACACCGTTGCCGGTTGCGCTGGGGCCATCCGACTCGCCGATGGAAACAACCGCGAGACAATCCGCTTATGAGGGCCGACAATTGGGCGCCAGGAGCTTCGGTTCTTCCGGAACGCGGCGGACGTCCGTTTAGGCTTTCTTGTTCCATACCACTCCTAATGCGTGCAGGATCAGAGTATCTTCAGGTGTCAGGCGATCAGGGTGCAAAACTGCTTCGAATGCATATCGGACCGTCGCGTTTTGCGAGCTGCACCACGGTTCGTGGCAGATGATGCCTTCGCATTGTGCACAAGCTGAATCGGCGCTGTATCGGTTGCTGTGCTGCCACACGGTTTGCTTGGATACGGACATAGAAATACTCCTTGGATCACCACTGCCAGCCGCACTGGCAACGCACCGAATCGCAAAGCCGTCGTTTCGTCAACAGTGACTTACACCACGCACATGATCTCGTCCACATGGCTGTCTCCTTAGCGTCCCGATACTAGGCCTACGCCTCTGGCCTGTTCGGGCTCGTTATTTGGTATTGCAGCTGGATTGCCAATTTCGAAACCGCAGAACTGGGACCGCTGACGTTGTGTCATCAACGAAGTGTTCCCATGCTGCTTCGGTGCGCATGGCGGGTTTGGCTGGCGAAGTGCTGTGACAACTCTGAAGGATGGTGCCGAGTGGCAGCCAGTCAATGGAAGCATCAACCACTCAGTTCGAACGAACCCGCATCTTGCAGGTCATCGCTGGAAGATCCTCTACGCAAATCCTCCGCCTCCATTCTCGTGGAGCTCAGCGTCGCGCTAGTCAAAGCTGCATCCGGCACATCGACACCTGGATTCTGCTCTCGTTGTCAGAGCTATCGTGATCCGCGATTTTCGACCGCTCTATATCGGAATCTCTTCTGCTCGCAGCAGTGCGAGCAGGAGTTCGTGCGTACAGCCCTGGAGTCGGTGACACTGGAGGAGTGCGACCGAATTCAGGAGAAGCTCAATGCCCTGCTCATCGGCGCACGGGAATCTTCCACAAGCAGTACGGCAACCTCTGACTAGATCCAGTATTCTGAGCGGTGCCTACGCTCCGAGTTGAATAGTCTGCGTGCGCTGTGGGCCTTGACGCGTTTTGCGCGGATCAAGCAACCTTTTTACGCGCCCTGAGCGCGGCATCCATGTGGGAGGCTGTTTTCGTTGACTTAGCCTCCGCTATGAGCCAGAATCAGCACGCAGCTAGGAGAACCATGATGAAGTTTCTTGTCCTGTGGCACTTCGATGTAACGCGGCTGACCCCTGACGTGGTTCGCGCCATTGCGGAGCAACCCAAGTACGGTGAGAAGCTCGAAAGCGACGGTAAACTCGAGTGTCGTTATCACGTCGTGGGAGGCCACGGCGGAGCCTGGATCTATAACGTCGCCTCCAACGAGGAACTGGATCGCCTGCTTGCCATGTCACCGGTCTACAACTTCGCCATCTATCAGGTCTTGCCGTTGGCTGAAATGACTGATCCCTACACGGTCGGGGGAAAGAGCAAACAATAAGTCGACCAGAGATTTGGCAGCAGCGCTCAACCCACGCTTTGTCGCGCCCAAGCAAGTATTTTCCTTGGAAACCAGGGAAGTGGCTTGCAGATTTTTCCCTCGCAGACGAGCCCCGTTTCTGACCATGTTCTGGCACTGCCAATATTTTGGCTGCTCAACTGCACACCATTGCTCCAACGCCTCCCCTTCTCAATGACTTAAAGACGGTTTGGCTTGGCAGGTTACCTGCATTGTCCACCACCAGACGAAGATGCGCGGACCAAGTCGCGTGATACCCACATGGTACGGCTCCCGCGAATCTCGTTCGTCACGTCGTTGAGTTTCATGTCCGGAGCGACATGGATGACAAAAGGTGTTTCTTTGAAGATGCACAGGCACAGTACACATCGCCGGGCGAAAGCTTTGCAGCCTTTCGTGTTGCTTGTAGGGCTTGCATCGGTGTTCACGGCCTCAACGCTGGCACAACAGGTCCCAAACCCAGACGATCGGCCCGGGAGTATTGCCGCAACTGTAATGGATCCGAACGACGATACGGTTCCGAATGCAGCCATCGTCCTGCAAGGCGGCGAATCCAGCGACCGGCATACCACCGTGGCGAACGAGAATGGCTTCTTTGAGATCCGCAATGTCAGGTCAGGGATCCCGTACAGAGTCACGGTCCATGCCAATGGATTCACAGATTGGACTTCACCGCCCATCGTGCTTCAGCCAAACCAGTACAAACTCCTGACCGACTGCAGGCTTCGGCTTCAAGACGTGCAGACCACAATCAATGTGGGTTATTCCTCGGTGCAAGTCGCTAAGCAACAGGTAGCAACGGAAGAAAAGCAGCGCGTTCTGGGCATCATACCTAACTTCTATGTTGTATACGACCGAAATCCCGAGCCGCTCACACCAAGACTGAAGTTCGAGCTTGCCATGAAAGTTTCGACTGATCCAGTCACCGCCCTGGGCATAGGCTTCGTCGCCGGCATACGCCAGGCGGCAGACAGCCCAGACTTCCAGTTGGGCGCTAAGGGATACGGCCAGCGGTATGGAGTCACCGCTGCCAACGGCTTCACCGACATTTTAATTGGCGGAGCAATCCTGCCGTCGCTTTTGCATCAGGATCCACGTTACTTCTATCAAGGCACGGGAACGAAGAAATCTCGCATCCTCCACGCCATCTCTAACCCATTTATCTGCCGGGGCGATAACGGACAGATGCAGCCAAATTACTCGAGCTTGGGTGGTGACTTGATTTCGGCTGGCATGTCTAACGCTTACTATCCTCAGTCGAATCGCGGGCCAGGTCTGGTGTTCGGAAACTTTGCTATTGGTACTGCCGAACGCGCGATCAGCAGCTTGGCCCAGGAATTTCTTTTCCGCAGGATTACGACGAAGACAGGAAAGTAGGCCGCGAAGCTCGTGCCTCCCTCGATGTGTGCCACTCTGTTCTAGAAAGGTGCTAGCTCTCTCCAGCCTCCGGAAAATACTTTAATGCCTGGTCCACAGAGCGGCGCGGCTGTCGGATTGGCTAAGCGCGTGCAGTTAAAGTGTAGGGTTCCGCACCACTCGGAGCCGGATTGATGTATTTCTACTTTAGGAGCGAGGTTCAGAAATGAATAAGAAGTTTTGGATGACCATCCTTTGTCTTGCAATGGGCGTGCCCGGATTCGCGCAGAACAAGCGGCTTGCGGATGCGACCAGCGTGCTTAAGCAAGTGATGAATGGAAAAGGCGCAATCCCACAAACCACGCTGGATAAGGCCATGTGTGTAGTGGTTTATCCCGCCGTGAAAAAGATCGGGGCTGGGGTTGCCGTCACGTATGGACGCGGAGTTCTGACTTGCCGCAGCGCGCTGCAGGCCGGCGCCCCATGGAGCGCGCCGGCTATGTATACGCTTGACGCAGGCAGCGTCGGTCCACAGTTTGGCGGTTTCTCGTCAGACTACGTACTGCTCATCATGAACGAGAAGGCGGCAGACAAGATACTCTCCGGCAAGCTGAAGCTCGGAGCGGATGCGGCTGCTGCTCTAGGCTCATCGGTTGCCACGACACAAGGACTGAATGACTCCAGCCTCGGCGCGGATGTCCTCATCTACTCGCGCTCGAATGGTGGCGTGTTCGCGGGCGTCTCCTTGGGCGACGCTTCGCTGGCCAGCGACGACAAGGCGAACCGCGAACTCTATGGCCGCGCGATCACGGCAAGCGAGATTGTGCGTGATGGCAAGGTCGCCCCTCCAGCGGGGGCACAGCCATTCCTGGCGGCAGTGGAGCAACCCACCAAAGCTAACTAGCCGCCTCGTTTGGTAAAGCCGCGCCCCACTCACTTCTATTGGGTGGGGCGTTTTCTGCCGTGACGGCCAATGGCCGCCAAGAATCTGGCTTCGAGTGACAACCGTTTGGCACTGCCGTACGCGGTGAGAGCTCAGGAGAACGGAAGCTAAATCCGTCAACTCGTGCGCATTGCTGATTTGCAAAGAGATGCGCCTTACACATTCACGGCTACGCAATTGCAATGTCAAATCGGTAGATTGCTACATTTGTTTTCGCGACTGGGAAAGGCAGCATGCAGAACACGGTGTCAATCGAAGGTAAGGTCACCATCGACAACTCTGGCGAGATGCGCGAGAAGCTCGCCCATGCTTTGAAGCCAAAGCCCGCCGATGTGACCGTGGATTTCACCCGAGTCACCTACATAGAGACATCGGGACTGGCCACGCTGGTCGAAGCCTACCGAATCGCGCGTCGCCAAGGGACCCGGCTGCTGTTGACCGGGGTTCACGGCCAGCCTCGCGACCTGCTTATGGGCACTCACTTAAATCAACTCTTTGACATCGCACCAGAGCAGCAACCAGCGTGAACGCATTTGAAGATATCGGCGGCGTGGTGGTCCAGCAGTTCGCATATGTGGGCGGGCTGACGGACCAGTTCTGGTCGGGACTGCGGGCACTACCGCGCGTGCTGCCGTTGATAGGCAGGCGGGGACGATGGCAAAGTGCGATTCGGCAGATGGCGGCCATTGGCGTCGCAGCGCTGCCCATGCTGGGCATCATGGCTGTCTGCTCTGGAATGATTCTGGCAATGCAGGGAGGCGCAGAACTGCGCCGCTTTGGAGCCTTGCGCTACGTCATTGACCTGGTCGCAGTCGGCTTCACTCGCGAACTTGGGCCGCTGTTGACCGCCATCGTGGTGAGCGGCCGGTCGGGGTCGGCGTTCTCCGCCGAGATCGGCACCATGATGGTGACGAACGAGATCGATGCGCTGCGCGTGATGGCGCTCGATCCCATTGAGTTCGTGCTTGCACCAAAGTATCTGGCCGCCATCATCATGGTTCCGTGCCTCACGGTCATGTGCAACGTCTTCGGCATTACGGCGGGCGCTGGGTTCATGTACCTCAGTACGAAGATGACATTTGGAATTTACCTGCGGTACGTCTTCGATTCGATCGTGCTTCGCGATGTCCTGAGTGGGCTGGTGAAGAGCCTCGCCTTCGCCACCATCATCGTTCAAGTCGGATGTATGGAGGGCTTTAAAGTACAAGGCGGCCCGGAGGCGGTGGGACGCGCCACTACTTCGGCAGTCGTAAAGTCCACCTTCCTTGTGATCCTGGCAGACCTGTTCTTCACCGCTATCTTCTACCTCGCGGGGTGGCAATAGGCAATGGCAGAACCGATCATCTCCGTCCGCGATCTGAGCGTTGCCTACGAAGGGCATCAGGTGCTCGACCGTGTGAGCCTTGATATTCAGCGCAATGAAGTGCTGGTATTGCTGGGCGGTAGCGGCTCGGGAAAGAGCACGTTGCTGCGGCACATCATCGGGCTCGAGCAGCCTGACTCGGGCACGGTCCTGGTACGCGGCGTGGACATTAATCGCTGCTCCGCGAAAGAGTTGAAAGATGTCCGGCGATCGCTGGGAGTCGCGTTTCAAGAGGCCGCGCTATTCAGTTCCCTCTCGACAGAAGAAAACGTCGGCTTGCCGCTACGCGAACTAACTTCGCTGGCCGAACCGGTCATCTCGATCATGATTTACATGAAGCTTGCGGTCGTCGGTTTAGCTGAGGCGAGAAAGCTGATGCCGTTCGAGCTCTCTGGCGGGATGAAGAAGCGGGCCGCCGTAGCACGGGCCATCGCGCTGGATCCCGAGATCCTTGTGTTCGACGAGCCCTCGGCGGGACTGGATCCGATTGTGTCCGCGGAATTGGACCAACTGATTCTCAACCTTAAGCAGGCATTCAACATGACGATCCTGGTAGTGACCCACGAGATAACCAGCGCGTTCCGCATCGCCGATCGTATGGCCATGCTATGCAACGGATCGCTGATAGCGGTGGAGGACAAGGAGTCCTTCAAGGCGAGCACGGACGCACATATCCGGCAGTTTCTCGATCGCATCCCCGATGACATTACCGAAACCGCCGGTGTTCAAGACCACCTGCGCGAACTGGCTGGCATGACGGGAGGGAAAAGTTGAAAAGCAACGAGGCAAAAGTCGGCGCCCTAGTCGTGCTCTCTGCTGTCATTCCGTGCATAACCATTTATTTTGTCGGCAGCGCACGGTTCGGCCGCAGTCGGACACCGTACCGAACTTACTTGAAGTATGCAGGCGGACTGGCGCCCGGCACCGATGTCCTATTTGGCGGCATCACCGTGGGCAAGGTGACCGCGGTGCACCCAGATGCGAATGACCCCACGAAAATCCAGATCGATCTCGAGGTGAAGGACGGGACGCCGGTAAACGCGAAGTCTATCGCGAAGTTGGGCTCCGTCAGCCTGATGAGCGCCCCGGTGTTGTCGATCACTACAGGAACCAATCAGGCTGCGCGGCTGCGGCCGGACTCGGTGGTCCCATCCGTGGAGACTGTCAGCATGGACGACATGCAGCGGCAAATTGCTACCCTCGCTGAATCCGCCCAGACGCTGATTGCGTCGGTGCACACCGATCTCGACAAGATTACCGGCGATACGCGGCAGGTGCTGGCGAACGTGAATGACCTCACCGGCGAGTCGAACCGGCAGCACGTCGCACAAATTCTCGCCAACGCCGATGCTATGGTTGCACGGACCGCGCCCAGAATCGATCAGATCACCCAGAACATAGAGACGCTCAGCGCGAAACTGGGGCCCACAGTAGAGAACGTCAACAGCACGGTTACAAATGCCAACGGAACGATTACGGTGCTGCGCGACCGCACCCAGACCGACTTGATCGAGCTACAGAAGGCGCTGGTTGAAGTGCGCAGCCTGGTCGACAACTTACAGGTTGTAGTTCGTTCCAACCAGCAGAACATCGCTTATACGCTCGAGAACGTCCGCATGGCGACCGACCACCTGAACGACTTGACCGAATCGGTGGACGAGCGGCCTTGGAGCCTAATACGGATCAGACAACCTAAGGACCGAAAGGTGCCGCAGCAATGACGAGCTACAAATTGATAACAAGGCCGTTCACCATCGCATGTTTTGCGTTCTTCGCGCTGCTCCTGACGGGCTGCGCCGGCAAGGTACGTTATCCGGACTACTATATGTTGGCCATGGCGCCATCGAAGCAGGTGGTGGCCAACGACCCGGGCCAGTTTGCGACGGTGGCTGTCCGCCGCTTCGAAACTCCAGCCTATCTACGTCAAGGGCGGATTGTTTACCGGCAGTCTCCGCAGGAAATCGGATTCTATGACTATCATCGCTGGGCCTCCGACCCGGGACAGATAGTTACCTTGGCAGTCATCGATGCTCTCCGTTCCACCGGTGTGTTCACGTCGGTTGAGTCTTATGACGGCCAGGATCACCCTGAATATCTGCTAAGAGGACGACTGGAGCGACTGGACGAGGTGGACTACAACAACAGGGTTCAGGTTGAGGTCACAATGTCCGCCGAGTTGGTGAATACGCGCACCGGCGCTGTCTTATTTGCTGGCGCCGTCACGAAGACTGCGGGCGTGGGCGCCAGAGACGTTAGCTCGGTTGTCGCTGCGATGAGTCAAACCAGCCAGGATAGTGTCAGCCAACTGGTAGCAGATATGCAACACCGACTGCGCAAGAGCACCGTAGCAGCAGGGAATACCGGAACCGCGTCAGCAGGCGTAAACCGATAGCAGTTTCGCGTAGCAGCGGTCAGCAAAGAGAGTCACCGTATGACTGCCAGAAGTGTCGGCGAGCAGACGCTAAATAGCTCGGGCGTCAAACCATCAACATTGGTGTGACAAGCTTGCTCAACCGCCGCACCGACCGGCTCGACTAACCTCTGTGTTGCCAATTGAAAAGCGCTCGGGTTCGGCTGGTTCAGATTGGCCGCTCAGTTGCACCACTCATAGCGGGGGACGTTGATCGATAGGCCCGGGGTTCTTTGCCGGCGATCTTCGAATCCTACCGACCCGAACCAGGAGAGCTAAATGAAGTTAGGCAGAAATCTTTATCTTGCATTCTTATCTGCAGCTTGGGTGTATGTGGTTGCGGCAACGACATTCTTTGCGGCAGCCGAGGGGAAGCCGTCTGCGAAGGTGCACAAGGTCAAAGTCAAAGGTGTGATCGTCTTACATGAAGGCGAGCTTCTGCAGGTTCTGTCTGAGAAAGACGGTTCCTTCCAGCCCTTCGCGATAACAGACCAGACCCTCGTTGAACGCAACAAGGGCATGTTCAAGCACACGAAGACGGATGCCTCGGCCTTGGTGCCGGGCTTGACCGTTGACGTCGAAGGTACGCGGACTCCTGAAGGCACACCTCAGGCTTCGACGATCAAATTCAAACCTGACGCCTTCGCTATCACGGTATCCCAGGAAAAGCGGATCCGGGACAATAAGGCAGCAGCCAGCCGTGCTCAGACTACTGCAAACGACGCCGTAGCCAGCGCGGCCGGCGCCCAGTTATCCGCCGACCGCGCGCAAACTACCGCGTACGAAGGCGTGTCGACCGCGCAGACGGCGGGCATGTTAGCCGCCGCCGACATGGTTGGAGTGCAAATGCTGAACGAGCGCGTCGCAGACCTGGGCGAGTACACAACGGTGGCTGGGCTTGGGGTGTACTTCCCGGAGAATAGCCATACGTTGAGCGCCTCGGCCAAGAGAGGTATTGATGAGTTTATTGCTGCCCATTCCAATGTGAGCGGGTACGTGATTCAGATTGCAGGCTACGCGTCCAGCACTGGCAGTGCCCAGTACAACCAAAGGCTCAGCGCGGAACGGGCAGAGGCTGTGGCACAGTATCTGCGCGAAAAAGACGATGTTCCCGCATTGCGCATCGCTTTCCCTGCCGGCTATGGAGCGACCCATCCCGCCGCCAGCAACGCTGACGCGAAGGGGCGCGCCCTCAATCGCCGGGTTGAGGTCACGATCCTGGTCAGCAAGGGGGTAGAGGAAGGCACTACAACTCAAACCGTCTTGAGTGGCAAGAATCTCTCGCCGCAGTAGCGCCTCAACTCGGCAGGCTGGATTTCATCCCACGCAATAGTAGGCGCCAATCTATAGCGTGGCTTTCATAACTGGGCGCCCAGTGCCAACAAATGTTGTCGGCACTGCCGGCATCCTGGCCGGGTGCCACCTAATGGGCAGAACTCGCGACTTGCTCTGGAAAGACTTGTAGCGGTTCTGCCCTGATTTTCGAATGGCACTTCAGATGCTAAGACCATGGGTAGCGCCAAGCAGCGGCGAAGCGAGAGGCACTAACACGACGATGAAACGGTACGGCAATGCGAGTACGGGGTATCTACGATTTTTTGCAACGGCCCTCATCGGACGCCAGCCGATTCATCGTCGCTGTTGGTGTTCTTCCTGCGCGGCGGGAATGCCAACTCATAGACGATATCTTCCGCTGTTCAGGTTCTGGCATTAAGGTCCGTGGAGTGCTCTCACTGTGCTCCTCGTTAGCTTTTCCCGGCATGCCGGCGGGGACGAAGTTCCCAATAGGAGGTTTGGTTGATTTTCAGAGTCGCACGACGAATAGCGTTGCTTGTTCTACTCTCTGCTGGAGCTTTTATCTCCCTTAGTCCCGCAGAACAGGCGCCGGTCTCTACGGAGGCGGTACAAGTCATGGGGATGGGTAGTTTCAAGAACAACACCAAAGGACACCTTAAGGTGGACGGTGCAGCCCTGAGCTTTGCTTCTTCCCAGAGGACCGCCAGTGTCTCAGTTGCTTCCATCGAGGACGTTATTACCGGCCGAGACAGCGAGCGTGTGCTTGGAGGCACGGTTGGCACGCTGTCCAGGCTGGCGCCTTACGGCGGAGGCACGGCGTTGAGCCTTCTACGGAAGAAACTCGATACCATCACGATCCAGTACAGGGACCTCAGCGGCGGCCTGCATGGCGCCATCTTTACCATGCCGATTGGTTCGGCCGAAACCATCAAACAGGCGCTTCTCGCGGGCGGCGCGCATACCAGCATTCCTACAACGGCAGGTTTGAGCTCGAGTTCGCCCGCAGAATCCGATGTAAAGGAGCAAGTACGTTGAAGACCGGCAAAAGCGCATCTGTTCTGATTGTTGCCATAGCCTGCGTGGGATTAGCTCAGCGGCTCCACGCACAATCAAGTGCCGCAGCCAAGCCCCATGTCTCGGCGATAGAAGTAAGAATGATACAGTCCGGAGAGGTAGGTCTGCCTGCCGAATTTCAGGTCGCGCTATACGAAGATCTGATTCAGGAGTTCCAGAAGGAAGGCGCATTCCGGCACGTCTATCGTGACGGAGACCGAGCCGCTGCGAACGATTCGGAGGTGGTTAACCTCGATACCACGGTCAAGAACTTCAAGGCCGGGAGCGAGCTGGAGCGAGACGTCACCACGGTTGGCGGCGCGACCTCAATCACCGTTCACTGCCAGTTCAAAGCAAGCGACGGTACGGTGTTGCTGGAGCGCGATATTCAAGGAAAAGTAAGGTTGATTGGCGACAATCTCAAGGCCACCGATAATTTGGCGAAGAAAGCCGCGAAGATTACACCCGAAATCATTACCGCCAACCCGGTGTCAGCCGATGCGCCGGTGTCCCAAAGCGTGTTATAACGCTACTTCTCCCCGGCAAGATATGCTACTGCTTAAGCACATCCTCGTTGCAACAGATTTCTCTTCCATGTCGATCGCCGCTCTTCGGCACGCTCTCGGAATTGCCAGGCGTTGCCACTCGACGGTATCTGTGCTGCACGTCATCGATGGCTCTTTCTACGGCGCGACTGGGCCAGATGGCATAGCAGTGGCCACAGAATGCGCCTTGCGGGATGCTGAGAGGCTTATCGCCCAGCTAAAACAAGAGCACACGGTTGACGAACTTAAGCTGGACTTTGACGCTAGAGTGGGACCCGTGTGGGAGACAGTCCAAGAGGCGATCAGCGAGAAGGATTCTGCGTTGCTGGTGCTCGGGACTCACGGTCGTTCCGGCCTGGGCAAACTGGTGCTGGGCTCAGTCGCCGAAAGCGCCTTCCGCGAAGCGCCTTGCCCGGTGCTGACTGTGGGACCGAACGTAGGAAGATCCAAGTTGTGCGGCGCAGAAGCCAAACATTTCCTGGTTCCTACCGATCTTTCCGGAGAGTCGACGAACGCTTTGCGTTACGGCATCTCGCTCGCGAGAGCTACCGGAGGGGATCTGACCTTACTTCACGTTCTGGACCCGCACGCGGAGCAGAAGAGTAACGGTCCTAATGTGGTTGAGGAGGTGAAAAGCCGGCTTGATGCGTTCGTCCATGAGCATCCCGGTGCGGCAGCGATGGTCAGCTCCCGGGTAGAATTCGGGCTACCTGCCCGGTTGATCGTCAAAGTAGCTGAAGAGGAGCGTTCCGACCTTATCGTGATGGGGCTACGCGCGTGGTCCATCGAGGGACGTCCGATGTGGCGAACCGCGTACGACATCGTCATCCAGGCGCCCTGCCCGGTGTTATCAATGAGGGCCCCCGCACTTTCCACAGATGACGCCGGCGGTGGCGCTGGCGATTGAAGGATGGAGCTTGCTCCAACCCTTAAATAGTGTCTTCCCGCGAGCGAAAATCCTTGGGTTCGGATAGCCAGTTATTTTTCTCAAAGGGTGGGCCCGATTGATGATCCACGCTGGAGCGCCACGCTACCCGTGTTGGGCAGCTTTGGCTGCAGGGGCCGCGCTGTTATTTGCGACGACGGGAAATCCTCGATCGATCCACGCTTGCAGCCCTCCTGCGAGTGGGCGAACATGATTCACCCCCTTCTCCCTCAGCAGCAGGGCTACACGCGCGCTACTGATTTCGTACGGACACGAACAATAGAGGACCACGTCGTGGGTTCGCCAATCAGCGGGTACCTGCACGTCTCTGTATTGTCCGAGTCGTTTGCCGTCGATGCGGATTGCGCCTGGGATGCTTGCCTTGTGTGAGACGTGATGCAGTACACAACCCTGCACGTCTACGATGATGACTTTCTCGCCCCGATCCAGCTTCTGTCTGAGCTGCTCGGGAGTGATTCTTGCCATTCGAAGTTCCTGCACGAGACGGCACCAGTAAACCACCCTGCGGCCAACGAAGACGGCTAGCAGCAGCAGCACAATCGCCGTCAGGGCCGCTCCCAACCTCTCCGCGTAGGCGACGCCTCTGTCGAGCTGCGCGTAGAAGACGTAGCCGAGTCCGGCGTACAGACTCGCCCAGAGCGTCGCTCCGACAACATCGAAGGACACGAAGCGCAGCGGGCTGGTGCCGGACATGCCGGCCAGAGGCGGCGCGATTGCATCCAGCCCAATTACCAGCTTCGAGAAGAGGAGAACCTTGAGGCCGTAGCGGGCAAAACGCTGCTTAATGCGCGCGACGCTTGAATCCGGCATGGAGGAAAATCGGTGAATGAAATGCAGAACGTCGTCACCACGCAGCCGCCCAGCTTCAAACCAGACCAGGTCAGCCAGCACGCACCCGCTGATGCCCAGGCAGAGAACGATCGCCAGATTCAGTTTGCCGCTTCCAGCCAAAGCCCCGGCCGCAATCAGGAAGAGGAGGGCAGGTATGGGCAGGCAAAGTTGGCGCGCAAAAACCGACACGAAGATTACAGAGTAGCTGTGCCTCGCCAGGTGCCGGAAGATTTCATTCATAGGACCCGCACCACCGAGTCGTCATTCTTGGGAGAACCAGCACGGCGTCACGGTGTTCAGCTTCCTTATACGCCGCTGCCGGCCGAATTCAGATTGGCGGCAGAACGCCGCGCCCGGTTGTTCCTGGCTTCGACATGCCGGACCGAGTCCCGCCCGTAACGCTCAAGCAAAACTGGCACTAGGGCGCCTTCGGCTTGCCTCATGAAGGTCATCTCACCTGTGCTGCTCCGGTCGACACGAATGAAGTCACCGAGTCTCACCTGATTGGTGGCTACAAGATCGGCGAGTGGAAGTACGATGTTGCGCTCGATGGCGCGCTTCAAATGGCGCGCGCCGTATTCCCTATTCGTTCCCTCACTCAGCAGCAATCGCTTCACGGCTGGCGTGCAACTAAATGCGAACTGGCTGTTGCCGCTGGTTTGGAGGATTCGCTGTTGCACCATTCCGAGCTCGATTTCCAGGATCTCTTCCAGATGTTCGGGATGGAGGGTGCGGAAGACGACGACCTTATCGATGCGGTTCATAAACTCGGGTGAGAATCTGCGGCGTGCCGCGTTGCTTGCCACGACTTCAATCTTTTTGTCGAAACTCGCGTCCAGCCGATCCGGCTTATGCACGAAGCCCATGGCGCCATCGATGACATCGCTCATCTCTGCCGCACCCAAATTTGAGGTCATGAAGATAACACACTGGGAAAAGTCGACCTTGCGATTATCGCCGAGCGTCAAGGTAGCCTTATCGAGGATACCCAGCAGCAACTGCCACAGCGCGTCGGATGCTTTTTCGATTTCGTCGAAGAGCACAATCGACAGCTTAAGCTTGTCTGTGTGCCACTGTGTCAATGCCTCCTCGGTCAGCAACGGATGCGTTTCCCTGTGACCGAGGTAACCCGGAGGTGATCCGATCAACTTCGCAATCTCGTGGGAGTGCTGGAACTCGGCACAGTCGATCTTGATGCAGGCATTTGCATCACCGAATAGCGTCTCGGCCATCGCTTCAACCACGCGGGTCTTGCCCGATCCTGTCGGTCCCAGGAACAGCAAGTTTCCAACCGGGCGGCGAGGAGGATTGAATCCCGCCAGGAACGTCTGGTACACTTCGGCGATTTTCTCGATTGCAGTGTCCTGGCCAACGATCTTCCGCCGGAGGGCACAGTCAAACGCCTGCGCGTCGTGGCTGCGGCGGTTGGGATCCAGCATTGTCTGTAGGCCGGTCCTCATCATGTTGTGCTCTCCCGAACAAAATTCTGTAGTTGCTCTGCGTGGGACACAGGCTATTTCGCGGACCGACTTGCGCTCCGAACCGCTGACTACTCACAGGGCAAGCCGCAAATGCTTTGGCATTCCTGTGTTCGTCCCATGGCTTGCCTCTGAGGTCTCACCGGGCTGCGAGCCACCCATCGGGCGTCCATAGATCCTCATGGAGCCAACGCGCTCTCCCATACCGCGCGCCAATCGGTCCCGCATTGTCCCTGACATTGGAACTCCTTCGTGCGGCCGCCCATCCGTCCGCCGCACTCGGGACAGACCAGGTTTCGGATCGCAGATATCCACTCTGTGCTGACCTGGACGTATTTCGAAGCCGTTGTTCGCGCAGACACTACAAACATCTGAGCGTGGCTACGGCCCGAGTTGACATTGGTAAATTCCCTCATGACGACCTCACAGGAGAGCAGCGATGGGCGGCGCGGCGACGGAGCCAGTCTTGGACTTGGCTCTTTGCTCAAGCGCCTCTCTCGCATTGTTGATTGACATCACTGAGTCGCTGTTCGCAATCGTCCACAAGCGAGCGACCGCCTCAATACACGGCTCGCACAATCTCTGTTCGGGTTCACGACGAGCCGAATTGCACAATTCACACTTCATAACAACCTTCCGCAGTCAGCCTGTTTATCAAGTTCCGCCGGCTGTGCTTAGGTCTAAGCAGGTAAGAGGCCAACTCGATATGACGGGCAAGTGGTTGCAACGCAAGAGAGTACGGAACTCTGACGGTCACTGCTTATCACGGAGCACTCCGCCGTCTCGGCGAGTGTCAATTCATTGGCAGATCAATGCCGAAAAAGCAGCCTCGGGCTGACCAAAAACTAGCGTCTGGTGAATGGTTGGTCCGGGTCGACGCCAAAGTTCCTGCGCCCTCGGAGATTTCCCTTTGCTTTCTTGATGAACGCTGCCTGGGGGTTACGCGCGTCCAGCGGCAACCAACTTGCTAAACAAATGATGATCACCGTGATGGACGGTCCTCCCGGCTGAAGTGACTGCAATCTAAGACTCATGACTAAGCAGCGGCATATCAACTCGATGAAAACGGTTTTGCGACAGATACGGGCGCGTCTCGCGTTGTTGGAGTCTGCAGCGCCCCCTGAGCTTCGGGACAACGAATTGCGCCGGCGCATCGCTGAGGCCAAAATCGAGGAGTCTGTGGCTTTGGCCGAACTGAAGGAATCAGGGGTTGAGCCCTGCACACCCGGGCATGGCTCCTAGGATCTGTTCAGGGGCCGGCTTCCGCCCAAGCCGGTAGATTGCCAGACTGCCGAGATTCCACACCTCAAGCCATCGAGCTCCGCCGGCGACGATACACAAGCGCATGAGAGTCAGTGCATACACACCTTTCCTGCCAAAACATTGGCAACTGCCGGACAGCAGTTATAACCAACTCCTGGATCCGTACTAGATCAGAGGAGTGCCTTCGAACGGCTAATCCCGTATTCTCCGAAGCCTATACGACCCAGCGACACCTTTTAGTTTGTTGTCTCTCCGGCGTGCACGAACCCACTTCCGGTCTGGCATGTGTCTTGCACTTCAATAGGCCGAAGAGGAACTAATAAATTGTGCCCACTGGCTCAACCCCACCTGTTATTGTCGAACAAGAGGATAACCGGCTCTACACGCGCGCTATCAGTCCGCCGATCAAAACAGTTCCACTTTGTGCTGGCAGTGCTCGTACTTGCGGTTACATCCGTTGGTCCGTTGCGCGGGCAATCACCTACGTCGTCAATCGTTGCAGTGCATGAGCACTCCACCCGTGTTATCGTCCTCGGTTTTGTCGGCGGCTTTGTTCACAGCCATGACCGTCGTCACTCCGAGGTGCAACTCATCCGGCAACTCCAGGAGACTTACGGCAACAGCGTGCGTGCCGAGGTATTTGACAATCGCCACATAAGAGAGGCCCATAGCTTCATACGCCGCGCGCTCGACACAAATACGGATGGCCAACTCTCACGCGAGGAGCGTGAACAGGCCCGAATAGTACTGTTCGGCCATAGCTGGGGAGCGTCGGCTGTCGTTTATCTTGCGCGGGAGCTTCAGCGGGATGGGATACCCGTGTCTCTTACCGTGCAGGTGGACAGCATCCAAAAGCACGGCGAGGACGATTCCGTCATTCCTGCTAACGTGCATGAAGCTGTCAATTTTTATCAAACGGGAGGAATACTGCACGGTCGGCCCGAGATCAGGGCCTCAGATCCAGCCCGCACGACCATCCGTGGCAACTATCGATACTCGTATCAGACACAACCGGCCGATTGCAGCCGCTATCCATGGCACGATCGCTTCTTTTTCAAGGGACACACCGCGATTGAATGCGATCCGCGCATCTGGTCTGAGGTGAATGCTCTAATCCAACTGCAACTGCCGCCGGCTCGGACTACAGTCGCCGCGCTGCCTCGAAATTCGCATCCATGAGAAATCCACCCTGATTATTGGTTGACTGCGGGTTCATGCCAGCGAAAAAACCACCAGCGTTCCATCGAGATCAGGGCATTCCGCCAGCGACCTGGTAAGAGCCACGGCGTCAAGGCCTTCTGTGCCTTTGGTTAGTCCTTCAGCGAGCCCGATCGCCGCCCGGCCCCGCTCCGCTCAGGACAGCCACATACTGCTTGCCGTCGTGCATGTAGGTGATTGGGTTGCGGATGATTCCGGAAGGCGCATGAAACTGATACGGGATCTTGCCGCTATTCTCGTCAACGGCCCTGAACCATCCGTCCAAGGCCCCATAGAACGCCAGGTTACCGTCGGTCGTTAGGGTCCCGCTATAGTCCTGAAAGAAATCGTTGACCACCCATTTCGTATCGCCGGTGAGAACATCGAAGAAGCCGCTCGAGTCGCTCTGGCGACCGTGTCCCCTTTTCATGCTAGCGGTAAATGATTGGCACCTCTGCCCTGTCATCGCCAGATGGCACGGGCCGGGTTGATTCTAGAGTTACCACGCGTCGGCCAAAAGCTCCCCAACCCCCGTAGAGGTAGTGCCTGCCGTCCGTAATCCTGAAGACAAGTTTCGCGTCGTCTTTTGTCGCCGGGCTATCATCTACCGGCAAAGCGTATACATCATGGACGGTCTTGCCATCGGCGCTACGAAGGACAAAATAAGAGGTTGATTCTAGTTGTTCAATCCGGTAAGTCCCCGCGGGAAGACGGCTGCCACCTATCCAAAATTCAAACGGAATACTTGCTTGCGCCATCTTCTGCTCCTGCGCAACACCTCGAGTCGCTGGAAGCATAAAAACAAACGAGACCAATAACGCGGCCCTCAGTTTATTCGTTCCCATTACGTTACCTCACCTTCGTGGTTGAGCAATCCCTGCACTCGCGTGAACGCTTACTTCACAACCTTGTAAGCATTTAACCCTCCACATCTCTCCTTGGACTAGAACGACCTCGATCTTCGCCAATAGGTGCAAGCGCCCGCTTCAAGATGAGACTGTTGAAAAACTAGCGGAGAGTGGTGAGATCTGGGCGGGGACGGCCTAGCTCAGAGTTTCCCTGCGGGTTTAGTTGCTTGCCGTGAGCCCATCTCGCTTCACCCGAGCTGCACGAGTGTAG
>Ga0335085_10005743_pt1 | contig 19815 bp, 19 predicted proteins | sample Lox_Sample_45_FD_206712 | JGI IMG/M metagenome (GOLD analysis project Ga0335085, IMG submission 206712) | Soil microbial communities from Loxahatchee National Wildlife Refuge, Florida, United States - Lox_Sample_4.5 | ecosystem: Environmental > Terrestrial > Soil > Wetlands | place: USA...
CCCGCCGAGCACGGGTGCGTAGTACCGGTTCCACAGCGCGCGCGCCTCCGCCAGGGTCGCCTCGCGGAGCTGGTCCGGGGTGGCGTCCGGATGCGCGTACATCCACCGCCACACGGCGATGTCCAGCAGCGCCGGCCCGCAGATCTCGTAGGTGGCCCAGAAGTCGTTGAGGACGCGCAGCCGCTGCGCCTCGGCGTCCGGCGCGCCCAGCCCGAGCAGCTCCAGGTCCCGGTTCTGGAAGGTGAAGGCCAGCGCCTCGGTGAAGGCGTTGCCGGGCACGCCCTGGAGCAGCGTGCTGTCCACCGAGTAGAGCGAGAACACCTGCTCCACGTTGTGGCCCATCTCGTGGACGGCGATGTTGTAGCCCTTGTAGTCCATCCCTCCGGGGGAGATGCGGGTGCGCAGGTGGGGGAAGTCGCCCCGCCGCGCCGCCTGGAGCGCGTGGCCCGAGCCCCGGGCGGGATCGACGACGATGTGCGCGTCGAGCCAGGCCGCCTTCTCCGGGGTGAAGCCCAGGCCCCGGAGGAGCCGGGCGATGTCCTTCTTGTAGGCCGCGGCGTTCGGGTAGCGCTTGCGCGTCATCGCGTCGAGCTTGGACTCCGGATGCCTGGCGCGCTGGAGGAAGCCCGAGTACCAAATGTCCTGGGGCTCGAGCTTCCGCCCGAGGCGCGCCTCGATGAGCGCCGCCACCCGGGGGACGAGCGGCGAGGAGACGATCTGCTCGAGGAGGGCCTTCACCCGGGCCTCGGGGATCTCGGTGTCGAGCTGGAAGCGGCGGTCGATCTCGGTGGGCGCGAAGGGCGAGTCCGTGTCCGTCTGCCGCGCAGACCGGAAAGTCTCCAGAAGCGTGGCGTAGCGGGTGTCCGGCTCGCGGTCGGTGCTGGCCACCGCCGGCCGGACGCCGCCCCCGGTCTGCGAGGCGGGCCGCTCCTCTACCTCGGCCCCGGGAGCGAGGACGACCGTGTTGGTCACCGGGTTCCAGTCCAGCCGCGGATCGTCGATCACCGCCCGGGGGATCTCCTGGGTGACGATGCGGTTGATGGCGGCGATCATCAGCCGCTGGCGAACGAGGCCCGCTGCTCCCTCGGCGTAATCGGCCTTGATCTGGTCGCGGAGGTTCCAGTGGCTGAGCAGCCGCTTGCCCTTGGGGAAGGGGCGCTCTCCGCCCGGACCGACCAGGTGGTGGACCCAGAGGTTGTAGCCGGCGATGTAGGCCTCCGCCTTCGCCGAGGCTGCGGCGCGGGCAGCCTGCGCTGCGCCCGAGGGCCGGAGCACGAAGCGTTCGGCGAGGCGGGCCTCCGCCCACTGTCTCCGGGTCCACGTCGGGCCCTTGGCCACCATGTCCTCGAGCGTCGGGAGGGGCCAGTTGAGCAGGACGACGAAGGCGATCTTGGAGGCGAACAGGTCCTCCTGGAGATGGGCGCCGGGATCGGTGGCGGCGAGGTACGCGTCCACCGGAAGCTCCGGCCCGAGCTCCAGCTCGGCGCCGCTCCTCCAGTTGCGGCCGATCTCGAGCAGATGGCCGTCGACAATCTCGAATGCCTCCTCGAACCGCTTGAAGCTCCGCTCGAGGACGGCTGGATCGGCGATGAACTGGGTGGTGACGAACTCGGCCAGCGCCTTGTCATCGCCGTCGCCGTCCGGGCCGAGCCGCCAGAAGGCGAGCACCTGCCGGACACCTTGCTGGGCGCGTGTGCGCTGGCCCTCGCCGTACTTGACCACCAGGGCCTCGACGAGGGGTGTAGCCAGCACTGCCGCCGGAGGGGGATGCAGCGTCGCGCCCGCGTCCTGCGACGGAGCGGCGGCGGCGGCCATCAAGCCGACGGCACCGAGCAGGAAGAAGCGCAGGAGTGAACGGCGGAGTGGGCCAGCTGGGCCGTCGACGCGGGGAAGCACCGGGTGCACCTCCGGGGGAGGGAGGGAGAGGCGAGTTAGCACATCCGGGGACAGGCGTCGGCGCCGGGCGTTGCCTTCCGGGCGCACGCTCGCTATCGAAGTGGCTCGGGAAAGGAGCCTCGCCATGGCCAAGACCCCCTCGACGATGGTCGCGCTGGGCACTGCCGCACCGGACTTCGCGCTGCCCGAGGTGCGGACGGGAAAGACAGTCCGGCTCGACGACTTCGCGCGCAACCGCGCGGTGCTGGTGATGTTCATCTGCCGCCACTGCCCCTACGTGAAGCACGTCCAGGCGGAGCTCGCGCGCCTCGGTCGGGACCTGGAGGGCAAGGACATCGGCGTGGTGGCCATCTCGGCGAACGATGCGGCCAGCCATCCGGACGACGCTCCGGACAGCCTGGCCGAGCAGGCGGGCCAGCTGGGCTTCGTCTTCCCCTACCTCCATGACGAGAGCCAGGCGGTGGCGCGCGCCTACGACGCGGCCTGCACGCCCGACTTCTTCCTCTATCGCCGGGAGCCGGCCGGGCTGCGCCTCGCTTACCGCGGACAGCTCGACGACAGCCGCCCGGACAGCGGAAAGCCGGTGACCGGAAAGGACCTTCGTCGGGCCATCGACGCCGTGCTCGCCGGCCAGCCGGTGCCCGAGCCGCAGGTGCCGAGCATCGGCTGCAACATCAAGTGGCGCGCAACATAGACCTGGATTCATGGCGTCGAAGCCAGGACGGTGAAGCCCACCGACCCCGGCGTGGCGGTTCTCCCGGCCTCGTGGCCCGGCAGTCGGAGCGCTGACCGCCGGTGGTTATGGTGTTGGCGAGCCATCTCCCCCGGTGCCTGTGCAAAAGCCGAGGCAGGGAACCTGTCACCCTCGGACTCGACGAAGCTCCGTCGCAACGGCCAGTTAACTCGTCAGCGGGGTGACAGTTTTCCTGCCTTGGGTGCGAGAGCGGGCTAGGTCTCGGCGCGCCTGGGCTCATCCCCAGCGGGCCTCGAGCAGCGCCCACTGACCGCCACGCCATGACGGACGGCAAACCTACAGCGCCGCAGGCTCACCGACCACGGCGTCCGCCTCGATCTCGATCAGCATCCGCGGATCGATGAGCGCCCTCACCTCGACCATCGACGTGGCCGGCCGGACCTCCCCGAACACCTCGCCGTGCACCCGGCCCACCGAGTCGCCGTCGCGGGTGATGTTCACCACGTACATCCGGGTGCGCACCACGTCGGCCATCGTGGCGCCCGCTTCGCCCAGGGCCCGCTCGATGTTCCGGAGCGTCTGCCGGGCCTGCTCGGCGGCGTCGCCGTCGAGAAAGCCGCCCCCGGGCAGGGTGGCGGTGGTCCCGCTGACGTGGATGTTCCGGCCGACGCGGACCGCCCGCGCGTAGCCATAGAGAGGCTCCCAGGGAGTCCCGGAGACGATTCGCGTCCGGCTCATGTCGCGCCTCGCAGAAGCTCGCGGGCGATGACCACCCGCTGGATCTCGCTCGTCCCCTCGTAGATGGTCTGCACCCGCGCGTCCCGGAGGTACCGCTCCACCGGGAACTCGTCCAGGTAGCCGTAGCCGCCGTGGAGCTGCACCGCCCGGTCACAGGCGCGATTGGACATCTCGCTGGCGAACAGCTTGGCCATCGACGCTTCCTGTGTGAACGACCGCTGTTGCTGCTTGAGCCAGGCGGCGCGCAGGGTGAGCGACTCGGCTGCGCTGAGCTCGGTCCTCATGTTGGCCAGCATGAACCGGAGCGCCTGGAACTCGCTCAGCGTCTGGCCGAAGGCGCGACGCTCGCGCACGTAGCGAACCGAGGACTCCAGCGCGGCGCGCGCCACGCCGCAGGCCTGGCTGGCGATGCCGATCCGGCCGCCGTCCAGGGCCATCATCGCCAGCCTGAAGCCCTCGCCCTCCTGCCCGAGGAGCGCGGATGCTGGCAGGGTGCACCCTTCGAAGACCAGGGACACGGTGTTCGACCCGCGCAGCCCGAGCTTGTCCTCCGGCTTGCCAACCGTCAGGCCCTTCGCCCCTCCCTCGACGATGAACGCGGACAGGCCACGGCTCCCTGCCTCACCGGTCCGCGCCCAGACGACCATCACGCCGGCATGGGCGCCGGAGGTGATCCACTGCTTGGTGCCGTTGAGAACCCAGGACTTCCCGCGCTTCACCGCGGTGGTGGTCAGCCCGGCCGGATCGCTCCCGCATTGCGGCTCGGAGAGAGCGAAGGCCCCGGCCACCGCCTCGCCCGAGACGAGCCGAGTGACGTGGGTCCTCCTTTGCTCCTCGGTGCCGAAGGCGCAGATCAGCTCGGCGCACATGTTGGTCACCGCCGTGGCCACCGCGGTGGAGGCGCAGGCCGCCGCCACCTCCATCATCGCCAGGGCATAGGCCACCGCGCCGGCCTCCGCTCCGCCGAAGGCGTGCGGAACGTTCACCCCCATCAGGCCGAGGCCGGCCATTTCTCGAAGCAGATCCGCCGGGAAGCGCTCCTCCCGGTCCCGCTCGCGGGCGCCGGGCGCGATCCGCTCCCGGGCGAAGTTCCGCGCCGTGTCCCGGATGAGGACTTGGGTCTGGTTGAGGCCGAGGTCCATGCGCCCCGCCCTACTCCACCGCCTGGAGATTGAAGGGGTACTCCACCGGATGGTCCTTCTTGTCCGGCGGCTTGGGGAAGACCATTCGCTGCAGGACCCCGACCACGCACGCATTGAGGTCCTTGTCCTTCAAGGTGGTTCCCTTCTTGAGTACCTGGGCGCCCTTCACCGTCCCCGCCGGAGTGATCAGGAACCGGGTGGCGAGCTTGCCCTGGAGCTTCTCCTTCCGGGCCGCCAGCGTCTTCTCGTAGCACTCCTGGATCTCCGGCTGGTGGGCGCGGACCACCTGGGTGATCGAGTCCGGCGTGAAGGGCAGCGCGTTCACATCGGGAAGCACCACCCCGGCGTCGGCCGGCGCGACGGCGGTCGCGTCCGGTGGTGGGACGAGCGGGCTTCCCCCGTCCGCCGCGGCGATGGTCAATACGAGAAGAGAGAGCGCGCAGGGCATGGTTCAGTCCTTGAGCAGTCCGGCGGAGATGACCAGGCGCTGGATCTCGCTCGTCCCCTCGTAGATCTCGGTGATGCGAGCGTCGCGGACGTGGCGCTCGGCGTCGAACTCCTTGCTGTAGCCCTGCCCGCCGAAGATCTGCAGGCCCTTGTTGGCCACCCGGCTGGCCATCTCCGAGGCGTAGAGCTTGGCCATCGAGCTCTCCGCCGAGTGCCGTACCCCGGCGTCCTTGAGGAGCGCCGCCTTGAGGACGAGCAGGCGAGCCGCGTCGATCTCGGTGGCCATGTCGGCGAGCATGAACTGGATGGCCTGGTGCTGAGCGATCGGCTTGCCGAAGGTCTTCCGGTCCAGGGCGTAGTCGCGCGCCTCCTCGAAGGCTGCCCGGGCGATGCCCACCGCCTGGGCGGCGATGCCGATGCGTCCGCCGTCGAGCGTGGACATGGCGATCTTGAAGCCGTCCCCTTCCTTCCCCAGGAGGTTCGCCGCCGGAACCCGGCAGTCCTCGAAGAAGATGCTGCAGGACAGCGCGGCGCTGATGCCCATCTTCCGGTCCGGCTTGGCCCGGTTGAAGCCCGGCGAATCGGTGGGCACCACGAAGGCGGAGATGCCCCGGTGGCCGGCGGCGCGATCGGTCATGGCGAAGAGGACGATGGCGTCGGCCACCGGACCGTTGGTGATCCAGTTCTTGCTGCCGTTGATCAGGTAGTGGTCGCCCTTGCGCACCGCGACGGTCTTCTGGGCGGCGGCATCCGAGCCCGCCTCCGGCTCGGTGAGGCCGAAGCACCCCAGCTTCTCTCCCCGGGCGAAGGGGACGAGGAAGGCCTGCTTCTGCTCCTCGGACCCGAACTTCAGCACCGGGTCGCAGTAGAGGGAGTTGTTCACGCTGACGATGACCCCGGTCGAGGCGCAGCCGCGGCTCAGCTCTTCCACCGCCAGCGCGTAGGCCACGTTGTCCAGCCCGGCGCCGCCGTACTGCTCCGGCACGGCCACCGCGAGCAGCGAGAGCTCGGCCAGCTTCTTCACCGCTTCCTTCGGGAAGCTGTGCTCCTCGTCCCAGCGCCGCGCGTTGGGCAGGAGCTCCCGGGCGGCGAATTCCCGGCACAGCCGCTGCGTCTCGCGCTGAAGCTCGGTGAGCTCGTAATCCATCTCACACCCCTCGGAAGGCTGCCGGGCGCTTGGCCAGGAAGGCGGCCATGCCCTCCTTGCGATCCGCCGACGGGAAGAGGGCGGCGAACGCCTCGCGCTCGAGCTCGTTGCCGTCGGCGAGCGACCGGTCCGCGCCCTCGGCGATGACGCGCTTGGCGCGGGCCACGGCCAGAGGGCCCTTCTTGGCGATGCGCTCGATGACCGCCCGGCAGTGGTCGAGGAGCTTGGAGGCGGGAACGACGTCCAGGACGAGGCCGATGTCCTTGGCCCGGGCGGCGTCGATCATGTCGCCGGTGAAGATGAGCTCCTTGGCGCGCCCCCGTCCCACCGCGCGGGTGAGGCGCTGCGTCCCGCCGAAGCCGGGGATGATGCCCAGCGACACCTCGGGCAACCCGAAGCGCGCGTTCTCCGCCGCGTAGATCAGGTCGCAGGCCAGGGCCAGCTCGCACCCGCCGCCCAGGGCGAAGCCGTTCACCGCCGCCACCGTCGGGCAGGGAAGGCGCTCCAGGGCGTCGAACACCCGGTGTCCCCGGGCGGAGAAGGCCAGCGCCTGCTCGGTGGTGAGGTTGACCATCTCCGCGATGTCGGCTCCGGCGACGAAGGCCTTCTCCCCGGCGCCGGTGACGATGACCCCGCGCAGCTCGGGCTTCCCGGCAACGGTGGTCAGGGCCTCCTCGAGCTGGTCCAGGGTGGCGGTGTTGAGCGCGTTGAGCGCCTTGGGTCGGTCGACGGTGACCACCGCGATCGGCCCCTCCACGGCGAGGCGGATGCTCGGCTCGGACATGGGGCTCGTGCTCCTCAGTAGGTGTGGAAGCCTCGGCCGGACTTGCGGCCCAGCCAGCCCGCGTCCACGTACTGGCGCAGGATCGGACAGGGCCGGTACTTGGGGTCCCCCAGCCCCCGGTGCATGACCTCGGCGATGAAGAGCACGGTGTCCAGGCCGATGAAGTCTGCCAGCTGGAGCGGCCCCATGGGCTGGTTGGTGCCTAGCTTCATCGCCGTGTCGATGTCCTCCGCCGTCCCCAGGCCCTCCATGAGCGCGTACGCCGCCTCATTGAGCATGGGGATGAGGATGCGATTGACGATGAAGCCAGGGTAGTCCCGGCTGGTGACGCAGGTCTTCCCCATCGCCTCGGCCAGCGCGCGGGTGCGGCGGTAGGTCTCGTCCGAGGTGGCCGCCCCGCGGATGATCTCCACCAGCTGCATGACCGGCACGGGATTCATGAAGTGCATCCCGATCACCGCCTCCGGCCGCCTGATGGCGGCGGCCACCCGGGTGATGGGGATGGAGGAGGTGTTGGTCGCCAGAACGCCCCCCGGGCGCACCACCGCGTCCAGGTCCTGGAAGATGCGGCGCTTCAGCTCCTCGTTCTCGGTCACTGCCTCGATGGCCACGTCCACGTCCTTGACCTCGCGGACCTGGGTGCGCGTGTCGAGCCGCCCGAGCGCGGCCGACTCCGCGGCGGCGTCCAGCTTGCCCTTCTCCCTGAGCTTGGCCAAGCCGGCCCGGATGCGCCCCTTGCCCTTCTCCACCGCCTCGGCCGAGACGTCGACCAGGGTCACCCGGGCCCCGGCTGCGAGCGCGACCTGGGCGATGCCGGCACCCATCTGACCTGCGCCCACCACCAGGACGTGCTCGTTCGCCATCGCTGTCTCCGACCTCCCAGCTTGCCGGAGGAGCCCGTCCCGGCCGCGCGCCTCTTACGCCCCGGGACGCTCCGGGGTCAACGTGGAGCGGTGGCGACACGCAGCGTCTCCTCCCGGCCGACCTCCACCGGGCGAGCGTCCTTCGCCGTGCTCCCGTCGGCCAGGACGAGGAAGACCAGGGCGCGGTACGTGCCGCTCCGGAGCTGGAGTCGCTGCACCAGGGCACCGTGCGGGGGCTCGGGCCACTCCGCCCGGGCCACGAGAGCGGAGCCTTGCCAGAGCTGGACCTCGGCGCGGGTCACCGCCAGCTCCGGTGGGACGTCCCACACCAGGGTGTGTGGCTGGGGGAAGAGCGGACTCTGCCAGAGCAGCACCCCGGCGCCGACGAGGAGCAACAGCGGGAGGCGGCGAAGAAGCGGATGCCAAAGAGGCCCCTCGGTCATCCGGGGGGCTTCGGCTTCCGTGCACGGGTGGTCCGCAGCCGGGCGACCTTGACCTCCGAGCGCGTCTTTCCCGCCTTGCCGTCGGGCACGAGCCTGATGCGCGCCTTTACCTCCACGCTCATGCCGGAGAGGATCTGCGCCAGCTCACCCTTCAGCGCCTCCGAGCGCAGGAAGCGGCGGAGCTCCTCCACCAGCACCCGCGTCACCTCGGCCTTGGTGCGCTCCGCCTGCGCCAGGAGCCCGGCCAGCGCCTCCTTGGGGAGGCGGAGCTGGGCGGCGGTCCGGCGCAGCCCCTCCTCGGTCATGAACAGCGCCCCCAGCCCGGCGAACGCGGCCTTGCGCATCAGCTCCGGAACCACCCCGAGGAGCGGGGCGTTGGGTGGCTCCTCGGCGGCCGCGTCGTCGAGGTCGAGGGGGTCTTCGGGTCTCACCGGTCGCCGCTCACAAGAGCCTAGCAGAGCCCGCCGCGCTCAGCCCCCGGCGGCCTGCGTGGCGCGCCCGGTCTCGGTGGAGATGCGCCCGGCGATGTTCCTGGCCATGGTCAAGAACGCCTCCGCCTCCGGGCTCTCCGGGCGGGCGGCCACCACCGGCCGGCCGGCATCCCCGCCCTCGCGCACCGAGAGCACGAGCGGAATCTCCCCGAGGAAGGCGATGCCGAACATCTCCGCGGCGCGGCGCCCCCCGCCGTGGTGGAAGACGGCGGTGGGGGTCGCGCAGTGTGGGCAGATGAAGGTGCTCATGTTCTCCACGATGCCCAGCACCGGGATGTGCACCTTGTCGAACATCTGCTTGGCGCGCACCACGTCGGCCAGGGCCACGTCCTGCGGCGTGGTGACCAGCACCGCGCCCGAGGAGCGGATGGACTGGGAGATGGTCAGCGCGACGTCGCCGGTGCCGGGAGGCAGGTCCACGATCAGGTAGTCGAGCGCCCCCCAGTTCACGTCCCGCATCAGCTGCTGGAGCGCGCCGTGGAGCATCGGCCCGCGCCAGATGAGCGCCTGGTCCGGCTCGACCAGGAATCCGAGGGACATGACCTTCATCCCCATCGTCACCACCGGGTCGAGCCTCTGTCCGTCGGGGCTCACCGGCTTGGTGTCGGTGAGACCGGTCATGAGCGGGACGCTCGGCCCGTAGAAGTCGGCGTCGAGCAGCCCCACCGAGGCCCCGCACCGGGCGAGGGCCACGGCCAGGTTGACGGCGACGGTGCTCTTCCCCACCCCGCCCTTCCCTGCTCCCACCAGGACGACGTGCTTCACCTCGGGGAGCATCGGGTTCTGTCCCCGCGGGGCGGCGCGCACCTGGGCGCTCCACTCGATGTCCAGGCTCTTCACCCCCGGCACTGCCTTCAGCGCCGCCTCGGCGTCGGCCTGGATCTTCCCCTTGAGCGGACAGGCCGGGGTGGTGAGCTCGATCTTGGCGCGGACCTTTCCGTCCTCGACGCTCACCTCCTTGACCATCCCCGCCTGCACCAGGCTCACGTGCAGCTCGGGGTCCATCACCGTGCCCAGTGCAGCGAGCACCTCGCGCTCGGTCACCGCCATCGCTCGGAACGCCTCCTCACCCTCGACATGCCAGTCCGGCTGCGCAGCTTAACGGCCCCGGCGCAATCCCGCTTCACTCGAGAGCCTCGAGCCTCCACCCGCCCGGTTCCTGAAAGAGGACCACCGCGCCGCCTCCGCCGAGCGGATAGCGGACCGTCGGTCCCTCCCTGACCGGGACCCCCTCCACCGCCACCACCGCCCGCTCGAGCCGCGCCGCGGCCGCCGGCTCCGCCCGGAAGTCGCGGGAGAGCAGCTCGGGGGTGTAGCGCGTCCGGAGCGGCAGGCTGAGCAGCTCCCAGGCCTGGTCGAAGCGGCCGGCGCGAACCGCGGCGGCGAATCGAACCACCACCTCCGCCGGACGGTCGGCCGCCGCCGGGCCGAACACCTCCGGCGCCGCGCGGGTGAGGTCGGCCACCCCGCCGCGGACCGCCGCGGCGCGCGCCGCCCGGGCCGCCGGGTCGGAGAAGCGAGCTTTGAAGTCGGACTCGCTGACCTGTGCCTGGAAGGCGGGCGCGGTGAGGCGGTAGGCCTGGTCGAGCTTCCCGGCCTCCAGGGCCCGGGCATAGGCCTCCGCGGTCGACGGCCCGGGCGCCTGGGCGCACCCGGCGAGGGCGAGGAGGGCCGCGCACCGTGCCCACCAGGCGCTCATGCTTCGCCGCCGAAGGGCTCGCTGCCGTCGAGCCCCTCCCCGGTGAGCCACGGCCACCACAGGGCCAGCACCTGTGCGCGCCGGGGCAGGAGCCCGGTCAGCGTGAAGCGCCGTCGAGGCATGCCGTGCATCACCAGGCCGCCATCCGGGCCAGCCACCCCGGCCAGCTCCAGCGCCCGAGCCGCCGCCTCCTCGAACGTCCCCAGGCGATCGACGAGCCTCTCGGCCAGCGCGCGTCCGGCGGTGAAGACCCGGCCCTCCGCCCGCTCGAGCACCGCCGCGCGGTCCAGCTTCCGGCTCGAGGCCACGCGGTCCACGAAACGGCGGTACATCTCCTCCACCTCGCGCTCGAGCGCGCCGCGCTCGGCCTCGGTCATCGCCCGCGACAGCGTCCCCAGCCCGGCGTGCGCGCCCCGGGTGTAGGCGGTGCGCTGGATGCCGAGCCGCTCGAGCAGGGCGGAGACGTCGAACTTCCCGGCGAAGACGCCGATGCTGCCCACCACCGCGTGCGGGCCGGCCCACAGCTCGCGCGCCGGGAGGCTGACCAGGTAGCCGCCGCTGGCCGCGACGCGATCGGTGTAGGCCAGGACGGGCTTGCGCTGGGACAGCCGCTGCACCTCGTCGGCCACGCGCTCCGAGCCGAGAGCGCTCCCGCCCGGGCTGTTGACGTAGAGGAGGACGGCCGGGCAGCGCCGGTCGTCGCGGGCCGCGCGGAGCCCGGAGAGCAGCGTCTCCGCGCCGGCCACCGCCGGGCCGGGGCGAGGCGGGATTCCCTCCCCCTCGGAGAGGATGCCGGCCACCGGGACCACCGCCAGCCGCGGCCGCGAGCGCACCCTGCCCCAGCGCACGGCCGGGAAGCGCCGGCTCCGATCATAGGCGTCGAAGCCGGGGACCCGGACGTCGCCGTGCTCGGGCACCCGGACCTCGAGCAGCGCGGGGAGCTCGGCCTCGTCGGCCAGCGCATCCACCAGGCCGGCGGAGAGCGCGCGCTCGGCACCGTATGGGCCGTCGTTGATCCGAGCCAGGGCCTGTTCCGGGTCCAGACGCCGTCCGGCAGCCACCGCCTCGAGGAGCTCCTCCTGCCGGTCGTCGAGCAGCGCGTCGAGCAGCGCCTGCTGGTTGGGCGAGATGTCCGGGCGGGTGAAGAGCTCGGGGGCGGTCTTGAACTCGCCGCGGCGGACGAACTCCGGCCGCACACCGATGCGCTCCAGGGCCCGTCCGAGCGCCGTGGCCTCGAGCAGGAACCCGTCGAGGGACAGGCGCCCCGGGCGCGGGAGGACCACCCGGCTGGCCTCGCAGAGCAGCGCGTACTCGGCGTTGCCCGGGGAGATGGAGAAGCCCACCACCTCCTTGCCCTTGGCGCGGAAAGCGCGGAGCCACCCGGCGACGAGCAGGCGCTTGGCCGGCGCCAAGTGGAGCGGGCCGACCTCGAGGACGATGCCCTTGATGCGCGCGTCCGCGCCGAGCTCGTCCAGCTGGCGCCGGAACGTCTCCAGGGCGGCGATGCGCCCGCGGGCCCTCCGCCGTGCCGGCCACCGCCGCGGAACCGAGCGGTAGGGCGGGTCACCCTGGAGCTCGAAGCGGATGTAGGGGGGCGGCGGCCGGGAAGTGATCCAGCGGAGCGGAACGCGGACCAGGAGGGTGGCCGCGAGGACGACATTCCACATCGCGACGGCCAGCGCGCGGATCATGGCGTGCCAGGCTGCGGCCGCGCGGCCGGCCGGACGTCGACCTGGCCCGACGGCCCGAGCAGGACCACCACGCCCAGGAACTGCTGCGCCACCCTGGCCGTGGCCTCGAGGTGGGCCGTGACCCGCGCGGTGGAGAACCGGGTCGTCCCGGCAGGCCCGAGGGTCCCGGCGGCGAGGAGCGACGCGGGAACCAGGATCTGATCGGCGAGGTGCTCGTCGAGCGCCCCGCCCGACTCCATGAAGTCGGCCAGCGCCCCCGCCGCCCGGGCGCCGACCTCCTCCGGCGCCTCCCCCCGCTGGCCGACGACAGTGAAGGCGGCGAAGGTGTTCTCGAACTGGGCCCGGATGAAGACCAGCGAGCCCGGCGTGCGCCCCGCCTGCAGCGGGAGATTCTCCACGCTGCAGTAGATGCCGCGCTCCCGGAGCGCCGCCTCGGCCGCGCGCGTCGCGCGGACGGCCACGTCGAAAGGGAGCCCGCCGACCAGCGCCCGGACCTCGACGTCCTGGAGCGTCCCGCGCGCCGGAACCTCGACCCGCGCCGGAGGGACGCCCATCGACTCCACCGTGGCCCGGAACTCGCCCTCTCCACCGGGCGCGAAGCCGGCCTTGAGCAGCGACAGGGACGCCTGGAGCCCGTAGGCCTGGACCATGGGGAGCCAGGCCCAGGCCAGGTGATGGTACGAGGGTCCCTGTGGCGCGTGCGTCAGCCCCCGCAGGCGAAGGCTCCCTCCCCCGGCCAGCGCGAGGGGAAAGGCCAGGAGCTGGAAGACCTGGGGCGCGCTCCCGGTGGGCCCCAGCTCGAGCACGTAGTCCCCGCGCCGGACCGGCGCGGGGGTGAAGGACACCTCCGAGCCGCCGAGCGACGCCTCCGCGCTGCCCCCCACTGCCTCGGCGGCACGCAAGAGGGCCAGGTGGCGCGGGCGCACGCCCGGCGAGGGGCGCTCTCCGCGGAAGGCTCGGAGCCGAAAGGGGCGTCCGGTCACCAGGGCCAGGGTGAGGGCGGTGCGCAGCACCTGGCCACCGGCGGCGCCGTCGAGCTCGATGGGAACGGAGGAGGGCACCCTAGGGCTGCTTCGGAGTGACGGGCTGCTCTGTGGGGGCAGTGAGGTCCGGGTGGGGCTGCGACTTCGGAGCGGTCTGCTGCTTGGTCCGGTCGGCGGGGGCCGGCATCTCCGGCGGCGCGGTGAGATCCGGCGCCGGCGGCCGTGACTTCTGGATCTCCTGCTCGGTCTTGGTCGGCGCATCCGCGGGCGCAGCCAGCTTCTGGCTGCCGGCCGGCGTGGGAGCCCCACCCATGCGTCCGGGCGGGGTGAGCTCGGCCGCCATCCCCTTGGCCGCGCTGTCGAGAAGGGCTCGCATCTGCGCGCCGTACGGGCCGGAGTCGGAGGCGATGGCTGCGGCGTTGAGCGCCGGAAGCCCGGCGCCCGCGGAGGTGCTGTCGAACGGGGCCCTCCACAGCTCCGAGCCGTCGGAGAGGAGGAACATCCGCCCGTAGCCCTTGACGTACGTCCGGGCCGCGCCCTCCTCCGAGCGGACGCCGTAGTCCTCGATGACCAGCTCCACCACCGCATCCGCCCCGAGGGGCTTCAGCCGCGCGTAGTCGGGAGGCACCGGTGGGACGCGCTCCACGAGGAACAGCTCCAGGGCGCTGGCCACCTGGGCGGCCGGGACGGCGTCGGCCCACGGCTTCTCGCCCTTGAGCCCTCCTGCCACCTGGGTCCGGAGCCGCTCGGACATCTCGAATCGCCCGATGGCGGCATTCATCGCCGAGATCTGCTGGCTCTCGTTGGGGCCGGGACCCTTGGGCCCCGCTCCGTCGGCCACGCGCCCCACGTAGGCGGGCCGGTGGACACGGTCCAGGTCCGCCCCGGAGAGCTGGGTGTGGCTGCAGCCGGCGACGGCGAGCACGGCGAGGGCGAGCGGGCGTCGAGTCACTGGAGCGATGCCACAGGTTACACCGGGGGGCCGATGCGCTCGACCCCTCCCCTGCCCCGGGGGGCCTAGACGAGGAGAGCGGCCTCCTCATCCGGGTCGAGCGGGAGCCGTGAGTTCTCCTTCGCCCGCGCCTCGCGGAGCGCCTCGAGGTGGGCGCGCACCGCCGGGTAACGCTCGGCCACCCGGGCGAAATCCTCCTCCGGGAGGCGCAGGAGCGACGTCCTCTGCACCGCCCGGACCGTGGCCAGCGCCGGGCGACGGCCGAGGAGGGAGGCCTCGCCGAACACCTCTCCCTGGCCGAGCTTGGCGATGCGGAAGCCTCCCCGCGAGACCTCCAGGAGCCCGGCCAGGACGAGGTACAGCCCGTCCCCGCGCTGCCCCTCGGTGAGCACCACGTCCCCGGCCAGCACGTCGCGCGCCCGGAACCCGGAGGCCAGCGCTCGACGGTCGGCGCGGCTGAGCGGCCGGAAGAGCGTGGAGGTGGCCATGAGGTTGGCCACCAGGCGTTGCCGGCAGAACTTCTTCAGCGCGGCGGCCACCCCGGGGTGACGGCGGGTGAGCTCGGTGAGCAAGGCTGTGGAGATCTCCAGAACGAGGGTTCCATCCACGGAGGCATCCACCGAGGCGACGCGGGGAGCTCCGGAGAGCAGGGCCATCTCGCCGAAGAAGTCGCCCTCGCCGAGCGTGGCCAGCTGGTAGATCTCCCCGCCTTCCTCGCGGCGGACGATGACCTGGCCCTCGCAGATGACGTAGAAGGCGTCGCCCGGCGCGTCCTGCTGGATGATGCGCTCGCGTGCCATGAAGTGCCGGAGGGGGCACTTCTCGACGAGCTCCACGAAGGCCTCGCTGGAGAGGTCCGAGAAGAGGGGCGCCTTGGGAACGGAGTGCGTGACCGGCTCGGCCGGTCCTTCGGCCGGTACTTCCGCGAGGCTCTCCGGACCCTGAGCCCCGTCCGGAGCGGGCGGGTGCTCCAGCGGCGGCGCGGCGCTCACCGGCTCCGCGAGGCTGTCCAGCGGCTCGTCCTCTTCGAAGAAGAGGTCGATGTAACGGGCGTCGCCGGTCGCTTCCTCGGGCGCGGCCGCCTCGGCCGGAGCTTCCTCGGCCGGTGCTTCCTCGGCCACCGGCTCCGGGGGTGCCGCGGGAGCCTCCGGCGGGGGAGAAGGCGGAGCCGGCGGTCGCGCCGGCTCGGCCAGGGTGAAGAGTGGCGCCGGGGGCGGCGCCGGAGGAGCCGGAGGAGCGGGTGGAGCAACGGGCAGGCTCAGCTCTCCCTCCTCGAGAGAGAGCTCGTGAAAGCGGGCCCGCTCTGCCTCCTGGACGCGCGGACGTTTCTCCACGGCGGGAGCGGCTTCGACCGGAACGGGTTCCGGGGCGCTGCTCGGAGCTTGGGCCGGAGCAGGCTCCTGGTGCGTGGTCACCGCCTCGGCCAGGGCGTCCTCGAGCGAGCGCTCGGGGAGCGGGTTGTCCAGGACGAACTCGGTGACCACCAGCTCCGGGGGCTCTTCTGCCGCTGCGGGCGCTCGCGGGGCGGCGTCCTGCACGGTCGGTGCGGCCGACTCGCGCGCGCGCCGGCCGACGCCCGGGCCCACACCTCGCTGCGCGTAGAGGTCGGCCAGGATGCGCTGCATCCGCTGATGCCCGGGCTCGAGCTCGAGCACCAGCTTGCTCGCGGCGATGGCCCGCGCCAGGAACCCGTCGGCGGCGAACCCCTGCGCGGCAGCGAGGTAGGCATCGACGGCGCGCGGTTTGTCACCGGCCCGGGCACACGCATCGCCCATGCGCAGGAGCGACTGCCGGTCGCCGGGTGCCGCCGAGCAGTAGGATGCGTAGAGGTGAGCCGCCCGCGCGAAGTCCCCGGCCGCGAGCGCTGCGGTGGCGTCGGCCTTCAGCTCCGCGGGGTCCATGGAACAGTCCGGCGTTTTAGCACCGCGCCGGAATGAACGCGTGCGACAGGCCTAGCGCTTCGGACGGCGCGGGCCACCGCCACGGGGTCTCGGTGGACCGCGCCGCTGCGGTCCCCGGCCCGGCGGGTGGACCCGACCCGGACGCTTCCACCCGGGTCGGCGCGCATGCCCGGCGCCGTGATGCTCCGCGGCACCGCGGCGCGGGGCTCCGCCCCCGGGGCTCCAGGGCCGACGGGGTGCTCGGAGGCTTCCGGCCGTCGTTCCACGGTGCTCGATCTCCGGGGCGGGTCGATCCGACCCACCGGCGCGCCCCGCACTCCCGGACCGGCGGCCGTGCTTCTGCCACGGCCTGGGCTTCCCGGAGCCGCGGAACGGAGTGCCGGGGCGGCCGAATCGCCCGCCGTCCCGGGGACCGGGCGGCTTTACTGGCCGGGGCCGCTGGCCCTCCCATCGGCCACGCTGGCCGGAGCCTCCGGACCGAGGGCCGGTACGCTCGAAGGGGCCTCCCTCCGCCGGGCGCGGCGCGCCGAAGCGCGGGCGGCGGTCCTGCCCCGGAGAGGGCTGGCCGGAGGCTCCCGGCCGAGTTTCACGAGGGCTGGATCGACCGCCCTTCCCTGGTGGGGTCGTGGCCCTGGCTCGCGGCTGGAAGCCGCGTCCGGCGTGGCGCGGTGCCCCTCGAGCGGGCGGCGCCCCGGACCGGCGTGGGGCGGTGGGCGTGGGCCCGATGGAGGGCGGCGCCTCGTCGTCGTCCGTGCCGGTGCGGCCATGCCGGCGGGGAGGCAGCGCGAGCGTCATCGGCGGGACGGGCTGACCGGCCGCCACCGCCTCCACGGTTCGAAGCTCGTCGGAACGGAGCGGCCGGAGCTCGCCGGGCTGCATCCCGGCAACCGAGACACCGGCCTGATGGGGCCGAAAGAGGCGAACCACCGGATGCCCGATGGCTGCGCACAGCCGCTTCACGAGATGGGGTCTTCCCTCGGCGACGGTGATGCGGAGCCAGGTGTTGCGGGCCGCGGGCTGGAACACGACCGCCTCGAGCGCCCGCCCCGGCCCGTCCTCCAGCCGGATGCCGTCCACCAGCCGGGCCAGGGTTTCCGGCGCCGGTACGCCTCGCACCTTGGCCAGGTAGGTGCGGTGGACCTGGAAGCTGGGGTGAAGCAGACGGTGAGCGGCGGCGCCGTCGTCGGTGACCAGGAGCGCGCCCTCGGCATCCCAGTCGAGCCGTCCGATGGGAAAGACCCGGGTCCCCACCGCACCCAGGAACTGGCGGACGGTGGGTCTCCCGAGCGGATCGTCGAGAGTCGTCACCACCCCGGCCGGCTTGTAGAGCAGGAACCAGGAGGCGTGCTCCGGCGGGGTGACCAGCTTTCCGTCCACGGTCACCAGGTCCCCCGGCTCCACCTTGCTTCCCAGGGTGGTCACCACCTGGTTGTTCACCGTCACCCGACCGGCGGTGATCAGCGTCTCGGCATGGCGCCGCGACGCAACGCCGGCGCGCGCCAGGTACCTCTGGAGCCGCTCAGCCACGGCCGGTCACGGCGTCTCGCCGTCGGACGGGCCGGGCGCGGGGGCCGTGGGCGGCGCCGGGCTCCCGAGCGTGGTGGCCGTGGCGCGGACCTGCCGGTCGGCAAAGGCGATGGCCCCCTCGAGCTCGGCGAGCGCGGCTTCGGCCGACGGCGTCGCCTCGTCCAGCTTGCGGGTGAAATCCGGGTCCGAGAGGTCCCGCACCGTCACCGGGCGGGGCGCCTCGTGCTCCAGGATCTCCTGGTGCTCGGCGGAGAGCTCCTGGAACTCGTGCAGCGTGGGCAGGCCGGAGAGGTCCTTGAGGGCAAAGAACTCGAGGAACTCCCGCGTCGTCCCGTAGAGGATGGGACGTCCGATCTCCTCCTTCTTGCCCAGGATCTTGATCAGCCGCCGGTCGAGGAGCGCCTTGAGCACCGCCGCGGAGTCCACGGCGCGGATCTCCTCGATCTCCGGCCGGGTCACCGGCTGCCGGTAGGCCACGATGGCCAGGGTCTCCAGCGCGGCGCGGGTGAGCCGCTGGGGCCGCACCTGGAGGAAGCGGCGCACGTAGTCCACGATGGAGGGGTCGGTCCGCAGCTGCCACCCCCCAGCCACCTCCGCCAGCGTCACCCCGCCCTCTCGCTCGGCGGTCCTCCGGGCCAGCTCGGCCAGCCCCTCGGCCAGGCGGGGCCGCTCGATGCCGGTGGCCTGGTGGAGCTGCTCCACGCTCGCCGGCCGATCGGCGACGAAGAGCAAGGCCTCGAGCACGGCCCGGACCCGGCTCTCCGGGAGGCGGCGGCTGCGCTGGACGAGCCGGTCGAAGGGCTCGACGTCGGCGGTGGCCTCGTCGATCTCCGCCGGAGCCATCTCCTCCAGGTCCGGCTCTCCCCCGTCGCCCCCGGCCCCCGTTCGTTCAACGGTACTCACGTTCGTCGACCTCCGGGACGGCGGCGTCGAGCGCCCTGCCCTGTGCAGCGACCAGGATATCCGCCTTGCCCTCCGGCTGTCGGATGCGGACCAGGCGCAGCCGGACCATCTCCAGCAGTGCGAGGAAGGTCACCACCACCGCGCCGCGCGTCCGGTGGCCCTCGAAGAGCGAGAGGAAGGTCACCTCGGGGTCGGTGCGGAGCCGGGTGACGATGCGCTCCATGGCCGCGGAGAGCGTCATCCGGTCCCGGACCACCTCGTGCTCGTGCTCCGGTGTGAGGTTCTTGAGGACGCGGTCCAGCGCCTCGATGAGGCGAAAGACGGACACGTCCACCAGGGGCGGAGGTCCGGGCCGGTCGCTCGGCGCCGGAACGTGGCGGCGGGCAAAGACGTCGCGCCCGAGGAGCGGGCGCTCGGCCAGCTCGCGGGCCGCCTCGCGGTACTTCTGGTAGGCGAGGAGCCGCTGGACGAGCTCGGCGCGCGGATCGCCCTCCGGTTCGGCCTCCTCCTCGCCCGGGGCCGGCTCGGCGGGCGGCAGGAGCATCCGGCTCTTGATGTGGGCCAGCGTGGCAGCCATGACCAGGAACTCACCGGCGATGTCCAGGTCGAGCTTCTGCATCAGCTCCAGCGAGGCGTTGTACTTCTCGGTGATGAGAGCGATGGGGATGTCGAAGACGTCGATCTCGTGCTCCCGGATGAGATGGAGCAGCAGATCGAGGGGCCCCTCGAAGGCGGGCAGAGCGACGCGGAGGACCGCGCGCGCCTCGGGGCTGGCGAGAACCTCGGGCGGCGGGCCAGCGTCGGTGACCCGTGCAGGGTCTCGGTCACGGGTTGGATTCACGGGGCAAGGCCGGCGAGAAGGCGAGTCTCCTACCAGCCGGTGACAAAGAGGGTCAACGCGGGGCGTCGCGGCGCTCGGGTCACGGCGGCAGGCGTCGCAGGGCGTCGGCCACCAGCGCCCCGAGGGGTGCGCCGTCCGCCCAGGGCCGGGGCGCGCCCTCTTGGACGACCGCCTCGGCGAGCCGGTCGCGGAGCGCCCGCCTGCTGCCGGCGCTGCTCGAGCCGGCGATCAGCCGCGGCCCCCGCCGTCCGAACAGCGCGAGGAGCCCGCCGCCCTCGGCGATGTGGAGCGGGCGGGCGGCGGCATCGAAGGCATCGAGGGGGCGAAGGCCTCCGGGCAGGAGCGCGCGCTCGGCGTCGGAGACGGACCGGTAGACGCGAAGGCCGGGTGAGAAGACGACGATCGGCGCGCGCATGACTGCCTAGAGGCCGACCGCCTTGCGCACCCGGGCCATCACCGGGGCAGCATACCCGCGCGCCCGGGCCGCCCCGTCGACGAGGATGCGCTCCACCTGTCCGGGATCCGACCGGAGCTCCCGGTAGCGTGCCCGCGCTCCGTCGAAGGCGGCATGGAAGCCGGCGAGGAGGGTCTTCTTGAAGTCGCCGTAGCCGCGTCCGCCCTCGCGCCAGGCGCGGTCGACGCCGGCGAATTCCTCCTCGGGGAGGACCATCCG
>Ga0335085_10005744_pt1 | contig 19811 bp, 16 predicted proteins | sample Lox_Sample_45_FD_206712 | JGI IMG/M metagenome (GOLD analysis project Ga0335085, IMG submission 206712) | Soil microbial communities from Loxahatchee National Wildlife Refuge, Florida, United States - Lox_Sample_4.5 | ecosystem: Environmental > Terrestrial > Soil > Wetlands | place: USA...
ACTCGGAATCGCCTTTGGCGGTCGACAAACCTCAACCCTGAGGGCGTTGCTGGTTACGCCACAAACCGGCGGAGCAAACCGTGGTGCTGTGCCCTGACGCCAGATAATAGCTTCGGGCTTCCGCCCTAAAGGAAGAATGGTTTTCCTCGGCATGAACTCACGACTTCAATTCTCAGCACTTGCCTCCGCTTTCCTTTCGCTCTTCCTCGTCGCTGCTCTTCTGGCCCACGCGGATCAGAAAAAATCCTCCGTCTTTTCTTCCGACAAAGGGAAGTTCAAAGTCCTTCTAGATGGCAATGTCATCGGTCACGAGGAGTTCGAAATCAACTCCAGTGGTGCAGGCTGGGCCGCCAAAGGCACCACCCACTTGACTCCGCAAGGTTCTCCCGCCGCGACCGTCACCGGCAATCTCACCCTGGCGCCCGATGGCGCTCCCATCTCCTACGAGTGGACCTCGCAAGCAGATAAGACCAATAGTGCACATGTCCTCTTTTCGAACGGCGTTGCCAAGATGACCGTGCAATTGCAGAATGCGCGTCCCTTCGAACAAGATCTCAACTTCAATTCCCCGCTCATCGTCGTCCTCGACGACAACCTCTACTATCAATACGCCGTCCTCGCCCGCGTGTACGACTGGAGTCGCCGGGGTACCCAGACCTTCCCGGTATTAATTCCCCAGGAACTCTTACCGGGTTCCATCACCGTCGACTGGGCTGGCGCCATTACCGCCGAAGGCAAATCATACGAAGGCCTTAAAGTCGTCACCAGCGATCTCGAAGTCATTCTCTATCTCGACTCCAACCATCGCCTCATGCGCATTGAAGTCCCTTCCTCCAAAGCCGCCATCATCCGCGAATAACAGGCCCGTCGGAAACGCGTTCTGAATTCCTTTGGCTGCCTGAATTCGAATCCGGGAACTTGCCTTTTACACGTCAGTAACAAAAACCTACAGAGTTTTCCCGATCGCTCATTATTCTTTCAGTGCCTTTTTGCCTTCGAACGTTTAGGCTAAGTGGAGCGCCGTCGCTCGGCCGATGCGCTTTTCGAAAATATCCAAGTCGCCGGAGTCCCCTATGTCTACCGCAACAGAAGTTTCCATTCCTCTTTCCCCGCTCTCCCCGGAAGAACTCAGAAAAATGGACGCCTACTGGCGTGCCTGTAACTATCTCTCTGCCGGAATGATCTACCTCCGCGCCAACCCGCTCTTGCGCGAACCCCTCAAGCCGGAACATATCAAACGCCGCCTGCTCGGCCATTGGGGCTCCGATCCCGGCCAATCCTTTATCTGGGTCCATCTCAATCGTCTGATCAAAAAATACGATTTGAACGTTATGTACGTCTCCGGCCCTGGCCACGGCGCTCCCGCAACTTTGGCTAACTCCTATCTCGAGGGCCACTATTCGGAAATCTATCCCGATAAAAGCCGCGATGCCGCCGGCATGCTCAAGGTCTTTAAACAGTTTTCTTTCCCCGGAGGAATCGGCTCCCACTGCACGCCGGAAACTCCCGGCTCTATCCATGAAGGCGGTGAATTGGGCTATTCCCTTTCTCACGGTTACGGTGCGGCCTTCGACAATCCGGACCTCATCGTCGCCGTCGCCGTCGGTGATGGCGAGGCGGAAACCGGCCCTCTTGCCACCTCCTGGCATTCCAATAAGTTCCTCAATCCCATTCGTGATGGAGCCGTCCTCCCCATCCTGCATCTCAACGGCTACAAAATAGCCAATCCCACCATCCTCGCGCGCATTCCAAAGGCAGAACTCGAAGCACTCCTCTTTGGCTACGGCCACAAACCTTTCTTCGTCGAAGGTCACGATCCAGCCACCATGCACCAACAAATGGCCGCAACACTGGAACAGTGCATCCTTGAAATTCGCTCGCTCCAGCATCAGGCCCGCTCGCAACGGGACAACACCCGCCCGCGTTGGCCCATGCTCGTGCTTCGCTCCCCAAAAGGTTGGACCGGCCCAAAAGAAGTCGATGGCCATAAGGTCGAGGATTTCTGGCGCGCGCACCAGGTCCCCGTTCTCGATCCCATCACCAACAGCCACAGCCTCCAACTCGTCGAGAATTGGTTGCGCAGCTACAAGCCGGAAGAACTGTTCGACTCCGATGGCACCCTGGTCCCTGAACTTCAGGAGCTCGCTCCCTCCGGAACTCGTCGCATTTCCGCCAATCCTCATGCCAATGGCGGCACATTACGTAAAGAACTGGACCTCCCCGATTTCCAAGAATACGCCGTCGACGTGAAATCTCCCGGCACCGTCTACGCCCCTCCCACCGACGTCCTCGCGCACTTCCTCGCGGAAGTCATGCGCCGCAACATGAATTCTTTCCGCGTTTTCGGTCCCGATGAAACCGCTTCCAATCGCCTCACTGCCATTTACGCTGCCTCGAAAAAAACCTGGCTCGCGCAGACTAAACCCGAAGACGCCGACGGCGGTGAACTCGATCCTTTCGGTCGCGTTATGGAAATGCTCAGCGAGCACACGCTCGAAGGTTGGTTCGAAGGCTACGTTCTGACCGGACGCCACGGCTTTTTCTCCACCTACGAAGCGTTTGTCCACGTGATCGACTCCATGTTCAACCAGCACGCCAAGTGGCTCGAAAAATCTAAAAAAGAACTCGACTGGCGCGCTCCCATACCCTCCATCAATCTCCTCATCACTTCTCTCGTCTGGCGTCAGGATCACAACGGTTTCACTCACCAGGATCCCGGCTTCCTCGACGTCGTCACCAACAAAAGTGCTGATGTTGTTCGTATCTACCTTCCGCCCGACGCCAACTGCCTCCTCAGCGTCACCGATCACTGCCTGCGTTCCCGCGACTACGTCAACGTTATCGTCGCCGACAAACAAGATCACCTTCAGTACCTCAGCATGCCAGACGCCGTCACCCACTGCACCAAAGGCATCGGCATTTGGGACTGGGCCTCTACCGACGATTGCAAAGATCCCGACGTGGTACTCGCCTGCGCCGGCGACATCGCCACCATGGAATCCCTCGCCGCCGTTGCCATCCTCAAAAAGCGCTTTCCCGACCTGAAGATTCGCTTCGTCAACGTCGTCGATCTCTTCCGGCTCCAACCCTCTACTGAACATCCCCACGGCCTATCTGACCGCGACTTCGATTCCCTCTTCACCATCGACAGGCCGGTCATCTTCAACTTCCACTCTTACGCTTCGCTCATTCACAAACTTACCTATCGCCGTCGCAATCACGACAACATTCACGTCCGTGGCTACAAGGAAAAAGGCAATATCAACACCCCGCTCGAACTCGCCATCATCAATCAAGTCGACCGCTTCAATCTGGCCATCGACGTCATCGACCGCGTTCCTCGCCTCAGTTCCGTCGGCGCTCACGTAAAGGAATGGCTAAAGGGACAAATCATCGACAGCATCAATTACGCCCACGCCGAAGGCATCGACAAAGAAGAGATTCGCAATTGGAAATGGCCTGGATGACATGGTCGATCAGCCATCCTCCAACCAGGATCTGATTTTCGTTCTGAACAGCGGTTCCTCTTCGCTCAAATTCGGCATGTATCGTCACCACGCCGGTGATGAGCAACCCCTCCTTACCGGCAGCGCCGACGGCATCGGGCAAGACAACGGCTCATTGGAGGTACGTTCTTCTTCCGGCGAAACCCTCGTAAAACAGGACTGCGTCCACGAATCGCAGACTCATGCGCTCCGCATCGTCTCCAACGCCATCGCCGCCCATATTCACGACGCGCCCGTGGCCGTTGGCCATCGCGTCGTCCATGGCGGACCGCATCTCGTCGCACATCAGCGCATCACTCCGCAACTTCTCGACACCCTTCGCGCCGCCATGCATTTTGCTCCAGTGCACATCCCCCAGGCCCTCAAACTGATCGCCTCTGCGCAGGCGATCTTCCCCGATGCCGTGCACTTCGCCTGTTTCGACGATGTGTTTCACTGCACCATGCCGGAAGTCGCTTCGCATCTTCCTCTTCCCCAACGCTATTTCGACGCCGGTGTACGCCGCTACGGGTTCCACGGACTCTCCTATGAGTCGCTCGCTCACCATTTCGGCAAGCAACTTCCCGAGCGCGCCATCTTCGCGCATCTCGGCAACGGCGCCAGCCTCTGCGCTCTCCGCAAGGGCGTTTCCATCGATACGACTATGGGTTTGACTCCTACCGGCGGTATTCCTATGAGCTCCCGCACCGGAGACCTCGATCCCGGCGTCATTCTCTACCTGTTACGCACAGAAAATCTCACCGCCGATGCTGTCGAGGATCTGATCAATCATCGCAGTGGCTTGTTCGGCCTCTCCGACGGTCAAAGTGATGTAAAAGCTCTCGAGGAACGCGCTCGTTCCAACGACGCGCCCGCCATCTTGGCCCTCAACGTCTTCGCCACATCCGTCCGCAAAGTCATCGGCGCTTACGCTGCCCTCCTCGGTGGTATCGATCTGCTCGTGTTCACGGGCGGCATCGGCCAGCATAGCGATTACGTCCGTTCTGCCGTCACCAATGGCCTTTCTTTCCTCGGCCTCACTCCCGACAAAATCCAGATTGTCCCGGCGCAGGAAGAACAACAAATCGCCCGCCACTGTCGCCGCCTCTTGGGCCGGCCCAACTAGTCCACCCCTTTTTCAACAAATATGCCGGCCAGCAAGTGTTGGCGGCGTTGGCCACACAAAAAAAGGGAGCGCTTTCGCGCCCCCTCGTAGACCTGGCATTACCGATTGCGTCGTATTTTAGTGAATAAGACGGGCGGCAACGATCACCGCTTCGGAGGGCTCATGGTTCTGAGCAAGTTGTCTTTCTGTCTTGCTGACCGGGAATTCACGTCCCCGCTCACTTCCAGCTGTCCATATCTGGTAGAGAAACAGGTTATCTCCCATGCGGTGAAACACAAGTTTGGTAACTTCCGAAGGAGCGCTGCTTTCGCAGGCCTGCGACATCGTCATCGACGGATTCGTGCCGCCCGCATCGGTCACCAGAATGACCGGCCCACCCCCGGTGAGCGATTTCAAAGCATACTCGCCAGCCGGGTATTGGATATTTCCCACTACAAAGGGAAACGGAATCGTGGCTTGCACTTTCGTCTGCTGCGCTTGCGCGACCGCGGCCAACAGCAGCGCGGCGAAAACTGCGGTTAGAATGGAACGTAGGCTTTTCATAGATCCTCCTTGGTGAAAAAGACCGAGCGTAACGAGTGGCTTAACCTGGTTTGTCGTTTCGTTCTTTCTTTTCTCACTCACGCCATTCCTGGCTGCATGGGCGCTGCCAAGCGCACAGATACCTTAGAGTTTTTCCGGAGCCCCTTCGTTTTCAACGCAATTCACGCTTGTTCGTTGCTTTTCGTCGGCACCTGCCAATCTCCCGAAGCTGCCAATTCCAATCCGATCGGCACCACTCATTTTCTAAATCTCCACCCTGTGTGGCACCGGTCTTCGACTTCGAAAACCAAAAGTTTTCGATGAGTTCTAACTTCCTGTTTGGTGAGCCGTTAACCAGGCTTCGCACAATCGGAATCTTTCCTCAGGCCCTTTGCGCGTTGGCAAACCAATTGGATAGGCGCGTTATCTATTCGGATAGGCCTCCTCGGCGACCTTCTGCATCCGTAATAAACGGTCAGAGGCTGAACCCTTATCGTGAAACGCGCAAATAAAAGCGGCGTCCCGGTTTCCCGGAACGCCGCTTTCAGAACACCACTCGCGAGATTTTTTCTTAGCGCGCCAACGGCCGCTGAAATACCGGCATCCCTGGGCGCCGCAGCGGATACCCTTGCGGTTGACCATGGGCTTGCGCGGGAATCAGCCCATTCGAATGGCTCGCATGTCCGATGTGCCCGAGCTGGCCATTGCCATTCGACGGCGCGGGCTGCGGCAGCCGTGCCGGATTACCGATAGGGCGCAGATTGATGGGAGCCGCGTTCACATGATCGCTGATCGCTTGCAAACGCTTCAGTATCGACTGCCACTGTTCCCAATCCAGTTGCCGCAAAAACGGCCGCAATCCCTGGATGAAGGGATCTTCGAGCAGCGCTTCGCCGTCCGATTCCGGAATGAAGAACCGGTTCAAGCCCACGTTCAGCGCTTCGGAGATTTTCTCCAGCGTGCCCAGGCTCGGCGTCATTTGCCCGCTTTCGATGCGCGACAGGTACGAGCGGCTGACTTTCGAGCGCGACTGCAATTGGCTCTGCGTCATCCCGCGCGATTCCCGCAGTTGGCGAATCCGTTGACCGATATTTTCCACGGTCTCCTGGTTCGCAAACTTCGCCGTCACGACTTCGGGCACCGCTGGCTCCTGCGGCACTTCCTGCGGAATCAGATAATCCATCCGCTGGGGCAATGCTCGTACGCAGCGTCGGCAGTTGCCGGTTCGCGTCCGGTATTGGACCAGTCCGCAAGTCTTGCAGCGTATTACTTCCCGATCCATCTCCAACGTATTCATCATGGTCTCTTTTTCCATAGGTGCAGACACCGGAACTCCTCGCTGACTTGTGATTTCTCCCGGCGTGCGGATAGGAAGGAACGTCGGAACGTTCTTGGGGGGAAGGCAGTTACTGGCGCGATGGGAGTTTCCCTCACAGCTCCATACCCTGTCAAGAGTATTTTTCGAAATTTCTTGTGGGAATCAGCCGAAATCGCCTGTATTTAAGCCTGTTTTCGCCTGTCCTTCCGGACGGGTATCCTCGCCATTCCTCAGCCGCTGGTAGTTCCTCACGCGCCCCACAACTACATATTGTGCTTCCCTTCTCTCTTTCGCCCTTTCCCACTTCGGCACATTTTCCGTGCAGTGCGACGGCCTTGTCCGCGCTTTTGCGGTCAACTCCGCACGCGCAACGGGGATACCGTCCCGGTTTGACCAAGAAGGCGTTTCATCCGTCGTATCATGGATGGTCTTTGGGAGGAACTATGCCGACCCGTGACGATGCCTGGAAGCTGCTGTGCGAATACACCCAATCCGAGAGTCTTCGCAAACACATGCTCGCCGTCGAAGCCTGCGTTCGCGCCTACGCCCGCAAAAACGGCGCCGACGAAGATCTGTGGAGCATCACTGCTCTCCTGCACGACTTCGATTACGAGCGCTGGCCCAACAATGACCACTCCCCCGATCGCGAACATCCCGCCGAAGGCGCCAAAATTCTCCGCGAACACGGCTACAGCGAAGAACTAATTCGCGCGATTCTCTCTCACGCCGATTACTCCGGCGTCCCGCGCCAATCTCCCTTGGAGCGCACGCTGTTCGCTTGCGACGAGCTCGCCGGCTTTCTGACTGCCTGCACCTACGTCCGCCCATCCAAAAGCATCCTCGATCTCGAAGTCAGCTCCGTGAAAAAACGCATGAAAGACAAAGCTTTCGCCCGCGGTGTCAGTCGTGAAGATGTCATCAAGGGAGCCCAGGAACTCGGCATCCCTCTCGACGAGCACATCACTTTCTGCATCGCCGCTATGCGTGAGCACGCGGACGCCCTCGGCCTTCGCGGTTCGCTCTAGCACCGACCCCCGGCACCCTCGGCTTGCTTCCTTTTTCATCTGCATTTGACAACTGGGCCGCCCACCGGGTGTACAATTTCTCCTCTGGGAGCCTTTCTTTTCCACGTCTAAAGGAGGCCAAATGTCAGCACCGCAACCAGCACTTTCCCCTGAATTCGCCATCGGTATGCGCGATTCGATTCTCCAAGGACTCGGTCGCGAACTCGAAGTCACCAAAAAAGTCATTGCCGCGATTCCCGAAGATAAAAGACACTATCGGCCCGATCCCAAGGCTCGCACCGCATGGGATCTCGCCTGGCATCTCGCGTCGTGTGATGTGCAGATGACCGACGAGATCGCCGACCACAAATTCGAGATGGAACCACGCTTTAAAGAAGAACCAAAGAGCGTGGCGGAACTCGTAAATTGGTATGACACGAATTTCAAGCGCGCCATAGCCCGCGTTCAGGCCATGAGCCCTGAGCAGCTTTGCACGCCAGTCGATTTTATGGGCGCCTTCAATTTTCCCGCGGTCTTTTATCTGACCTTCGTCAACAATCATTCCATCCATCATCGTGGCCAGCTCGCCGTCTATCTCCGCCCGATGGGCTCCAAGGTCCCGTCGATCTATGGCGGAAGTGCGGACGAACCCTGGCAGGGCTAATTCCCTCCCCATAACCGTTTTGCAGAGGCCGTCGCCAGACGGCCTCTTTTTCCATCATCACTCTTCCGCTTGCTAACAGCTTAGCGTCCGCGGCTGGCGCGATGGGCTCGTCATCCAAGCACAATCGCACAGAGGGCGCTACATATGCTCATCGGTTCTTGCGGAGTCCTTCTTACTTGAATCGCACCGCCGTCGCCGTCACGCACATCGGTATCGGGCTCGGAGAGTATGCTGTCCCCGTCGAATCTAGGAACTGCACCGTAGCGCTGCTGCTCCATTCATCCGGATTGTCGTGCACGAACTGAATCGTCTGTGCAATCGTCTGTGTACCCATCTTGAATACCGGCCCGGCTGGCGGAAGCGGCGTGTTGAAATTAATGAACGCGATGCTCTTCGCGAAAAACGTCCGCCCACCTTCGTAGTGCCAATAACCCTGACCCGACCCTCTCTGCCCCGGTAAGAACACGGGATTCGTGGTGTCTTCCGCCACCGTTCCCCCGTCGGAGAACGTCAGGATCGAATGAAACGTCCCCAGCGTCGCTCCGGTACTGCAATTCTTCTGCGTCACCGTCACCAACCACGTGCCTTCCAATTCGAAATCGTGGCGTTGTGGACTTGCCTTCACACCCAACCCCACCGACAGCGTCAAGATTGCGGTCAACGAAACCGCCAGAATGGCCTTCCAGGTCATTACTTTCATGAGCGTTTCTCCTCTGTTATACGCGTTTTTCTACCCGCTTCTTCCGGGCCCGCCTATCCTCCTTCCCAACTCCCTGGAAAGTCTTTAGAATCGCTCTGAAAACTTCTGAATTCACCTGATTCGCGAGTCTTCTATGGCCGCCGAAAATCTGGTCAGTTATCAATTCGCTCGCTTTCGACTGGACCCCACCAGGCGCACCCTGCTTCGCGATGGCGCTCCGCTTTCCGTCGGCTCCAAAGCGTTCGACACCCTGCTCCATCTGGTTCGTCATCACGGCCAGGTGGTATCCAAACAGGACCTGATGCGCACCATTTGGCCCGACACCATCGTCGAAGAAAACAACCTTAACCAGAACATCTCCGCCCTGCGCCGCCTTCTCGGCGATACTCGCGGTAAAAACGCCTACATCGCCACCGTTCCCGGCCGTGGATATCAATTCATCTCTTCCGTCGAAATTATTGCCGCTCCCGCTGTGGAATCCTCTCTCCCGGTCACCTTGGCCGTCTTGCCTTTCGAAAATTTAAGCGGCCAACCCGACAAAGACTACATCGCCGACGGCCTCACCGAAGAACTCATCACCACCATCGGCCTGATCGACCCGGAGCATCTTCGCGTTATCGGCCGCACCACCATGATGTCGTACCGCCGGACGACCAAACCCCTTCATCAGATCTCCGACGAGTTGCAAGCCGCCTACATCATCGAGAGTTCCATACGCTCCGAAGGGCCGCGCTTGCGCATCACTTCTAAACTCATCCGCGTCTGCGATAACACTGTCCTCTGGTCCATGTCCTACGACAGCCAGCCCGCCAGCATCCTCGAATTTCAACAGGAAATCAGCCGCACCATTAGCGACCAGGTGTGCCTTCGGCTCTCTCCCGAACGCTTCTCCGCCCTCGCTCGCCGCCAGTCTCGCAACTCGGAGGCCTATGATTTTTACCTTCGCGGCCGTCATTTTTGGAATCAGCTTTCTCCCGCAACCACCAAGCGTGCCAGTGAATTTTTCCGGCAAGCCGCCAACCTCGACCCGCATTACGCTCTCGCCTGGTCCGGCTTGGCCGATAGTTACACTGCCAGCCCCATTAACGGCGACGCGCCTCCTCTTACCGTCGGGCCACTAGCTCGCGATGCCGCTGCGCATGCAGTCGCTTCCGATGCCGCCCTCGCCGAATCGCAAACTTCGCACGGATTTGTGAAGTTCTGGATCGACTGGGACTGGCCCGCCGCGGAACGCGCCTTCCGCAACGCCATCTCCCTCGATCCCAACTATGCGCTGGCTCACCGGATGCTCGGCATCGTCCTCTCTCACCTTCAGCGTTATGAACAAGCGCAACAGGCTGTCGCGCGCGCCTGCCAGCTTGACCCTCTTTTGGCGGGACATCACGCGCTTTCCGCTCAAATCGCATTTGTCGCTAGAAAATTCCAACAGGCGGCGCAATTCGCCCATGAAGCCATCACCATGGATCCCGAGTTCTGGATTGGCCACATGCAACTCGCGCAAGCCCTGCAGCAACTCGGACAAAACGATCTCGCGCTCGATTCTCTAAATCTGGCTGCTCGCTTATCCGGAGGAAACAGCAAAACCATCGCACTTCGCGGCTACCTCCTGGCGAGAAATGGCCGTCCTGGCGACGCTCACGAGGCACTCGTTATGCTCGATAAGCTCTCCGCGGAGCGCTACGTTCCGCCAGCCGCGCAAGCGCTGATCTATGCCGGACTCGACCAACATGACCTCGCCTTCCAGTACCTTGAACGCGCGCTCACACTTCGCGACGTTCACCTCGCATTCTTACCTGTCGATCCAAAGTGGGATCCCTTCCGGAACCATCAGCGTTTCCAATCTCTACTCCGCGCTTGCGGTTTCCCTCGCACTTGATTGAACTCGCCGCGCCCCGCTTTTTCCCGCCCTCTTAATGTGGCTTCCTCAAGTCGCTCTCGAGATACGTCGCGGAACCCCTCTAACTAGCCTTTTCCCCCTCGCCGATTGCTTCTTCGTAGCGGCGTAGGGTTCCTCCGCCCCATGTCCGCAAGATCAAAAGAGTTAGCCGCCCGGCTCCCCTCTTATCGTTTGTTACAGCCATTTGAATCCATCATCCATTCCATTCACAAATTGCGTTGGACTGCCGCCTTTGCCGGACTTACAGTCGCCTATCCCTCGGCGCGCCAGTCGGGATTCATAAACAATGTTCCAACCAGGAGTGGGGCCCGGAATTCGTTTATGAACCGATTCTTCCAGCCGGGTTGCAGGACATACCATGACAGCCTCGGCCGTGCCATCTCGCATCCATCTTCCTCCATCCTTTGTGAACTATCAGATTGATACCGCTTACGATGAGATGTTCGCCTCTCCCGGCGTGCCTCGCGAGCATTACCGCGCTTTGCACCAAACTCTCCTCAAGTTGCCACCCGAACAACTCCGCCGCAGCCAGCAGGCCGCGGACCTCGCCTTCCTCCACGAAGGCATTACTTTCACCGTCTATGGAAGCAAGGAAGGTACCGAGCGCATCTTCCCCAACGATCTTCTCCCCCGCATCATCACCGCTCGGGAATGGGCCAAAATCGAAAAAGGCTTAACGCAGCGGCTCACCGCCCTGAATCTTTTCCTCCGCGACATTTATCACGAAGGACGCATCCTCTCCGACAAAGTCATTCCTCGCGACCTCCTGTTCAGTTGCAAGCACTTCCGCCGCGAGATGCGCGGCCTCAACGTTCCTCGCGATGTCTACGTCAGCGTGTGCGGCACCGATCTCATTCGCCTTCCCGATGGCGCCTTCGCGGTTCTCGAAGACAATCTTCGCGTGCCCAGCGGCGTCTCCTACATGGTCGCCAACCGCAAAGTCCTCAAGCGCGTTTTTCCCACGCTGTTTCGTGATTACGGGGTCTGGCCCATTGACCACTACCCGCGCGAACTTCTTTCCACGCTCCGTTCGCTCGTCCCAGACAATTGCGTCTATCGCCAGGACCCCACCACGGTCCTGCTGACCCCTGGCGTGTCCAATTCCGCTTACTTCGAGCACACGTTCCTGGCTCAGCAAATGGGCATCGAACTTGTCGAAGGCCGCGACCTGCTAACTCACGACAATGTCGTCTACATGCGTACCACCGCGGGATTGCGTCGTGTCGACGTCATTTACCGCCGTGTCGACGACGACTTTCTCGATCCCCTTTGCTTCCGCCCCGATTCCACTCTCGGCGTCCCCGGCCTGTTCAACGCCTATCGCGCGGGAAATGTCACCCTCGCGAACGCCATCGGCACTGGAGTCGCGGACGACAAAGCCATCTATGCCTTTGTCCCCGAAATCATTCGCTATTACTTGAACGAGGATCCGATTCTCCCCAACATCCCCACGTTCCTCATGTCGGACGACACACACCGCCAGCACGTCCTCGCCAACCTCCAAAATATGGTCGTTAAGGCTGTCGGCGAATCGGGCGGTTATGGCATGCTCATTGGTCCACACAGTACCGCACAGCAGCGTGACGACTTTCGTGCCCGAGTTCTTGCCGATCCGCGCAATTACATCGCGCAACCGACTCTGGCACTCTCTTGCGCCCCATGTCTCATCGACGGCGCTGTCGAATCCCGGCACATCGATCTTCGCCCCTACATCCTAATGGGCGAAAAGGTCACCCTGGTTCCCGGCGGCCTTACGCGCGTGGCCCTTCGCAAAGGTTCACTGGTAGTCAATTCTTCTCAGGGAGGCGGCAGCAAAGACACTTGGGTTCTCCGTGGTGGCACGGTTCGCGAAGATCTCCTCGAAGAAGTCCGCAAGGAATTCACCTCCTTCACTCCCGACGCCAATCGCCCCTTCACCCGGTCGGAGCACACTGCCTGATATGCGCCCTCCTCGCAATTACTACGTACAAGCGTTCAAGCGCGAAGCCGGAATGCTTTCGCGTGTCGCCGACAGTCTTTACTGGATGGGTCGCTATCTCGAGCGCGCCGAGCACACTTCCCGTCTCGTGAATGTCGAGCTGCAACTCTGGCTCGACCAGTCTCCGGAACTCGGTGCGGGCCGCTGGCGCTTCCTGCTCGACGCTCTCCGCGCCCCCGCGGTCGATGGTCCCGTCGATCCCACACAACTTCTCAACGCCTTAGTCTTCAGCCGCACCAACGCTTCATCCATCGTTTCTTGCGTCGCGTCTGCTCGCGAAAATCTCCGCCATGTCCGCGAACAATGCAGCACGCGCATGTGGGAACAACTCAATCGCTTGTATCTCGATGTGATCGAACGCCGCCCCGAAGAAGAATGGATCCTCAAATCCCATGACTTTTTCCTGCTCGTTCTCGAGGGCGCTTATCTTTTCCACGGCATCACCGATGCCACCATGAGCCACGGGGAGGGTTGGCAATTCATCCAGCTTGGTCGCTATGTCGAGCGGGCCAACACCATCACCACTCTGCTGGAAACCCATTTCCAACGCGTCACCAGCAATCACGAACATCCCGTCGAAGGCGCAGAGTATCTCGAATGGGTAGGCCTGCTCGGCGGCTGTGTCGCTCTCGAAGCCTACTGCAAAGCCCATACCGCGGAGATTCGCCCTTTGCGCGTCGCGGAATTCTTGCTCTTGAATCCGGAGTTTCCCCACTCCATCCGCTTTGCCATCGATCGCGTCAACGCCGCTCTCAACCTCATCGGCGATTCCACGCAACGCAGCAGCAAACTCCCCACGCGAGTTGCCGGCCGTCTTCGCGCGCAGCTCAGCTTCAGCCAGATCGATGAGATCCTCACCGAAGGCATCGACACCTATCTGCAGAATGTCCGCGAAGAGTGCGACACCATCCACTCCGCCATTCACGATATTTATTTCGATTATTCCGTCGAGGCCGAACTCGCCTCATGAGCGAACAATCCTCTATGACCTATCTCATTCGCCATGACACCTCGTTCTACTACCAGCCCTCCGTCGGCGAAAGCGTCATGGAAGTTCGTTTACAACCCCGCAGCGATACGCGCCAACGCTGCCTTACTTCCTCTCTCGAAGTCACTCCCCGCGCTAGCGTCAACGTCTATCGCGATTTCTTCGGCAATGCTGTCCACCATTTCGATATTCCTGGTAAGCACAATTCCATCCAGGTCCTCTCCGAAGCCACCGTCGACATGCTTCCCCGTCTCGACGTCGAAGGCCTGCAGCAAAGCTCCTGGCAAGAACTCGATGAACTCGTCTCGCAAGGCGACTATTGGGAAATGTTGTTGCCCAGCCAGTACGCTCGCCCAACCGAAATGCTTCTCCGTCTCCACCACGAACTTCATCTGGAACGCCGCGACCAGCCTCTCGCTCGGTTGAAGCAAATTAATACCGCGATCTACGAAACCTTCGATTACGCCCCCAACACGACCCGCGTCGATTCCCCCATCGACGACGCCTTACAGACTCACCAGGGCGTTTGCCAGGATTTTGCCCACATCATGATCGCGCTCGTCCGCCAACTCCGTATTCCCTGCCGTTACGTCAGCGGCTACCTCTACCACGGCGACGAAAGCAAGGATCGTTCGCCCGCCGGTGCTTCTCACGCCTGGGTGGAAGCCTATCTCGGCGAAGCGGGCTGGGTCGAATTCGATCCAACCAACAATCTTCTCGGCTGCGACCGCCACATTCGCGTCGCCGTCGGTCGCGATTATGCCGACGTTCCTCCCACTCGTGGCGTCCACCGTGGCGAAGCCGAGAGCGAATTGCGCGTCCTCGTTACCGTTTCTCTAGTTGATGCGCCTAAGCCCGAAGACCTCGGGCCTGCGATGGTTTTCCGCTCGCCTCGACCATCCACTTCCAGTTCCGACCTGGCCCAGATGCAAAATCAGCAATAATTTTGGAGTGCGGCAGCCCAGCCGTCTTTTACGGTCAAGCGAATGTCTCGCACAACTCTTCTTGAGGGTAACCGTTAATACGCCGGCCGCTTTGCTTTTCACCTACTCAAAACTGATCAGCACAATTTCCGGCTGTGTGCACACGCGCATCGGCGGACCCCAAGTTCCCGCCCCGCTCGACGTATACACAAACAGCTCGCCAAATTTCTTCAGCCCGTACGTGTAATCGCCGAAGATCCGCCACGTGAACCACGTAAACGGAAACAGTTGCCCTCCGTGCGTGTGCCCGGAGAGCTGCAGCGATATCCCTTCCTTCTCGGCAACCGGTAAACAATGCGGCACGTGGGCCAGCAAAACGCTCGCGCGATCGCGTTCCACGTTGGTGCTCTTCAGCGCCTTCTCGAAATGCTGCGCGTCGGTGGTGTCGTGGTATTGCATCCCCACTACTTGCAGCCCGTCCAAATTCACCTTTTCACTGCGCAACACGCGAACGCCAGATCCTTCGATCGCTTCGAGATATTTCCGCGGGTCCGAAAACTCTTCGTGATTACCCGTCACAAAATACGACCCGAATTTTGGCCGGAGCTGCTTCCATGGAGAAACCAAACGTCGCGCATCTACCTTTGTTCCGTCGAACAAATCGCCGCTGATGAACACCACATCCGCTTTCAATTGCCGCAGCATCCCCACCAGCCGCGTCAGAAACCGGTAGCCCTTGATATGACCCAGATGCGTGTCCGTCACCAGCGCCGCCACGCGCCCGCGCCACGACGCCGGCAATCCCGGCAACTTCACCGTCACTCGTCGCACGCGAATGTCCGCGGCGTTCACAATGCCGTATAAGCTCGCCACCATCGCCAAACCGAAAAACGTCCCGGCAACCGCATGCCCGCTCACCGGCAGTTTCGTTAGCCATACGAATCCATACGCGATCCACGACAAGCCTGCCGCGATGAACACAAAGTTGAACACGCCAAGCCAAAGGCTGGCCAACCGGTACACGAATCGCACCGGCCCGTTGAAATAGCGGTGCGCCAGTAGCGTCGCGGGCACGAAGCTGATCGCCAACACCGCCACCGCAATCCTCAGCGTCGCTAGCCGCGCTCCGGTTGGCGCGCCCCACAGCGCGGTCCACGTCTCATACACGAACAGATGGGCCAGTAACAGAATGGACTGCACAATGCCAGCAAACACCGCGATTCGTCGTTTCAAGCGGAGCCCTCCTGACAATCTCATCCCACACTGTTTCCTTAGATGAGGGAACGGCCAAAGCGGCTACTTCCTGGTTCCAGCTCTGAAATAAGCTGCGCGACACAGCCGCAAAACGTCGTCCCGTGTTATACTCTGCCTAGTTTTACTCCCTTCTAGCGCTGTACTTCGCTCCCGGATTTCCTCCGCGTACTGCCTGAAGCTGCGGCAGCGTTCTATCAGCTCATCGCTCTTTCCTTCACCGAGAACCTCCGCATTTCTGGTGCGGCCATTGTTCGCAGTGGCCATTTCCTTGTCGGAGCACACTCGTGAGCTGGTACAAGAATCTTTCCCGTAGACAGTTCCTGCAAATCGGCATCAACGCGGCTGCGGCCGCTGGAGTTTCCTGCAATCGTCCGCTGCTGAATCCCTGGCGATTCCTGACCGTAGACGAAGCGCGCACGCTTGCGGCTATCTGCGATCAACTCATTCCGCCGGATCACGATCCCGGAGCGGATTGGGCGCGCGTGGTGAACTACATCGATGCGCAGCTTTGCGGTCCTTATCTTCGCTGGCAACCAACTTACCGCGAAGGTTTGGCATTCCTCGATCGTTCCAGTCGCACACAATTCGGTCAGCCGTTTGCCGCAATCCGCGCGGAACAGCAAGTCCGCTTTCTGCGCACGATGGAAGCCGGCGAATTCTTTCCGGCGGACTGGAATCACATTGCGCCTTCGGCGTTTTTCGATTTGCTGCGGAATCACACGATGCAGGGGTATTACGGCGATCCGCGCCATGGCGGGAATCGCGAGCACGCCAGCTGGAAAATGGTCGGCTTGTCTTACCCGCAGATTCGCGGGAGGCAACACTATGAACCGCAGACTCCTTAGCGGCGTTTGGCAGCGCCGCCGCCATAGCGAGCGAGAACCATGGCGCTGAAATCCGTCAACGCGGTGGTGGTTGGCGCGGGCGCAGGCGGGGGCGTGGTCGCCAAAGAACTGGCCTGCGCCGGATTTACCGTAGCGCTGCTGGAACGCGGCAAATGGTACAGCGCGTTCGATTGCCGCAAAGACGATCTGCGCAACCAGCGCACCACCGATCTTGGCTGCGCGTTCGGGCCTGACGACGAACGCTATCGCCGCGTGGTCGTTTCCGCGAATGGCACGGAGCGCATCGTGCTCCCGAGCGACGGCGAATACAACAATAATGCCGCGTGCGTTGGCGGTGGAACCTTTTCCTATGGCGCGATGGCTTGGCGCTTCATGGAAAACGATTTTCGCATGCGCTCGGTGTACGGCGCGGTTCCCGGCAGCACGCTGGACGACTGGCCGATCAGCTACAACGACCTGGAACCGTACTACGAAAAGGCCGAGTGGGAAATCGGCGTGTCTGGCGACGATTCCACCAACATCTTTAAAGCCCCGCGAAAAAAGCCGCTGCCGATGCCGCCGCTGCCGCCCAGCCTGGAGCACACGACATTGGAACGCGCCGCGAAGCGTTTAGGCCTGCATCCCTTCTCCATTCCCATGCTGCGCAACACTGTTCCATTCAACGGACGCGGCGCGTGCATGCGTTGCCGCTGGTGCGTGGGCTTCGCCTGCGAAGTGGACGCGAAGAACGGCACGCACAACACGGTGATTCCCAAAGCGCTGGCCAGCGGCAATTGCGACTTGCGCACCGATTCGGTGGTGAAAGAAATTCTGACGGATGCGCGCGGCCGCGTTAAAGGTGTCAGCTACTTCGACGCCAACAATCGCTTGCAGGAGCAGCCTGCTGATCTTGTGGTTGTTTCCGCGTCGGCCACGGAATCGGCGCGCCTGCTGCTGAACTCCAAGAGCGCGATGTTTCCCAATGGCCTCGGGAATCAATACGACTGGGTGGGCCGCAATCTGCAAGGTCATGCGTACACCGGCGCCATGGGCTTGCTGGACTTCGACATTTTCGACGACCTTGGACCGGGCGCGTCCATCGCCATTTCCGATTACAACCACGGCAATCCCGGCCTCGTCGGGGGCGCGGTGCTGTGCAACGAATTCATTCGCCTGCCGATCCATTTCACCAACATGCTTCCGCCGGACGTGCCGCGCTGGGGCGCTGCGCACAAGGAATACATGAGGAATTTCTACAAGCGCTCGGTGATCGTGATGGGCCCGATCCAGGAGCTGCCGGTTTTCGAGGCGCGCGTGCAGGTCTATCCCGTAGTGAAGGATTACTGGGGCATTCCGGTGGCGCGTCTTTCCGGGCATCGCCACCCGCAGGATCTGGTGACGGCGAAGTATGTGGCGGAACGCGCGGAGGCGTGGTTGCGCGAAGCGGGCGCGAGCAAAACATGGCTGCGTTTGCCAGGGCCGGATTTGAGCGGCGGGCAGCATCAAGCCGGCACCTGCCGCATGGGCCACGATCCGAAATCGTCGGTGGTGGATGCGCATTGCCAAGTACACGGCATCGACAACCTGTTTGTGGCGGATGCCAGCGTCCATGTAACCAATGGCGGGTTCAATCCGGTGCTGACGATCCTGGCGAACGCGTATCGCGTGTCGGAATTCATCGCCAAGAATTGGAAGCCGGCATGAACAGCGAACTTCACCCGCAGAAAGTGGCGCGTGCGCTTTTCCAGCGATTCCTTCGCGCTGTGGCCATCGGCGCGGCTGCGCTGGGATTGCTGGTTGTGATTTTGGGAGCAGCCGCGAGCCGCTACGAACGCACGCATGGCGGGGCGTGCGCCAGTTGCCACGAAATCTGGCAACCGTATTCCGACTGGCACACTTCCGCGCACCGCAATGTGGCGTGCACGGATTGCCATGGCGACGTGTTCACGCTCGACGCGGGATTCCACATCAACAACATGCGACGGGTGTTCACGCATCTGCGCGGCGAGGCTCCCGCGAAGCCGCGACTGCGCAGTAAGGACGTGTTCGCGATGGTGCCGCGCTGCCAGAAATGTCACGAAGGAGAATTTGCGGAGTGGCAAGCCAGCGCGCACAGCGCCAGCTACTCCAACATTTTTCTGAACGCCGAGCACAATCATAAGCAACTGCTGATGGACGATTGCCTGCGTTGCCATGGCATGCATTTCGAGGGCGGGATTCGCGACGTGGTTACGCCGATGAGCACCAACGGGCCGTGGCAATTGAAACATGCCGAATTGCAGGCTGCGCCGGTAATTCCCTGCCTGACCTGTCATCAGATTCATCACGTGGGCGCGCCGATGGAAAAGGCCACCGCGGAACATCCGGTTTCCAGCGTGGCGCAGGAAATTACGCGTCCATCGCTGGCGTTGTTCGATCGCCGCGAGCAGGAACACGTGGCCGTGGTGGAGTTGCCGCTGCCGGCAAAAATGCTGGATGGCGCACGGGAAGTGAAGATCAGCCCGGACCACCGGCAAGCGTTGTGCTACCAGTGCCACGCACCGACTTCGACGCTGCAAGTGCGCAGCGGGGATGACCGCACGCCGATCGGGGTGCATGAAGGACTGAGCTGCCTGGCGTGCCACGCGAAGCACGGCCAGCAGACGCGTCCTTCGTGCAGCACGTGCCATCCGAAGCTTTCCAATTGCGGGATTGCGGTGGAAACCATGGATACCACGTTCAAGAACACCAAAAGCCCGCACAACATTCATTTCGTGAAGTGCGTGGATTGCCACACGCATGGCATCCCGAAGAAAAAGACAACGAGCACTCTGGCGGCTAGCCGCTAGCTTAGGGTCCAGAGGGTTACAACCAGAGTGGCCAGGTCCGGCAGAAGAAGCGGGATTGGTGCTGCGCGGCTGTCGAAAATGGCCCGCCGACATGATGTGACGCGTAGACATCACTGGCCAGCTACCACCCCCCTCTCCTGTTTTCCCGTAAGAGCGATAAGGAAAGGACTTAACGGAAAAATTTTCCCGTGTGGTGCAGTGCGCGTTGCGACGTCCGGACAAAGGGTAAGGCCTGCGGTGCCCCGGGCGGCGAGCGCGTGGCGCGGCCTGGGACAGGAGCCGGTCCCCACGCGTTTTCGT
>Ga0335085_10005745_pt1 | contig 19807 bp, 20 predicted proteins | sample Lox_Sample_45_FD_206712 | JGI IMG/M metagenome (GOLD analysis project Ga0335085, IMG submission 206712) | Soil microbial communities from Loxahatchee National Wildlife Refuge, Florida, United States - Lox_Sample_4.5 | ecosystem: Environmental > Terrestrial > Soil > Wetlands | place: USA...
GGCGAGCCGAAGCCGCAGATCTCGGTGCCGCGGCTGCCGCAGGGCAGGAACGGGGTTTCCTCGTTTATCCCGGTGGCGCGGATCGCCGACATGCTGCTGAATCCAGGCGGTGCCTACGACTACAACGGACAGCGGCTGACCTACCCCGACATCCGGCTGGTGTACTGGTGCGGCGGTAACCCGTTCCATCACCACCAGGACCTCGCCCGGCTGCGCGAGGCATTCACCCGGCCGGACACCGTGGTGGTGCACGACCCGTTCTGGACGGCGACGGCGCGGCACGCCGACATCGTGCTGCCGGTCACCATGACCATCGAACGTGACGACTACGGCTCCGGACAGAACGACTTGATGTTCTTCCCGATGCCCGCGCTTACTCGCCCGCACGGCGAAGCACGGGACGACTACGCCATCTTCGCGGGGCTGGCGGAAAGGCTCGGCACCGGCAAGGACTTCACCGAGGGCCGCACCGCGATGGAGTGGCTACGCCACCTGTATGACGAGTGGCGGGGCAAACTGGCCGAGCGGGGACGGGCAGTACCGGGCTTCGACGACTTCTGGGCAAGCGAGGGCCTCGAACTGCCGCTGGCCAGCGAGCCGCAGGTGGCGTTCGCCGACTTCCGCGCCGACCCCGACGGTCACCCGCTCAGCACGCCGACCGGCAAGATCGAGATCTTCTCTGAGACCATCGACAGCTTTCAGTACCCGGACTGCCCGGGCCACCCGGTCTGGCTCGAACCGGACGAATGGCTCGGCTCGCCGGCCGCCGGCCGCTTCCGCCTGCAACTGGTTGCCAACCAGCCGCGGTCCCGGCTGCACAGCCAGCTGGATGTCGGCGCGCACAGCCAGTCGGTCAAGATCGCCGGGCGTGAGCCGGTGCGGATGCATCCCGCCGACGCGGCAGCCCGCGGCCTGCGCGATGGCGACGTCGTGCGGATCTTCAATGACAGGGGCGCCTGCCTGGCCGGGCTCGCCGTGGACGACGCGCTGCGGCCCGGGGTCGCCCAGCTTTCCACCGGCGCCTGGTACGACCCGGATCCGGCCAACCCGGGCTTTTGCCGTCACGGCAACCCCAACGTGCTCACCGCCGACCTGCCCTCCTCCACCCTCAGCCAGGGCTGCACGGGCCAGCTGGCCCTCGTCGAGATAGCGCCCTACGAGGGCACCCCGCCAGAACTCTCTGTCACCAGGCCGCCCGCGACCGCCTGAACGGGTAAGAGAGGATTACGCGGACCTTGGCAAGTAGCCGTTCCGGTTGACGGTCGCTGGCAGGCCGCATCACGATTAGGACTACGGCCAACAAACAGGAGGGGAACCCCGTGATCTTGATCAATATCAAGATGCAGATCCGGCCGGAGAAGATGGATCAGTGGCTGGCGCTGGCCGACGCTTACGCCAAGGATGTCAACTCCGAGGAAGGCTGCCTCTTCTTCCAGTTCGCCCGGAGCCTCACCGACGAGAACGAGTTCATCTGCATCGAGGGCTTCAAGGACGCCAACGCGGGCGGCGCGCACGTCAAGCAGCCCTACGTGAAGAAGTTCTTCGAGGCGGCGCCCGACCTGGTGGCCACGCAGCCGCAGATAATCTACATCGACACCCCGCATGACGGCTTCGGCCCGATGGGGGAGATTCAGCCGCGCTTAGCGGCTGAGCACGACCGCCGCGCCTCGGCTCAGCCGAAGCCGACGCGGCGCCGAATACCGATCTTCGCCAACGGCCGTGACCATGTGCAGCCAAGCAGCGGACCATGTACCCTCGGCGCGACATGATGATGGAAGTGGCGTTGATGCTATTTTGGGGTAGATGTGACCGGCGGGTCCGCCACGGCAAACAGGTGTTCCAGGTCACTGACCTGGCCAGCACGGAGCGTGCGTGATGACCGCCGTACAGCATCGCCTGGACGAACTCGGAGGCGACGGGCAGCGCGCTCCGGTCATGCCGCTGTCGTTGCGCGGCCTGGCCTCCGGGCTGTTCAAGTGCGCGCCTGCCACGATGTGCTACCTGGCCGTGGTGTGGGTCGCCGGGCTGCTCGCCGGCAGCATCGCACACGGGCCGTCACCCTGGCTGTCCGGCCGTATCGGCGCCGGCCTGCCGACGCTCGGGCACGGTTACTGGTGGACTCCGCTCACCGCCAGCCTGTGGGCGTCCGGCTTTGACAGCTACCTGACCATTACCGTGCTCGGCCTGCTCATCCTCGCCCCGGCCGAGCACCGGATGGGGATCACCCGGACGTTCACCACGCTGCTCGTCAGCCAGACGGCCGGGCTCCTGCTGGCCGCCGGGCTGATCAAGCTGGCCGAACGGGCACATGAGACCTGGCCGGGCACCCTGGCAGGGGAGACGGCCGTCGGCGTGCTGCCCGGCATGCTCGGCGTCGGTTTCGCGCTGAGTTGCACGCTCACCCCGTTGTGGCGCGGGCGGCTGCGGTTGCTGCTGACCGCCGCGATCGCCATCAGCGTCGCGTACATCGGGCATCTGGAGCAGCTTGGGCTGGCCTGCGGCGCGGTGGTTGGCCTCGTCGTCATGGCGCTGACCTACGACCGCGCCTGGCCATGGGCGGGGCCGCGCGGGCCCAAGCACGAGGTGCGGGTGCTGGTCGGCGTGCTCGTCGCGGTGCCGGCGCTCGGCGGCATCATGGCCGCGCTCGTCGCCAGCGCGCACGGCCCGATGACGCTGTCTTCCCTCCTGTTCACCGCCCAGGGGGGCGTGCCCGTGCAGGCCTGCCCGGCGCTGCTCCTGCTGCTGTGCGCCTACGGGCTGCACCGCGGGCGGCGCCTTGCCTGGTGGCTCGCGGTGGTACTCAACCTGATCGTGCTCGCCGCCAGCATCTGGGTCGCCTATGCGGTGGAGTCCGGCCCAAGCGCGCGCCTGGCCGGCTCCGATATCTGGACACGGACGGTCCTGCCGGCCAGAGAAGCGACGGTCCTGTCGGCCGTGACGCTGGTAGTGCTGCTTGTCACCTGCCGCCGCTTCGACCAGACCGCCGACGGCGAGGCGGTCAGGAAGCTGACGGCCACGCTCGCCGCCGCGCTCGGTGTGTGCCTTGGCGCGTTCCTGCTGCTCGGCTACCTGCTGCGGGACCACTGGGGACCGCGTCAGCAGTTCGACGGGCGGGCGCGGGACCTGCCGGTCCGGTTTCTGGCCAGCATGCTGTTCAGCAACCGCTTCCTTCCGGTGGGCCTAGTCGGGAGGCTGCTCTACGTCTGGGTCTTCCTGCTGTTCTGGATGGTGGTTCTCGGCGCTCTCACCGCGTTCTTCGTGCACACCCGCACCAGTCGCGACGCGAACGCGGCGGCCAGGGCCCGTGCCATACTCAAGCGCGGCGGCTCGACGCTCTCCTACATGGCGACCTGGCCGGGAAACGCGTACTGGTTCAGTTCTGACGGACGCGCCGCCATCGCCTACCGTGCCGTCGCCGGGGTCGCGATGACAGTCGGCGAGCCATTCGGCGACCCGGCCGCCTTCGATTCCGCGATCGCGGAGTTCGCCGGCTTCTGCGAGCACCGCGCCCTGCAGCCCTGCCTGTACAGCGTCACCGCGCGGACCCGCGCCGCGACCCTGCGCCTCGGCTGGCGGTCGGTGCAGATCGCCGAGGACGCCATGCTCCCGCTGGGGAACCTGCAATTCGCGGGCAAGAAGTGGCAGACCGTGCGGGCCGCCATGAACAAGGCGGCCAGGGAAGGCATCACCGCCGAGTGGTGGTCCTACCAGGAGATGCCGGCTGAACTGCGCGGCCAGGTCCACCAGATCTCCAGGCAATGGATGGCGGACAAGGGCCTGCCCGAGATGAACTTCATGCTCGGCGGCCTTGACGAGCTCAACGACCCCAACGTCCGCTGCCTGGTCGCGGTGGACGCGGGCCGCAAGCTGCACGCCATCACGAGCTGGCTGCCCGTCTACGAGGCGGGCAGCACGGTCGGCTGGACGATCGACCTCATGCGCAGGAACACCGAGGGCACAGTCCGCGGCGTGATGGAGTTCCTGATCACCACGGCGGCGCTGACCTTCCAGGAGGAAGGGGCACGCTTCGTCAGCCTTTCCGGCGCGCCGCTCGCCGGTCTTGACCGCTGCGGGGCCGGGCAGCCAGGCGCGCTGCAGCGCGCGCTCGAGGTGATCGGCGACGCCATCGAGCCCGCGTACGGCTTCCAGTCACTGCGGCAGTTCAAGGACAAGTTCCAGCCAGTCTACGAGCCGCTCTACCTCACCTACCCCGATCCGGCCGCGCTCGGCCCGATCGCCATCGCGATCGGGAGCGTCTACCTGCCCCACCCCATATCCCGGCAGGGCCTGCGCGCGCTCGCCAGGATCCGCCGGGACCGCCCGCACGCGACACGGCGGTCACCGGTCAGCAGCTGACCGTGCCCGGATCGGGCGCCGGCCCGGGAACGACGAACGCCATGGAGCTGTCGGCACGGGTCGGGATCGAGCTGCTGCTGTCCGGCGGCCAGGTGCGCGCCGGCGACGCGGCCTGCTTCGGCGCCCCCCGGAGGCCCTGGCTAACGATCCACTTCCGGGACAGCCGCTGAACGTCAGACAAGTTCCTCAGGGGTAGGCGCAGTCCCGCTCCCGTTGGGTACCTCGGTCGATGGCGATACCGCCATCCGGCGTTCGGGAAAGGCGGTCGCGACGTTGCCGACCCCCCAGCCGTAGGCGAGCTTGTGCACCTCGAGCGCGAAGAAGGACTCGGTGGACACGATCCCGGGGATCGTCTGCAGGCGCTCGGCCATCAGCTCGCTGAAGTGGCGCACGTCGCGGCAGATGACCTCGGCCATCACGTCGTAGTGGCCGGCGGTCATGATGACATAGCTGGTCTCTGGCAGTTCCTTCAGCGCGGCGCACACCGCGCGGGCGGTGGCGGGCTGGGTGCGGATGCCGATCATCGCCAGGTGCTCGAAGCCGATGGCCAGCGGGTCGGCGATGCCGACGATCTGCAGGAAGCCGGAGTCGATCAGCCGCTGCACGCGGTAGCGCACCGAGGAGGCCGGCAGGTCGAGTTCCTCGGCTATCGCGCTGTAGGAGCGCCGCCCGTCGGCCTGAAGAATCGCGATGATCTTCAGGTCGACGGCGTCGAACGCCACGGGCTGCATGATCTGCCCCCTCGCAGGCGCTTACAGCGAGATCGCGCCGGTGCGCAGGTCGGTCATGCCGAGCAGGGTGTGCTTGCCGCCGATCCTGCCCCAGCCGGTGTTGCGGCCGCCGGCCCCGCCGAACGGCATGTTGATGTCCCACCAGCAGGTGCTGTCGTTGACCACCACCTGCCCGGTGGCCAGCTCCTCCACGAACCGGTAGGCGCGGGAGAGGTTGTTGGTGAACACCGCGCCCTGCAGGCCGAGCGCGTCGGCGTTGGCGATGTCGAGCAGTTCGTCGTCGCTCGCGCCGGTGATCAGCGGGACCACGGGGCCGAAGGACTCGAACTTCGACAGCAGGCTGTCGACCGGCACGTCGTCGACGACGGTGAACTCGTAGTACAGGTCGGTCGGGTATCCGTCCGCGCGCTTTCCGCCGCGCAGCACCGAGGCGCCGCGCGCGCGTGCGTCGGCGAGGTGGGCGTCCATCTTCGCAGCCACGCCCTGGTTGTTGAGCGGGCCGAGGTTCGTCTTCGCGTCGAACGGGTCGCCCAGGCGCACCGTCGCGTCCGCCTCGGCGAGCACGGCCTCGACGAAGGCGCCGTGCACGGCCTCGTGGACGAGCACCCGCTCGGTGGCGCAGCACACCTGCCCGGAGCACACGTAGGCGCCGTAGACCGCGGCCCGCGCGGCGGCCGCCAGGTCGGCGTCGTCGAGCACGACAAGCGGCCCGTTGCCCGAGCACTCCATCATCGAGCGCTTGAGCCCGGCGCTCGCCTGGATCTTCGCTCCGGTGTCAGAGGAGCCGATGAACCCGATCGCGTCGATGCCCGGGTGCTCGACGAGCAGTTGCCCGGTCCGGCCCTCGCCAGGCAGGATGCTGACCAGGCCGGCCGGCACTCCGGCCTCCTGGAGGATCTCCATGGCGGCGAGCACCGTGAAGGCGGTGTGCGCGGGCGGCTTGACCACGTGCGCGTTGCCGGTGGCCAGGCCGGGCGCGACGAACTCGGCGAACATCAGCAGCGGGAAGTTCCACGGCGTGATGATCGCCCAGGTGCCCACCGGCTTGTAGAAGGTCCACATCCGCTTGGCGGAATCGGTCGAGGAGATCGTCTCCCCGGTCAGCCGCACCGCGTCCTCGGCATGCAAGTGGAAGAGCGTCGCCGCCTCGTCAATGTCGGCGAACGACTCCGCGAGCGGCTTGCCCTGCTCCAGGGTCTGCAACCGGGCCAGCGACTCGCGCCGGGCGGTGATACCGTCACCGATCGCGTGGCAGACCTTCGCGCGCTCCCACACGTTCACCCGGGACCACGCCCGCTGCGCGGCCCGCGCCGCGGCGACCGCCTTGTCGATCTCGGCCGCGCCAGGCACCGGCACCGTCCCGATGACCCCGCCGGTCACCGGCGAGACCACCTCGAACCGCTCGCCAGCGGACTCGACGTACTCGCCGTCGATGAACAGCCGGACGTCTCCCGGCGCGGCAACCGTCTCGCCCAGACCCTGAACCGCCGTCATGTCACTCTCCGTTCGTCAAGAGCAAAAGTAGCCGTCGATGCTTAGTGGCAATGCCGCGATCATAAGCCAGTGTTGCTGGAACAACAAGTTCAGAGCCTCTTTCATGTCGATGCAGCAAGCTCTGGCGGTGTGCCCCGGTAAATCCGCAGACACACGTGAGATCCCGGGGAGACCGCAGACCTGCGCGAAACGTCGAAACTTCTATGCGTGTGATGTAGACGCTAGACTGTGTATCGCGTAGAAGTGCATACGGCGGGGATGGTGCAGGATGGCATACCACAGTCGGCTGCTTGACGGTCTTCTTGACGAGCTGATCGCGGATCTGCCCGCAGTCTTGCTCGTCGGCCCCCGCGCGGCAGGCAAGACCACAACCGCGCTGCAGCGGGCGGCATCGGTGATCCGGCTCGACGTTCCGGGTGAGGCACTGGCGTTTCGTGCCGATCCCGATGCCATCATCCGCGGGGCCAGCGAGCCGGTGCTGCTCGACGAGTGGCAGGCAGTACCGGAGACTTTTCCGGCCGTCAAGCGCGCGATCGATGCTGAGGCCCGTCCGGGCCGGTTCCTGCTGACCGGGTCTGCCTACGGGGACCTGGAGGGGATGACCGCCGCCGGGACCGGGCGCATCGTCAGGCTCCGCCTCCTTGGCATGACGGTCCGGGAGCAAGTCGGCCAGCTGGCGAGGGAGTCCGTGATCGACCGGATGGCCCGAGGCGAGCCCATCGCGACGCCCGGCAAGCGGCTCGATATCCGTGACTACCTCGACCTGGCGCTGCGCAGCGGCTTCCCCGAGGCGCTGTCCATTTCCAGCGCGACGGCCAGGCAACGCTGGCTTGAGGGCTACGTGGCGCAGATCATCACCCGGGACCCTACCGGCACTGTCGGGGCGCGTGACCCGCTGCGGCTATCCCGGTACCTAGAGGCGTACGCGCTCAATTCGGCAGGGATCACCGAGGCGAAGAGCATCTACGAGGCCGCCGGGGTCGACAGGGGGACAGCGGTTTCGTATGAACGGGTCCTTGAGAACGTCTTTGTCGTCGAGTCACTTCCCGCGTGGCGGACCAACCGGCTGAAACGGCTCGCGCTCGCGCCTAAGCGCTATGTCATGGACGCAGGGCTGATGGCAGCCATCCTCCGGACGGACATGCAGGCGATCTTGCACGACGGCAAGCTGCTCGGCCGCGTTATCGACACGTTCGTGACCCAGCAGCTGCGCGGCGAGCTCGAGGTGAGTCCCGCCCGGCCGCGCCTCTATCATCTTCGTGACCAAGACGGCAGGCATGAGGTAGATATCGTGGCTGAGCTGGGCGGGGAGCGCGTTCTCGGTTTTGAGATCAAGGCGGGCGCATCGGTGACGGCAGGTGACGCGCGGCATCTGGTGTGGCTGCGCGACGAACTCGGGGACCGCTTCGTCGCCGGCGCGGTCTTCCACACCGGTCCGCACGCCTTCCCGCTCGGAGACAGGATCACAGCGCTCCCGATCAGCGCAATCTGGGCCGCCTGATCCCCGAGAACGCCCATCGTTGCCCTGACCAGCGCCGCAGTCGAGGTTCCGGTAGCAACTCCGGCCTTCCGTGCCCGTAATGTGAGGTCCCATGACCACGATCCTCGATCACCTTGCCGTCGGCACGCCGGACCTTGCCCCCGGCTGGGAGCTGTTCACCGGCGTCCTTGGCGGAACCTGGGCCTATGGCGATGACTCTCCCGGGTTCTGGTGGGGCCAGCTGGACTACGCCGCGGGTCCGAAGATCGAGCTGCTGACACCAACCGAGGATCCTGAGGTGGACTTCCTCGCGCGCTTCCTTGCCGCCCGCGGCGCGGGCCCGCACCACTTCAACTTCATGGTCACCGACATCGAGGCCGTGCTGGCCAAGATCGGCGCGTTCGGCATCGAGCCCGTCGGGGTCAGCCTGGAGAGCCCGCACTGGAAGGAAGCCTTCCTGCACCCGCGGGCCGCGCACGGCATCGTCATCCAGGTCGCTCAGCAGGCTGGGGAGGCGCCGTCCGAGCCGCCGCGCGAACTGCCGGAGCCCGGCCCGGCCACCCGCCTGGACCTCATCGAGCATCACGTCGGCGACCTCGGCGGCGCGGTGCGGCTGTTCCGTGACGTCCTGGATGGCACCGTGGAAGCAGCCGACTCTGACGGCGCCGACCTGACCTGGCCAGGCGGCAAGCGAATCAGGCTGGTCCGCGAGGACGGCCTGCCGCTTGGCGGTGCGCTGCACCACGTCCGGTTCACCCGCGTGGCAGGCGCGTTCTCCACTCAGGACCGCGAACGCGCGGGCCTGCTCGCCAAGCAGCTCGGCCTGACCGTGAAACTGGCCGACTTTAAATAACGGTTCACGAGCGGTTCACCGCCGCTGTCCACCCGCAGGGGGATGCGAGCGCGCCGCCGGCTGTCTAGTGTCGCCCGCCAGGAGCCCAATTGGAACCCAAGGCGACGGGCAGCCGGCAGGGAGTGAGTGCGATGGCCGAGGTGGCGCGGATCGCGGCGACACTGGTTCGTTCCGGCAAGGGCATACTTGCCGCCGACGAGAGCATCTCCACGATGAACGGGCGGCTGATGGCCGCCGCGGTGCCAGCTACGGCTGAGAATCGCCGGGCGTACCGGGAGATGCTCGTCACCACGCCCGGCCTCGCGGAGGGGGCAAGCGGAGTCATCCTTTGCGACGAGACGTTCCGGCAGCACCTCGCCAGCGGGCAGCCGTTCCCCGACGCCCTGGCCGTCCGCGGGCTGTTGCCTGGGATCAAGGTGGACTCCGGTGCGAAGCCGCTGGCCGGGTCGCCGGGTGAAACCATCACCGAGGGACTGGACGGCCTGGCCGGCAGGCTGGCGGAGTACGCGAACCGCGGCGCACGCTTCGCCAAGTGGCGAGCGGTGTTCCGCATCGACGGGCCGGCTCCTACCTGGCAGGCGCTGCGAGCGAACGCCCACGCGCTGACCCGCTACGCGGCGCTGTGCCACGAGGCCGGATTGGTGCCGATCGTTGAGCCCGAAGTCCTGATGGACGGCGCACACGGGGCCGGGCGATGCGCGTCTGCCACCGGAGCGGTGCTGTTCAGCCTGTTCACTGAGCTGCAGGACTTCGAAGTGGACCTGACGGCGGTCGTGCTTAAGACCAACATGGTGCTGCCGGGGGCATCCTCGGGTGAAAGCTTGCCGCCGGACGCGGTCGCGGTACAGACGGTGCGGACGTTGAGCGGACTGGTTCCCGGAGAGGTGGCGGGAGTCGCGTTCCTGTCCGGCGGCCAGGGCCCAGAGGCGGCGACCGCGAACCTGGCCGCGCTGCAGCGGATCAAGGCGCCGTGGCCGCTGACGTTCTCGTTCGGGCGCGCTCTGGTCGATCCCGCGCTTGCGGCCTGGCGCGGTGATCCGTTGCGCCTCGGTGACGGTCAGCGGTCGCTTGCCAACCGGGTGGCCTGCAACCTTGCCGCGCTGCGCGGCGGTTACCGTCCCGAGGACGCGAACGCCTACGCGCTGGCGTAACAGACGCTCGCGCAGCTCATGCGCAGCGCACCGGCACCGTCGCGGTCACGGTCGTCCCGATCCCGGGCCGCGATGTGACGGTGAGGCGCCCGCCCACGAGTTCGGCGCGCTCGGTCATGCTGCGCAGCCCGTAGGAAGCCCCGCCGTCAGAGCGCGCACCGATGTCGAAGCCCTGCCCGTCGTCGGTCACCCGCAGCAGCACACGCGAGGCCTCACATCGCAGTTCGACCTCCGCCCGGCTGGCCTGCGCGTGCTTGACCACGTTCTGCAGGGCTTCCTGGGCGATGCGGTAAAGGGCGATCACGACATGCTCAGGCAGCGGGCAGTCGGCGCAGTCGGTGCCGGTGACCCGCACCGGCACCTGGGCGATCGAGCGGGCGAGGCTGGCAAGACCGTCGGCAAGGCCGAGGTCGTCGAGGACGGGCGGGCGCAGGCCGCCGATCGCCGCGCGTGCCTCGTCAAGCGTCAGGTCGGTCAGTTCCCTGGCCCGTGCCATCTCTGTCGCCGCGAGACTGGCGTCGCCGCGTACCGCGTCGGCGGCCGCGTCCAGATGGAAGGCAAGGCTGACCAGCCGCTGCGTGATCCCGTCATGGATGTCGCCGGCCAGCCGGCGGCGCTCGGCCTCCTGCGCCGCGATCACCTGCTCGGCGAACCGTTCCGCGGCATGCTCCCTGGCGGCGAGCCTGCGGTGCAGCCGGGCCTGGTGCACCGCGCCAGCCACCAGGCTGCCGATCGAGGTGAGCAGCCGGACGTCCCGCTCGGTGAAGTCGCGGCGCTGCCTGGTGTGCACATTGAGCACCCCGACAAGACCCGTCGGCCGGCTTTCCATCGGGACCGACAGCATCGACGTGTAGTCCTGACCGCCGAGCTCGGGGAAGTACCGGTAGCGCGGGTCCGTTGCCTTGTCCGCGGCGATCACGGCTGGTTCCCGGTGGCTGGCCACCCAGCCGCTCACCCCTTCGCCGACGGTGAGGTGGATCCGGCCTGCCTGGCTTTCGAATGGCGGTGTCGCGCCGGCCAGCGTCAGGGCTCCGCCTCCGTCGTCGAGCACGTGCACGAAGCAGATGTCGGTGGCCGTCGCCTCGACGATGAGCCGCGCGACGCCCGCGGCGAGCGGGCCGAGTTCCGGCCCGGCGGATATGGCCTCAATAATGCCGACAAGCAGTGCGTTTTCCCGCTCGGGGTCTGTGAAGCCGAGGGAATGGTTCATCGGAAGAGCCCTTCGCGCAGCGCGGCCGCCACGGCGCCGGCCCGGTCGCCGACACCGAGCTTGCGGTAGATGGCCCGGGTGTGGCTCTTCACCGTCTCATCGCCGATCACCAGCCGGCTCGCGATGGCCCGGTTGGACAGGCCCGCGACGAGCAGGCCGAGTACCTCGCTCTCCCGCTGGGACAGGCCCATCCGCGCGCCCGGCCAGAACTCCCCGCTGTCCATCCGCGCCGCCGACGTCGCGACGCGTGCCGCCATCGTGGCGTCGACAACCGTCTCCCCAGCGTGCACCTGCTCGAGAGACTTGACGAGTTCCTCGCCGGTGACCCGCTTGAGCAGGTAGCCCGCGGCGCCCGCCCGTAGCGCCTGGTAGAGGTACTGCTCGTCGTCGTAGACGCTCAGCAGCAGTACCCGGCAGCCCGGGTCGTTCTCGGTGAGCCGCCTGCACAGGTCGAGGCCGCTTGATCCGCGCAGCCGGACATCGCACAGCACCACGTCGGGGGACAGCGCGGTCACCATGGGCTGTGCCTCCTCGGCGCTGCCCGCCTGCCCGACAACCCGGACGCGCCCGGAGAAACGCGCGAGCATGGCCTTCAGCCCCTCCAGGACCATCTCATGGTCGTCGACAAGGACGACGCGCACGGGCCGGCTCTCCATGACAGAACACCATAAGTGGTGTGCGGGCATACGACTAGCGTCGTCATCGCGCTGCCAGGGAGTTCACCCGGCGGTCCCCCCGTGAGGGGGATTCACCCGGCGAGAGCGGATACGTACCGTAACCGCATGCCTCACAAGCTCTTGCGCATGCAGCGGACGGACGGGCCGCGCACCTCGGGACACCGGCCGGTCATGCTGGCGATCGCGGGCGACAGCGCGGCAGGCAAGACGACGATCACGTCGGGCCTGGTCCGGGCTCTCGGCGCGGATGAGTGCACCGCCGTGTGCGTCGATGACTACCACCGTTACGACCGGGAGGAACGCAGGCACCTTCCGTTCACGGCACTGCACCCGGAAAGCAACTACATCGAGATCATGGAGCAGCACCTTCAGCTGCTCGCCACCGGCCATCCGGTGCTCAAGCCGGTCTACGATCACCGCACCGGCCAGCTGACCCGGCCCGAGTACGTGAAGCCGAAGCGGTTCGTCATCGTGGAAGGACTGCTGCCGCTGCACACGAGGCTCGCCGCCGCGTGCTTCGACGTCACCGTCTATCTCAACCCGCCGGAAGAGATCCGCCGGGAGTGGAAGGTCAAGCGGGACACGACCCAGCGTGGCTACAACCGGGAGCAGGTGCTGGCCGAGCTGGAGCGGCGCGAGCCGGAATCGGAGGCGTTCATCCGGCCGCAGCGCCGCCGCGCCGACATCGTCGTCAGGTTCGCCCCCGTCGAGCAGCGCGCCGACCCGCCGGGCACGCCGCTGTCCGCCGAGTTGCTGCTGCGCCCGACCATCCGTCATCCCGACTTGAGCGGGGTCCTCGCCGGAAGCGGCCTGTCGATGCACCTCAAGCTGACGCGCGACGAAGATGGCCGGCCGGTGGACGCGCTGCACGTCCACGGCTACGCGCCGCGCGAGGACAGCCGGATGATCGAGAAGGCCATCTGGGCCGGCCTGGGCGCGGGCACGGAACTGCCCGGCTTCCTCGGGGAGCTCGATGGCGGCCAGCGCAGTGAGCCGCTCGCGATCACCCAGCTGCTGCTGCTGTATCACCTGATCGAGGCCGGCCGATAGCGGCGTGGACAGCGGAAAGGCCGGTTCCCGACTGGGGGAGCGCACCGAGCTCCGCGCTCAGCCGGGCGATCGCCCGCTCGGCGCGTGCGCGGATATCCGGGTCGGCGTGGCCGTGTCCATCGCCGGCGCAGGTCACCGACCACAGCAGTTCCCCGGTCCCTGGCCGGCGCCGTGCCTCGATGACGGCACGCCGTTTGCCGCCGGCCAGCAGCTGCCACTGGCCAAGCCTGGTGTGGGTGACCCGTTCCATGACCAGTTCGGGAACGGTGCCGCGCTGGCGCAACGGCACGACGGTGCGCGGCGGCACGGCACCGGCCGGGACCGCGCCAGTGATGATGAGCCGTCCGGCATCCGCGTCCCAGCCGACCCGCGCGATCTCCTCCCAGCCGAGGCGCGACCAGGCCCCGGCGGGGGAGCCACCGCGGTCGAAGCGGTGGTAGAGAGCGCGGTCGGTCGCGACAAGCGCGCACTCGCCGTCCAGCCCCTTGTCCACCGCCAGCACCCGCTCGCCACGCTCCAGCGCGAGCTCTGCGGACACGGCGGCGTCAATGGCCCGGCCGCGTGCCAGCTCCTGCCACGCGGCTGCGGCCTGCCGGCGGAGCCGGGAGGTGAACCCGCCCCGGCCCGGAACCGCCGTGGGGGCGGCCGCCCGCGGCGTCGATCCTACTGACAGCGTCATCGCTCAGCCTTCCTGGATGAGCCAGGCATGGATCACACAACGGAAGCGTGCGCCGCCCGCCCGGCTAGCGCTTCCCCCGGGCGGGGGAGCGGACGGGTGATGCGGTCCCCAGGGCAATGAAGGCGCAATACTTAAGCGAACAGTTCATCCATAGCCTCGACGGAGGAATCCTGTGTCCACAGTGGCCAGGCTTCGCGCTCTGGTGACAGTCGCTGACGCGGGTTCGGTGCGGGAGGCGGCCCGCCGCCTGACCGTGACAGAATCCGCGGTGTCCGCGGCGCTCGCGGCACTCGCCCGCGAGGTCCGCGTCCCGCTTGCCGAACGGGACGGCCGGGGGCTGCGGCTGACCGGGGCCGGGCAGGACTACGCCGGCTACGCGCGGCAGATACTCGGCCTGCACGAGGAGGCGCTGGCAGCCGCCCGTTCCGGGCATGACCCGGAACGCGGGCGGGTCCGCGTCGCGGCGGTGACGACCGCCGGCGAGCACCTGCTGCCCGGCCAGCTCGCCTCGTTCCTAGGCACGCACTCCGGCGTCGACCTGCGGCTTGAGGTAGGCAGCAGCGAGCGGATGTGGGTGATGTTCGCCGCGCACGAGGCCGACGTGCTCGTCGGCGGCAGGCCGCCGTCGCACGTGCCCGACGCGGTGATCAGGGCGACCCGGTCGAACCTGCTCGTCGTGGTGGCGTCCCCGGCCATGGCGGCGGGCTTCGACCCGGCCGTCACGCGGTGGCTGCAGCGTGAGGCCGGCTCCGCGACCCGCGCGCACGGCGAGGCGCTGCTGTCCGGGCTCGAGGCCGAGCCGCCCCGGCTCACCCTGGGCTCTAACGGCGCCGTCGTGGCCTGTGCCGTGGCCGGGCTCGGCGCGACGCTCATCTCGCGTGAGGCGGTGCGGCACCAGCTGGACACGGGCGAACTCGTCGAGATTCCCGTGCCGGGAACACCGCTGCGGCGCCCCTGGCGCGCGGTGACGCACCGGCAGCCGCCCGCGGCGGCGGCACTCCTCGTCCGGCACCTCGTCACCCGCGAAGGCTGGCGCGCGGCGAAATAGCAGAACAGTCAAATGAATACTCAAGTATTGCTCAAAATCATTGATTGATCATTGCGGTAAGGCAACCCCATCATGGCAAGGAGGCCAGCGAGCGATGGCCAGCGAATGATGGGAGCCGACATGGCGCAGCGGTGGAGCGCGGGCGTGCTCCAGTACGCCGAGATGGGCTACTGGCAGCCGGACTACGAGCCGAAGCCGACGGACGTGCTCGCCGCGTTCCGTGTTACTCCGCAGCAGGGCGTCCCGCCGGAAGAGGCCGGCGCCGCGGTGGCGGGCGAGTCGAGCACCGCCACCTGGACGGTGGTGTGGACCGACCGGCTTACGGCCTACGACCACTACCAGGGCAAGTGCTACCGGATCGATCCGGTCCCCGGCAACCCTGAGCAGTACATCGCCTACATCGCCTACGACCTCGACCTGTTCGAGGAAGGCTCGATCGCCAACATGTCGAGCAGCATCATCGGCAACGTCTTCGGCTTCAAGGCCCTCAAGGCGCTGCGCCTTGAGGACATGCGCATCCCGCCGCACTACACCAAGACGTTTCAGGGCCCGGCGCACGGCATCGTCATGGAGCGCGAGTACCTGAACAAGTACGGCCGCCCGCTGCTCGGCGCCACCGTCAAGCCCAAGCTGGGCCTGAGCGCCAGGAACTACGGCCGCGTCGTCTACGAGGCGCTCAGAGGCGGCCTCGACTTCACCAAGGACGACGAGAACATCAACAGCCAGCCGTTCATGCGCTGGCGGGACCGGTTCGTGCACTGTATGGAGGCCGTCACCAAGGCGCAGGAGGAGACCGGCGAGGTCAAGGGCCACTACCTCAACGTCACCGCCGCGACGATGGAGGACATGTACGAGCGGGCAGACTTCGCCAAGGAGATCGGCAGCATCATCGTGATGATCGACCTGACCGTCGGCTACACCGCGATCCAGTCGATGGCGAAGTGGGCCAGGCGCAACGGCCTGCTGCTGCACCTGCACCGGGCCGGGCACTCCACCTACACCAGGCAGAAGAACCACGGCGTGAACTTCCGCGTCATCGCCAAGTGGATGCGGCTGGCGGGCGTCGACCACATCCACGCCGGGACGGTGGTGGGCAAGCTCGAGGGCGACCCGTCGTCCGTCCGCGGCTATTACGAGTCGCTGCGCTGCGACAAGGCGGACGCCGACCCGCGGCTCGGCCTGTACTTCGAGCAGGACTGGGTGTCCACCCCTGGCGTCATGCCGGTCGCGTCCGGCGGCATTCACGCCGGCCAGATGCACCAGCTGCTTGACCTTCTCGGCGAGGACGTCATCCTCCAGTTCGGCGGCGGCACGATCGGCCATCCGCTCGGCATCGCGGCCGGCGCGGCGGCGAACCGGGTGGCGCTCGAGGCGATGGTCAAGGCGCGCAACGAGGGGCGGGAGATCGCCATCGAGGGGCCGGACATCCTGCGCGCGGCCGCCAGGCACAGCCGCGAGCTGGACATGGCCCTGTCCACCTGGGGCGACGTGACGTTCAACTACGAGTCCACCGACACTCCCGACCTGGTGGTGACGCCGTCATGAGAATCACCCAGGGCACGTTCTCCTTCCTGCCGGACCTGACGGACGAGGAGATCGCGCTGCAACTGCGGTACGCGATCGGCAACGGCTGGGCGATTTCCGTCGAGTCCGCCGGCGACCCTCGTCCGGGTAACAACCTCTGGGAGATGTGGGGCCTGCCGATGTTCGGCATGCGCGATCCGGCCGGCGCGCTGCACGAGATCAACGAGTGCCGCACGGCCTACCCGGACCGCTACATCAAGGTGTCCGCATACGACTCGCGGCACGGCAGGCAGACGACCGCGCTCTCCTTCCTGGTCAACCGTCCCCAGTGACGGAGCACAGTGAAAGCACGACGACGGTGGATCTGTCCGCCGAGCGCTCCGCGGCCGGCGTCGACGCGGTGCTCGACTCGCTCGACACCGAACTCGTTGGGCTGGCTCCGGTCAAGACCCGGGTGCGCGAGATCGCCGCGCTGCTGCTCGTCGACCGGGTGCGCGCCCGGTTCGGGCTCGACGCCGAGCCGCCGAGCCTGCACATGTGCTTCACCGGCAACCCGGGCACCGGCAAGACCACGGTGGCGCTGCGGATGGCCGAGCTGCTGCACCGCCTCGGCTACCTGCGCACCGACCGCGTGGTCTCGGTCACCAGGGACGACCTGGTGGGACAGTACATCGGCCACACGGCGCCGAAGACCAAGGACGTGCTCAAGCGGGCGATGGGCGGCGTGCTATTCATCGACGAGGCCTACTACCTCTATCGGGCGGAGAACGAGCGCGACTACGGCGGAGAGGCCATCGAGATCCTGCTCCAGTTCATGGAGAACCACCGCGACGATCTCGTCGTGATCCTGGCCGGCTACGCCGACCGGATGGAGACGTTCTTCACCGCCAACCCGGGGATGAGCTCGCGGGTCGCCCATCACCTGGAGTTCCCTGACTACACCCTGGACGAGCTCGCCGCGATCGGCGACCTGATGCTGGGCCGCCAAGGATACCGCCTGTCGGACGAGGCGCGCGCGGTGTTCCGCGAGTACCTCACGCGGCGGATGACCCAGCCCAGGTTCGCCAACGCGCGCAGCGTCCGCAACGCCCTGGAGCGCGCCCGCCTCCGGCACGCCAGCCGCCTGGTAGCCGCCTCGGGAGCGCTAGCCAAGGACGACTTCATGCGCCTCGAACCCGCCGACTTCCTCGCCAGCCGCGTCCTACGCGGCTAAGCAGGACGTGCGGATGCGATAACAGCAAGAAGCCCCCATGATCACGGAAACTTTTATCCTGACGGAAACAAAATGCGCTATGCCGGTAGAAAGTTTCCGCGATACCAAAAGTTTCCGTGATCATCGCCTGGCAGGACCCCAGATCACCGGATAACAGCAACAAGCGTGTAGCGCCAAGCCCGCGGCTAGGTTAAATCTCCGTATGAACCGGCCGGCCTGATGCTGTCTCCGTTGAGTGCGGCGCCGGGACGGCGCCGGTGAAGGCGGTCCCGCCGGCGACGATCGCCTGCCCGTAGGTGAGCTCCTTCATCGCCGCGTCGTCGTCGGGCACGATCCCGGTGGCGACCGCGGGCCACCGCGACCGCGGCAGGCTGCGGCAGGCCGCGGTCGCGGGCGGCGAGCAGGGTGGCGATGGCCAGCCCGCCGAGCCAAACTGCCGCGTGCTTGACATCGTGCGCGAGGTCGCGATCAGCGTGGGCGCCGCGAGCAAGGCGGTGGACCGCATCGAGGCGGCCGGCTGGTGCCGCCGCACGCCAATCCGCATGACAGGCGCTCGTCCTACCTCGAGCTCACCGCGGCCGGCCGCCGGCTGCTCGGGGCCGCGCGGCCTACCTTCGCCGCCGAGACCGCGGAACGCCTTTCCGTCCTCAGCGAGGTCGACCAGACCAGGACCGGCCGGGCGCTTGCCACGCTGCGCCGGGCGCTTGAGGACCGCCAGCGCACCCCGGAGGAATGAACCCGTCGCCGCCGCGGATGCGGCTCGCCCATCGGCTGCGGGGCGCCCGGCCCGGCGCCGCTGCCCCGCCCGGGATGCGCCGGGCGGGGCAGTTGGTGTCACGGCCTGGTGAACTGCGCGTTCTGCAGCTCCAGCGCCTTGACCGCGCCACCGCGCCAGCCGTCGGCCATGGTCTGCGAGAACGGGTCGGGGAAGATGTCTTCCTCGTCCTTTTCCAGCCCGTCGAAGACGCCGCTCGCGACGGACTCGGCCGGTGACTTCGGGATGTCGAGTGCGGCGACCATCTCGGTGTCCACCGGTCCGAGTATCGCCGCGTGCACCCGCACACCGTGGCGTGCCAGGTCTGCACGGAGCACCTGAGACAGGGAGAAGGCGGCCGCCTTGGTCATCGAGTAGCCGGGCAGCACCGGGATGGCGCCCCAGGCCGCAAGCGAGGAGATGTTGACGATGGCCCCGCCAGCACGGATCAGCGACGGCAGGAAGGCCTGCGTCACGTCGTAGGTGCCGAGCAGGTTGACCGCGATTTGCCGCTCGAGCGCTGACCGGTCGCTCAGCTCCTCGTACAGCGCCAGGCCGGCGTTGTTGACCAGGACGTCGACCGATGCGGCCTCCTGCGCCGCTTCCCTGATCTGCGCGGCGCTTGTCACGTCGAGCAGTAGCGGGGTGACGCGCTCGTCTGGATGCTCCGACGGTCGGCGCGCGGCCGCGTACACCCGCCGCGCGCCGCGGTTCAGCGCCTCCGTCACGAGCGCGCGACCCAGACCGCGATTGGCGCCGGTCACCAAGACTGTCTTGTCGGCTATTAGCATGCCTGTCCCTCTCGGTTCTGCCCCGCTGCCGCGGGGTATCGACGGGCCGCCCGGTCTGGGCGGCCCACTGATACCGATCCGGGCCGCGCCCGCGACTCGCCGCGTTTCGCCGTTGATTTCCTGCGCTAGCCGGCGACAGTGAGCGGTTCGGGTCAGTGCTAGGCGATGAACGAATTGGTCGCTGCGCTTGAGGGCAAGGGCCTGATCAGGCGGGAGCCGGACGAGAACCATCGCAGAGTGCTCCGGCTGTTCTTGTCCGACAGGGGGGAAGCCCTCCTGGAGGCCTGCGACGTTCAGGTCGACGAGGTAGAGGCACGCATGCTCGCGCGGCTCGACCCTGCCGAAGGCGATCGCCTTCGCCAGCACCCTCCAGCTGTGCGCGGAGTCGCTCAGGGGTCAGTGAGCGACCCCGACTTCAACGCAGGCTCACCCCTGCGGGGCAGCATGAGCCTGTTGGCACCGAACGCACCTGACCTTCGTTGAACGGCTGGCAAGCGCGCAAGCGCATTCGACGTCGACAGACGAGGGAAGAGAATGACACCCCCAAGTAGAAGCGGCTCACGGCCCGTCCGCGCGCTGATCGCGCTGGTCGCCGTCATCGTGATCATGCTGATCACGATCCTCGGCAACGAGACTCTCAGCCCGGGGAAGTGGCATCAGCAGTTCAAGGTCGGTCTCGGCCTTGACCTGTCAAGCGGTACCGAGGTGGTGCTGAAGGCGGAGACTCATGACGGCAAGCCGCCGGCCGGCGGCGAGATGCAGCAGGCGATCGCGGTCGAGCAGTCCCGGGTGGACC
>Ga0335085_10005746_pt1 | contig 19802 bp, 16 predicted proteins | sample Lox_Sample_45_FD_206712 | JGI IMG/M metagenome (GOLD analysis project Ga0335085, IMG submission 206712) | Soil microbial communities from Loxahatchee National Wildlife Refuge, Florida, United States - Lox_Sample_4.5 | ecosystem: Environmental > Terrestrial > Soil > Wetlands | place: USA...
GGTCCGACCACCAGCGGCGCTCCGCCGTACGGCGCAGCGTGCGCGCCGAGGCCCCACGCGCTCCCGACGTAGTCCTCGAGGCCGGTGCCGCAGATCGTCGGCAGCTCGCGGTCACCGTCGCGGTAGACCTTCACCTCGCCCTCGCCGTACCACGCCGCGGGGTCGATCACGCGCACCCCGACGTTGCATCCGAGGAAGCGGCCGGGCCCGCGCAGTCCGTCGGCGATCACGAAGTCGCGGCGCAGCGCGGTCGGATTCTCGCGGCGGAACGAGACGTGGAGCAGGCCGAGATCGGCCGGCAGCTCGCGCTGCAGCGTGTAGTCGATCTGGTAGTAGAGGATCGTGCGGCGGCTGCCGGCGTTCCAGAGCTCGACCCGCGCGCCGCGCCGGAACGGCAGCGGGACGAAGCTGTTGAAGCCGCGGCCCTCGTTCGCAGCGCCGAGCGCGGAGTGGTACGCGACCGGCCGCCCGTGGGGCATGCCAAAGAAATCGAGCGCCGGCACCGACACGCTCGGGGCGTCGGCGCCGTCGTAGAACACCTCGAGCACCAGCGATCGCATGCGCTCGGGAGGCGCGGCGGGGAACGTCATCCAGATGTGTCGGATCACGCCCGCGCCGGCGAGATCGGCGAGCACCACCCGCTCGCCCGGCTCGAGGCGCCGGCTGGGCGCGCCCTTCCGGCCGCCGTGCGCCGTGCCGCCCGCGCCGCGCGCGCCCGTCGGATTCTCGAAGGTCGCGGCGCGCGCGTCGAGCGCGGGGTCGACGTGGGCCGGATTCCAGATCGGATCCCAGATCGGGTCGCTCAAGCCGGGCTCCGGTCGGCCGAAGCGCGTGCGCCGCGCGATCGGGACCCATACAGTACTCGGGCGCGCCGGCCTGTCGAGCGGCGGGGAGAGCGGCGATGCGCGAGCGGCGGATCGAGGTGCAGCCGATGGCCGGGGCGCTCGGCGTCGAGCTCTCGGGTGTCGACGTCTCGAACCCGCTCGAGCCCGCGCGCGTCGCCGAGATCCGCGACGCCCTGGTCCGGAACGGCGTCGTCGTGCTGCGCGACCAGAAGCTCTCCCGCGAGGCGCAGCTCCGCTTCGCGCGCCAGCTCGGCGAGCCCGAGGTGCACCCGATCGCCAACGGGATGGCCGAGCATCCCGAGATCATCCGCGTGCTGAAGCCGGCCGGCGAGCGCGCGTTCTTCGGGACCTCCTGGCACACCGACAACAGCTTCTTCGAGAAGCCCACCTCGTTCACGATCCTCTACGCCGAAGCCGTTCCGCCGGTCGGCGGCGACACGCTGTTCGCGTCGATGGAGAAGGCGTACGAGGCGCTCTCGCCGCCGATCCAGCGCCTGCTCGAGCCGCTGCGCGCCGTCCACAGCGCGTCGAGCGCGTACGATCCGCGCACCACCGGCGATGCGAAGTACCGCGGCGAGACGCCGATCACCTATCGCTACAGCGACGCCATCTACGACGAGGTCGAGCATCCGGTCGTGCGCACGCATCCCGAGACGGGGCGCCGCAGCTTGTACGTGAACGCGATGTTCACCCAGCGCATCGTCGGGCTCGCGCCGCATGAGAGCCGCGCCCTGCTCGAGATGCTCTACGCACACGCGGCCCGCCCGGAGTTCAGCTGCCGGCTGCGCTGGACCGCGGGTGCGCTCGCGCTCTGGGACAACCGCTCGGTGCAGCACTACGCGATCGACGACTACGCCGCCTTCGAGCGGGTGATGTACCGGGTGACGCTGGCGGGGACGCGGCCGGTCGGAGCAGCCAGCGAGCCCGCTTCGCGCGCGTGATGCCGCTGCGCCTGCTCGTGCTCGACGCGTACGCGGCCGAAGGTCGCGCGGCGCTGCGCTCGGCGGGAGGCAGCGAGGCCGGCCGCCTCTACGAGCGCATGCTGCGCCGCCACGCGCCGGATGCCGCGATCGACGTCGCCCATCCCGCCGACCCCGACCCGCAGCTCGTGCCGGGCGTGGCGCTCGAGGACTACGACGGCGTCGCATGGACGGGCTCCAGCCTCACGATCCACGACGGGAGCGACCCGCGCGTGCGGCGCCAGATCGAGCTCGCTCGCGCAATCTACGCGGCGGGCGTCCCGAGCTTCGGGAGCTGCTGGGCCGCGCAGCTCTCGGTGGCCGCCGCGGGCGGCCGCTGCGCGGCGAATCCGCGGGGACGCGAGTTCGGAGTGGCGCGCGGGATCGCGCTCTCCGAGGCCGGGCGCGCCCATCCGATGTACCGCGACAAGCCGCCGCGCTTCGATGCCTTCACCAGTCATGCGGACGAGGTGGTCGACCTCTGCACAGGCTCCGTGCTGCTCGCGTCGAACGACTGGAGCCGCGTCCAGGCCGTCAGCGTCGAGCGGGGAGCCGGCCGCTTCTGGGCGCTCCAGTATCACCCGGAGTACGACCCGCACGAAATCGCCGCGCTGTGCCGGCTGCGCAGGGGCGAGCTCGTCGCGCAGGGCAGCTTCGCCGACCTCGAGGCGGCGGACCGCACCATCGGCCAGCTCGAGGCGCTGCACGCAGATCCGACGCGCGCCGACCTCGCCGCCGCGCTCGGCATCGGGTCGGACCTGCTCGACCGCGAGCAGCGCGAGATCGAGGTGCGCAACTGGCTCGAGAGCGTCGGGCCCCGCGCTGGGCTCAGCGCCGGATCGCGAAGCCCGCGCGCCGCGCATCCCAGGTCTCCGGGGTGACGCCGCGCTCGCGCAGCTGGTACTTCTGGACGCGGCCGGTCGGCGTCGCCGGGAGCTCCGTCAGGAACTCGATGTAGCGCGGCACGAAGTAGTAGGGGGCGCGCTCGTTCACGAACCGCGCCAGCTCCTCGGCCTCGAGCGCGGCGCCCGCCTTGCGCACGACACAGACCTTGAGCTCGGCCTCGGACTCGAGCTCCGCGGCGCGGATGCCGTGCGCGGCGGCCTGGGCCACAGCGGGGTGCGACGCCACCACCGCCTCGACCTCGATCGAGGCGATGTTGCGGCCCTTGTAGCGGATGAAGTCCGCCTTGCGATCCACGAAGAAGTACTCGCCGTCGGCGTCGCGCCTCGCGAGGTCGCCGGTGTGGTACCAGAGGTTGCGGAAGGCGCGCAGCGTCAGCTCCGGCGCGTGGAAGTAGCCGTTGAAGATCGCGAACGGCTCGAGCGGCCGGACGCAGAGCTCGCCCGTCTCGCCGATGGCCATCGGGCGGTCGGCGTCGTCGAGCAGCGCGAGCTCGATGCCGGGCGCCGCCTCGCCGAGCGAGTTCGGCTTGTAGCGGCGTCCCGGCCGGCGGGCGAGCACCGACATCACCTCGCTCTGCCCGTATCCCTGGTGGATCTCCTCGATGCCGAAGCGCCGCTTGAAGGGCTCGATCAGCGCGTCCGGCATCGGCACCATGCCGGCCGAGCGCACCGGGTTGTCCGCGTCGTCGGGCCGCTCCGGCTGCTGCCAGAGGAAGATGTGCATGGCGCCGAGCGTGAACACCATCGTCGCGCCGTAGTGTCGGCAGCGATCCCAGAAGTCGCGCACGGAGAAGTGCGGGTCGACGGCGCAGGGGACGCCGCACACCAGGGCGCGGAACACGCTCGCCACCCACGCCGCCGACTGGTACATCGGCAGGCACGAGTAGATCCGCTCGCCTTCGCGGAGACCGGCGTTGCGGGCGCCGTCGAGGGCCGCGCGGATCCAGACGTTGTGGCTCTGCATCACGCCCTTGGAGCGACCGGTGGTACCCGACGTCCAGAGGATCGCAGCGGTGTCGCCGAGCGAGAGAGCGCTGTCGTCGGGCTCGCGGGGGGCGGGCGCGCTCTCGAGCTCGGCCAGCGAGACCGCCGGGAGGCCGAGCGGCGCGGCGGCCGCCGCGCTTCCGCGCACCACGACCCGCTCGAACGGGAGCGGACCGCCGCACTCGGTCACGCGCGCGATCGACGCCTCGTCCACCACCAGCACGCGGGCGCGGCCGTCCTGGAGTCGGTCGCGCAGCCACGCGCCCTTGTAGTCGGTGCTGACCGGGATCCAGACCGCCCCGAGCTTGTTGAGCGCCAGCGCGCTCCAGACGTAGGCTGGGCTGCTCTCCATGAGCAGCGACACGGTGTCGCCGCGCGCGACGCCGAGCTCCCGGAAGCCCGAGGCCGTCGCGTTGGCCAGCTCGTTCACGCGGCCGTACGACCAGCACTCGTCGTCGGCGAGCAGGAAGTCGCGCTCCGGGATCGCCTCGGCCTGACGCCGGAGGCAGCGGCCCAGCAGTCGGTCGCCGGCGGCGTCGAGATCCAGCCAGTGCAAGGCGCCTCCCCCGATGGCGGTTCGAAGCTATCATGACCGACATTGCATCTGCAATGTAAACAGCGCGGAGGCGGGCCATGGCGATCGGCGGACCGGCGTTCGACGAGCTCGCGCGCGATCGGCTGCTCGCGGTCGCGCTCGAGACCATGCACGTGGGTCATCTTCTCGATCGCGCGCTGATGCCGCACGTGGCCGTCGCTGCGGGCGACGTCGGCGTCGTCGACCGGGTCGCGATCGACGAGTGGATGGGCGCGAGCCCCGTCTACACCGGCCGCATGCGGCGGCTGATGGGCATCGAGGGCGACGGCGTCGACGCCATCATGAAGGCGCTCCAGCTCGACGTCGGCTTTCCCCATCAGTACATGGATGTCGGCTGGAAGCTCTCGGACGCGCAGCACGGCGAATTCTGGCTCCGACACTGCGGAGCGCTGATGGACGTGGAGCCGTACGGCGAGAAGCGCGTCGTCGGGATGTGTCACACGATCGAGGACCCGACATTCGACGCCACGGCATACGCCACCAATCCGCGCGCCCGGATCCGGCCGATCCACCGGCCGCCGCGCGTCCCCGCCGACCGGCATCCGCACTGCCACTGGACCATCGCCATCGACCCCGCGAACGAGCCGGTCGCCGCGGCGCCGCAGACGCAGGCGGTGTCGGTGCTCCCGCTCGCGGATCTCCCGAACGAGCGCGCGCCCGAGCGCGAGCCGCGCGGTCGGATCGACTACCGGGGCGCGTTCGACCCCGACTTCCGGCTGGCCGCGCTCTCGACCGCCACGCTGGCCGCCGTGGCGCGCGAGTTCCACATCCAGTCGCATCTGCTCGCGAGCTCCGCGGAGCTCGCGCTCGCGGCGCGCTTCGGTGCCGACAAGGCGCGCGAGCTCGTGACCGCGCAGTGGATCGCGGTCGCCTGGGTCGCGGGCGAGCGGCTCGTCCGCGCGCTCGGGCCGGCGCGCGATCCGATCGAGCGGCTCGCCGAGGTGCTGCGGCTCCACGCCGCGCTGCCGCCGGGCTTCGCGCGCGCGACCGAGTGCGCGCGCGGTCGGGTACGCCTCCGGCTCGTGCCCTCGCGCGCCGAGCTGCTCGACCCCGCCAACCCGGGATGGCTCGGCGTGCTGGTGCGCGGGGGCGGCCGAGGCCTCGAAGCCCTCGCCGGGGCGGTGGAGCCGCGCGCGCGCCTCGCCGGGCTCGAGGTCGGCGCGGATGGGATCGCCGCCGACCTGGAGGTCGACGCGTCCCGCGCGCCGGTCCAGCCGCCGAAGGAGGCCGGCTTCATGAAGCTCAGCACCGCGACCACCTGGACCTTCGACGTCCAGTAGGGCCCCACCAGACAGCGCCCGCGCGCAAGCCGCCGCAGGCGGCGCGCAGCGAGGCGAAGCCGAGCGAAGTTCATCGGACGCGGGCGCGCGCAGCGAGCCGCAGGCGAGCGAAGTCAACAGACGGCTCAGGCCCTCGCGCCGCTCGGCCGATCAGCGGCCCATCGCGGTGACGAAGCACGAGGGCCGCAATGCGCGAACGGCTGCGCGAGCTGGCGATCGGCGCCGCGGTGGCCGCGGCGGCCGCGCTGGTGATCCACGCCCACGCGCTGGCGCCGCTCCAGCGTCCTACCGCCGACGCACTGCTGCGTCTCGCGGGCGAGCACCCTCCGGCGCCGCCGTCGGGCCTTCCCGACGTCGCGGTGGTCGCCATCGACGCGCAGAGCCTGCGCCGATTCGAGGCGTGGCCGTGGCCCCGGCGCCTCTATGCCGACGCCCTGGCAAACCTCGACGCGGCGGGCGCGAAGGTCGTGGCCTTCGACATCGACTTCTCGACTCCGCGCGATCGCGAGGGCGACGAGCGCTTCGGGCGCGCGCTCGCGCACTCGCGGCGCGCCGTGCTCGCGGCCTACCGCCAGCTCGTTCCGGCGGCCGGCGGTGCGGAGCTCGAGGTCACCAGCCTTCCGTGCGAGCCGCTGCGGCGCGAGGCCGCCGGAATCGGCAGCGTGCTCATCCCCGTCGACCCCGACGGCATCGTGCGACGCGCCCCGGTGTCGAGCTCGCTCGGCGGCCGTCCGACGCCGTCCCTCGCCCTCGCAGCGCTCGCGCTCGCGCTGGGCGAGGAGCCGGTCGCGGGCGACCCGGGGCCCATCGAGATCGATTACCGGCGCGCCTCGGCGCGGTTCCCGGTGCTGCCGATCGGCGACGTGATCGACGGTCGCTTCGACCCGCGCGACGTGGCGGGTCGCATCGTCCTGGTCGGAGCGACGGCCGCCGAGTTCCAGGACGTCTGGTCGACGCCGCTCGGTCCGGCGCGGCCGGGCGTGTTCGTCCAGGCGCTGGCGACGCGAACGCTCGCCGCGCGGCGCGCCGGCGCGGCGACGCTGCGGACGGCGGGCGAGGGCACCCAGGTCGCAGTCGCGGCGCTCGTGTCGCTCGCGGCCGCGCTCGCCGGGCTCGGCTCGCACCGGGCGCGGCTGCTCGGCCTCGGGAGCCTGACGGCCGGGGTCGGAGCCGGTGCGGCGCTCGTCCTCGTGCGCTCCGGCGTCCGGCTCGATCCGGTGGCGCCGATCCTCGTGCTCGGGGCGCACTACGTGCTCGGCCTCGAGGGCCTGCGCACGCGCTTCGGCCGCCGCCTCGCCGAGCGCGAGCTCTCGCTCTCGACGCTCTTCCGCGTCGGCGAGATGAGCGTGGGCCCGCCCGCAGCCAGTGCGCTCGAGGTGGCGCTCGCGCTGCTCGGCGACGTGATCGAGGCGCGCGCCCTGGCGCTGCTGCGGGCGAGCCCGCCCGGCACCGGCAGCGCGGCGATCTCCCTCGACGGGCGCCGCATGGAGTGGCGGCGCGCCGCGGAGCGGGACGGAGCGGCCCCCGAGCCGCTCGGCGACGAAGAGACCGCGCGCCAGGTGCTCGAGGATGGCCGCATCCGCATCTTCCAGGGACGGGTTCCGGGGCCCGCGCAGCGGCGGGGCCTTGCGGTCTACGTGCCGCTCCACGCCAACCAGATCCCGGTCGGCGTGCTCGTGGTCGAGCGCGACGATCCGCGCGATCTCGACCCGGTGCAGCTCCGCACGATCGCCACGGTCGGGACGCAGATCGCGCTGTCGGCCGAGAACCTGCGCCTGCTCGAGGACCTGCGCGCCACCTTCGACGCGTCGGTGGCCGCCATCGCCAGCGCGATCGAGGCGCGCGACGGGTACACCGAGGCGCACTGCCGACGCCTCGCCGCGTACTCCGCGCTGATGGCGGGCCGGCTCGGCCTCCCCGAGGCCGAGATCGAGGCGATCCGCCTGGGCGCGCTCCTCCACGACGTCGGCAAGATCGGGATCCGCGACGACGTCCTGCTCAAGCCGGGCCGCTTCACCGACACGGAGCGGCAGGAGATGCAGCGACACCCCGCGATCGGCCACGGGATCATCGATCGGATCGAGGGCTTCCACCCCGTGACGCTCGCGTGTGTCCTGCACCACCACGAGTGGTGGAACGGCACCGGCTATCCGGCGCGGCTCGCGGGTGACGCCATCCCCCTGGGAGCGCGCATCGTGGCCGTGGTCGACGTCTGGGACGCGCTCTCGACGGATCGGCCCTACAAGCGGGCCCTCCCCGCCGACGCGGTGCGGCAAATCCTGGAGAAGGGGCGCGGAGTTCAGTTCGAGCCCGGGCTGGTCGATCTCTTCTATCAGGTGCTCCGTGAGGTCGGGGACGAGCTCGACGCAAGCGCAGGGCGCCCAGCGCCTGGCCCTCCGATTCACGACGCAGGGCGCCCAGCGCCTGGCCCTCCGGCTCAAAAGGACGGCGATTCGTGAGGTCCTCCGCAGCCATCATCGCCGCGCTGCTCCTGCTCCCTGCCGCCCTGAGCGGCGCAGAGCCCATCGCCCCCAAGGCCGATCTGGCGCAGTTCGATCAGGCGGCCGCGGCGCACCCCGACGATCCCGACCTCGCGTGGGCCGATGCGATGGCGCACCTGCAGGCGGGTGACGCGTCCGCGGCCGACCGCTTCCTGACCTTCCAGGCGCGCTGGCCCGGCCTGCGTCCGGACGGTGACCTCGAGCTGGGCAAGGCGCTGGCCCTGGCGGGGCGGGACGCCGAGGCGCTCGCCGCGTTCGACCGGGCGCTGGCGTTCGATCCGAACTCCGCCCCCGCCGAGCTCCACCGCGGGCTCGTGCTGCGCCGCCTCGGCCGCACCGACGAGGCCGACCAGGCGCTTCAGCGCGCCGCCGCCCTCGCGCCGGAGCTGGCACCCGAGACGCTCCTCTTGCGCGGCATCAGCCGCATCGAGATCGGGGAGCGCGAGGAGGCGACGCGGCTCCTGCAGTCCGCGATCGACCTCGACCCGAGCGGAGAGGCGGCGCGCCGCGCGCGCGAGCTGCTGCCCAGTGAGACCGGTTCTCCCCCCCTGAGCCGTTGGGTGTCGCTGATGGCCCGCACCGGCATCGAGTACGACTCGAACGTGACCCTCGACAGCGGGCTCCCGATCGCGGGCACCGGCACCAACAAGGCGGACGGGAGCTCGGTGTTCGGCGCCGGCCTCGTGCTGCGACCGCTGCGCACCGAGCGCTTCGATCTCTCGCTCGGCTATCGCTTCGACGGCTCGCTCCATCTGAACCTGGGTGACTACGACCTCCTGAACCACCTCGCCTACCTATCGATGCTCTACCGGGCGACGAATCGGATCGCGCTCCGCTTCGACGGCGTGTACGACCGCTCGATGCTCGGCGGCGGCAACTACGGCGAGTCGACACTGGCGCGCCAGAACATGTTCGTCTCCTTCGGCGAGCGCGGGGTGACGCGGATCTACGCGGACGTGGCGCACCAGTCGTACTTCGAGAAGCCCACGCTGTCCTCGCTCGACCGCGACGGGAACGAGTACGGGCTCGGGGTCGAGCACAGCTTCGTGGTCCCGGGCTGGCGATCGACGCTGCTCACGGTCGGCACGCGCGTGTCGCGCTTCGACAGCGAGGCGCAGCAGGACCTGATCGGCTTCGACGGCGCCTACGACGACATGCGCTACGAGGGGAACGTCGCGCTGCGCCTCCCGCTCGTCTGGAAGATCTGGGCCACAGCCGGTCTGAGCCTCGCGTACGAGCACTACGACAATCCCAACGTCATCGACTTCCTGACCGACAACAACCACGGCGATCCCACGCCGTCGGCGCGCCGCGACTGGGTGGCCGAGGCCGCCCTCTCGCTGGTGCGGCCGATCACCAATCGCATCGACGCGGAGCTCGGCTGGCACTACACGCACCGCGACTCGAACGTCGATCTCTACGCCTACGACCGCAACCTGGTCGGCCTCTACTTCACCGTGCACAGCGACTGAGCCCTGGGAGGGGTCGAAGGAGATGCCCATGCGCTCGCGAGATCCGCTGCTCGTCCGCAACGCCGGGCGCGCGCTCGCCCTCGGCGCGGCGCTGGCGCTCGCCCTGGCGGGCGCGGCGTCGGCCGAGCCCCACCTGTCCCGCGCGACGGGAGACGTGCAGATCGGCCGGGGCGAGCCGGTGGTCTGGCAGGTCGCTCGGGAGGGCGCCGAGCTCGGCGCCGGTGAGGTGGTGCGCACGGGGAACGACGGTCGCGCCGAGGTCGACATGGGATCGGCCGTGGTGCGGCTCTACGAGAACTCGCTCCTCCGCCTTCCCGTCGACGGCACGCGGCCCGAGGGGCCGGCCGCGGTCGGGCTCGACGGCGGAAGCTCGCTGTTCGAGGTGGTGCCCCGGCCTCCCCAGGACCCGTTCGAGGTGCGGACCCCCGAGGTGGTGGCCAGCGTGAAGGGCACTCAGTTCGGTGTGACTCTCGGCGAACGCGGCGCCGCGGCGGTGAGCGTGTTCTCCGGCCAGGTCGGTGTTCGCGGCCGCTCGGCCGCCAACGCGAGAGAGGTGATGGTGTATCCCGGCTTCGCCGCCAGCGGGGGAGCCGGTCGTCCCTTCGAGCTCTCGCTGGTGCCGGCGGGCGACGCGTGGAGCGGATGGAGCCAAGGGAAGCCGCCGCTGCCCGCGCCCGCGGCGCTCGGCTCGCCCTCGGCCGACGCGCAGTCGCTCGACGAGGCGAAGATGGCCGCGCAGGGCGCAGCCGCGCGAGAGATGGCGGCCCACCCGAAGGTCGACCCGAACGGCCTCTCCGCGAAGGGAGGAGCCAACGCGCCCGCCGAGATCGACAAGGACGGCGTGGCCGAGGAAGTGCTCGAGCCCGACCGCACCTCGATCGACAAGGCCGTCGCGGTGGACTCGCCGACGTCGCGTCCGATCCAGGAGGAGGTCGCCGGCGCGATCCTGAACGGTGCCGTGCCCGGCGGCTCGCCGGCTCCCGGGCTCGGCCCGCTCACGGTCCAGCTCGTGACGCAGGGCGGCCCCAACTCGATCCTCGTCTCCGGGACGCAGGGCGCCATCGGCTCGATCACGGAGAAGCAGGTCGAGACGGTCCTCGAGACGGGGAGCGCCGCCTCGCTGCCCGCTGGCGTGGTGGCCGCGCTCAACGCCAACGGCGTGAACCCGGTGACCTTCGCCAAGCAGCTCTCGACGCTGCTCCACTGAGATCGGGAGGTGGCGCGGTCAGAGCCACCAGCGCGCGAGCAGGGCCGCGATCGCGAGGAGCGCCCACGCGACCGTGCTCTGCTCGTTGTTCTCGCGGACCCGCTCGAGGCTCCAGCGCACGGGAGGCGTCGGCCACGCCGCGCGCCACGCGCGCAGCCGCGGAACGAGCGCACCCACCTGGGCGCGGTAGGCGCGATAGGCCGCGCCGTGGGTCGCCGCGAGTCGCTCGCTCTCGATGCGCTCCTTGCGCGGCATGTAGTAGAGGAAGAAGAACGCGAAGCCGAGCGGGAGAACGACCGCGGCCACCCGCGGTCCCGCCATGATCGCGAAGCCGCAGCCCATCGCGAACGCCCCCACGTACAGTGGATGGCGCAGGCGGGCGTAGGGGCCCGTCACGCTGAGGTCGTCGGTCTTGCACAGGTGGCCCGTCGCCCAGAGTCGGAGCGCCTGACCCAGCGCGACGAGAGGAAGGCCAGCGGCGAGGCTCGCGGCCGTGGGCTGCGCCGCGACGAGCGCGCAGATGGCCGTCACATGAATGGTGAGCGGCCGCGGCCGCAGCTTCTTGCGCCGGAACGGATGGCTCAGGAGGGGCTTGGGCCGCCGGGCACCCTGGACGCGCAGCGTCCCTGCCGCTGCCGGTTCGTCACGCTCGGCCGCGACGGGCTGCGCCATGGCGGCGCATTCTAGCCGGTTCCCGAGCGCGACTGCGCCTGAAGGTGCGCGCCGGTCCCGCTACCCTGTCTACGACGAGACACCCTTGAGCTCCGATCCCTTCGATCCCGCGCGGCCGGTGGCCATCCCCAGCGCCGACGGACCGCCGCTCGAAGCACCCAGGCCCGCCTCGCAGGCACGGGGGCTGCGGCTGGCCCTCGCGCCGGATGCGCTTGCGCGCCTGCGCCGCCATCCGCTGCTGCTCGCGCTGACGGAGGGACGGCCCTCCCGCAGGACGCTGCGCGTCGGGTTCTTCGACACCGCAGATCTCGACCTCGCGCGGGGCGGGCTCGCGCTGCGCGTCCGCCGCGTGGGTCACCACCACGTGCAGACCCTCGAGCGCATCGACCCGCGCGGGGACGCCGGCGGCGCGCTCGAGTCGCTGGTCGCGGGTGAGGAGCCCGATCTCGCCCGCCTGCCCGATCCGGTGGAGCGGGTGCGCGCCCTCGAGCTGGTCGGCGGGAAGCCGCTCGCTCGCGCCTTCGAGATCGACCTGGTCCGGATCCGGCGCGAGCTTCGCGAGGACGGCAACGAGCTCACCTTCGACCTCGAGATCGGAGAGATCCGCTCGACCCGCGGCGCAGAGCCGATCTGCGAGCTCGAGTTGACGTCGCGCGCAGGCGATCCGGCCCAGCCTTGGCGGCTCGCGCTCGAGCTGCTCGACGAGCTCCCGCTGCGTCCGAGCCCGCTCGGTCTCTCGGAGCGCGGCCTCACGCTGGTGTCGGGCCGGCCGCCCGCCGCCCGGAAGGCGAGGCGCTTCCTGACCGAGGCGGACGCCGCCGTGGAGGCGCTGCTCGTCGCCGTGGTCGAGGCCTGCCTGGAGCAGGTGGTCGCGAACGAGCCGGCGGCGCGCGCGGGCGTCGACCCCGAGGGCGTACACCAGATGCGCGTGGGGCTGCGCCGGCTGCGCTCCGCGCTGGCGTTCTTCGCGCCGATGATCCCCGCGGCGCAGCGCCAGCGGCTCCGCGGCGAGCTCGGCTGGCTGGCGAGCGAGCTCGGCGATGCGCGCGATCTCGACGTCTTCACGGGCGAGCTCCTGCCGCCTCTGCTCGCGCTCCGGCCTGGGGACGCTGCGCTGGAGCGGCTCCGCGAGATCGCCCTCGCGGCTCGTGGCCGCGGCCGGGCGCGCGCGCTCGCCGCGCTCGAGTCGACGCGCTATGCGCGCCTCGTCCTCGAGCTCGGGCTCTGGCTCGCGCGCCGGAGCTGGCGCGAGCAGCCGCTCAGCGAGCACTCCGCGGCGCTGTTCCAGCCGGCGCGGCCCTGGTCAGCCGCGGTGCTCGAGCGCCGCTACCGCAAGGCCCGCAAGCTCGGGCGCCGGCTCGCCGAGAGCTCGCCGGCCGAGCGCCATCGCCTGCGCATCCGGCTCAAGAAGCTGCGCTACGGGGCGGAGTTCTCGCGCGGCCTCTTCCCGCTCAAGCGGACCGACCGCTCCGTGCGCCGCCTGGCGGAGCTGCAGGACGCGCTCGGGCGCCTGAACGACGCCGCGCTCGGCGAGCGGCTCGTCGCGGAGCGCCTGTCGCACGAGCTCGGCGAGTCCGATCCCGTCGCGGCGCGCGCCGCGGGCCTCGCCGCGGGCTGGTTCGCGCACGCCTCGCATCGCGAGGCGGAGGCGCTGGTCGCGTGCTGGGAGCGCTTCGAGAAGACGGGCCGCTTCTGGCCGCGCGTCCGAGAGAAGGCGCGATGATCAAGCTCCGCCCCGGATCCGAGCGCGGGCACGCCCGCCACGGCTGGCTCGACAGCCGCCACACCTTCTCGTTCGCCGAGTACCACGACCCGCGTCACATGGGCTTCCGCGCGCTGCGCGTCATCAACGAGGATCGCGTGCAGCCCGCGCAGGGCTTCGCGACCCATGGCCACCGCGACATGGAGATCGTGACCTACGTGCTCGAGGGCGCGCTCCAGCACCGCGACAGCCTGGGGACCGGATCCGTGATCCGCCCGGGCGACGTCCAGCGCATGAGCGCCGGCACCGGCATCCAGCACAGCGAGTTCAACGCGTCGCGCGACGAGCTCGTGCACTTCCTGCAGATCTGGATCCTGCCCGACACGGTCGGCATCGCCCCGTCCTACGAGCAGAAGCACTTCGGGGCGGACGGAGCGCGCGACCGGCTCCTGCTCGTGGGATCGCGCGACGGCCGCGACGGCTCCGTCTCGATCCACCAGGACGTGTCGATCTACGTCGGCCGCCTCGACGCGGGTGCCAAGCTGCGCCACGCGCTCGAGCCCGGGCGGCACGCGTGGCTGCAGGTCACGCGCGGCGAGCTGCGCCTCGGGGACGCGCCGCTCCGCTCCGGCGACGGCGCGGCGCTGTCGGGCGAGCCGGCGCTCGAGCTCGCCGCGGACGACGCGAGCGAGGTCCTGGTATTCGACCTCGCCTAGCTGCGATCGGCTAGATTCGCGGCATGGAGCTCGCGACGTGAAGATCGGATTGGTCGGACTGCCGGGTGCGGGCAAGAGCACCGTGTTCGGCGCGCTCACCGGGCTCCCGGTGGCGACGGGCGGGGGAGGAGCCGACAAGGCGCGCATCGGCGTGGTCAAGGTGCCGGACCCGCGGGTCGACGCGCTGGCCGCGCTCTTCTCGCCGAAGAAGAAGACCTACGCCGAGGTCACCTTCACCGACCTGGGCGGGGGCCGCGGGACGGGCGGCGTCGACCGCGCGGCGCTGGTCGCGATGCGCCCGCTCGATGCGCTCTGCCAGGTGGTGCGCGCCTTCCCGGGTCCGGCGGGCGAGGCGCCCCAGCCGCTGCGCGAGATCCAGGACCTCGCCGCCGAGACGATCCTCGCCGACCTCGAGGTCGTCGAGCAGCGCCTGGCGCGGCTCGCCAAGGAGCGCACGCCCGGCAAGGAGCGCGAGCAGCCGCTGCTCGAGCGCCTGCGCGAGGCACTCGAGTCCGAGCGCGCGCTGCGCGAGCTCGACCTGTCGGCCGACGAGCGCAAGGCGATCGCCGGCTACACCTTCCTCACCCTGAAGCCGCTCCTGCTCGTGCTGAACGTCGCGGAGGACGAGGTCGCCGCGCCGGCGCCGGTCGCGATCGAGAGCGCCGCCAAGGAGCGCGGGCTCGGGCTGGTGGTGCTCTCGGCGAAGGTGGAGATGGACATCGCGCAGATGGAGCCGGCCGAGCAGGCCGAGTTCCTGACGTCGCTCGGCGTCGAGGAGCCGGCGAGTCACCGCTTCATCCGCGCGGCCTACCAGCTGCTCGACCTGATCTCGATGCTCACCGCGGGCGACGACGAGTGCCGCGCCTGGCCCATCGGGCGCGGAACCCCGGCCCAGCGCGCGGCCGGCAAGATCCACTCGGACATCGAGCGGGGCTTCATCCGCGCCGAGGTGGTGCCCTGGAAGGATCTCGTCGAGCTCGGCTCCGAGGCGCGCTGCCGCGAGGCCGGCCGGCTCCGCGTCGAGGGCAAGAGCTACGTGGTGCAGGACGGCGACGTCGTGCACTTCCGCTTCAACGTCTGACCCCGCGCGCCCGAACGGAGGACCGATGGCCGAGAAGATCCCCGGCGCCTTCCACGACCTGTTCCGCAAGAAGGCCTTCGCGCACCTCGCGACGCTGATGTCCGACGGCTCGCCCCAGAGCTCGCCGGTCTGGTGCGACTTCGACGGGGAGTGCGTCCTGATCAACACCGAGCGCGCGCGGCTCAAGTTCAAGAACATGAAGCGGGACGCGCGCGTGGCCCTCTCGATCTCCGACCCCGACGATCCGTATCGCTATCTCGAGGTGCGCGGCCGCGTGATCGAGACCACCGAGAAGGGCGCCGACGCACTGATCGACAAGCTCGCCAAGCGCTACATGGGCGTCGACAAGTACCCGTACACCAAGCCCGGCGACGTCCGCGTCACCCTGCGCATCCGGCCCGAGCGCGTCAGCTCGATGGGGTGACGCCGTCCGGCGGCAGGTACGCGCGCACCCAGAAGCCGCCCTCCTGCTCGACGGGGCGGTCGAGGTCGCCGTAGCGCGCGAGCAGGTCCGCTCGCAGCCCCTCCTCGGCCTCGGCGAGCTGCGCGTCGGTCATGCGCCACGTGAACGACCAGGCGCGGGTCGCGACCCGGTCGATCATCTCGCGGGGCGTGACCGGGCGCGCGTAGCGGATGCGGTGCGCGGCGCCGCGCGCGCGCCAGCCCTCGTCCGCGGGGAACTCGTCGAAGCGATCGCTCGGCACGCCGACGTTCCCGACCTGGTGCTCGGCGCCGAAGCGGTCGCGCCAGCGGGACCAGCCCGCGGTGCGATCCTCGGCGGCGTGCAGGAGCGGCGCGCCCGGCGCAAGCACGCGCGCGACCTCGGCGAGCACCTCGCGCCAGCGCGGGATCAGGTGGAAGACGTGGACGCCGAGCACCGCGTCGAAGCTCCGGTCGGCGAACGGAAGCTGGGCCGCATCGGCCCGCACCGGGTCGACGCGCCGATCGCCGCGCTTTGCGAGCAGCCGCTCCATCATCGCGCGCGAGAGGTCGACGCCGACCACTCGCCCGAGGCGCCGCGCGAGCGGCAGCGCGACCCGTCCGGTGCCGACGCCGATCTCGAGGAGGCGCGCGTCGCGGCCGAGCCCGCCCGCCTCCGCGATCACGTCCGCGACCCGCTCGTCGACGCCGGGCGGGAAGCCGCGCGTCGCGTCGTAGCAGTGCGCGGCGCGGTCGAAGACGACGGGCTCGTCGGGGTTCGCCATGGCCAGAGGGTAATCCGCTAGCATCGCGCGCCACACCCGGGAGAACGCCATGCGCGCTGCGGTGATGCGCCACAAGCGGATCGAGGTCGACGACGTGCCCGACCCGATTCCGGGGCCGGGTGAGGTGCTGGTGCGCACGCTCGCGTGCGGCATCTGCGGCTCGGATCTGCACGCGCTCCAGCACGCCGACAAGCTGATGGCCGCCGCGCGCGAGAGCGGGGCACCCTTCGTGCCCGACCTCGCGAAGGACGTGGTGATGGGGCACGAGTTCTGCGCGGAGATCGTCGACTTCGGCCCCAACACCTTGAAGCGCATCCCGGCGGGACGCAGGGTGGTGTCGATGCCGATCCTGTTCCGCGGCACGCGCATCCACGGCATCGGCTACTCGGAGGAGGTGCCGGGCGGCTACGGCGAGCTGATGGCGCTCTCGGAGCCGCTTCTGCTGGAGGTGCCGAACGGACTCTCCACCGAGCACGCCGCGACCACCGAGCCGATGGCGGTCGGCGTGCACGCCGTCGCCAAGGCCAACCTCGGCAAGCGCGACGTGCCCCTGGTGGTCGGCTGCGGGCCGGTGGGGCTCGCCGTGATCGCAGGGCTCAAGCTCGCCGGCGCCGAGGCGATCGTCGCCGCCGACTACTCCCCGCTGCGTCGGCGCCTGGCGGCGCAGCTCGGCGCCAGCGCTGTGGTCGATCCCGCGGAGCGCCCGGCGATCGACGCCTGGCGGGAGGTCGCCGGCGGGCGCAGCGCGGTGATCTTCGAGTGCGTCGGCGTGCCCGGGCTGATCGACTCGATCATGCGCGATGCACCGCCGCAGGCGCGCATCGTGGTGGCGGGCGTGTGCATGGAGGACGACCGCATCCGCCCCATGCTCGGCATCAACAAGGAGCTCTCGGTGCAGTTCGTCCTCGGCTATACACCGGACGAGTTCGCCCGCACCCTGCGCGCGCTGGCGGAGGGTGCGATCGACGTGGCGCCGCTCATCACGGGCCGCACCGGCGTGGATGGCGTGGCGGAGGCGTTCGCGACGTTGGCGCATCCCGACGCACAGGCGAAGATCCTCGTCGAGCCCTGGCGCTAGGCCGCGGCGGGAGGGCCGCGGCGTGCCCGAGCTCCCGGAGGTCGAGACCACGCGCCGGCGCATCGCGCCGCTCCTGGTCGGCCGCACCGTGGCCGCCGTCCGGACGACGCGGCCGAGCTATCTGTTCCTCACGCCGCCCGCCCGTCTGCGCCGCGCGCTCGCCGGCCGGCGCGTCGAGCGGCTCGAGCGGCGCGGCAAGTACCTGATCGGCGGCCTCGACGATGGGAGCCGGCTCGTCCTGCACCTCGGCATGACGGGTCAGCTCTTCTCGAGCGCGGCGACGAGCCCGCGCCTCTGGCGCGTCGCCGACCGCGCGACCTCGTCGGACCCGCGGTCCGATCGCGGCGCCGCGCTGCTGTCGCCTCGAGCGCAGCGCCCCTTTGCCCCCGACGAGCACACGCACCTGCGCCTGTCCTTCCGCGACGCCGGCCCCGAGGTCTGGCTGCGCGACGCGCGCAAGTTCGGCAAGGTGCTCTGGCTCCCGCCCGGCGAGGAAACCGAGCGGCTCGGGCGCCTCGGCGCCGACGCGCTGTCGGTGACGGGGGAGATGCTCTTCGCGGCGAGCCGCGGCCGCACCGCTTCGATCAAGAGCCTGCTGCTCGACCAGGCGGTCCTCGCCGGGGTCGGCAACATCTACGCCGACGAGGCGCTCTTCGGCGCCGGCGTACGCCCCGCGCGCCGCGCCGGGCGCGTCTCGCGCGACGAGTGCGAGCGGCTCGCCGCAGAGCTGCACGGGGTGCTCGAGCGATCGATCGAGACCGGTGGGTCGAGCATCAGCGACTACATCGCGCCCGACGGCAGCGACGGCGCCTACCAGGACGAGCGCCGCGTCTACGCCCGCGAGGGCGAGCCGTGCGCCCGCTGCGGCGCGCGCATCCGGCGCGTGGTGCTGGGCCAGCGCAGCGCGCACTACTGCCCGAAGTGCCAGCGATGATGAGCCTTCGCGAGCTCGGCCGTGCGGTCGCGATCGTCCAGACCGAGCTCGCGGGCGCCCGCGTCGAGCGCGTCGCGGTGCCGGACGCGCGGCGCGTGGTCGTCTCGCTGCACGCGCGCGAGCTCGGCGACGCCCACCTGCTCCTCTGCGCCGAGCCGGCGAGCGCGCGGATCTCGCGGATCGAGGAGCGGCCCGCCGCGGCCGCGCACCCCTTCGCCGACCTGCTGCGGGCGCGCCTCGCCGGGGCGCGGCTCGCCGCGGCGGAGATCGTCGACGGAGACCGCCTGGCGGGCCTGCGCTTCGAGGGGCCGGCGGGCGCGCACCAGCTCCTGCTGGCGCTGCTCGGCCCGCGCACCAACGTCTTCCTGCTCGACGCCGAGGCGCGGGTCGCGGGCGCGCTGCGCCCGCTCGCCGAGACGCGCCGCGACCTCGCGCTCGGTGCGCCGTGGCGGCGGCCCGCGAGCCCGCCGCCGCCGCCGGGTGAGGATCGCTTCGCTGCGGAGCCCGACGCGCGCTTCTTCGCGGCGCTCGAGGCGCTGGCTGCGGAGCGCGAGGCGACGCGGAATCGCGACGACCTCGCGCAGCGCGTCGAGCGGTCGCTGCGTCGCGGCGCGCAGTCGCTCGAGAAGAAGCTGGCGTCGCTGCGCGGGGACGCCGCGGCGGCCGGCGAGGCCGCCGGCCTGCGTCGGCTCGGCGAGCTGCTGAAGGGCGTCCTCGGGCAGGTGCGGCCCGGTGACCGCGAGGTCCGGGCGCGCGACTTCGAGAGCGGCGAGGAGGTCGCGATCGCGCTCGACCCCGCGCTCGCACCGCGGGAGAACCTCGACGCGCTCTTCCGCCGCGCGCGCAAGGCCGAGAAGCGCGCCGAGCGGGGCGTCCGCGAGCTCGGCGAGGCCGAGACGCGGCGCGAGGCGCTCAGAGCGCTCGAGCGCGAGCTCGCCTCGATCGCCGGCGAGGCCGAGCGGATCGCCGCGTTCGCAGCGCGTCCCGAGGTCGAGCGCCTGCTCGCGCGTTTCGCGCCGGAGCGGGCCGCGGCGCCCACCGCCCCAGAGCCCGGCGGCCGGCCCAGGCCGCGCATCTGGCGGATCGGGAAGCAGGAGGTCCCGCCCCGGCTGCAGCCGCGCGTGTATCGCGGCAGCGGCGGCCTCGAGATCTGGGTCGGCCGCAGCGACGAGGGCAACGACCTGCTCTCGACCCGCCTCGCCCGCGGCCACGACCTCTTCTTCCACCTCGACGACTCGCCCGGAAGCCACGTCGTGCTTCGCACCGAGGGGCGCTCCGATCCGCCCTCGGAGGCGCTGCTCGACGCGTGCGAGCTGGCCGTCCACTTCTCGAAACACCGGAAGGTGACGCAGGCGGACGTGCTCGTCGCGCCGATCAAGAGCGTGAAGAAGCCCCGGGGCGCGAAGCCGGGGCTCGTCTGGGTGACGGGCGGCCGCACGGTGCGCCTGCGCCGCGACCCGAAGCGCCTGGAGCGCGTGCTGGCGAGCCGCGGCGAGCCCGACCCCTCCGACTGAGCGCAGCTCCGCCCTCAAGGAGCCGGCGCGTCCAGCCGATTTCCAGGTCGGGGCGCGGGGTTCGGAAGGGAAGCGCGTGCAAGTGCTGGGGCTGGTCGGGATCCTGGCCTTCGCGGCGGCGAGCTTCGCCGTGGGGCTCCGGCTGTCGTGGA
>Ga0335085_10005747_pt1 | contig 19801 bp, 16 predicted proteins | sample Lox_Sample_45_FD_206712 | JGI IMG/M metagenome (GOLD analysis project Ga0335085, IMG submission 206712) | Soil microbial communities from Loxahatchee National Wildlife Refuge, Florida, United States - Lox_Sample_4.5 | ecosystem: Environmental > Terrestrial > Soil > Wetlands | place: USA...
CTTCCGGCCGGTGGCCGCCTGGGCCAGCGCGCGCTCCAGGATCTCGCGCGTCACGCCGCCGATCTTGATGTCCATCTGGATGGAGGTGATGCCCGTGGCGGTGCCGCAGACCTTGAAGTCCATGTCGCCCAGATGGTCCTCGTCGCCGAGGATGTCCGAGAGGATGGCGATCTTCTCGCCCTCCTTGATGAGGCCCATGGCGATGCCGGCGACCGGCGCGTGGATGGGCACGCCCGCGTCCATGAGCGAGAGGCACCCGCCGCAGACCGAGGCCATCGAGGACGAGCCGTTCGACTCCATGATGTCGGAGACGATGCGGACCGTGTACGGGAACTTCTCCTCCGGGGGCATCACGTAGCGCAGCGCGCGCTCGGCGAGCACGCCGTGGCCGATCTCGCGGCGGCCGGGGGAGCGCAGGAACTTCGCCTCGCCCACGGAGAACGGCGGGAAGTTGTAGTGCAGCATGAACTTCTTGAAGACCATGCCGGTGAGCATCTCGACCCGCTGCTCGTCCTCGGAGGTGCCGAGGGTGGTGGCCACCAGGGCCTGGGTCTCGCCGCGGGTGAAGAGGGCCGAGCCGTGCACGCGGGGGAGCAGGCCGACCTCGCAGTCGATCTTGCGGATGTCGGCCATGCCGCGACCACCGATGCGACGGCCCTCGTCGGTGATCATCTTCCGCATGTAGTCGTACTTCACGTCCTCGTAGTAGCCCTTGATCTCCTTCTCGCGCGCGGCGAGGGCGGCGAGCTTCGTCGCGTCGGCGCCGGCCTCGTCCTTCAGGGTCGCCAGCACCTCCTTCTTGATCTCGGAGAGCCGGCCGTAGCGGTCGTGCTTCTCGTGGCGGCCGTACGCCTCCTTCACCTTCTCCCAGCTGAGGGCCTTCACCTTGGCCTTCAGCTCGGCGTCGCTCTTGGGCGGCTCGAAGGCGCGCTTGGGCTTCGCGCCGAAGTCCCGGGCCAGCGCCTCCTGGGCGTCGAGCAGCTCCTTCACGGCCGCCTGGCCGAAGAGGAGCGCCTCGATCATGACCGCCTCCGAGACCTCCCTGGCGCCACCTTCCACCATGACGATGGCGTCGCGTGAGGCGGCCATGATCACGTCGAGGTCGCTCTCGGCCCGCTGCGCCAGCGTGGGGTTGGCGACGAGCTGGCCGTTCAGGCGGCCGACCCGCACGCCGGCGATGGGGCCGCTGAAGGGGACGTCGGAGCACTGCAGCGCCGCGGACGCGCCGGTGAGCGCCAGCACGTCGGTGTCGTTCTCCTGGTCGAACGAGATCACCGTGGCGATGATCTGCGTCTCGTTGGCGTAGCCGTCGGGGAAGAGCGGCCGGCAGGAGCGGTCCACGATGCGCGAGGTGAGCGTCTCCTTCTCGGTGGGGCGGCCCTCGCGGCGGAAGAACGAGCCCGGTACGCGACCCGCGGCGAACAGCTTCTCCTGGTAGTCCACGGTGAGCGGGAAGAAGTCGATGCCCTCCTTCCTCTCCGCCGCCGAGACCACCGTCACGAGCACGATCGAGTCGCCGCTGCGGACCCACACCGAGCCGTGGGCCTGCTTTGCGACCTTGCCGGTCTCGAGCAGGATTTCCTTGCCGCCCACCCGGGCGGTCTTCTGGATGGAATTCACGTGCACCTTCCTCTGGAGCACCGCGGCGCATGGTGCGCCTTACGGTCTCCTCGTGGTCCCGCGTGGCCGTTCGCCCTCGGGGCCCGGGAGGTGCCTCTGTTCCTCACTCCGCCGTCGCTCCGTGGAGCGGCGGCCCAGTCGGAAACGGAGACGACCCTCGGGTCCCTCGCGCGCCCCGGTCCTGCGGGCGTCTTTCGAACTCGCGCCCCGGGAATCCCCCGGAAACGCGTGCGCCCCTGCCACCGGGCAGGGGCGCCGCACGGCACCGCTACTTGCGGATGCCGAGCTGGTCGATGAGGACCTTGTAGCGCCCCTCGTCGACCGTGCGGAGGTAGTCGAGAAGCCGGCGGCGCTGGCCGACAAGCTTCAGGAGCCCCCTGCGGCTGTGGTGGTCCTTCTTGTGCGTCTTGAAGTGCTCGGTGAGGTAGGCGATGCGCTCGGTGATGAGCGCGACCTGCACCTCGGGAGAGCCGGTGTCCTTCTCGTGCCGCTTGTACGTCTTCACCAGCTCGTGCTTCCGCTCCGCGACGATCGCCATACGTGCTCTCTCTCGTTCCGGGTCACCGCTGCGGGGGCGAAGGCGCGCGCCGCGGGCGGCAGTGGACCCGACAGGAAGCGGGGATTTATGCCATCCGGCACCCCGTGTCAACCTCGCCCCCGGGGTCCGTTACGCCCACAAACCCTCGGGACCACTGCGGTTCATCGGTCCGGAAAGACGCGGACCGGGCGCGCGCCGCCGTCGGGCGCCCGGGCGAGAACCGCGACCAGCCGCCCGTCCCCGGCCACCGCCCTGAGGAGCGGAGCGTCAGGCACCACCCGCGCGAGCGCCCGGCCGTGCTCGAGGGCGCGGGCCTCCTCCTCGCTCACGGACACCTCCGGGAGGAGGCGCAGTGCCGCGGCGGGCGACACCACCCGCGCCCGGAGCCGGTCCGGCGCGGTCCGGGAGAGCGAGACGATCTCCTCGAGCGGCAGGGCCTCCGCGAGCGTGAACCCGCTCGCCTCGGTGCGGCGGAGCGCCGCGAGGTGCGCCGGCACGCCCACGCGACGGCCCAGCTCGGAGGCGAGCGTGCGCACGTAGGTCCCCTTCCCGCAGCGCACGGCGAGGCGCGCCAGCGCCCGGCCGCCGGAGGGCGGCGCGACCTCGAGCACCTCCAGGGCGTGAACCGTCACCCGGCGTGGCGTGCGCTCCACCGACTCGCCGGCCCGCGCGGCCTCGTGCAGCCGGCGCCCGCCCACCCGCACCGCCGAGAACATGGGCGGCACCTGGTCGATCTCGCCGACGAGGCCCGCCGCCGCGGCGCGCAACGCGGCGAGCGTGGCGGGGGCCGGGTCGGCCGTCTCCACGACCTCGCCCTCCGCGTCCTCGGTGTCCGTCGCCGCACCGAGGGCTACCGTGGCGAGGTAGACCTTCTCACCCTCGGTGAGCCAGCGCTGGAGCTTCACCGCGTCGTCGAGGCACACGGCGAGCACGCCGGTCGCGGCCGGGTCCAGCGTCCCGGCGTGGCCGCATTTCCCGGCGGAAAGCGCGCGCCGCACCGCGCCGACCACCTCGAAGCTGGTGGGGCCGGCCGGCTTGTCCACGACGAGGACGCCGCCCTTCATGTGAACCGTCCCGGCGGCCGCTCAGGCGCCGCCCGCGCCCTCGTCACCGTGGCCGCTCGCGTCCTTCTCGCGCGCCTCCTTGATGAGGCGGTCCATCCGGTCCCCGCGCTCGATCGACTCGTCGTACACGAAGCGGAGATGGGGCGTGTGGCGCAGGCGGAGGCTCCTCGAGATCTCGCGCTGGAGGAACCCCGCGGCGGCCTCGAGGCCCTCGAGCGTGCGGGCGCGCTCGGCCTCGATCGGGCCCGCCCCGAGCGTAGCCGCCGCATCCTGCGGCGGCCGAGACGAGGGGTGGATCGAGACGTAGACCGTCGCCTCCCGGAGATCGGGAGACATCTTCGCGCCGGTCACGGTGATGAAGCCGGTGACGCGGGGGTCCTTGAGGCCGCGGGCGAGGATGCGCGACAGCTCGTGGCGGAACTCCTCGGCGACACGGGCGGGGCGGTCGTGTGCCATCAGTCGTCCTTCTCGCCGCGCGCGGCGGCCTCCGCCTCGGCGTCGGCGAGCGTGCGGCCTCCCTCGCCGAGGTGGTCGGCGTAGGAGGCGATCTCGAGGTCGCGGCCGGTCACCAGGAGCTGACCGCCATGCATCGAGGCCACGAAGTCCGCCACCTTGTCGAGGGTCTCGTTCACGAACCCGGAGTCGTTGCCCACCGCGGTGACGCCGATGACGCTCCGTTGCCAGAGGTCGTTCTCCGCCACCTCGGCGATGGAGACGTTGAAACGGGCCTTCACGCGGTCGATCGCGGAGCGCACGAGGTGCCGCTTCGACTTCAAGGAGCCCGGCTCGGGCAGGTGCAGCGTGAGGCGGAGGACGCCGACGAACATGGGGGGCGGAGGATAGCTGGTACGGCGCGGGGCGTCACCGGGGTGCGGACCCGGACGGGTGAATTCACTCCCGCCGGAAGGAGTTGCTGCCGGGGCCCGCTTCCTCGGCCTCGACGACGCGAGGATCGAGATCGCAAGGTACAGGGTCGACTGCGACGCGATCGGCGGACCCTTCCGCCGCGCCCGCTAGTCCAGGCTCGGCCGGATCTCCTCCAGCTCGAACGCCTCGAGCAGGTCGCCCGGCTTCACGTCCGAGTAGCCGTCGATGCCGATGCCGCACTCGAGCGGCGCGGCCACCTCGCGCACGTCGTCCTTGAGCCGCTTCAGCGACGAGATCTTGCCGGTGGCCACCACCTTGCGCTCGCGGAGCACGCGCACGTGGGCGGCGCGCTTCACGAGGCCCTCGGTGACGGCCGAGCCGGCGATGGCGCCGATCTTCGGGATGTTGAAGAGCGCTCGCACCTCCGCCTTGCCGAGCGGCTTCTCCTTGATGATGGGCTCGAGCAGGCCGGCCATCTCCTCGCGGACCTTGTCCACCGCCTCGTAGATGATGCTGAACAGGAGGATCTTCACCCCCTGCTGGCTGGCCATCTGCTCGACCTTGGTCTCCGGCTTGGTGTTGAACCCGACGATGACGGCGTTGCCGGCGGCGGCGGTGATGACGTCCGACTCGGTGACGGCGCCCACGGCACTGCCGAGGATCTTCACCCCGACCTTCTGGGTGGCGGCCTTCTCCAGAGCCTGCTTCACCGCCTCGGCCGAGCCCTGCACGTCGGCCTTCACCACGACGTTGAGCACCTTCGCCCCGCTCGCCTTGCTCCGGGCGAAGAGGTCCTCGAGCGTGGCGCGCTTCGTCTGGCCGAGCTCCTTCTGCCGCGCCTTCAGCTCGCGGTGCTCGGCCACCTCCTTGGCGGCCTTCTCGTCCTCGACCACGTTGAACTCGTCGCCCGCCACTGGCACGCCCGAGAGGCCGAGCACCTCCACCGGATAGCCTGGCCCGACGTCGTCCACCTGCTCGCCGCGCTCGTTCATCATGGCGCGGACCCTGCCGTGGTGGCTACCGGTCACGAGGGCGTCGCCGACGCGGAGGGTACCCTCCTCCACGAGCACGGTGGCGACCGGCCCGCGGCCCTTCTCGAGCTTCGCCTCGATGACCCGGCCAGCGGCCAGCGTCTCGGGGTTGGACTTGAGCTCCAGCACCTCGGACTGCAAGGCGATGTACTCGAGCAGCTCGGGGATGCCCTGCTTCGTGCGGGCCGACACCGGCAGCATGATGGTCGTGCCGCCCCATTTCTCGGCCACGAGCTCGTACTCGGTGAGCTGCTGCATCACGCGCTCGGCCGAGGCGCCCGGCTTGTCGATCTTGTTGATGGCGACGAGGATGGTGACGCCCGCCGCCTTGGCCGCCTTGATCGACTCCACCGTCTGCGGCATCACGCCGTCGTCGGCGGCCACCACCAGCACCACGAGGTCGGTGACCTGGGCGCCGCGCTGGCGCATCGCCGTGAAGGCCTCGTGGCCGGGCGTGTCGAGGAACGTGATGGGGCCGTGCGGGGTGTTCACCGCGTAGGCACCGATGTGCTGGGTGATGCCGCCGGCCTCGCCGGCGGCCACGTCGGCCTCGCGGATGGCGTCGAGGAGCGACGTCTTGCCGTGGTCCACGTGGCCCATCACCGTGACGACCGGCGGGCGGATGACGAGCTTCGACTCGTCCACCTCCACCTCGGGGATGTACTCCTCGACCTCGAAGCCCTTCTTCTCGACGGTGAAGCCGTTCTCCGTCGCCAGCATCGCCGCGGTGTCCGCGTCGATCTGGGCGTTGATGGTCACCATCTTGCCGGCCTGCATCAGCTTGCGGATGAGATCGGAGGCCTTCACGCCCATGGCCTGCGAGAGCTCGCTCACCGAGATGGACTCCTCGATGCGGATGACCCTCTTGTGCTCGGCGCGCTCGGTGATCTGCGTCTTCGCTCCCTTCTTGGTCGGCTTCTTCTTCTTGCCGCGGATGGGGATGTAGGAGCGGTCCGCGGTGGCGGCCTGCAGCAGCTCCTTGCCGGTGAGGTTCTTCTGGGCCTCCTCCGACATGGGCCGCCCGCCGCCGCGCTTCTTGCGGTCGCGGGAGACGTCGATGAACTCGCGCTCGCGCCCGAGCATGCCGGGGACGACCTTGAGCTCGCGCACCACTCCGAGCGCGCGAGGTCCGGGGGCCATCGGGAACTGGCGCCCGGCGGCGGTCGGAGGTGTCACGCGGCGCACCGGCATCGTGGGCCGGGAGATGACGACGGCCTGGGTGGCGGTGGGGCGCAGCGTGCGCGGGTCGGTGTGGGGAGCGGACGGCGCCGCGGCCATGGGCGGGGCGGCCGGACGTGCCGGTGCGGGAGGATGCGGCGCCGGAGTGGGCGCTGGACGCGGACCCTCGGCGGGCGGTGGTGCGATCGCGGGCGCGGCCGCCGCGGCAGCCGGCGCGGCGTGCCCGACCTCCGCAGGCTGGGCCTGGTCGGCGATGACCGCCGCGGCGACATCGGGAGCGGAGCCGGCCTCGAGAACGGCGGGCGCCTCGGCGTATGGGGCCTCGGCCAGCTCGGCCGGGACTGGCGCCGGGGCTGCGTCGTGGGCGCGCTTGCGGACGACGAAGCCGGGCCCGGTGGGCCGGACGGGAGCAGCCTTCGGCTTCCTCTCGGCGAGGATGCGCTCGTAGGCCGACTGGGCCTGGTCGTCCTCCAGCGTGGAGGAGTGGCTCTTCACGTCGTAGCCGAGGGCGTGGAGCTTGTCGACGAGCTCCTGGTTGGAGAGCTCGATCCCGTGCTCCTTGAGCTGCTTGCCGAGCTCGTGGACCCGCTTCTTGGACATTGCGTTGACTCCTAATCCCTACGCGCGCTTCCCGTCAACCCGGCGCGGAGCGCCGCCTCGTCGATCTCCACGCCCGGCCTGCGCAGCGCCCGGGTGAGGGCGCGGCGCTCGAGCGCGGCGCGGAGGCATTCCTCCCGCGCGTGAAGCCACGCGCCCCTCCCGCCCGTCCTCTCGCCGCTCACGATCACCCGGTTCTCCTCGACGGCCAGCCTCACCAGCCGGGACGGCTCCGACCGCTGCCTGCAGCCGACGCAGGTGCGGACCGGGGCCATCACGCGCCGGCCCCCTCCACGCCCTGCGCCGCGCGCGCCTTCTCCGCGTCCAGCTCCGCCCGGAGCTTCGCCTCCTCCTCGAGGTAGACGCCCACCGCGTGCTTGATCTGGCGGATCTTCTTGATGCCGAGCGCGGTGGACTCGGCGAGCTTCATCATGTCGGCCTCGCCGTGGATGGCCTCCACGGTCGGGTAGCCGGCGTTCTTGAGCGCCTCGATGGTCTTCTCGCCCACGCCCCGTACCCGGGCCATGCGCTCGTCCTGGCTGAGCTCGTCGGGGTGCCGGCGGGCCTCGGCCACGCGGGCCGCCTCGCGCTCCTGCTCGAGGCGCATCTCCTTCTCGGCGTCCACGATCGACTGCTCGCGGGCGCGCTTCTGCAGGTCCGGGATCATGTCCAGCGTGAAGCCCGGGAACTGCGTCAGCATCTCCGGTGCGGCGTTGGCGATGTCCTGCGCCTTGCGGAATCCGTGGGAGTACAGCATCTCCTGGGTGGCCTCGGGGACGGCGATGGCCTCGAAGCTCTCGGTGGCGAACTCGCGCATCTCCTTCACGCGCGACTCGGAGTTGATGTCGAGCTTCCAGCCGGTGAGCTGGGAGGCGAGGCGGACGTTCTGCCCGCGGCGACCGATGGCGAGCGAGAGCTGGTCGTCCGGGACGATGATCTCCATGGCCCCGTTCTGCTCGTCGAGCAGCACGCGCGAGACCTCGGCCGGCGCCAGCGCGTTGCACACGAAGCGGGCGGGATCCTCGTCCCACGGCACGATGTCGATCTTCTCGCCGCGCAGCTCCTGGACCACCGCCTGCACCCGGCTGCCCTTCATGCCCACGCAGGCGCCCACCGGATCCACGTCGGAGTCGCGCGAGGAGACCGCGATCTTGGCCCGGCCGCCCGGCTCACGGGCAGCGGCCTCGATGACCACCACGCCCTCGGCGATCTCCGGGACCTCCATCTCGAACAGCTTGCGGAGCAGGTCCACCGAGGCGCGCGACAGGATGATCTGCGGCCCCTTCGACTCGCGCAGCACGTCCATGACGAACGCCTGCACCCGGTCGCCGGCGCGGTAGCTCTCGCGCGGCACCTGCTCGCGCACCGGCAGCACCGCCTCGGCGCGGCCCAGGTCCACGATGACGTTGCCGCGCTCGAAGCGCCGGACGATGCCGGTGATGACCTCGCCCTTGCGGTCCTTGTACTCGTTGAAGACGTTCTCGCGCTCGGCGTTGCGCGTGCCCTGGATCATGACCTGCTTCGCGGTCTGGGCGGCGATGCGGCCGAAGGAGCGGCGGTAGGTCTTGAGCTTCAGGAGGTCGCCCCACTGGTCGTCCTGGGCGCGCGCCTCGGCCTCGTCCTCGGTGCGGTAGTAGATGGGGAAGTCGAGCTCGTCGCCGGGCTCCACCTCGATGCCCTTCGCGTGGGCCACCGCCACCGGCACCATGTTGGCCGGATCGGGCAGCGGCACCTCGGGGGTCGGGTCGGCCACGATGGTGAGCACCTGGAACAGATCCACCTGGCCCTTCTCGTCGTCGTAGCGGGCCTTGAGCGCGCGCTCCATCCCGAAGTGGCGCTTGGCGGCGCTGGCGATCGCCTCCTCGAGGATCTCGATCAGCTTCGGCCGGTCGATGCCCTTGTCCTTGGCGACCTGGTCGAGGATGAGGTTCAGGTTCACGGTCTGCTGCATGGCTCAGTCCTTCCTGTGCAGGTCGGCCTCGACGTCGTACTCGATGTGGGCCTTGGCGATCCGATCGTGCGGGATGCGGTGGAGGACGCCGTCCACGTCGACCTCTACGCGGCCGTCTGCGATTCCCTTGAGGACGCCCGTCCAGCTCTTGCGGGGCGGCGAGCCCGGGGCGGTGTCGGCCACCGGGCCGTACGCCTTCACCACCACCCGCTCGCCGGCGTGGCGCTCGAAATGCTCGGGCTTGCGGAGCGGCCGGTCGAGGCCGGGGGAGCTGACCTCCAGATCGTAGGCGGCGTCGATGAAGTCCTCGACGTCGAGGATGGGCTCCACGATGCGGGAGACCGACTGGCAGTCGTCGATGCCGACCCCGCCCTCGCGGTCGATGAACAGGCGGAGGGTCCATCGCCCGCCGGAGCGGGTCCACTCGACCTCCACGAGCTCGTAGCCGTCCCTCGCCAGGACGGGCTCGAGCAGCTCCCGGGCGGTGACGGCGACGTCGATCTGTGCGATCCCCGACATGGGTCTCTCGCCTGGCCCTTGCCCCAGAAAACGAAAAAGTGGGCCGACCGCGCCCACTTTCGGTCCCCGGCTCGCGCCGGGCCTCGAAAATGTGGGTGGTGAGTAACAGAGCGGTCGGAAGGCGTCAAGGACGCGTGGGTTTCCGTACCCACAGCAACCACTCCCGGTTACCGGCGGGACCCTGCACGGGAGACTCGGCATGCCCCGCGGGCTCGAGGCCGAGCGCCCGGGCGGCGTCCTCGACCCCCGCGAGGGCGGCCCGCCGCTTCGCGTCGTCCCGGACCACCCCACCCTTGCCGACCTCGCCCTTCCCCACCTCGAACTGGGGCTTCACGAGCAGGATGGCGTCGCCACCCGGCCGGAGGAGGTCCACCACCGCCGGGAGCACCAGTCGGAGCGAGATGAAGGACAGGTCGCCCACCACGAGGTCCACGCGCTCCCCCAGCGAGGCCGCGGTGAGGTGGCGGGCGTTCTCGCGCTCGCGGACCACCACCCGCGGATCGCCGCGCAGCCGCGGGTGGAGCTGGCCGTAGCCGACGTCCACCGCGTGGACGCGGGTCGCCCCGCGCTTCAGGAGGAGGTCGGTGAAGCCGCCGGTGGACGCGCCGAGGTCGGCGCAGACCTTGCCCGCCGGATCTACCGGGAAGGCGGCGAGCGCGCCCTCGAGCTTCAGCGCCCCGCGCGAGACGTACTTCCTGGGCGCGGCGTCGGCCTTCAGGCGGACGGGGGCGTCGGGGTCCACCAGCGCCCCGGGCTTGTCCACCCGGGCCTCGCCCACCACCACCGCGCCGGCGAGCACGAGCGCCTGGGCCTGCGTGCGCGACGCGGCGAGGCCGCGCCGCACGAGGACGACGTCGATCCGCTCCCGCCTCACGCGCTCCGGCGGGCCCGGTCGCCGACGACCTCGCGGCAGGCGACGGCGATGCCCACGGCGTCGAGGCCGAACCCGGCCCGCTGCTTGTTCGCGTCACCGTGGGTGACGAACCCGTCGGGCAGGCCCAGCCGCTTCACGCCGAGGCCGCTCGAGAGCAGGCCGCGCCGCTCCAGCGCCTCGAGACAGGCCGCCCCGAAGCCGCCGGCCAGGCACCCCTCCTCCACGGTGACCATGCGACCCGCCCGCGAGACCTCGGCGGCGACGAGCTCCTCGTCGAGCGGCTTCACGAAGCGCGCGTCGATCACGGTGACCGCGAGGCCCTCCTCGGCGAGCTTCTCGGCCGCGGCCACGGCCGGGCGGACCGTGGTGCCGGCCGCCACCACGCAGACGTCGGGCTTCCCCGGCACGTTGCGGACGATGCGGCCCTTGCCGATGGGCAGCGCCTGCGGCTCCGCGTCGAGCTGCACGCCCTCCACCGGGTTGCGGGGGAAGCGGAAGGCGGCCGGCCCGTCGTGGAGGAGCGCGGTGCGCAGCATGGAGCGCATCTCGTTCTCGTCCGAGGGCGCCATCACCACCATGTTCGGGACGCAACGGAGGTAGGCGAAGTCGAACGCCCCCTGGTGCGTCTTGCCGTCGGCGCCCACGAGTCCGCCGCGGTCGAGCGCGAACGTGACGGGCAGCTTCTGGAGCGCCACGTCGTGGATGATCTGATCGTAGGCGCGCTGGAGGAAGGTCGAGTAGATGGCGGCCACCGGCCGGATGCCCTCGCAGGCGAGGCCGGCCGAGAACGTGACCGCGTGCTGCTCGGCGATGCCCACGTCGTAGATGCGGTCGGGGAAGACCTTCTTCGCCTTCACGAGGCCGGTTCCCTCGAGCATCGCCGCGGTGATGCCCACCACCCGCGGATCGCGCTCCATCTCGTGGATGAGCGCCTCGGCGAAGAGGTCGGTGTAGACGCGCGCGCCCGGCTTCTTCACCGATTTCCCGGTGGCGACGTCGAAGAAGGAGAGGCCGTGGCCGCGGGTGGCCTTGTCGGACTCGGCGGGGTGGTAGCCCTTGCCCTTCGTGGTGATGGCGTGGAGCAGCACCGGGCCGTCGAAGGTGGCGAGCTTGCCCAGCGTCTCGACGAGCGCCTTCACGTCGTGGCCGTCCACCGGGCCGACGTAGTGGAACCCCAGCCCCTCGAAGAGGATGCCCGGGGTCACCAGCGCCTTCGTGGCGTTGATGCCGTGGCGGATCATCTGGATCGCCTCGGGGCCGCGCGGCACGTGGGCGAGGAAGTCCTTCACCGCCCTGCGCCAGCGGTTGTACGTGCGCGAGGCGAACTTCTTCGAGAACCACTCGCTCATCGCGCCGACGTTCGGCGAGATCGACATCTCGTTGTCGTTGAGGACGACGAGCATGTTGCGGCCGAGATAGCCGGCCTGATTGAGGCCCTCGAACGCGATGCCGCCGGTGAGCGCGCCGTCGCCCACGATGGCCACCACGTGGCCAGGGCTGCCGGTCATGCGCTTCGCCTCGATCATCCCGAGCGCGGCGCTGATGGCGGTGGAAGCGTGACCGACGCCGAACGCGTCGTGCGGGGACTCGTGGCGCTCCGGGAAGCCGGCCAGGCCTCCGGGCGTACGGATGGTGCGGAATGCGTCGCGGCGACCGGTGAGGATCTTGTGGCCGTAGGCCTGGTGGCCCACGTCCCACACCAGACGGTCCACCGGCGAGCTGAACACGTGGTGGAGCGCCACGTTGATCTCGACCGCGCCGAGCGAGGAGCCGAGGTGGCCGCCGTTCACCGCGCAGGTCTCCACGATCTCGTCGCGGATCTCCTGGCAGACGCGGGGCAGGTCGTCCACCGGCAGCTTCTTCAGGTCGTCCGGCGAGTCGATGGCGTCGATGAGTCGGTTCATCGGTCCTCCAGGCGTGCCCCGCTGCGGGCTCGAGCGCCGCTCCTTCCCTGCTTCTCCGGCTATTTCTTTCTTGAATACACGAACCGCGCCAGGGCCCGGAGCGGTTCCGCCCGGGGTCCGAGCGGCGCGAGGCCCGAGAGGGCACGGTCCACGAGGGCCTCGGCCCTGCGGCGCGCCTCGTCCGGCCCCACGACGGCGTGGAGCGTGGACTTGCCCCGCCCGGCGTCCTTCCCGGCGCGCTTTCCCAGCGTGGCGCTGTCCGCGGTGAGGTCGAGGAGGTCGTCGGCGATCTGGAAGGCGAGGCCGAGGTCGAGGCCGATGCGGTGCGCCGGTCCGGGCGGCGCGCCCGCGCAGGCGGCGCCCCCGGCCACCGAGGCCGCCACGAGCGCGCCGGTCTTCGACGCCATGAGATCGGTCACCTCGGCCTCGGCGAGCCGGGCGTGCTCGCCGGCGATGTCTCGCATCTGACCTTCGACCATGAGGTACGCCCCCTCGGCGAGCACCCGCGCCAGCTCCGGGACGGCGGGGTCTCGCGAGGCGACGAGGTTCCGGAACGCCAGGGCCTGCAGCGCGTCGCCGACCAGGATGGCGGTGGCCTCGTCGAAGGCTCGGTGCACCGTGGGCCGGCCGCGACGGAGGTCGTCGTCGTCCATCGCCGGCAGGTCGTCGTGCACGAGCGAGTAGGCGTGGACGGCCTCGACCGAGACCGCGAAGCGAAGGGCGAGGTCGCCCGCTCCGGACGCGGGGTCGCCCCCGTGTGCCTCCAGGGAGGCGAGCACGAGCGCTGGCCGCAGCCGCTTCCCGCCGCCGAGCAGGGCGTACCGGATCGCCTCGGCGAGGCGCGGGGGACCCAGCGCCTCGCGCTCGGCGGCCAGGGCGGCGAGCCTCGGCTCGACCCGCTCCGAGACCGCGCGGAGGTAGTCCTCGATGGGGAACCCGGGCTCCAAGCGGGTCGGGTTCTATCAGAAACGGGGAGCGCGGTGGGCGCCGGGCGTGTCCTGCGAGACACGTGTCGGATCGAGACGGATCTAGACCGCCGTCACGCCGGATCTCTCCTCGAGCACCTGCCAGATCCGGGCGACCAGGCGGTCCATGTCGAGCGGCTTCGAGAAGTAGTCCACCGCGCCGGCGTCGCGCCCCGCCCGCTCGTCCTCGGCCGACTTCCGGGCGGAGATGAAGATGACCGGGATGTCACCGAACGTCGGGTTCTTCTTGATGGCGCGGCAGAGCTCGAAGCCGTCGATCCAGCTCATCATGACGTCGAGCAGGATGACGTCGGGTCGGTCCACGTGCATGGCGGAGATGAGCCGGAGGCCGTTCGCGGCCTGGCCCACGTCGAAGCCCTCGAGCTCGAGCGCGAGCGTGAGCATCTCGCGCGTGTCGCGGTCGTCGTCCACGATGATGACCCGCGGCCTTCGCGCGCGCTCCTCGGACATTCCTCACGCCCCCTTGGTCGAGGTGGGCTCGAATGGCACGCGCTCGTCACCGCCGTCCGCCGTGCGCACCAGCATCTCCACGCGGGCCTCGGCCTCGTCGAGCTTGCGGGTGGCGTCGCGCGCCAGCCGTACGCCCTCGGCGAACTTCTCGATCGACTGCTCGAGCGTGAGCTGTCCGCCCTCGAGTTCCCCGACCACCTTCTCGAGGCGGGTCACCAGCACGTCGTAGGACTCGGTTCCCTCTCGCCCGCTCGGCTCGCTCACGTGCGCTCCCTCGATCCTCTTTAAGGACGCCCCGGAGGGCGATCAACCCGTCCCTCCACCCTCGCCAGGGTCAAGGCCAGGATCGGAGCCACCCCCGGCCCCGGGGATCCCTCCCCCGCCCTCCTCCTCGCCGCCGGGCCGGGCCGCCGCCCTCCCGGGCAGGGGATCCGGCCCCGCGTCGCGCGAGGTGACGCGGGCGTCGAGCCAGCCCTCTGCGAGCGCGACGCGCACCTCCGCCCCCGGCTCGACCGCGCCGCTGCGGGCCACGAGGTGCCCGCGCCCGTCGAGCACGAGGGCGAACCCGCGCCGGAGGAGCTTCGCCACGTCGGCCGGATCGAGCCTCGCCCGCAGGCGCTCGAGGCGCATCGACTCGCGCCGGAACGCCATGGCCTGCCAGGCCCTCGTGCGGCGGGCCGCCGCCTCCACCCGGGCGCGCAGCTCGCGGAGCCGTCGCCGGGGCTCGAGGCGCACGAGGCGCGCGCGCAGCGGCTCGAGGCGGGCCCGCCCGCGCCTGGCCGGCGACCGGACCGCGGCGCCGGCGCGGTGCACGAGGTCGTCGAGGCGGTGGCGCTCCCGCGACACGAGGTGCGCCGGATCCGAGAGCTCGGCCCTGAGTGCGCGCAGCTCCCGCCTCCGGCCATCCAGGGCGGACGACACGCCGCGCGCCAGCCTCGCCCGGAGCGCCGCCGCGCGCGCGGCGAGCTCCTCCCGTACGGGCGCGACGAGCTGCGCGGCGTGGGTGGGCGTCGCCGCCCGGACGTCGGCGACGAGGTCGGCCACGGTCACGTCCGTCTCGTGGCCCACCGCCGAGACCACCGGCACCGGACACGCGGCGATGACCCGCGCCAGGCGCTCGTCGTCGAAGGCCGAGAGCTCCTCCTGGGAGCCGCCGCCGCGGGCCACCACCACCACGTCCACGCCCGCACGGCAGAGCGCCTTCAACGCCCCGATCACGGTGGCGGCGGCGCCCTCGCCCTGCACCCGGCACGGCGCGACGAGGACCGGCAGCGCGGGGAAGCGGGTGTGGACCACGCGCAGGAAGTCGCGCACGGCCGCGCCGGTGGGGCTCGTGGCGACGCCGATCCGGCGCGGCAGGAAGGGCAGCGGGCGCTTGCGAGCCGGGTCGAGGAGGCCGTCCTTCTGCAGGCGCTCCTTCACCTGCTGCACCCTGAGCGCGAGCGCGCCCGCGCCCCGCGGCTCGAGCTCGTCCACGATGAGCTGGTACTTGCCGTGCGGCGCGTAGATCTCGACGAAGCCGCGCGCCAGCACCTCCATGCCCTCCTCGGGCACGAACCTGAGGCGCCTCGCCGCCGAGCCCCACATCACCGCGGCGACGGTGGCCTCCGCGTCCTTGAGCGTGAAGTACAGGTGGCCGGAGGCCTGGCGGCGGTGGTTCGTCACCTCGCCGGCGACCCAGACGTTCCGGAACTTCGGCTCGACGGCGTTCTTGAGCGCCCGGGTGAGCTCCGACACCGTGTACGGACGGGGCAGCTCCCGCCGCTCCGCGCGCGCCGGGGTCTCCGGCGGAGTGGCTTCCACCGGCGGAGTGGCTTCCACCGGCGGAGTGGCTTCCACTGGCGGAGTGGCTTCCATTGGTGGGGTGGCCTCGGCGGGAGGGGCCTCGAGCCGGGGGGCGGGCCCGGGCCCCGGTCGCGGCGCGCGCGCGGCGGCGGCTGCGAACAGATCGCCGGTGGTGCCGGGCTCGTCCCGGCGACGGCCCGCGCTCATCGCGCCCTCCGCATCCGCGTGGCCGGCCGGGCCTCGAGGAGCGCCTCCATGAGATCGTCCACGCGCTCCTGGCTCGCGAGCCGCCACGGTGCGAGCGAGGCGCCCGGGCCCACGTGCACGCCGAAGACGAGCGGAGGCCCGAGCTCGAACACGTCCTCGTCGGTCACGTCGTCGCCGAGGTAGAGCGCGGTCGTGCAGTCGAGCCTCGCGACGAGCGCCCGCACCGCGTCGCCCTTGTCGGGGAACGAGCCGGGGAGGACGTTCAGGACCTTCTTGCCCCGGACGAGGCGCGTACCCTCGAGGCGGTTGGCCGCCTCGTAGACGGCCTTCTCGGCGCGGTGCCAGCTCCGCGCGAGCCCGAAGTGGATCGAGAGCGTCGAGCGCTTGTCCTCGAAGTGCAGGCCAGGCACTCCCGCGAGCGCGCCCTCGAGCTGCCGCCGCCACGTGCGCACCCGGCGCACGACGGCTCGCGGGACCGGGACCGGGTGTCCCAGCTCGAATCCGTGGTTGCCGACCACGTTGGGAACGATATCGCCCACGAAGCGGTACGTGTCCCGCCACGCCCGGCCGGAGACCACGGCGACCGGGTAACGCCCGACCAGGTCCGCGAGCAGCGCCCTCGTCCTCGGACGCATGCCCGCACCGCGGGGATCGCGTGCCACCAGCGGCGCGAGCACCCCGTCGTAGTCGAAGGCGACGAGCAGGCGCTCGGGCGCACCCACCCCGGCGAGTCGGGCGATCGCGGGACGGTGCCGGGGGTGAAGCAGGTCCTTCATGTGGGCGCGAGGAGGAGGACGGTGAGTCTACCATCACGGGGCCCGCCGCGCCCTCGCTCCCCGCCCGCGCCACGCTAGAATCGCGCGCGTGCCATGCGTGCTTGTCGCCGAGGGCCACGCACCCACGCGCGACTTCGTCCAGCGGAAGCTGGCCGAGGCTGGACACGAAGTGCTCCTCGCCACGGATGTGAGGTCCGTGCTCGAGCTCGTCGCCGCGCGGCGGCCCGAGGCGGTCGTGCTCGCGGCGGACTTCGGCGGGGATCCGGCCGACCTCGCCCGGCGGCTGCGCGCCGGCGACGCGCGCCTGCTCATCGTGGCGACCGACAAGGAGCACCTGGGGAGGGCCCGCGGGCTCCAGGCCGTGCTACCGCTCGGCGCCAACGCGTACGTGGCCGACCCCACCCGGCCCGAGCTGGTGGAGCGCGTGGGCCATCTCGTATCGCAGGCCGCCTCCTCGCGCAGCGCCCGCCCCGCCGAGCCCGACCTGCCGCGCGAGGCCGACGCCGCCGGGGAGATCCTGCCCGCCGCGGTGGCCCGCCTCGTTCACCAGCTGTGGAGGAACCGGGCCGGGGGCGTGCTGACGCTCGACGAGGGGCAGGGCGAGCGGCGCTTCCTCTTCTGCCGGGGCGCGGTGGCGGGGTTCTGGTCGAGGGATCCCGCCGAGACCCTCCTCCGCTGGCTCTCCGCGGCAGGCCGGGTGGGAGACGCCGCCCACGACGCGGCCCTCGAGGCCATGGCGGGCGGGCTCTCGCCGGGCGCCGCCCTCGTCGCGGCGGGCGTGGTCGAGCCTGGCGAGCACCTCCTCGCCACGCTCCGCAACCACCTTCGCTTCCGGCTGGCCCGGGCGGTCGGCACGCGCCAGGGCGCCTGGCGGTTCCACTCCGGCGGGGAGCTCGGGCCCGACGTCCCGCCCGTGGAGCTTCCTGCCCCCCTGCAGCCGGTCCTCGAGGGCGCGCGGGTCGCCATCCCCTCGCACCACCAGCTCGAGGCGCTCCATGCGGTGACCGCCGCCTTTCCCGCGCGCAGCGCCGACTTCCAGCCCCTCGTCGCAGCCGCCGCGCTCTCCCCCTCCGACCTCCGCCTGGCGCTCGCGCTCGACGGCCACGTCACGACGCGCGAGTGGCTGGAGGCGCGCCGGCACGAGCTGCGCGAGGCGCTCTCGCTGCTGTGGTTCCTCTCGCTCGCGGGTGCGGTCGTCTTCCACACGAACCCCGGCCCCACCACCCCGGCCCCGTCGCGCGCGGCGGGGAAGAAGCGGCGCCCGCTCCCCCCGGAGAAGGCCGAGGCGCTCCGCCAGGCCGCCTTCCAGATCCTGCCGGGGAGCCACTTCCAGGCGCTCGGGCTCGAGATCGGAGCCGACACCGAGGAGGTCGAGCGCGCCTACAACGACGTGGCGCAGCGCTACCATCCGGACAACTTCGCCGAGTACGACGTGGGCGATCTCGAGGACCTGCTCGTGGCGGTGCAGGACAAGGTGTCGGCCGCCTACCGGGCCCTGTCGGCGACCGAGAAGCGGCGCCAGTACCTGGGCCTCCTCGTGCGCCGCCTCGAGCAGACCGGCCAGCGGCGGCAGGGGGTGGATCCCCAGGCGGAGATCGCGCTCCTCCGCGCCGAGAGGGCGCTGCGCGCCCGCCGCAACACCGACGCGGTGGAGGCGCTGCGCGAGGCGGTGCACCTCTCGCCCCGGGAGCCCGAGTACCTGGCCATGCTCGCGTTCGCCTCGCTGTTCGACCCGGTGCTGCCGAAGGGCGAGCGCGCCGGCGAGGCGCGCAGGGTGGCCCGGCGGGCGCTGTCGATCGCTCCCGATCACCCCCGGGCCTCGGCGGCGCTCGGCCTCGCCGAGGCCCAGCTCGGCGACGCGGCCGAGGCGCGCCGCGTGATCGTGTCCGCGCTGAAGGAGCACCCGCACAGCGAGGTGTTGAAGTCGGTGATGCACTTCCTGCATCGGCCACCGCCCGCGGGCGGGAGCCAGGGCCACTGACGGGAGGCGGCGACGGGAGGGGGGATCCCGCCGCCGCCCCGCCGCCGCTCGCCGCGGCAGAGCGCTATCGGGACAGGACCTCGGCGATCTTGAAGAACACGTCCGTGTTCTGGTAGGTGCCGACGAACGGCATCCAGTCGGCCGGGTCGCGGGCGTAGGCCGAGAGCGGCACGTCCGATGCGGTGTGCACCGCCTGCTCGGCGCCCACCGCCTGTCCGCGGATGAAGTAGCCCGCAGCCTTCTTGTCGAGCCGCGTCGCCGGGACGTTCGACGGGTAGCCCGCGCCGGTGAGCAGCGTGACCAGCGCCGTCGGGGTCAGGCTCTCGCGGCTGGGCTTCGCCGGGGTGAGCCAGTTCTCCCAGCGGTCGCCGCTCGCGCCGAACCCGACGAGCAGCTTGCCGTCGACGTCCATCGTGGCCGGGTAGCCGTCGTCGAGCTTCGGATACGCGGGGAACGCGGCCGCGTCGTAGGTGCCGACGACCTTCTGCCGCTCCGGCTGGACGGCCGGGTCGTAGGTGGCGGTGTCGGAGGGCAACCCCTCGAGATGGGCGAGCCCGCCCGAGAGCCCGCCGATGAGCGCGAAGCCGGAGCACTCGTGATCGGCGGTCACGAGGACGAGCGTGCGGCCGTCGCGCCTCGCGAAGTCGAGGGCGACGGCGATGGCCCGGTCGAACTCGATCGTCTCGCCGATGGCCCGCTCGGCGTCCATCTGGTGCGACTGCTTGTCGATGTGCGCGCCCTCCACCATGAGGAAGAACCCCTCGCGGCTCCTCCGGAGGATCGAGAGCGCCGCGGTGGTCATCTCGTCGAGCATGGGCTGGTCGGGCGCCTGGTGGTCCTGGACGACCGTGTCGGTGTACCCGGCGATGCCGCGCTTGAACCGGCGCTCGGAGAGCTTGTCGACGGCGGTGTTCATGTTCCCCCAGGCGAACAGGCCGAGCAGGCGATCCGGGCGTCCGGCCAGCTGCGCGTCGAGCGCGGTCCTCGAGTCGGCGTAGGCGAATCCGGCCGACTGGAAGTCGGAGACGAGGTTGCGACCCGGGTCGAGCGCTCCGGCAGCCCGGGGCGGGAGCCCCCAGCCGGCCAGGAGGTCCGCCGGCAGCGCCGCGTAGTCGGTGCCCGAGGCGCGCGAGGTGAAGGTGTCGCTCGAGGGCACGAACCAGCGGCGGCCGCCGCCGAGCAGCACCTTCAGGCCGGAGCCGCCGGTGCGGGACCACTCCACGTCGGCCTCGTCGAGGTACTGGTCCACGATGCCGGTGCCGTTGCCGCGGGCCTGCGTGTAGACGGCGTTGGCCGCCGGCGTCGCGTCCTCGATGTCGGCGGTGGTGACGATGCCGGTCGAGGTGCCGCGGGTGCGGTGCAGGAAGTGGCCGAGGTACTCGACGCGCGGGGCGTAGAACGGGTTCGAGACGTTGGCCGGGAACACGCCCTCCTGGTTGTTCCTGAAGTGGTTGCCGGTCGTGTAGCAGGCC
>Ga0335085_10005748_pt1 | contig 19798 bp, 14 predicted proteins | sample Lox_Sample_45_FD_206712 | JGI IMG/M metagenome (GOLD analysis project Ga0335085, IMG submission 206712) | Soil microbial communities from Loxahatchee National Wildlife Refuge, Florida, United States - Lox_Sample_4.5 | ecosystem: Environmental > Terrestrial > Soil > Wetlands | place: USA...
ACTATTCCCAGGCACGCTTGAACCGGCTGTCCATCGTGGTGGAAAAACTCGGCTACCTGGCCCAGGCCCAGTGGTGGCTCTCCGCTGAATAGGGCTTTGCCCTCTTCAGCGAGTGTTGAGTTAGGAATTATGAGTTTTGAGTTGTTGATGTTTTTGAATCGAAGGTTCAAAAACTTTCCATAACTCAGAACTTAAAACTCAAAACTTAGAACTAGAAAAGAAAATTAAAGGTTTATTAAGGCAACAAGTACCAAGGAGTTTTTAAAGTGAACCTTCCCAAGCTCGCCATCCAGCGCCCGGTTTTCATGAGCTGCGTGGTCATCCTCATCATGGTGCTGGGAATCATGGGCTACGCCTCGCTAGGCGTGGACCTCTTTCCCGACGTCAGCTTTCCCTACGTTTTCGTGACCGTGCCCTACCAGGGCGCCTCGCCGGAAGAAATCGAAACGCAAATCTCCAAGCCCATGGAGGACGAGCTCAGCTCGCTCCAGGGCGTCAAAAAAGTTTCCTCCTCCAACCAGGAAGGTTTCGCCGTCATCTGGGTGCAATTCACCCTGGAGACCGACGCCAAGGACGCCGAGCAGCAGGTGCGCGACAGGGTGGCCTTCGTTCGGCCTAAACTGCCCAAGGGCGTGGATGAGCCCATCATCCGGCGCTTCGACCCCACGGACAACGCGGTGGCCATCCTGAGCCTCCAGGCCCCGGGCCTGTCCCCGGCCGAGATCTACGACTTGGCCGACCAGTACGTCAAACCACGCCTGGCGGAGGTGCCGGGCGTGGGCGTGGTCAACATCACGGGCGGCCACAAACGGGAAATCCAGGTGCAGTTGGACCGGAACCAGCTTAACCGCTACCGCCTGAGCGCGGGCCAGGTGGCGGACAGGATCGGCCTCAACGGCATGAACGTGCCGGTCGGCAAGGTGGACTTAGGGCCCCAGGAGCTTCTTTTCCGGTCGGTGGGGGAATACAACGATTTGGACCGCATCAAGAGCACGCCCGTCAACTTCTTCGGATCGGACGTGTCGGTCACCGTCGACAAGCTGGGCAAAGTCGTGGATACGGTCGTGGACCCGGACAGCTACAGCTTCCTGAACGGCCAGCCCACCCTGGTCATGGAAATCTACAAGCAGTCCAAGGCCAACACCGTGGCGGTGGTGGATGGGGCCCTGAAGCAGATGGACATCATCAACAAGTACCTGAAGGACAAGCCCGGGTCTCCCCAGATGGGGCTGATCCAGGAAGCGGCCCGGCCGGTCCGGATGAACCTGACCGACGTCAAGATTACCATCGTCGAGGGCATCATCCTCACCATCCTGGTGGTCCTGCTTTTCTTGGGCAGTTTCCGCTCCACCCTCATCACGATCACCTCGCTACCCGTTTCCCTTTTAGGCGCCTTCTTCCTGATGAACAGCCAGGGTTACACCCTCAACGTCATGACCCTCCTGGCCCTGTCCCTGGCGGTGGGGCTTTTGATCGACGACGCCATCGTGGTGCGGGAAAACATCTGGCGGCATATCGAGGAAGGGATGGAACCCAAGAAAGCCGCCGTGGAGGGAGCCCTGGAAGTGGCCCTGGCGGTCGTGGCCACCTCCTCGGTCATCATCGCGGTCTTCCTGCCCATCGCCTTCCTCAAGGGGATTGTGGGCCAATTTTTCCGGGAATTCGGCATGACGGTTTGTTTCGCCATGGGCATATCGCTTTTCGAGGCCATGGTCATGGGGCCCATGCTTTCGGCCTATTGGGCGAAAAAGTCCAACCCGATGAAGGATGAAGTCCCGGTGATTACCCCGATCCTTAAGGGCTTCAGCCGCTTCCAGGACGTGTTGGAAGAAAAATACGGAGTATTGATCGGCTGGTGCCTCAAGAACCGCAAAAAAGTGATCGGCGCGGCCATATTCCTGTTTTTCTTCGCCCTTGCGGGGCTCGGCCCCCACATCAAGTTCACCTTCCTGCCCACCGCCGACGTGGGCGAGTTCGTGGTGCTCTTGAAATCGGTCCCCGGCACGTCGTTGGACCAGATGAAGAACATGACCGCCCAAGTGGAAAAGGTCATCCAAAAACACCCGGAGGTGGTGGTGCTCTCCGGTTCCATCGGCGGCAACGACGCCTCGGGGGCGGCCCAGGGCGTCAACAAGGCCCGGCTTTATATCCGGCTCACCCCTTTCCAACAACGAAGCATCACCACCAGCCAGATGATGGCCCAAGTGCGCAAGGAACTGGAACCCTTCAAGGATAGCCTCAAGCCGCAAGTGGCGGAAGCCAGTGCCTTCGGCGACCAGGCTCCCTTCAACCTGAACCTGGTGGGGGATGACTACGCCACCCTGGTGCCCTTCGCGGACAAGGTGGCCGACCAGATCCGGGCGGTCAAGGACCTGGCCGACGTGCAATCCACCTATGACGGCGGCAAGCCCGAGTTCCAGGCGGTGTTGGACCCGGAGCGCATGAAGATTTTGGGCGTCTCGGGCGTGGACGCGGGTGAGGAACTTCGCACCCAAGTGGAGGGACTGGTGGCGGCCAAGCTGCGCCAGCACGGGGAGGACTACGACATCCGCGTGAGGCTCCAGGAAGACCAGCGGGACCTGGAGAAGGAATACCCCCGCATCCTGGTGCCCAACCAGAACCACAATATGGTGCGGCTATCCGACATCTCCCATCCGGTCACTACCCAAGGGCCGGCCCGTATCGACCGGCAAAGCCGGGCCCGCTACATCATGATCTCGGGCCAAATCGCCCCAGGCGGGGCCTTGGGCGGGGCCATCGACAAGGCCAAGGAGATCATGAAGAACATCCAACTGCCCCCAGGGGTCACTTACGAGTTCGTGGGCCAAGCCCAGGACCTGCAGGACCTGATGGTCAGCATGCTGGAAGCGGTAGGTTTGGCGATCCTTTTTACCTATATGATCCTGGCCAGCCTTTACGAATCCCCCATCATCCCCTTCACCATCATGCTGGCCATTCCCCTGGCCATTGTGGGAGCTTTCTTCGCGCTCTTTATCGGGCAGCTGATTGTGCCCACGCTGTCGCTCAATATTTTCAGCATGGTGGCCTTGATCATGCTTTTGGGGCTCGTCACCAAGAACTCCATCCTTTTGGTGGACTATACCCTTCAGATGATGCGCAAGGGCATGCCCCGGGATGAGGCTTTGAAAGCCGCGGGCAAGGTGCGCTTAAGGCCCATCCTCATGACCACCTTCGCCTTGATCGCGGGCATGCTGCCGGTGGCCCTGGCCCTGACCGAAGTGGGAAAGTTCCGGCAATCCATGGGTGTGGCCATCGAGGGCGGGCTTATCAGCTCGCTGCTGTTGACCCTGGTCATCGTGCCCTCGGTTTTTGGGTATGTGGACGACTTCCGCTTGTTTTTAGGAAGCCTCTTCAAGTCCAAGGACAATGGCAGGGACTGGGCCGCTAGTTCCAATGGGAAAAAAGCCAAGAACCCAACTGGCAAAAACCTTATCTATAAATAAGTCAAAAATAGTCGAATCCCTGTTTAATCCTGGGCCCTTTATCAGTATAAGAAAGCCCTCATCTCTCAATTAAACCGCAGGATAAAAAGGAAAGACCCGTGAATCTCCCCCAACTCGCTATCAACCGCCCGGCCTTCATCACCTGCGTGGCTGTGCTCATCATTATCCTGGGGGCCATGGCCTACCGGTCCCTCGGCATCGATCTTTTCCCGGACGTCAGCTTCCCGGTAGTGTCGGTCACCACCAACTACAAGGGTGCGGCGCCCGAGGAAATCGAGGCCCAGATCTCCAAGCCCATGGAGGAGCAGTTTTCCACCATCCAGGGCGTCAAACAGATCAACTCCACCAACGAGGAAGGCTATTCGGTGGTGGTCGTGCAGTTCACCCTGGAAACCGACAGCAAGGAAGCCGAGCAAAGGGTGCGGGACAGGCTGTCCCTGGTGCGGCCGCTGCTCCCGAAGGACGTGGAGGAGCCCGTCATCCAGCGCCTGGACCCCTCGGACCAGCCCATCATGATCCTGGGGCTCAAGTCCGACCTCACGGCGCCCCATGCCTACGACCTGGCCGACCAGGTCATCAAGCCCCAATTGGCCCAACTGGACGGCGTGGGAGTGGTCGATATCTTCGGCAACTCCAAACGGGAAATCCGCGTGGAGCTGGACCGGCACAAGCTCAACGCCTACCGCCTGAGCGCCAGCGGCGTGGCCGAGAACATCGGCCTCAACGGCCTTAACGTTCCCGTGGGCAAGTTCGAGACGGCGGGCAACAACGTGTCCTTCCGCTCGGTGGGCCAGTATGACGACCTGGACCGCCTGCGCCACACGGTCATCAACTTCGTGGGGTCGGACATTCCCATCACCGTGGACAAGGTAGGGAAGGTGGTGGATACGGTCGAGGACGCCCAAAACTACAGCTCCTTCAACGGCGTGCCCGGCTTGTTTCTGCTCATCCACAAGCAGACCAAAGCCAATACCGTGGCGGTGGTGGATGAGGTGGTTTCGGACCTCAAGGCCCTCAACGAAATCCTCAAGACCCGGCCCGGCAACGCCCAGCTTTCCCTGGTACGCGAGGACGCCTGGGGCATCCGCCTGAACCTGGACGACGTGAAGATGACCATCCTCCTGGGCATCTGCCTGACCGTATTGGTGGTTTTGCTTTTCCTGGGAAGCTTCCGTTCCACCCTGATCACCATTACCGCCCTTCCGACCTCCCTCCTGGGCGCCTTCATCCTCATGAACTGGATGGGCTTCACCTTGAATTTCATGACCATCCTGGCCCTGTCGCTGGCGGTGGGCCTTCTCATCGACGACGCCATCGTGGTGCGGGAGAACATCTGGCGGCACATGGAGGAAGGGGAGGAACCCAAGAAAGCCGCCGAGCACGGCACCATGGAAGTGGCCCTAGCCGTCATCGCCACCACGGGCGTCATCCTGGCGGTCTTCATGCCCATCGCTTTTTTGAAGGGCACGGTGGGCCAATTCTTCAAGCAGTTCGGCATGACGATCTGCTTCGCCATGGTCATCTCGCTCTTTGAGGCCCTCACCATGGGCCCCATGCTTTCCGCCTATTGGGCCGGCAAGCGGGGGAAGGCCGAGAAAAAACTCGCCTTCTTCCAATGGTTCGACGACGCGCAGACGGGAATGGAGCACGGCTATGAGAAGGTCATTGGATGGGCCATTCACCACCGCTTTTGGGTGGTGTTGACGGCCTTCCTTATTTTCGTGGGAAGCCTGGGGCTCGGCAAATTCATTCCCTTCACCTTCGTTCCCAACGGCGACAATCCCGAGTTCCAGGTTTCCCTCAAAGGGTCCCCTAACATGGCGCTGGATACGATGCGGGATTGGACCAGCAAGGTTTCCGCCATCGTGCGCTCCCACCCGGAAATCGGGGTGACGGCCGAGACCGTGGGCGACACCCAGGGAAACGAGAACGTGTCCACCATCTACATCAAGCTCATCGACTACCACAAGCGCAAGAAGACCGCCGATGAATTAAAGGTGGAGATCCGCAAGGAACTGGAGCCCTACCGGGATTTACTTCATCCCCAGATCGGGGATCGGGACGCCCTGGGCAACCAGGCCCCCTTCAGCCTCGACATCGTGGGGCCCGACTACAAGTTGCTGCAGCCCATCGTGGACCGGCTGGTCACCCAAATCAAAACCATCCCGGGCTTGGAGGACGTGCAGACCAACTACGACGGGGGCAAGGCGGAGTTCCAGGCGGTGCTGGACCCGGCCAAGTGCCGCCAGTTGGGGGTCCTGGGGATCACGGCGGGGGATGAGCTGCGCACGCAGATCGAGGGCACGGTGCCAGCCAAGTTCCGCGAGAACGGGCTGGACTACGACATCCGGGTGCGCATGCAGGACGACCAACGCAACCTGCAACAGGACTTCAACGACGTATACGTTCCCAACACCAACAACCGCATGGTGAGGTTATCCGACATCGCGGCGCCGGTCACCACCGAGGGGCCGTCCAAGATCAACCGCCTCAACCGCCAGCGCTACATCGAAATCACCGGCCAGCTGGGCAAGGGCGGAGCGCTGGGCAACATCATCAACCAAGCCAACAAGATCCTGGCGGCCGAAAACCTGCCGGCGGGCGTGACGGGCAAGATCGTGGGTCAGGGCAAGGACCTGCAGGATCTTTCCATCAGCATGCTGGTGGCGATGGCCCTGGCCACCCTTTTCACCTTCATGATCCTCACCAGCCTCTATGATTCGCCCATCATCCCCCTCACCATCATGATCTCCATCCCCCTGGCCATCATCGGCGCCTTCGTGGCCCTGTTGCTGGCCCACCAGACCCTGAACATCTTCACCATGATCTCCCTGATCATGCTCATGGGACTGGTGACGAAAAACGCCATCCTGCTGGTGGACTACGTGGTGCGCATGGAAGGCCAGGGCATGGACCGGGACGAAGCCATCAAGCGCGCCGGGGTCGTGCGCCTAAGGCCCATCCTCATGACCACCATGGCCCTCATCATGGGCATGCTGCCCGTGGCCCTGGCCCTGAACGAGGTGGCCAAGTTCCGCCAGTCCATGGGCGTGGCGGTCATCGGGGGGCTCTTGAGCTCCCTGATCCTCACCCTCATCGTGGTGCCCTCGGTTTACGGCTACTTCGACGACCTGCGGCTTTGGTTCCGGCGGCTTTTTGGGTTGGACGACGGGGAAGGGAAAAGGAAGTCCGCACCGGTCCGCGCCCGAAAGCATTGACCCCGCACGAAAGAGGCTAAACCCACGGTAAAAGGCCGCAGTGGTAAGCTTTTACACGGCCCTTTGTTTCTTTACAGGCCCGGCGGTCTCCTCCATATAATGCTCCTACCCCAAATCAGCCGGAGTTTGCCATGAACCGCTTTGTTTGGATTCCCCTATCGTTGATGGGAATTATTACTTTGGCCGTGTTGGCCTTGCCCGCCTGTAATTCCATCGACCGCCCCGTGGCGCCGGGCCAGGTTTCTAATTCTGCCCCGAGCAATTGCAACGGAGTTTTGGGAGACAACACAATTGAGCCTCAAGTCGCGGCGGTTTCGGACCTTTGGTTCGACCCAATCGTTCCAACTTCCAATACCTACCTTGAATCCATAGCCCTCTATATCGGTTCTTCCACCTCAACCCCGGTAACTTATGAAGCTGGAATTTACTCCAACAATGCCACCGGGCCGTCCGCTCTCCTGGAGGAAACGGGAATTCAAACAATGAATGGTCCTGCGACTCTTTGGAATATTACAAGTTTGAAAAATTCCGTGAGCCTTTCCGCGGGAGTCACCTATTGGCTCGCGTTTCAAGTTTCGAATGATGGTTACCGATACAACACGGCCACCACTGCTTATTCCTACCAACCAGCAGGAGCTTTTGGTTCGTTACCTGCGAATTTTTCAGGCACTAATAGTTCAGGCTTTGTTTTATCCATTTATGGAGTGACCTGCCCCTAAACGTCAGCTTTCCGAGGGTTTTATGGACTCCAGCCGCCTGAGTGAACGCCACGTGATGGTCAAGGAGCAGTTGGAGAAAAGGGGAATCCACAACCCCTGGGTGCTCCAAGCCATGCTGGACATCCCCCGCCATTTCTTCTTGCCCGACTCCCAACATATGAAGGCCTACGACGATTCGCCCCTTCCCATCGGCCAAGACCAAACCATCAGCCAGCCCTACATCGTGGCGGCCATGATCGAACTCATCGAACCCGACCCTTCCCACCGCGTCCTGGAAGTGGGCGTGGGCAGCGGCTATTCGGTGGCGGTCCTCCGCCGCATCGTGCAGGAAGTCTACGGCATCGAGCGCAATCCCGTCCTCCTGGAGGAAGCCAAGAGGCGGATCGAAAGGCTCGGATTGGGGCACGTGAACCTGAAGGAAGGGGACGGTACCCTGGGTTGGCCGGAGGCGGCGCCCTTCGACGCCATCCTGGTCACGGCCGGGAGCCCGCGGGTTCCGGAAGCGCTCCTGCGGCAACTCAAGGAAGGCGGATCCCTCGTGATCCCCCTGGGCAACCGCGAGGAGCAAAAACTTCTCCGCATCCTGAAAAAACCCGGGGGGCACCTTCAGGAAAAAGAACTTTTCCCCGTGAGGTTCGTGCCTTTGATCGGGGCGGACGGTTGGGAGCGGTAACCCGACCCGCTTGAATTTTACCCGGCCGGAATATCCGGGCCCTTTTTCCAAAAGTTTTTCCTTTTCCCATAAATGCTTTTTCAACTAACCGGATTTCCCGCACCTACCTTACAATCGGCATCACCAAATCTTCTTGATGAAGGCCTTGATGAAAAGGAAATCAGTCAGTTTCTTAACGGCAGGTTTGAAGGTTTTATTGGTCCTCGCCCTTTTTCCCGCGGCGGCGCTGGCGGATGAAAAGGGAACCTTCCTTTCGGTCCAAGGAACGGTGAAGGTGAACGGCTCCCAAAAAGCCGTGGCGGGCGCCGCCGTGAACCCCGGCGACGAGGTCACCACCGGCCCGGACGGACAGGCCGTCCTCCAATTTTTCGACGACTCCCAAATCACCCTCAAAAGCGGAAGCGACCTGAAGGTGGACCAGCTGCAAAAGCCCTCGGCCGCGGACAAGATGCTCCGGTTCAAGTTGTTCCTGGGGCAATTGCTGGCCAAGGTTCAAAAACTGGCCTCCGCGAAATCCTCCTTCGAGATCGAAGCCGGCGGGGTGGTTTGCGGGGTGCGGGGCACCGAATTCTCGATGAACTATGACTCCCACCAGGACCACTTGGAACTCCACGTGGTTTCCGGAAAGGTTGCGGCCAAGGCCGGCGGCATGGAGCGGGTCTTCAATGCGGGAGAAACGGGCGTTTTCCTCCATGGTCAACCCCGGGACCAGCAGCCGGGTGAGACCACCGGCCCAAGGGAACACAGGCCCGTCGAATTCGACGCGAGCTTAAGGCAAGACCCGGTGTTCATGGACTTCAAGACCTTCTATACCAGGCAGCTGCTGATCAACCACGACACTACCTTCACCGACCCGGCCGTGGGGGGGACCGCCCTTATTCCCACCAGGATCAATGTCCTCCCAGGGGAGGCGGTTCCATGAAAGGCAGTTCGCGGCTCACAGTTCACAGTTGGCAGCCCTTCGAGGGCCTCAGGGCAGGTAGGCGGCGAGGTTGGCGGCAGAACGCCCTTAAGCTGTCGCTGCGAACTTTCGTTATGGGGTTCCTGCTCCTGACGCTGGCCTATCCGGCGTTGGGTGATCCGCGTGGGCAGGTGAGCCTGGGCCTGCAGTTCGACGGCTGGTCGGCCAACACGGTCGAACCCTTCAAGGGGTCCGAAACCTTTGTTCCTTTCAGCTTCTCCTACGGAGTGGACCCGAGCTGGTGGCTTTCGGGCCAGACCTCCTTCGCCTCCGGCAGCTACACCGATTCCATCGCGGGCACCGAAACCCAGAACCTTTCCAACCTGACCGCTTCCACCCTGACCTCGGATTATTATTTCAATGCCTTCGGCGTCTCCAACATGGCCGAAGTTTCCCTGACCCTGCCCACGGGGGACCCTTCCTGGGAAACCAAGCAGGTGGCCTCCAACATTCCCGCGATCTTCATCAATAGCCGCTATCAGGACGAAGGGTGGGGCGCCAGCGTCCTCTACGCCCTTTCCTTCTCCGCCCCCTCCAGCGTGGAATACGGCGTCTCGGCGGGCTATTCCTACTCGGGAGCCTACGACCCCTATTACGGAGGAGTCCCGGGAAACCAACTGAAGATGGGCGATTCGATCTTCGTAGCCCTTAACCGCATCGAGAGCCTGCCCCAAAGCCAATCAAGGGTCTTCCGGCTCTGTGTGATGGCCTTCCTGCCCAGCCAGATCAACGGCCAGACCAATTTCGAACTGGGGCCCAATGGCAGCGCCTCCTATTCCTTCAACGACCCCTCGGGATTTTCCTGGAGCGTCGGGACGCAGGTTTACACCCTTTCCGACCGCTACTACCTGAACTCCCAAGGCTCGATGGTTTATGGCGCCGAACCCTTTGGTTCCTCCGGCCAGCGATTTTATTTCACCCCCGCCCTGGCCTTGGGGAATTTGACCCTGGCGGGAAATTTGCAATTTGTGCGCGCCAACGGCTATCCCATCAGCGACTACTCCGGACTTTACAACGGCGGGGGGGTCGTTGTGGGTCTGGCCCCCAGCTATGCCTGGAACCTGGACGCGGTTTCGGCGCTGACCTTTAGCGGCGGCTACAATTTCATCGCCGCCCAGAACGCCTCCACGAATTTCACCCAGGACGTGGATTACCAATATTGGACCTTTGGAGCCAGTTATGCGGTCAAGATCTACTAAGAAGCGGCGCGTTTTAAGCCTGATCCTAGCCCCTGCGGGGGTTCTTTTGGGCCTCTGGTTCCTGGGGGCGGGCTGCTCCAGCGAGCCCACCGCGCCCGAGCGGTCGGTGGCCTTGAGCGTGGCTCTGAACCGGCTCAACCAGGTGCAGGCTTCCCTCCTGGGCGCGGCCCAGAACGAGATCCTTTACCGGTTGGATGGGGCGGGGGAGACGGGGTTCCACCAGGTCTACGGCCCCTTTTCCACTTCCGCCTCCACTGGTTCGGTCACTTTCACCGTGAAGGTCCCGGCCAGTTCAGGGCCCCAGGTTTTGAGCCTCCAATTGAACGACGCCTCAACCCACCAACCCCTGGCCGTGGGGGCGGCTTCCCTCGATTTGGCGTCGGGCGCTCCGGGGGAAGGGGGGCTGGTGGTGGACATGGGTTCGGTCACCCGGACCTGCTATTACACCTATGAGAACCTGAACCCGGGCGTCAGCAACTTGTACTACAACGGCTCAAGCTACAGTTTTTTTCAGGATGTTCTCGTAGCAGGGTTTGTCGGCCCCTCGGCCTTGGACATTTCCTTTGTCCCCCTCGCCGGTGGGGGATTTTACATGGAGACGAACCCGGGCAATACCCTCACCAACAGCATCGCCTATCTCGGCAACGGCGACCTGGTGGATTTTGACCGCGTCCCCCCCGCGTCCCAATTCTTCCAGTATTCCTACCAGGGAAAGGCCGCGGCCGGTGCCGGCGTGACCCTTCTTCAAACCGGCGACATTTACTGCGTCCGGGCCGACAACAGCTATAAGGTGGCCGGGGTCCATGCCTGGGTCCAGGTCACCGACCCCGGTACGATCGGCGCCACCGGCCCCAGCTTCCGGTTCCGGGTGAACAGCACGTTGCCTTACTTCGCCTACGAACAAACCTCTCCGGACGTGGCCAGCACCTGCAGTCCCAACTACTGAAGTTTTTTTAACCGCCAGGAAATAGAAAAGCGGATGTAAGCACCGGATAAACGTTACCCGGTTTTGACCCAAAGCCTTAACGGGTTTACCGCGGGGGAGTTAGAATAACTTTCAATTCAACCCAGGAGGTGGGGAGATGAGGCTATTAGCGGTTTTGGTGGTTTTCTTGGCCGGGACCACCGGACTCGTTTGGGCCGACGCAGCCGGCAAGGACGCCAGCACAGCCAACTCCCAGCCCTCTTCGCCCAAAGTAGAAACGGGGAGCGCCACCAACGAGCACAAAGTAGGAAAGGAAACAGTGGTGGATTACGAGGACGGAAACCCCGATAAACCGATCGTTACAGGGCAGGAGGGGAAAGGGATCTATTATTTTTACAAGCACGACGATTCTGGCCACAAGCTCGTCACCGGCGGCGGGAACAATGGAGCGGTCACGACCGGGGCCGGGAAAGATTCAATCAACACCAATGGCGGTAAAACCCACACGAAAGGATCCATCATTGTCGTGAAGGACGGGAAAAAAGGAGCCAAGACTGTGGGGAAAAACGGCTTTATAAGCGGGGTTAAAAGCCAAACCGGCGGGGGTGGGGCGGGAAAATCCAATAATGCCGGCTTGAACTTCACCCACGGCGCGAACGGCTTCCAAAAGGCCAATGGGGCTTTGACCGGAAACCTCCACAATAACGCCGCCATGGGCGACGGGTCCGTGCGTGGGGTGGCAGGACCCTAAAGGGTTTAAGAACCACAGGGAAAGGCTGCAGAGGGGTACGCTTTTCGGTTTTTTAATTAATTTAAGGAGGCTGGGTGATGAAACAATTTGCCATTTTGGCGGTGTTGGTTTTCTTGGCCGGAACCACCGGACTCGCTTGGGCGGATGCGGCCAGTAAGGACGCAAGCAAAGCCGAGCCCCAACCTTTGAATCCCCAGGGTGTGCAGCAGGTCGGAGGCCCCAACTCAGGGAACAACCAAGATGGGGACGGCATCCACCTGACCGACACCCACGAGGGCGGAGGAAAGGACACGGGTGATGGGGCGGATGATTCGAATCTTCACCGCGTCACCGGGAAAAAATCCCAGGATGATTGGGAACACAAGGCCGGTGGCAAGAATGTAACGCTTCATGACCAAAGCCAAATCTCAGGTAACCTGAGTGGTTCTGGAAACACCTTAAACAACAAAGGCGCAAAAAAAGGCGGGGGGGCATTGCTTAAGAACCAGAATGGCATGGTCAAAGGGGAAATAGGCCTGCACAAAAACGGGGCCAAGGGCACCCAAAAGGTTCTTATTGGCCTTAGCAAGGCTAACAACTTGCAAAAGGCAAACGGCCTCCAAAAAGGAAACGGTTTCATCAAGGCGGATAACGGTTTTCAAAAGGCTAATGGTTCGCTAAATGGAAACTTGCATAACGGCGCTATGGGTGATGGATCTGTTCGGGGCCAGTAATGCCAATCGCGTTTCTTGAAGAAAAGATACGAGAAAACATTGAGTAGGTTCAAAAATCTTAGGAGGTGGAGAGATGAGTAAGAAGGCAATTTTAATAGCGGCGATTTTTTTGGCGGGAACAGTTGGAATGGTTTGGGCCGACGAGCTGAATCCCCAACCTTTGCCGCCGGGAAGGGCGATGTCCTCGGGCGGGGACGGAAACAAGTTGACGGCCTCGGATAAGGCCCAGATCACCGGAAACTTGAACGGGGACGGCAAAAGCTTGGATTCAACCGGCGAACATTTTCCAAAAGTCCGGACCGCCAAGGCAAAAGGATTGGACAAAAGTAAAGCCTACATAAAGTACAGCAAGATAAAAAACTCAAAGATGATTAAACAAAATGGCTTCATTAAAGGTGAAAAAGCCGGCACGATCGGCTCGGCAACCGGCGGGGCGGGGTCAGGCAAGGCCGCCTTCGGTGACGGCAGCAAGACCGGCAACGGTTTCCAGAAGATCGAAAATGGCTTCCATAAGGACGCCATCAGTGGAAACAACGGATCCAACCAGCTGCCCGCAGTCCAAAAACAATGAGGTTCGTCACCGTGACGGCGGCGGTCCTCCTGGTGGGGACTGCCGCGCCCCTTTGGGCGGACGATTCTAGCGACAGCCAGGGACAGGCGGTCAGCCAGACGGGGGCAGGCGGGGCCAACGGCCCCAACCAGGGCGGGAACGGGTTTTCCGCGCCGATTAAATCCCAATTCAATACAAGTCCGAATAATTCCCCTAATCCGGCCAATCCCAACGGCGATACCGGGTCTGCCGTGCCGAGCGGCCAAATCAACACAAGCCACGAACTACTGCAAAGCCAAATCCAGGCCGCGAATGGTTCGGGCGCCGTCAACCCAGGCATCGTCAATCCCGGAGTCAAGGTAGGTGTCAATCCTGGGCCGCCCTATAAGGGAATCGCCAATCCCGAAAACAAGGTTGGGGTCAACCCGGGACCGACGCAAAAAGGCAGCGCTCATCCCGGGCCTATCCAAAAAGCAGGTTCCATCGGGCTTTCCGGAAAAGGTTCGAAGCTCAAATCCGGTAAGGCTTCGTTGTCCAACGGAAAGGGATTCCAAAAGGCCATGGGTTTGAATAAAACCAACGGCCTGTCCAAGAACGTCATTGGCGGGGCGGGTGGAACCAATACCCTGCCAGCGGTCCAGAAATAATTTCAAAAAAAGGGGGTGGGGGCAATATGAAGAAACTACTTGGAATCACGGTGATCCTGGCCCTGCTGGGTCCGGCGGGAATGGTCTTGGCTGACCAACATGGGGGAGCCCCGAACCCCAACAACATGATGAACGGCCTGGACAAGATGAAAGTGCCCAAAGGAGACGGCTCGGCCGTGGACGGCAAGAAGGGTTCCGGTGGTCCTAAAAACAACGGTTCGGCCATGGACGGCAAGAAAGGAACCGGCGGCCCCAAGAACAACGGTTCGGCGATAGACGGGAAGGGAAAGGGCTCCAAGGAAAACGGCAAATACGGCAAAACCTTGGGCGCCAATTCCAAAATCACGAAAGTCAAAACAAAACCCGGTGGAGGAAACGCGGGCGGCCGGCCGGTGACTACGGGGGGAAGCAACCCGGCCGGAGGACCCAGTACCACGGGAGGAACCAACCCGGCAGGAGGCCCGGCAACGGGCGGCAACCCCTTCACCGGCAATTCCAACAACCCCTCCGGCGGACCCGTGACGGGAGGATCGAATCCCCCGGGTACGGCCAATAACCCGGCTGGTGGACCCACCACGGGAGGCGGTTCGGTTGCAGGTACGGCGGCCGGTAATTAACCCAACCGGTGCCTTAGGAGATAGGGAATGAAAAATTTCATTTTGCTTATGCTGTTGCTGACCGGAAGGGTTCTGGCCGACCAGCCGGGGAGCGCCTCCAACCCCGGTAACGGCATGATGAACGGCGCCCAAAAATTGAATGAGCCTAGGAACTTACCCGGAATAGACCGTTTAAAGGGATCTTCGGACGACGGCAAGGGCAATACCGCAGGGGTAGGCCACGGAATTTCCAATGCGACTTCAAAGGCGCCCAAGAAGAGCGACTACCATGTCCATCTGAAGGAATCCGTGGTGTTGACCAAAACCAAGGTCAAGAAAGTCCGGACAAGGCCCGGCGGCAATCCAGGGCGTCCCGTGACCACTGGGGGAGGCAATCCAGCTGGGGGGCCATCGGCCATTAAGAACAACTCAGCCGCTTTACCGGTGACGGTTTTGGATCTGAGAAATAGTAAGGACGGGCCGGTCACCGGCTCGAATTGGAATCCCCATAATCAGCCGACTCCACCCAAGGTGAAGCCTGTGACTACCTTTGATGGAATTCACCCCAATAACTCGAATGATTAAACTGGAGGAAACCTGGTTCCGGGCGCTGCCAACCGACAAACGTAGGGTCTTTCATCAAAGGGCGGCGGCCTTGCGTCGAAGGCTCGCCGCGAAGTCACTTCCCCAATAATCCTTCACATCCGAAGAAACCCTCAGGAGTAACCGCTTGAGGGTTTCTTTGTTTTCCGGCTCAACATAAAGAGTGGGGTCGGGCTGGAATTCCCGGATGGCCAGCATGTTGTTCAAGTAACACTCCCCGTCGTAAAGGTGAAGGGGCGCGGAAAATTCGATGAGCCCGTTGTCGTCGGTATCCATTGGCGCGCCCGCGCCGAAAGCCTTCACTTCCTCCGGCCCCATCCTCAACATGGAAACCAAATCCCCGGCTTGTTCCACCGAGATGCGGCCCAGGGCCTGTTTCAACGGGCCGGATTGGATGGCCTTTTCCATGTAAGGAATGTGCGGCTTCAAGAGCGTTTCCGATCCCAACAACACCAAGTCCGGCACGGGCTGGAGGCTGTCCGGGGGCGGCGGGACTCCGAAGACATAGACGTAGGGGAAAACCGAGGCGAAGGTGCCGCAGATGGATTTCACATCCCCCGTCTTCATGCCGTAGATCTGCACCCACTGGGCGTAGACGCCGCCGGGAGCCAGGGCTTTTTTCCCGATTTCAAAGCATTCCCGCGAAAAGAGATTGGAGACGCCCGAAAGCCAGGGGTTGCTAGGCTCACAGATGACCACATCGTATTTTCCCGGGGAAAGGCGCAGGTAATGCCGGGCGTCGTCCGCGATGAAATGAAACCGGGGGTCGGAAAGGATGTGGAAGTTGAAGTCGCCGAAAAAGGCCGCGGCCTGGGGCATGAAGGGTTCCAACTCGATGACGTCGAGGCTCCCGGGCGAATGGGGGAGGGCCGAACCGGCCGTGATGCCGCTGGCTAGGCCGATGACGGCCACCTTCCGGGCGGGCCGTTGAAGGGTGGCCTCCCGCCAAAGCAGGGGAAGATGGGACACCAGCTGTTCCGTGGGAAGGTCGCCCAGGGAGGAAGCCTCCACCTTGCCGTTGTTGGAAAGGACGATGGTGTTGAACTGGGGTGATTTCTCCACCGTGACCGTATTGACTAGGCCTTCCCGGTAATAAAGAAGCCGGGCCTCGGCCAAGCGCTGGGTGTAATCGGGGATGTAGTCCGTGGCCGAGATGGCCTGGAAGAAGGGGCCCACGGCCAGTACGGATTTATTCCAAGAGGGGATCAGGGCCCAGAAAAGCGGGGGAAGGGCCAGGAGCACAGCCAGGGCGTATCCCAGGGCGCGGCGGATATCCGCCCGCGGACGGGTGAACCAAAGCAGGGCCGCCGCGGCCAGGTTGAGGCCCATTCCCGCCTCGAGGGTTTTCTCCACACCAAGCCAGGGGATGAGGGCCAGGGAAGCGGCCAGGGAGCCGGCGATGGCGCCCAGGGTGTTGGACGCGTAGGTGCGGCCGGTGTTCGCGCCGGGGTCGGCGGCGAAGCGGGGGTCGGCCTTCAAGACCAGCGGGAAAACCGCGCCGCAAAGGAAGGCGGTGGGGAAGAGGGTCAGGAAGGCGATGCAAAACTGGATGGCCTTCTGCCACTCATCTAGGTCCAGGCCGTGTTGGTCCACCACCCCGGCCAGCCCTAAAAAGACGAGCCAGAGCTTGTCGAAAACGAAAAGGGTCAAAAGCACCACCAGCGCCAGGCCCAACTGCACGAGGGCCAACTGCCGGGCGGCCTGGGGCCCGGAGGCCCGGGAACGGGAAAAGACGAAGGAACCGGCGCTGATTCCCGTGAGGAAGGAAGCCAGCATGGCGGAAAAGGCGTAGGTGGAACCACCCAAGACCATGCAGAGGGTGCGGTTGTAACCCACCTCGTCCATCATGGCGGCGGCGCCGGAGGCTCCAGCCACCACCAGGGCGGCCATGACGGGCGCTTCCAAAGGAGTCGCTTTCTTTTGAGATGACTTATTCGGGCTTGGGGCCCGGGAACCCCGCCCACCCAAAACCCAGGCGGCCAGGGACAGGAGGACGTTCAGGCAGGCGGCCAGGGCCGTGGTCTTCCATTGGCCCAGGGAGGGGAGCAGCCAGTAACCGGCCGCCACCGCGCCCGCCACCGCGCCGGTGGTATTGACGGCGTAAAGCCGCCCCACGTAGGAAGTTTCCCCTTTTTTCCGGCCCGCCGCCAAACCCGCCAGGCAGGGAAGGGTGGCACCCATAAGGGTAGTGGGGAAGAGGAGCAAGGCTAGGGCTCCCAGGAAACGCGGAATCAAAAAGAGGGCAGGGGAAAAGGGCCAGTGGCTTTCCAACACCTGGAAGGCCGCGTCCACTAGGTGGAAAGAGGAGGCCAGGCCGAAGGCATAGAGCCCCACGCCCAGTTCCAACAGGGCATAGAGTCTCAAGGGGTTGCCGGACCGCTTTGCCCAGCGGGCGCCCCAGCGGCTCCCCAGGAAGAGGCCGCCCATGAAGGCGGCCAGGACGGCCCCGACCGAATAAGTGGTGGCGCCCAGGATGAGCTCGAACTGCCGGGTCCACAGCACCTCGTAAACGAGGCTGGTGGCGCCCGAAACGAAAAAAAGGAGGGTGGCGATGGCGAGGGAAGAAAGAAAATTTTTTTTCACGGGCCGCATTATACCCTTCGTTCTCGAAGGCCCCAAACCGCGCGAGGAGAGGGGAAAACGTCGTTCAAGCCCCTTTCAACGGGATGGGATTTTTCCAAAGGCCGTGGCGGGCACGACCTCCCAATCCCCCGCCCCCGGTTTTTTCCAGATCAAGGTCAGGGCCAGCGTGTCGCCCGAGTCCTTCCCGAAGTCCAACCGCAGGGAATGGGGGCCGGCCTCCAAGTGGAGGGGCGTTTCCAGGGCCACCGCTTTTCCGTCCAGCCAGAATTGGGCGCTGTCGGTCGTTAAGACCTGGAACTGGTAACCTCCGGTCCTCGGAACCTCCAATGCGCCGGTCCAACGGACGCGGAAGGGCGGCGGCTGGGTAAAAGGGAAGTCGAACTTCGAGGTGAAATTCAAGACGGGGTCCGCTTGAACCGCTACCGGGATTCCCTTCCAGTCGGACGAGTTGAAATAAGCTCCTTTAAGTCCACGGCCCCAAGGTTTTAATGAAGCGCGCCCGTTCTTGGGAATCCAAGCCAGTTTCACCTCCGGGCAATCCCGGGGGGCGGGATAGGTCACGAAAGCCAGGTCGGGATAAAGGGTTTTCAGGAATCTTGTTACGCCCGATTTTTCCCTCTCCAAGTAAATGTAAACCGGCTTGTCCGCTGGCACCCTGCCCGCCGCCCAATCCTGGAGGTTAAAGGGAACCATGACGGACCTTGCCGCATAGGCCAGGAAATCCACCGTGTGGTTCTGGTCATAAGCGGGCGAAACAAAATAACGGTATTGGCCGGGGTCCGCCTTCCAGGAATCCGCGATGTTCCGGCCGATAAAGGAAGGCCCGGGGCCGAAGGCTTCCCGGCAGGCGGGGTCCTGGGCCTGGTCCGTGAAATAGGTTTGGTAATTAAGGCCGGCGATGCCGGCCAAAACAAAAAGAAGAATGAACCCCGGCAACTTGAAAGCTGATCTCAACCTTTCCCAAAAATAATAAATGGCATAGGCCGCAAAACAGGCCACGAAGGGCGTGAGCGATACCAGCCGGTTGGAATGGGCGGGGTCGGTGGAGAGCAGGCCGGTCAACAGCATCACCCCGAACCCGGCGAGGGGATAGAAGCCTTGCCGCTCCTGGCGGCGGCGCCAAGCCAGCAATAGCCCCAAAACGAAAAAGACCGCCGTTATATCGTCCAGCATCCGGTGGCCGGGGAGGTTATGCCGGGGGTTCATGTCCCCGGCGCGGTTGAACATCAGCAGGGTTCCGGCCCCAACATCCCAAAGGGGCTTGAGGCTGCCTTCCTGGACGATCTTCGTTCCCAGGAACAGGTCCGATTCCCGGTGTCCCAGGATTCCCCTTTGGGCCATGACGGCCAGAAGGGGCGCCATCAAAAGCAGCACCACCGAGAAATAAAGCAAGTAGGGCTTGAGGGAGCGGCCCCTTTTCTTTTCCCCCCAATATTCCCAATGGGCCAAGGCGGCCATCAGGAAGGGGACGATCTTGAAGGCCTGGTAGGTGTAAAACCCGACCCCGACGAAAAGAGCGGAAAGGAACAGCGCCCATTTCTTCCGGCCGGCGGCCCAGTAGGTCCAAAAGGCCAGGGCGCCCAAAAGGTAGAAGGGAACCTGGATGCTGGGGTAGCCGTTGCGGGTCTCGATCCAGTTCCAGCGCATGGCGGCCAGGAGGAAAAGGGAAAGAAGGGCCGTGCGCGGCCCCGCCCATTGGCGGACGGCCCAATAGAAAAAGGGGAAGGCGGACAGGGAAAGCAGGATAAAGAACAGGTGGAAGGTGAAGGCGGAGGACCCCACCAGGGCGAACCAGGCGGCCAATTGGTAGAAGAGAAGGACCTCAGGAACCTGGTAGTCGAAGACCTCGCCGAAGGGCCGCCAGCCCTCATGGAGGATGCGCAGGGCGCAAAGGCCGGTCAGGCCTTGGTCACTGTGCATGCCGGCGGGAAGAACATCGATCTCATAAATCCGGAAGAAGCCCGCGGCTAACAGAATGAGGAGAAACAGGGAAAACTCCAACCACGGGGAAAGGGGCTCGGGTTCCTTTGTCTTTTCGGCCTTGCCCAGGGAGGGGTTCCACAGCGCCAGGGCGCAAGCGAACAGGAGAAGGCCGGGGAAAAGGGTCCAAGGGTGGCCCGCTTGGGCCAGGAAGACCTGTCCTGTGGCGGCCAGTAAAAGGATCCTCCAAGGAACAGGGGAAGTTGGAGGTGGGAT
>Ga0335085_10005749_pt1 | contig 19793 bp, 12 predicted proteins | sample Lox_Sample_45_FD_206712 | JGI IMG/M metagenome (GOLD analysis project Ga0335085, IMG submission 206712) | Soil microbial communities from Loxahatchee National Wildlife Refuge, Florida, United States - Lox_Sample_4.5 | ecosystem: Environmental > Terrestrial > Soil > Wetlands | place: USA...
CGGCGGACCCGCGAAGACTATGCCTTCTGGATGTACTTTTTCGGCGTGGTGGCCTTCTGGTTCGGGCTGACGCTGCACGATAGCGGCAGCCCGTGGCTGCGGTTCGTGTATTGCCTGATCAACATCGGGCTGCTGGCAGTCTCGACGTTTCTGGACCGCCGGGTGTTTGCAGTGTTCGGTTCGCTGGTAGTGGCGCTGTATTTGGGGTACCTGGCGTTCTCGCTGTTTAAGGACTCGCTGCTGCTGCCGGTGGTGCTGACGGCGATCGGGCTGGCGGTGATCGCAGCGGCAATTGCGTACCAGAAGAATCGAGCGCGGGTGGATGAGTTGGTGATTGGCATTCTGCCGGAGGGGCTGCGGCGGCTTTCGCCGGCGAGGAGATAGGTTCACCTCGGAGACGCGGCGTCGCGGAGAGAAATTCCGTTTCGAGTTTCCTCCGCGTGTTGCTCCGCCTGTGGGTCTCCGCGTCATACTGGAATCTCGGAGGCTCTCACGTGAAGATCATCCGCCGCGATTTTCTGAATCAGACTCTGCTCGGCGCGGGGGCCGCGCTGCTCAAGATGCCGGCTCCGGCAGCCGCGGCGCGGGCGGAACGTGACACCTTCACGGGGTATGGCGGTGTGGGCGATTATGCGCTGTCGAACGGCGATCCGTGGAGTGTGGTGTCGGCAGGCCATCGATTGACGAAGGAGCAGTTTCGGCCGGCGGCCTCCGAGATTGCGGAGACCGGTGAATCTTTCGACCTCATCGTCGTGGGGGGCGGATTGAGCGGGCTGGGCACGGCTTACTACTTCGCCAAGGCAACGGGCGGGAAGAAGCGCTGCCTGATTCTGGAGAATCATCCAATCTTCGGCGGGCACGCCAAGCAGAACGAGTTTCTGGTGAATGGCCACCGGCTGATCGGCCCTCAGGCGTCCAACGATTTCGGCATCCCGCGCGAGGGATCGCGGACGCAGATGGACGAGCTGTTCACGGAACTGCATCTGCCGCGCGAGTATGGCTGGGCGAAGTGGGACGATTCCCTGAAGCCGCTGCGCTTTGCGCGCGACAACTACTCGCATATGGACGGCATCAACGATACGCAGGTGGATGTCGGTTACTATTTCGGGCGGCAGGGCGGGTCGGGGAAGCCGCTGTGGCTGCGGAATATCTTCGCGAGTAAGTTGGAAGGCGCGCCGTTCTCGGATCGGGTGAAGCGCGACTTACTGAAGTGGCGCGCGACGACCGGCGGAAGTGAGGAACTGCGGCGGCATCTGGATACCATTAGTTACAAGGACTATCTGGAGGGTGAGTTACAGCTTGACCCACAGGTTACGAAGTTCGTAGAGCCGGTGATCGGATTGATTTGCGGGGCGAGTCCGGACGCGGTGTGCGCGCGGGCGGGGCATAACCTAGTCATCCCGACCAGCTCGCCGGGCGGGATTTCGTACCCGGGCGGCAATACCACCTTCGGGCGGCACCTGGTGCGGGCGCTGATTCCGGAGGCCATTCCGGCGGAATTCAGCTTTGCGGGCGTGCTGAACACGGCGGTGGATTTCAAAGCGCTCGATCGGCCGGGCGCGCCGACGCGCATCCGCTTGGGCGCTTCGGTGATGCGGGTAGAACATGCCTCGGGCGGCGTGGCGGTCACATACGAGAAAGACGGCAAGCTCTACCGGACGCGCGCGCCGCGGGCGGTGATGGCGTCGGCGGGGTGGATCAACCGGCATCTGCTGGCGGATCTGCCGGATGAATTGCGCGCGGCCTACAGTGAGTTTCACTACGCTCCAGCGATGAGCGTAAATGTAGCACTGACGAACTGGCGCTTCTTATATCAGTTGGAAGCGCCTGCGGTGCGGTATTTCGATGGTGAGTTCGGCTGGTCGTGTAATATCCGGCGGCCGATGATGGCGGGCACTTATCAGCCGGTGCTCGATCCAAACAAGCCGAACGTGCTGACGTTCTATCTCGGCTTGTACACTCCGGGTAAGTCAGCCGCCGAGCAAGGCGAGTTGGGCCGCAAGAAGCTGCTGAGCACCACTTACGCGGAGTACGAGAGCCAGATCCGGCGGCAGATGACGACGCTGTTCCGCGCTGCCGGGTTCCGTGACTCGAAGGACATCGCTGGAATCGTACTGAACCGGTGGGGGCACGCGCGCGTCATCCAGCCGCCTGGCTTCTACTACGGGCGCGACGGAAAGCCTGCGCCGCGCGAAGTGGTGCAGAAAGGCTACGGCAAGATCGCCATCGCGCATTCGGAGCTGAACGGGCACCAGAATGCGACGGGCGCGCTGGCGCAAGGCAAACGGGCGGCGGAACAAGTTACGGCTTGAGCGCGAAGGCGGTGAGGGTGGCTTCGCGGCCGCTACCGGAGGCAATTACGACGAACTGGCGTCCGGAGGGCGAGCGGTAAGTCATGGGCGTGCCGGTGGTGCGGCGGCCGAGGTCGTAGGTCCAGAGTTCCGCGCCGTTGGCGGTATCGACGGCGTGCAGGGCCGCATCGCCGCCGCCGACGAAGATCAGGCCTCCCTGGGTGACGATGGCTCCTGGCGCGCCTTCGGCTCCCAATTTCTCGGGCAGCTTCACATTCTTCAACGCAGGATGATTGCGCAGCCGGGGATTGTCGCCGAAGGGGACCTGCCAGACGATCTCGCCCTTGTTGAGGTCAACGGCGGTGAGGTGCGCGTAGGGCGGCTTGAGCAGTGGCAATCCGTTGTGGAAGGTCGCGTTGCCGCCGCCCATCACGTATTCGGCATCGACCTCTGCGGTGTGGGTGGCCTTCACGAGCCGCGCGAGCGACGGCGAACTGGTGGACTTGATGTAGAGGATCCCGTGCTCGGGGTCCCACGCGCCGCCGGCCCAATTGGCGCCGCCGATGACGCCGGGGCGCATCAGGGTGCCCTGCAAGGAAGGCGGCGTGAAGAGCGGGCCAAGGCGGAATTTCTGCATGGCCTCGCGCGCTTCGGCTTGGAGTTCGGGCGTAAGGTCGAAGGCATCGTCGAGCGAGACGCCTTGCTTTTCGAACGCGGGCGGGCGCGTGGGGAAGGGCTGCGTGGGCCAGGCGTGCTCGCCGGGAGCGTCGCTGGCGGGGACGGGGCGCTCTTCGATGAGCCACACGGGCTTGCCGGTGACGCGATCGAACACGAAGGCCCAACCGGTCTTGGTAAGTTGCACGACGGCGTCGATCTTGCGGCCGTCCACGTGGATGGTGACTAACTCAGGCGGCCCGGGCAGATCGTAGTCCCACAGGCCGTGGTGCACGATCTGGTAATGCCACTTACGCTTGCCGGTAGCGGCGTCGAGGCAGACCAGCGACTCGGCGAATAAGTTGGCCCCTGGTCGCGCGCCGCCGTAGAAATCGTTGCTGGGCGTGCTGACGGGTAAGTAGAGCAGGCCGCGCTGCTCATCGAGGGTCATGGGCGCCCAGACGTTGGTGTGGCCGGTAAATTTTTCGGAGCCTGCCTCCCAGGTGTCGACACCGAATTCGCCGGCCATGGGGACGGTGTGGAAGGTCCAGGCGAGCTTGCCGGTGGAGGCGTGGAAGGCGCGCACGTCGCCAGGCGGGTCCTGGCGATAGACCAGGCGGTCGCCGACGCCGTTGCCGAGGATGATGAGGTCCTTGTAGACGAGGGGCGGCGAGGTGTTGGTGTAGTGCTTGGGATTGGTCTCCCAGCGCAGGCCCGCCACGAGGTTGGCGATGCCGTTGTCGCCGAAGCCCGCGACCGGGCGGCCGGTTTCAGCGTCGAGCTGGATGAGGCGGTAGCGGCTGTTCATGAGGATGCGCAGCTTGCCGCTTTTGGGGTCGCGCCAGGCGGCCACGCCGCGGTGGACGAAGCCGGTGCCGTTGGGCGGTTGGCCATCGGCGTAGGCCTTCGGATCGTAGGACCACAGCTCGCGGCCGGTTTCGGCATCGAGCGCCACCACGCGATTGTAAGGCGTGCTGAGGTAGAGCGTGCCGCCGATCATGATGGGGGTGACTTCGAAATTACCGGGCGTGGTCTGAAACTCGGCGAGCGGCGCTTCGTTGGTCTTCCACTCCCATGCGACGGCGAGCGCGCGGACGTTGGCGCGGTTGATGCGGTCGAGCCGGGAGTATTTCGAGCCGCCCTGATCGCCGCCGTAGAAGGGCCACTCCTGGGCGAGCAGGGCGGTGGCGCAGACTAACGCGGCGAGGAGACGGGTCATTTAGCGATTATCGCGCGGGGAGGAGGAGGGCTGAGGCGCTGTTTTCAGCGAGGAGGCGCCGAGGGCACGGAGGAAGCGCGGAGAGAAACGAGAGGAATTTTCTGGAGATCGCGGAGCCAATACAGGAACTGCGGAGAAAACGAGAGGAACTTCCTGAGCCGCGCGGGGGGCACTGAGAGAACGCCGAGAAGAACAATCGGAGAATGTGAAACGAGAATTCTACCGGCTGGCGAGGCCGAGAGAGGTGAGGGCCTGGGCGATGGCGGCGAGGTTCTGTTTGGTGTAGCCGGCTTCCGGGTCGAGATCGGGGTTGATGGCGAGGACTTGCTCGAAGTGGGTGCGGGAGGTGGTGAGGTCGGCGACGCTGCCGGTCTGCTTGGCGCGTTTCAGGTAGGAGAGACCCAGGGCATAGTGAGCGTAAGGGTCGCCATTATCGTAAGTGAGGGCCTTCTGGCAGTAAGCAATGGCGGAATCGAAGTTATTCAAACGATACTGGGAATCGCAGATGCCGAAGTAGGCCAAGCTGCGTAGATCCTTCCAGATATCCTGTTGCGAGGCGTGCTTGCGGCGGCCGAAACCGATCAGCGAACCTAGAACATAGTAATTCAACTGGCCGGCTAAGTGGCTGTCGAAATCGCTGAGTTTAAGATAGCGGTCGTATTCGGGCGAGGCGTCCGCGTATTTGCCGCTGAGCCGGAGACTGTCGCCCAGCCAGAGGTGGGGCTCGGCGCTGGCGGGTTTCAATTGGATCGCCTTGCGGGCCGCTTCGATGGACTGCGGATAAAGGCCCTTACGCAGATCGGCTTGGGCCAGCATGGTCAGTGCGACCGCGTGATTGGGCTGGCGATTCAGCACGGCATTGATCTGGCGGATGGCCTCATCGGTGTTGCCGACGTCGAGCAGCATGCCGGCGAAATCGGCGCGGGCCTCCAGGTAGTCGGGGTCGATGGCGATAGCCTTTTCGAAATACTGCTGCGCCTTGGCTTCATCAAAGAGGGCGTTGTAAGTCAGGCCGAGATAGAAGGCGGCCTGGCTGTAAGTCGGATCGGCCTGGAATGCTTTTTCGAATAACTCGGCAGCCTTCTTGTAATTCTGCTCGTAACCTTTATTATAAAACTCGATGCCTTTATCCAGATCGTCGAGCACGGCTTTGCCGCGGCGTCGGGCGATCATGATCTTAATGCTGACCGTGGAAAGCTCGCCGGGATAGACCGTTTCCTGGCGTGGTCCATCCGGTTCGTAGCCCATTTTCACGCCTTTGACGGTATGTTGGCCGGGAGTAAGGCCGGGCAGAGTAATCGTCTTGCCCTTATCGAGCACGCCCGCGGAATTGCCGTCCACGAAGACTTCCACGCCGTCCATGTTGGATTCGAAGACCAGGGTGCCGGTCTTAGGCGCGGGCGCGGCAGCGGGGGCGGCAGTCGAAGGCACGTAAGAGAGGCGCATCTGCGCGTCGAAACTGCCGCGGTCGGAAGTCGGATTTTGCTCGCCCTTGGTGGCTTCGCGCACCTGCGTGTGCACATACTCGGCGAGCTCGTCGGCGGTGACGATGCCGTCGTGTGAAGTATCGGCCTCGCCCTGCATGCCTTTCACGACGTAGTAAGTGAAGACGCCGTGGCCGCCGCCGAAGGCCGAACTTTCGAAGGAACGCTCGCGGTCGCGGCTGGCGGTGAGAGAGAAGAGCGAAGGCTGCAGGCCGGACAGCGTGTGGTTGAGACTCTCGGTGTCCTCGGGCGAGATTGCGCCGCTGTGACAGGAGTCGGTGAGCAGGATTTTGGATTTCGCGTGAATCTTGGTGCCGATCGCAGTGCCGAGCTCATCCATGGGGAAGCCGGTTTCGGCGATTCGGGTAGGGTCGAAATCGTAAGGCGCGAGGAAGCCCTTGCCTTGGTACAGGAAGCCGTGGCCGGCGAAGTAGATCAGGACACGGTCGTCATCCTTGGCGATGCTGGGCAGCCAGTCGTCGATCTCGCGCCGCATGGCCGCAAGCGTGGCTTTGGCGCCAGTCAGGACATGCACGTTTTCGGCTTTGAAGTTGCCGCCTTCTGGGCTGATCAGGATGGTGTAGATGGACTGGGCGTCGGCATCGGGATATTCGAGCTGCTGTTTCTGCTCGAGGTTCTGGTAGTGCGAGATGCCCACCACCACGGCGTAGCTGCGCGGCACCGCTTCAGTGATCGTGGCGGGCTGCGCTTCGATCTTCTCCACCTTCAGATCGCGCTTTTGCGGAGATGCCGGCGGAGGCGGCTGCTGCTGCGCCAAGGCCAGGGCAGCGGCGAGAAGGGGCAATGCAAATCGGATCATCGAATCACCGGTGGGCCAGGCGATATTCGTAGATCACCGGTCCGGTGAGCGGCACCGTAGAGGCGATCACGGAAGTATTCTCCTGGCGCATGACGAGCAGGTTGGGACGCTGGGGGCCGGAGGCTTGGGACAGCGCCTCGGGCAAGATTTCTTCACGCGGCACCAGTCGCGGACCGGCGGAGGAATCCACGCAATCGCCGCGGGCTTTCAGGATAGTGTCGTCGCAGCGGGGGTGGAGCGGGGCGGTGTGTTCCGGGTGCGGGGCTGGAGCGCCAGTGGCCAGAGGAGTCGGCGAAACCATCCAGTAGACGGTTTCGTAGCCCGCCGGACCGTCGATGCGGAAGAGCGTGGAAGTGGCCGGCACCTGGTATTCTTTGCCGGCCCGGACGCGGTTGTCTTCGCCCGTATCGGCGCGCGGGAAAAGCTGTTCGTACTTACCCGACGAGCTGCGGTTGGTGACGTAGAGATAGCCGTCGAAGTTGGTGCGGAAGCGGAAGCGGACGCGGTCGCCGGAGGCCAGGATGAGGCCGGGATCGATCGCCCGCCAATCGGAGCCATTCAAACGGTCGAGCAGCAGCTCCATTCGGTACGCGCCCTGCGTGAGCGTCTGCGATTGAGGAAAGGCTGGGGTAGCCAGGAGAAGCAGGGCGGGCGCCAAGGCACGGATCATCGATGCACCAGGTGGAGGTCGGCCACGAGGCGCGAATCGGGAGCACCGGCCGGATTGACCACGTAGACGGCGGTTTCTTTCTTATCGCCGGCGCCGGAATCCGCCGGGGTGGTGGGATCGACGTGCTCGACGATCAGGTCGCGTGTGGAGGCATGCAGGCGGCCCACCACATCGTCATCGATGTTGATGCTAGCCACCATGATGCGCTTACCCTGGGGCGTGGCGCCCGGATCGGACACGGGTGCGCCGGAGTCTTGCAGCGAGTAAATGAGCGATTCGAAGTCGGGGATGGGCTGGCGGGAAAAGACAATGGTGACGTTTTCGACGCCGGTGAGCTCGTCGAAGCTGATCTGGTAATCGGGCCGCGGCAGCGTGTAGACGTGGAAGCCGTCCACGTGGTTATCGCCGTGCGCGATCTCCGGGGAAGGGAAGATGGGCGCCCAATTTCCGCTGGCGCCTTTGTTGACCACATAAAGGTAACCCGGCGTGTTGGTCTGGACCTGGAGCTGAATATGGTCGCCCTTGTGAAAGACGAAATCTTGCGAGACTTCGACCATCTGCCCATTGACCAGCCGCACGATGGAGTAGCGGAGTCCGAGCGGCGGTCCGTTTTCGGTCTTGGCTTTTACCACGTGTACAGGCAGCGTGGCGACGGTGGCGTCTTCCCGGATGGGCTGGGGAGAGGGGCGCTCATCGGGCGGCCGCGGGGTGGAAATTTCAGTGGAAGAAATTGGTGTCGCCTGCGGAGGCGGTGTCGCATGGACGGCCGGTGCGGATGGCGCCGATGGTGTAACTTTGGGCCGCGCGGCAGGTTTGGCGGGTTGTGCTTTAGCCGGCGTGCCCTGATAGAACAGCTCGCGCGCGGTGGGCTGTCTACCGGTGTCCTGTGCTTGCGCCGCAGCCGATAGAAATAGGATGGCAATGGAAGTCGTTATGCCAGATGTTCGGAACATACTCAGTTCCGGCCCGCGGGGGCCGGCCCCCTCTCGGTTAGCATAACATCGGCATTTGGAGCCGGGAGGCTGGGAAATTGTACGGGAACTCACGAATGGGGCGGAACGAAGTACCGCCGGGTCGCAATCGGGTACTGGAACGCCAAATTGACCTGAGGAGGGCTTCACATTCAGGCATTCTTCATGTATAGATATTCTGTATATGGATCTCCTGCAAGGCACCCTGGACATGATGGTGCTGCGGACCCTGCTGATGGGACCGCTGCACGGTTACGGGATCGCGAAGGCAATCCGTACGAAGTCCGGCGAATCGCTCGAAATTGAATTCGGTTCGCTGTATCCGGCGCTCAAACGGCTGGAGTTGAAGGGCTGGATCGCGGCGAAGTGGGAAACTTCGGAGACCAAACGCCAGGCCAGGTATTACCGGCTGACGCCCGCCGGACGGAAGCAGTTGGCTGCCGAACACTCGAAGTGGGCCGAGTTTGTCGACGCGGTGACTCGCGTTATGGGTCCGCTGCCGGGAGGTGAGGCATGAACTGGCGCGATCGCGAACGCGAGATGCAGGAGGAGTTGAAGGCGCTCGAAGAGATTGCCGGGCGGAAGGAGCTTGGGAATCTGACGCTGGCGGCGGAGAATGCTCGCGCGGTGTGGCGCTGGGCTTGGCTCGATGGTTTATTGGCCGATCTGCGCTATGCGGTGAGGATACTGCTGCGGCAGCCAGGCTTCGTGGCGGTGGCGGTGGTTTCACTGGGACTGGGGATTGGCGCGAATGCGGCCATCTTCAGCCTCATGGACACGCTGCTGTGGCGCCAGTTGCCGGTGCGGGAGCCGGAGCGGTTGGTGACCTTCGATTACGGGACATCGTCGTATTACTCGTTCCGGCAATTTCAAGCGCGCTCGAAGGACGTGCTGGAGGACATCGTGGCGACGGCCGGCGCGGAGATGCGTGACCTGGATACGGGCGGAGGACCGCAAGCCGGGGAAGTTGAGATTGTCTCGGGGAACTATTTCACAGGGCTGGGCGTGACTGCGGCGCTGGGCCGTACTTTGACCGCGGACGATCCGGATGCGGCGGTGCTCAGTTATGCGTATTGGCGGCGCGCGTACGGCGGCAGCCCGGACGTCGTCGGGCGGACGATTCGGGTCGGCAAATTTCCGTTCACTATTTGCGGGGTGGCGCCGCCGGAATTCTTCGGCGTGCAGGTAGGCGATGTGGCGGACGTGTGGCTGCCGATTGCGGCGGTGTCCGCGTTATATCCCGGGCGGCACATTCTCGATGGGCCGAACTACAATTTCCTGGAATTGCTTGGGCGGCTGCGTGACGGCGTGACCGCGCAGCGAGCCGCGGATGCGTTGACGCCGCTGGCGGTCGCGATCGATTTGGAACGCGCCGGACCGGGTGTGCCGGATTGGGTGCGTAAGAACATGCAGGCGCAGCGGCTGAAGCTCACGCCGGCCAGCAACGGATTGTCCTATTTGCGGAGACGCTTTTCCAAGCCGTTGCGCGTGTTGTTCGCGATGGTGGCCATCGGTCTGTTGCTGGCCGCGATTAACGTAATGAGCTTGCAATTCGCGCGCGCCGACCAGCGGCGGCGGGAACTCACGGTGCGGCTGGCGATCGGGGCGGGACGGCGGCGCGTGATTCGGCAGCTCATGACCGAATCGTTGTTGCTGTCGTTTGCCGGAGGCGCCGCGGGCCTGTTGCTGTGCCGTCCGGTTGCGGCGGGGCTGGCGTCGCTGATCCGCAGCATGGGTAAGACGCCGGAGCTACTATTGCGCATCGATGGGCCGATGCTGCTGTTCGTGACCGCGGTCTCAACGGCTGCCGCGCTGGTGTGCGGCTTGATTCCCGCGATGCGGGCCAGCCGTGCCGACCTGGTGAACGGGCTGCAACAATCCTCGCGATCGGCGACGGATGCGCCGGCCAGCCGGATGCTCGGCCGGGTGGCGGCTTCGGTTCAGTTGGCGCTCTCGCTGGTGCTGATCGCCGGCTCGTTTCTGTTTGCCTTCAGCCTGTACCGTTTGACGCACTTTGATACGGGCGTCAATCGCGAGCGGCTGGTGATGCTGGATGTCGATGCGCACGAAGCAGGATATAAAGGTGCACAACTCGATGAGTTGAATCGGCGCTTACTGGCGCGCGTCGGGTCCATGCCGGGCATCGAGCGCGCGACCTTCTCGGAGAACGGCGTTTTCACCGGACGCAGTTCGAACGACCAGATGGGTGCTGATGGATTTCAGGCTCCGGCGGGCAAGCGCCGCAACGCCTTCTTCGACAACGTAGGACCGGCCTTCTTTACCACCATCGGCGCGCGCCTGGTGAGCGGGCGCGATTTCACGGAAGCCGATGATGCCGCAGCGCCGAAGGTTGCCATTGTCAGCCGCGAGTTCGCGCGGCATTTTTTCCCGGATCGCAATCCGATCGGGCAGAACATTTGGCATGTGAATGAAAAGCAGAAGCAGCCGCTGCAGGTTGTGGGGGTGGTGGAGGACATCCGACGGGATGCTCGCCAGCAGCCGCAGAGATGGTTTTACGTTCCGCAGTGGCAGGCCAAGAGCGATCTGTGGAGCACGCGCTTTCTGGTCCGGACGCGCAATGCACCGGGCAGCATGATCGCCAGCCTGCGCGCGGCAGTGCGGGCGGAGGACAAGGCGGTACACGTGGTGTCTATCGATACGGCCGACCAACTGTTAAATTACAACATCGACATGGACCGGCTGATCGCCGCCCTTTCGTTCGGCTTCGGCCTGCTGGCGATGACGCTGGCGGCGGTCGGCACGTACGGGCTGGCTGCATACAACGTGACGCGGCGCACCGGCGAGATCGGCATCCGCATGGCCCTGGGAGCGACGCGTCCGGCGGTGATGCGGCTGGTGTTCCGGCAGGTATGGCAGGCGGCCGCTCCGGGAATTCTCGCCGGAGCCGCGGCAGCGGCAGCGCTGGGCCGGCTCGTGGCAGGGCTGGTCTTCCAGATGAAGCCCGCCGATCCGGCGGTGCTGACTTCGGCGGCGCTGGTCCTGGCGGCGGTGTCGATGGGTGCGGCATGGATCCCGGCGCGTCGTGCCGCGCGGCTCGATCCGATGGTGGCGTTGCGCAACGAGTAGCGTTCGTTTACCGGCAGCCGCGCGGGGCACGACGGACCGGCATATCGGACAGTACAGATCAGGTTCAAGCACACCGATCCCGTCGCGCGGATGCTCGCTCCAGTTGCCCGCGTCACAACTGCCAGGGCGCCGGTAGACGTTCGAAAAGCGCGAAGTCGTCAGTACGTAATCGCCTGGCTCCGGAGTAACCGTGAGGCAGGAGTACGTGCGTAGCGGTCCTACCGGCGGCGGTCCCCGCGGCAGAACTCACCGAACGTTCCGCGCGGCCCCCCACTCCCCAGCGTGTTTGGCAAACGCTTGGGATGATATCCGCCATCGTCCTGGTCGAGCACGGTGAGGGGTAATCGAAATGGGCCTGTTCGGCGAAGTGTTGCTGGAAGGGCGCCTCGAGGGCCCAAACGCCCGCTGCGACGCAAGGGCCAACCAAGGCGTCCGGTGGTTCTGCTCGGCCGCGCGCTCCAGCAGGTTGAGCAACGGCGAGATGTCGTCAGATGCCGGCGCGCTTTCTGGCGATAAGCGCGTTTCGTCGGGAAACGCATCGTACAGGCGAGCTACCTGGTGCGCCGGCATGCGCCAGCCCATCCGGAGGAAGGCATCCAGAAGCGCTGCGATCACGTGGGAGTTCTCGTCGCTCCGGAGAGCTTCCAAGGTGCGGTTCAAAGCGCCTTCGAGCGCCTCCCGGATTCGCGGTTGCCGTTCGCTGGCCAATGACGCACCACACGCAACCTCGCGCGGCGAAGCGGATGCGAGGCAGGTGGCCACGCGCGCCGCCTCGCACGCAGGACCGAAGTTACTGGTTTGCGCCCATCCCAATGTCGGTAGCAGTAACAGACAGGCGCCCGCATACCGGCATCAGAGCACGATCGCTCGTCGAACGAGAGGGGGTTTACTGGATGGTCACTTGCACCGGGTTGGCCGCCACACCGCCGGCAGTCAGTTGAATATTGACGTTGCCCTTGCCCGCGAGCGATGAGGGCAGCAGGATATTCACTTGGTCGACGCCGGGATAGGCGCCTTGCGGTCCGGCATAAGTCACAGGGGCGTTGACGCCGTTGACGGTCACCTTGACGGTGCTCGGATCGGCCCCTTCCAGGCCCGTGGCGAAGAGGGACAAATACACCTGGTCAGTCGCCGATCCCATGCTGATGGGCAGGGCGGTGAGCGACTGTCCGAGGGTGGTCTGGTACACCGGCTCGACGGTCTGGGCACCATTGGCGCTGACGCGCACCGCCTGTGCGGCGGCGAGGCCCGATCCGTTCAGGGTGTAAAGAGACGGCGCAACTGCGGCGATTTGGATGTTCGATGCCGTCTGCGAGCCGTAGGCCGAATTGATCGTCATCTTGGCCGGTCCCGAAGGCATCCCCGCGGGAATCTGGAAAGTGATCTGGACGGGCGAGACATAAAGCAGCGGCGCACCCCAAATGCCGCCGTTCACGTCGGTGATAGAAATGTTGGTGGCGCCGAGGCCGGTGGGCAGCGGCTCGAACGGCTCGATCTGGCCGAGATCGGGCGAGAGATTCAGGCCGGTGGCGGTGGCCAGTCCGTAGGGCGCAAGCGTCAGAGTACCGGGACTGGCATCGGCAGAAATCACCGGGACATTGGCGGCGGGCTTGGATCCGGCGGTGGGCGCCAGGCACACTCCACGGAAGACTTCACCGGCGGCGGCGGAGCGCAGCACGGTGAACTGCTCATTGGCGGCGGTGGTGTTGGCGAGTGTGTCGGTGATCATTACCAGTTTGTTGGGGTCGGCGCCGACATCGCCGTTAGTGCTCACGGTCGCGGTGACGGCCCAGATGGTGACGGTACCATCACCATTGACCTTGCCGGCGATGTTGCGTAGTCCGCCGGTGGCGGGGCTGAGCGCCGCGGGGTAATTCGCCACCGAGTACGGCGTACCGAGGTTCAGTCCTTTCTGTAGGACGTACGCCATGCTCCAGGTGCCGTTCGCCAGAATCCACTTTTGCAGGCCGGCAGTCTTGCTGGACGCGGCGTCGGCGACGGAGCCATCGCCCTCATCGGCGACATACAGGGTGTTGGCATTGGCGAAGAACAGGCCGAAGGGATACAGCGTGGTGTTGTCGGCGTTCTTGGCTGAGACAGTCGGGAAGCCTGGCAGCACCGTGATGGACGTGGTGGCAGCGTTGGCGGCCGTGGGCAAGGTGCCGGACGTACCCACCTGATACACGGTATCGAATCCATTGCTGCCGCTGCCCTTGCTGGTGTAGATCGTGTTGTTGAAGATGGTGAGTCCACGGAAGTTATTATCCTTACCGGCCTTGTCGGCGGGGTACGGCTGGCCAGTGGCGGGGTTGGTGTAGGCCGTTACCGAGAAGTTACCCACCTGCTGGACTGGCGTGGTGGGCGACTGGCCGGGCGTAGCCATCTGAATTCCGGCGCCGGCGACCAAACCGGCATCTGTGGTCGAACCGTTATTGTCGTTGCCGGCCATGAAATACACGTTGCCGGCCTTGATGGCTGCGCGTCCGTTATTGCCGTTGTAGGAATTGGTGCGCGTTACCTGGATGGCTCCGTTGGCGCCTACTTCCACAACGCTGCGGAAGTAACTGCCGCCTGCGGGATTGGTGGCATCGTAAACGCCCGGCGTGTTGGAGTTCGAAACATCAATGGTGTTGGGCGGTGCGGAGTAGGCCATGAACGTAATGGCCGAGCCATCGCTGGAAAGGTTCAGCGCCATCTCGGATTTCGAGCTGAAGCTGGTCGTGACCATGTTAGCCGGAATCGGCAGTGTACTTACCAGAGAACCCACGGGAGTAAGTTGGTCGAGGAAAACGGGTGAGGTGATGCCGAAGTTACCGTCGGCTTTGTCGTTGTTCCAGACGTTATTGGAGTTGGCGAGGGACGGGTAGGAACCGTTATCGGTGGCCACCGCTTTGCCGCAGGAGGCGGTGGTGGGGCAGACTGGCGGGAGGGGCTGTCCAATCACGACCGTGCTGGAGTCGCCCGTGTACACGCTGCGCGACAGTACGATATTACCGGGCGTGAAGCCGGAAAAGGCGGTTTGCGCCATTGATGCCGCGGGCACGGCAGCAATCGCGGCCGCCAGGACGGGAACGGAGAATCTGAACATAGTTATGCTCCTCGGTAAGTGGGGATGTTTGGATTTGTAACGGCGAAGCAGAGAGGATACCAGACAGCTATGAATATTTGGTTACAAATCGACGGGTGGAGAGTTAATGGCCGCCGGTTTGGGCGTCGATGGCTTTGAGCAGGCGTTGCGCCTTGTCGTATTGCGCGTCGGTGGGCGGAATGGTCAGCAGTATTTCGCGCGCCTTGACATATTCGCTGCGCTCGGCATAAGCGCCGGCGAGCAGGTACTGTGCGGGCGCGGAGGGGTCGAGTTTGAGGCTGGCCTGGAGCGCCTCGATGGCGCGGGCGGGGTCGGCGGCCAGCAGGTAGAAGCGGCCGGCGGCCACCTGCTGCCCAGCGTCGTCGGAGTTGAAGCGGGCCCGCGCGCGAAACATTTCCATGGCGCTTTGTAGCCGTGTGCCATCTTCACCCGGCAGCTCGCGGACGCCCATGTTGAGGAGGCCGAGCATGGCGGCGAGCCGCACCGTGGCGACCGGATCTGCCAGCGCCTTGACCAGCGCTGTGGAGGCCGCCATGCGGTCCTGCGAAGCTTTCAGTGAAAGCGCCGCGACGGCGCGCACGAGAGGTTCGGCATCGGTGGTGGCGCGCACCAGCGCCTCGAAGACTTCCGGCCCGGCATAGCGGCCCAGGTGTCCGGCGGCATTGGCCCGCACGAGTTGCCCTTCAGCCGGCTCGGCGAGAATCGCCAGAAGCGTGGGGACGGCGGCAGGATCGCCTTTGCGCGCGGCAGCGAACGTATCTGCGCGGCGGATGAGTTTCTGCCGCGAGCGGTTGCCGTACCACTGATCCATGTTTTGGATGGCCCACTGGGCGCTGCGATCCTTGTGGCACAGGTTGCAGGCGTTGGGAATGTCGTGCCGGATACTGTTCTCGGGCACTGGAATGCTCATCGAGTGGTCGCGGATCTGCGCCTTGATGCTATAGACGGTGCGCGGCATGTGGCACTCGACGCAGGAACTGCCGGCGCCTGTGGCAGCGTGGTGGGTGTGCGCGGCGGGGTCCTTGCCGATGGCGGAGTGGCATTGCGTGCAGAGCGCGTTGGCTTCCGGACGAAGCTGCGGGTTGCGGTCGATGTCGGTGTTGTGCGGCACGGCGTGGCAGGTAAGGCAGGTGGCTTTACCTTTCAGAAAGCACTCGCTCTGCCACAGGCCGAAGGCGTCGTTGGAGAAGCGCCGCGTGCGGCCGTCGGCCCAATAGGCCGGATCGGCGTCGTCCTGCAGGCCGTATTCGAGCACCGGGAAGAAGTAGTCGTAATAATTGGTTCCCGCGTTGAAGCCGAGCGCGTAGATATCGCGGAAGGAGTGGCACTGCGCGCAGACCATGGTGTTGCGCGCGGCGTCCAGCCGATTCTGCATGACGATGTCGTCTGGACCGGTGGGTTTGGTGTGCGTGGCGGCTGCGGCCGTGTAGCGCGCGACGTGCTTGGCGGCGGGGCCGTGGCAGCGCTCGCAGTTGATGCCGAAATCGAGCCACGAGGTTTTGTAGATTTCCGCCGCGGCGTCGAAGTTTTTCTCCTCTTGGCTGACGTGGCAGGAGTAACAGCTTTTGTTCCACACCTGCACTTGCACGCCGGGCGCCTGTTCCGGGTCGTCGATATCGAGATTGTGGAACCACTCTTTGCGCTGGATGTCCCAGGAGGGCGGCAGCACGATGATTTTGCCGTCGGCGAGGCGCGTGAGGTAATGCTGTATGCGCCGGTTGCCGAGCGTGAAATCGACACGATGCTCCTGGGGCTTGCCGGTGAGATAGGACTCGGTGATGAAGAAGGCGCCGTTCGCCGCGCGCAGTAAATAAGGTTGGCCGCGCAGCTCGATGCGCCCGCGAGCAAAGTCGCCCTGGACACCCTTAACGGTGGCGGGCTGCACCATGTGGCTGTGGCGGGATTGGGTCCAGACCTGATGCGCCTGCGCGTGGCACTTGGCGCAGGTGGAGGCGCCGGCGTAAGGCGAGGTCACGGCCGCGTGAGCAGACAGCGCGGCGAAGAGCAGGACCCAGGCAACCCTCCCGGACATTGGTTTTTTCAGGGTAGCATGGGCGGGGATGGGGCGCGGGGAGGTGTGCTGGTTTGTAAGTTGGCGGGGTGGTAGGATAACTCGAAGTGGCCGATCCCGCAGTCGCTGGTCCCAAGTTACGGTTCTTTATCTCCCGCGCAGGTCCCGATGCTGAATGGGCTAAGTGGATTTCGAACGTGCTGGAGGATGCGGATTACGAAACGGAGTTACAAGACTTCGATTTCAAGCCGGGCGACAGCATCCCGCGGATGATAGAGCAGGCGCTGGAGCGCGCCGACCGGGTGATCGCGGTGATCTCGCCGCATTATCTGGAAAGGGATTTCACCCGTTCGGAACGCTACACCGGGTATTTCGCCGATCCCACTGGGAAAGAGCGGTTTGTCATTCCTGTCGTTGTCGCACCCCTGGATGACTCTCGACTTTTCCGTCAGTTCTCCTACGTCAGCTTCGTCAGCAAAGATGAGGATACGTGCAAGCGCCTGCTGCTCGACGCGGTTCATGACAGGCGACTGGTGGAGCATGTGGGCTTCCCAGGCAAGGCTGCCGCGCCTGCGCCCGCACGGACGTTCATCCGCAAGCTGCCTGCGGTCGATCCGTACCTTGTCGGACGCGCTGGTGAGCTTGAGTGGCTGGAGAGCGCGTGGGCGAATCCGGATACCAATCTGGTGCAGATCATCGCGCCCGGTGGGACGGGAAAGACGGCGCTGATGACCAAGTGGTACAAGCGCCATCTGGATAGTGCCACGATCTTCGGCTGGTCGTTTTATAGCCAGGGCACCAACGAGAAGAGCCAGACTTCGTCGGACGAATTCTTTGCCGAGGCGCTCCGCTGGTTCGGTATCGAAGTGAAGCCTGGGGAGTCGCCATGGACTAGGGTCGACCGGTTGGTGGAGCGGTTGCGCCGCGAACGCGTACTGCTGATTCTGGATGGTGTCGAGCCGCTGCAGCACCCCGATGGATCGTTGCGCGACCTGGCGCTGAAGGCGCTGCTGGAGGAACTGGCTGTCCGCAATGCCGGCATGGTGTTGTGTACCACTCGGGTACGATTGATCGATTTGCCGGATGACCCGCCCGCCTCGCTTTCAAGGGACCTCGATAACCTCGACCCCGAGGACGGCGCCCGGTATCTGGCGCACCTCGGCGTGCGCGGCGAGGCGGACGAACTGCGCGAGGCCTCGGCGGCGTATGGGAACCACGCGCTGGCGCTCACTCTGCTGGGCACCTTTCTGGTGACGTTTTGCAAGAGCGATATCCGGCGTCGGACGGAGATTCGCGAGCTTCAAGTGGAGGAAACGCGTTCGGGGCGCCACGCGCGCAAGGTGATGGCCAGCTACGCGCGCATGTACAAAGGGCAACCCGAGCTGGAAATCCTGCGCGCCCTGGGCTACTTCGATCGCCCCGCTGAGCCGGAAGCGTTAAAGTTGGTGCTGCCGGAGATGAAGGAGCGGCAATACCTGGCGGCGTTACAGCGGCTGCGGGAGGCTCGGCTGGTCCTGACCTCCGACCCGACAAAGCCGCTCGATTGCCACCCACTGATCCGGGAGCATTTCGCGCAGGAAGCAACGGCGGAAAGACACTTGCGGTTGTATGAGTATTACAAAAGGAAGGGGCCGGACAGGCCCGACACGCTGGAGGAAATGACCCCCCTGTTCTGCGCAGTGTTTCACGGCTGCAAGGCGGGGAGGTACCAGGAAACGCTTGACGGCGAGTACAACGGCCGAATCCAGCGCGGTGAATTATTTCTCTTTAAAAAGCTCGGCGCGTTCGGAACGGGCCTTTCGTTGCTGACGAACTTCTTTGAGGTGCCTTGGAGGCAAGCGGCAGCCGCGTTACCCTTCGCAAGTCAAGTCAGCTTGATTGGCGAAGCGGCATTCGCGCTCCGCGCAGTGGGTCGATTGGTCGAGGCAACAAACCCCATGCGGGACGCTGCTGAGGCCGAAGCAAAGCTGCAGGATCGGAAAAACGCGGCGAGCAGCTTTGGCAACCTCAGTGAGATCCACGTCTTGCTGGGCAATTTAACACAGGCTATCGATGACGCCCGGAGGTCGGTAGAATACGCAGATCAATGCGGCTACTGGTTCCAGCGCGAGTATCAGTCTACGACCCTCGCGACGGCACTCCATCACTCTGGTGATGTCGCGGAAGCGAAACGTCTGTTCGAGGAAGCGGAGCGATTCCGGGTCGAGCGCCAGTTGAAATATTCCTTGCTCTACTCTGTCCAGGGCTACCGATACTGCGAATTGCACCTTGCGCAAGGCGACACCGCGGAGGTTCTTCGCCGCGCTTCCCAAGCCATGCGCGTTGCTGAAGAGACCCAGTGGCCTCTCGATATGGGTCTCAACCACCTCTCGCTCGGCCGTGCCTATCCGGCCGGTTCCGCCGAAGCCGCGCAGCACCTCAACCGGGCTATCGATTTTCTGCGCCTTGCTGGAACGCTACACCACCTTCCCCGCGCCCTTCTGGCCCGCGGCACGCCCCACGACCTCGAAGAGGTCTACCGCATCGCCACCCGCTCGGGCATGCGACTTTTCCTCACCGATTACCACCTCGCCTCGGCGCGCCTTTGCCTCACCCACAACGACCGCGATAAAGCGCGCGAGCACGTCGAAAAAGCTGCCAAGCTCATCGACGCCACGGGCTATCACCGGCGCGATGCCGAACTGGCGCAACTCCGTTCGCTGGTAAGCTGAACCTATGCCATCCTATTCCGAAATTGCGAGCGCCCTCGACGAGGCGCTTCATCTGACGCAGCCTGTAGTGGGCATCGCGCTGGCCGAGGAGTTGCCGGCGGAGGTCGAGCCTTGGGTCGGCGAAGTGCCGGCGGGGTGCCGATTCTGGCAGGAGGCGGGCGAGCGCGTATTCGCCACCGCGGCGGCCGATCATGAGCGCTGCGCCATCGGCCTCTACACCCACAACCTGCCGATGAGCGCGGCGGCATCCACCGATTTACAAGATGCGCTGAAAGTGTTTGCCGGCCTCAGCTACGTGCGCGAGCAGGATATCGCAGCGATTCCGGTGCTGGCGTCGAAGCCGGCATACGTGATCTACGGGCCGCTGGCGCAGATGCCGGCGGCGCCGGATGTGGTGCTGCTGTTCGTGCGGGCGGATCAGACGCTGATTCTTTCGGAGGCGTCGCAGCAGGTGGAGGGCGGGATGCCGCCGGCCATGGGGCGTCCAGCGTGCGCGATCGTGCCGCAGGCCCGCAACACGGGTCGCTCCGCGCTGAGCCTGGGCTGTTGCGGGGCTCGGGCGTATCTGGACATACTGTCGAGCGAGGTTGCGTTGTACGCCATTCCGGGCGCGACGATCGAGGCATTCACGGAGCGGATCACCGCGCTGGCCAAGGCGAACCAGATCCTGACGCGCTTTCACCAGATCCGGCGCAGCGATGTGGCGGCGGGGAAGGCGCCTACGATTCAGGAGTCGTTGGCCGCGATGGAAGCGGCGGGGTAGGGCCGGCGAAAAAATACCCCTGGC
>Ga0335085_10005750_pt1 | contig 19791 bp, 19 predicted proteins | sample Lox_Sample_45_FD_206712 | JGI IMG/M metagenome (GOLD analysis project Ga0335085, IMG submission 206712) | Soil microbial communities from Loxahatchee National Wildlife Refuge, Florida, United States - Lox_Sample_4.5 | ecosystem: Environmental > Terrestrial > Soil > Wetlands | place: USA...
TTCCGCGACATGAACTATCAGCGCTCGATGGCCCGGCTCCGCGGCGAAAATCCAGAGCCGCGTTACCAGTTCAAGATCCGCACCAAAGGCGGAGAGGTACGCTGGCTGGATTTTTCCGGAGCGCGCACGCAATTCGAAGGGAAACCCGCGATTCTGGCTACCGCCTTTGACATTACCGCGATCAAGCGGGCGGAGCAGGAACTCCGGGCGCGGAACATGTACCTGGACGCGCTGATCGCCAACAGTCCCTTCGGTATCGTTACCAAGGACGAAGAGAACCGCGTGCTTTTCTGCAACCGGGCTTTCGAGGAAATGTTTCTGTATTCGCAGGCCGAGCTGCGGGGAAAGTACATTGACGACATCATTGCCCCGCACGACCGGGAGGAAGCCGCGCGGATGACCCAGGCAACGCTCGACGGTGGCGTGACGCATGCGACCGCACAACGGCGCCGGAAAGATGGCACGCTGATCGATGTGGAATTGCACGGCATTCGCATTTTATCCGGCGAAATGTTCGTGGGCGCTTTCGCGATTTATCAGGACATCAGCGAACGCCGCCGCTCCGACGAAAAACTTCAGGCTTTGCGCAATCGCCTGACGCGCGCGCAGGAAGAGGAGCGTTCGCGCATCGCGCGGGATTTGCATGACGATATCGGTCAGCGGCTGGCGTTGCTGACCATCGATCTGGAGCAAATCCGGCTGGCTTCGGAGAAAATCAGCGCGGCACTCGCGATGGAATTGGAGACGCTCGCGCGGCTCGCCAGCGAGATCACCACCGATGTCCACAATGTGTCTCGCCGTCTGCATCCCTCCCAGGTCGAATTGCTCGGCTTGGCGCCCGCCCTGCATAATTTTTGCCGGGAATTTGCCGAACGCAATGCGATGAAAATTCAGTTCACCAGCGCGCCGTTGAACTGCCGGCTGCAGGACGATGCCTCTTTGTGCTTGTTCCGCGTGGCCCAGGAGGCGATTCGGAACGTGCAGAAGCACAGCGGGAGCGTTCAAGCGTTCGTGGAGCTGGAAGAAACGCCCGGGTCGCTGCGGCTGCGGATTACGGACCAGGGCATCGGTTTCGATCCCGCCGGGGCGGACTCCGCCCAAGGATTGGGCCTGCTGAGCATGGAAGAGCGCTTGCGCAGCCTGGGTGGGGAGCTGCTGGTCCATTCGGTCCCCGGCGGTGGGACCTGCATTGAGGCGAGCATTCCAGTGACCCAAAAGATCCCGGCGTAGCGCGCTGGTCTACATTCGCCTCCTCTGTTACAGTTTTCTTTCAGCCTCCGGAGCTGCTCATGCCGATTTCGAAAGAACTGCTCGATATCCTGGTTTGTCCGGTTTGCAAGAAACCCGTGCATCCGCTGGCGGATAACACGGGTTTGAAATGCGAGGCCTGCAAGCGCGTATATCCAGTGCGCGACGATATCCCGGTGATGCTTGTGGATGAAGCCTCCGTCGCCGCGGAGTGATCCACCTCCCCTGAAATGACCTCCGAACTTTCCCAAACTACCCGGCAGTTGCAACGCCTGCTGCCGCGTTTCCGCAAGCTGCGCATCGGCGTGCTGGGCGACGTCATGCTGGACCGTTACGTCTGGGGCGAGGCCACGCGGCTTTCGCCGGAAGCGGCCGTGCCCGTGGTGAATTACGTTTCGCAGCGGGATCTGCCGGGAGGGGCGGGCAATGTCGCCACAAATCTTGCAGCGCTCGGAGCGAAGGTTCAACTTTTCGGTGTGATCGGAGGAACGGCGGGCGCAGGAAGCTCTCGCGGGAAAGCGAAGCTCGATGCCGCGGATGAAGCCGGGGGCTCCTTGCGCGCTTGTCTGAAAGAGGCTGGAGTGGACGACCGTGGAATCCTTTCCGATGTCGGCCGCGTCACGACGCTGAAAACGCGAATCATTGCACGCCGGCACCAGATCGTGCGCATTGATCGCGAACGTTGCGATCCGTTGTCGCAGCCGGCGGAAGAGAAGGTTTTTCGCACACTTGTGGCGCAATTGGAGCATTTGGACGCGCTGGTTCTCTCCGATTACGACAAAGGCTTGTTGAGCGATGAGCTGACGGATCGTGTTCTGCATGCCGCGCATCAGGCAAAGGTCCCGGTGTTTGTGAAGCCGAGGAGTTCGCGGCGGCGCGCATACAACGGGGCGCGCGTGGTGGTCTGCAATGTGAAAGAGGCGGCGGACTACGTCGGACACGCGCTGCCGGACGAAAAGTCCGTTATCGAAGCGGGCCGAGCGCTGCTGGGACACTTTGGCGGGGCGGCGGCCGTGATCACACGCGGCGGCCAGGGGATGGACATTTTCCAGGAAGTCCCGCCGCACCATCTGCACATTCCCGCGACGAGCTTTGAAGTCACTTACGCCCGCGTGGGGCGCCCGGGAATCGAACGCGATGAGACCGGCCGGCAAGTGTTTGACGTAACCGGCGCCGGAGACACCGTTCTCAGCGTTCTGGCTTTGGCGATAACCGGGGGGGTGAACCTGCCGGCGGCGGCGCAACTGGCAAGTGTCGCGGCGGGAGTGGTGGTGGGAAAATTGGGCACCGCGACCGTTGCGGAGCGAGAACTAGCGGCGGCGCTGGAGTCCCATGCTTAGCGTTCGAACGCGGCAGCGCGAGGCGCTTCTCAATTTTCTTGGAGATTCATGGACAACTAAGGTGGGAAGCTGAGCGATTTATCCCTCGGCAAGACCCAAAGTGTGACGACGCGTGTTTTGCGGCTTTTTTCGCCGTCGGAAGCATCCGGCATTGGAGAGAACGGGCTGATGGCGACGTTTACGGCGATGGAGCTTCCGTCCTTGGGCGCCTTCGCGTCCATGATTTTGTAGCTCTTTACTGGGCCATAGTAGCCGTCGGCGCCCCAGTCGGCCACGAAATCGCTCATTTTGTAGCTGGCGGAAGGCTTCCAGAGGTCGTAGGCCTTGTTCGTGTCGCCGGAGACCAGCGCATCAAAAAATTGCGCGGCGGCTTTTTTCTCCGGGTAGTAGCGGAACGTGAACCACAGGACCACGGCCAGGGTAAACACCAGCGCAACGACGGTGAATGCAATGACGCGTGATTTTTGGGGTTTTTCCGCGGTTGGATCCAACAGCGAAATTCCGCGATCTCCCGGCAAGTGGCTCAAAGCACTTCTCCCATGCGGCGCTGCTCAATCAGTGATGGTACAAGAGCCTGCGCAGCCGTGCAAAGACCCTACCTTATTGGACGCTTGTTTCCTTGAATTGGTTCCCCGCGCGTGGGGCCAATCGCGGGGTTCCTGCTCGCTCATCCGGCGAGCGCGCCGCCCGAGCCGCTGGGCAGCTCGATCGCATATTTCGTGCGCGCTTTCTCCCGGTGCATTTCCATGGCGAGTTCGATGAGCCTGTCGATTAATTCGCGGAAGGGAATGCCCGATGCCTCCCATAGTTTTGGATACATGCTGATGGAAGTGAAGCCGGGAATTGTGTTCACCTCGTTTAGGAACAGCTTTCCGCCTTTTTTCTCGAGAAAGAAATCGACGCGCGCCATGCCGCTGAGCTCCAGGGTCTGAAACGCGTAAACGGCGAGCGACTGAATTTTTTTGACCTGAGCAGGCCTCAAGTCCGCGGGAATCAGGAGTTGCGTGCCCTCCTCGAGATACTTCGCGGTGTAGTCATAAAATTCGCGGTGGGGCACGATTTCACCGGGAACGGAAGCTTGCGGATCCCCGTTGCCGAGCACGGAAACCTCAATTTCCCGTGCGCTGACGGCGGTCTCCACTAGGATCTTCATGCCGAATTCGCAGGCCAGATTGAGGGCCGGTGCGAGTTCACCCGATTCGTGGACCTTGGTCATGCCGACAGAAGAGCCGAGCGTGGCGGGCTTCACGAACACGGGGTAAGGAAATTTCTCTTCAATTTCGGCCTGGACCGCGGAGGGTTCCTTTTCCCAGCGCCAGCGGTGCACGGTAGTCCAGGGCACCACAGGAATTCCGGCGGCCTGGCAAAGGCGTTTGGAAACGTCCTTGTCCATACCGATCGCGGAGCCGAGGACGCCGGCCCCGACGAATGGAATGTCCGCAAGTTCGAGCATGCCTTGAATGGTGCCATCTTCGCCGAAGGTACCGTGCATGACCGGGAAAATCACGTCGAAGCGCTGCGCGCCGGCGCCACGGTCGAGCGGCACGATGGCGGCTTCGGTGGGGTCGGCGGTGAGCATTACGCGGCGGCCAGTCTTCAGAATGTCCGGCAACAACTTCGCCGCCCCTTCGCCGACCAGCCAATGGCCGTCTTTCGTGATGCCGATGGGCACGGGTTCGTATTTGTCGGGATCGAGGCCGCGAATGACGGATGCTGCGGAGGCGAGGGAAACCTCATGTTCGCCGGAGCGGCCTCCAAAAAGCACGCCAACGCGAAGTCGTTTCTTCTTGTCTGGGGTCACGAATCGTTCCTGTCTTGCCGGGCCGAGGGAGCCGTTTTATGGATACCGAATTCAGTTATACGGGGATTCGCCGAAAAAGGGAAAAGGGAGTCTCTGCAGAGTTGCTTCACCGGCAACGGGCAAACCACTTGGCCTAGAGGATTTTTTTGCCGAGCGCGGAGAGTACGAGTTCCACGCCGAGCAGCGCCGTGCGGTTGTGTTCATCGATGACCGGATTGATCTCCACCACTTCCATCGAGACCATCGCTTCGCTGTCGGCGATCATCTCCATCGCCAAGTGCGCTTCGCGATAGGTGACCCCGCCGCGTACGGGCGTGCCCACGCCGGGAGCGTCGCTGGGGTCCACAAAATCCATATCCAGGCTTACGGCGATTCCATCCGTGTCGTCCATGGCGAATTTCAGCGCGTCTGCCATTACTTCGCGCATGCCGCGTTCATCAATCTCGCGCATGGTAAAGGTTTTGACGCCGAGTTTTTTGATGAATTTCTTTTCGTGCGTGTCGAGATCCCGGACGCCCACCAGCACGACATTTTGCGGCTCAACTTTCGGCTTAAACCCAAAAAGATCGTAGAGCTCTGGAACGCCGTACCCAAGAATCCCTGCCAAAGGCATCCCGTGGACGTTGCCGGATGGCGAGGTTTCCGGCGCGTTCATATCGCTGTGCGCGTCCAGCCAGATGCAGCCGATCTGCTTTTTTTCCTTCTTGAAGTGCGCCGCGACGCCGCTGACCGAACCCACGGCTATCGAATGGTCTCCGCCAAGGACCAGCGGCAGGAAACCGTCCTCGAGCGCCTTTTGCACGGCGATTCCAAGATCCTTGCAGGCATCCGTGATTTCTTCGACGTATTTTGCGCGCTTCTCGCCGATGGGCATTTCCTCCGGTTGCTTCACGGAGATGTTCCCGATGTCTTCCACTTGGGTGCCCAGTTGCTTGATGCGCGCCTGCAGGCCGGCTACGCGCAGGGCGGAAGGGCCCATGTCCACGCCGCGGCGGCTGGCGCCGAGGTCCATGGGTACGCCGATGATGCGAATCTTTTGCGACATAACGTGGCTCCGTGAGGCGTGGCTAGCGACGAGCGACGGGTGAGGCCACGCGCCATGGGCGCACCAGTCACCCCTCACTATGGTCTAGGTTGAAGTACGAACTTATGGAAATGCCGAGACGGTACTGCAGCTATCCCGCTCTTAAGGATATACCCGATAAATCATCCTTGGGAAGGGAATGACCTCGCGGATGTGCTCGGTGCCGCAGATCCAAGCCACGGTGCGCTCCAACCCGAGTCCGAAGCCGGCATGGGGGACACTGCCGTAGCGGCGGAGGTCGAGGTACCACTGGAATGCCTCTTCCGGTAAGCTGTGTTCTTTCAATCGTTTAACCAAAAGATCGTAGTCGTGGATACGTTGGCTGCCTCCGATGATCTCGCCATAACCTTCCGGGGCGAGCATATCGAAGGAAAGTGCCAAATCGGGACGCTCCGCATCGGGTTGCATATAAAAGGCTTTAATGGCCGCCGGGTAGTGATGAACCATCACCGGGCGATCAAAGCTGCTGGAGATGATGGTTTCTTCATCCCCACCAAAATCGTCGCCAAACCTGGCGGGGTTGCCGTTCTTCTGCAACACGCTGACGGCCTCTTCGTAGGTGATCCGGGGGAATGGTGGCTTGATATTTTCCAGCTTTTTGATGTCGCGCTTTAGGACTTCGAGTTCTCGAGATTTGTGTTTCACCACTCCCTGAACCATGGCGCTGACCAAGCCTTCGCCAAGGTCCATCATGTCGTTCAAACCGGCGTAGGCGGCTTCGGGTTCCAGCATCCAGAACTCGGTCAGGTGGCGGCGGGTCTTGGACTTTTCCGCACGGAAGGTGGGGCCGAAGGTATAGACCTTGCCCAGGGCCATGGCCGTCGCTTCGATATAAAGCTGGCCGCTTTGGGTGAGGTAAGCCTTCTGGTCGTCAATGTAGTTCACTTCGAAAAGAGTGGTGGTGCCTTCGCAGGCCGCCGGGGTGAACATGGGCGCGTCGGTGAGCGTGTATTCCTGCGAATCCATGTAATCGCGCGCGGACTTGATGGCTTGCGCGCGGATGCGGAGGATCGCAGCCTGGCGCGGAGTCCGGATCCAGAGATGCCGGTGGTCCAGCAGGAAATCGACGCCGTGTTCCTTGAGCTGGATGGGAAAAGGCGTGGATTCCGGGACTTTCTGCACGATTTGAATTCGCGTGAGGCCGATTTCGTAGCCGCCGGGCGCGCGCTGTTCGCCGCGGATTTTTCCCGTGACGATCACGCTCGATTCCTGCGTGAGGCCCTTCAAAGCTTCAAAGGCTTCCGGATTTTCCTTCAGCGAGCAGACGCCCTGGATGATGCCGGTGCCGTCGCGAAAGATGGGGAAAACGAGCTTTCCGGATTCGCGGATGTTGTAGAGCCAGCCGCGGATGGTGACATCCTGGCCGTCATACTGGCCTGCCTTTTCGATGGTGATTGTGGTCATAGCGAGGTTCTCTGTTCTGTACGCAACTCCACAGTTTAGCAGAAGAATCAGCACCGCCTCCGCCTTCGCGGTTGCCAGGCGGGTGAATTACCCCTTCGGTTGCATCCCGCAAAATCGGGAAGAAACACCTGAACCCGCCACCTGCGCTTTGGGACAGTCTTTCATTCGGCACGGTCCGTGGGTTGCATGCCTTGGACGTGACGAATCCTCTCATACTGAACGTAGCGAGGTTCTCATGAACACTCAAATGGCGCCTGTGGCCCTGTGTCTGGCGGTAGTTTACCTGGGTCTATTTTCCGGCCGGCTGAACGCGCAACAGACGGAAGCGCGATTGACCGAGGCGGAGGCAGCCCGCGCCGCCACGCCCGCTTCGCGAGCCGGCGCGGATGCTCCCCTGCCGACGGCGCAGGAACTTCTGAGGAAAAGCGATGAAGCGGCCGGAGGCGAGGAGGCCTGGAAGAAAACCACCTCCCGGCGGTTGAAGGGGCTCTACCAATCCGAGGATTCCTCCGTTTTCGTGGGCATGGAAATCCTCAAGAAGTCGCCCAACAAATCGCTCACCAAGATTTCGCTGCCCAACGGTGTGATGATCCGCGAAGTTTGCGACGGGCGCACGGCGTGGATCGAAAATTCCGCCAAGGGATATCACGAGTACACCGGCGCGGCGCTGGAGGCCAAGCTGCGCGAAGCCAATTTTCAGGATCCCGGCAGCATCGAGAAATTCGCCAGAGCCGGGAAAGTCACCGGGGTGGAGAAAATCGGCGCCCACACCGCCTACGTGCTGGAATTCGACATGGATAAGAAGATGCACTCGAAGCTTTATTTCGACGCGGAATCCGGTTTGATCGTCCGCTCGGAAGACGTGATTGTCACTCCTGAAGGCCCCTACCCGGTGAAGGTCGATTTCGACGATTACCGCGATGTGGACGGCCTGAAATTTCCGTTTCGCATGAAACGGACGGAAAAAGGATCAGTGATCCTGATTCGCATCACGCAGGTGACTGTGAATCCGACGCTCGACGACACGCTGTTTCTAAAGCCCGATTTCGCCAAATAGCAGAATCGCTCCTTCGCCAATCGAGAGGGAGAAATTGTCGTGAATTCAACTCGTGCCATGACCCTGGGCGCTCTCCTCGCTGGTAGTTTGTGTTTTGCCCTCTGGGTGCAGATTGCTCCCGCGCAGAACCAGCAAGCTGCCGGTAGTCCGGAGACGGCTAAGCCGCCAGCACAGCGAACGAACTCGCAGCAGCCCGCGGAGCAATCCGATCCCGTGGATCAACCGATGTCGCTGGCTGACGCGGCGCGATTGGCGCGTGCCAAAAAACCTGCTTCGGATAAGGCCGTAAGAAAGTACGACGACGATACCTTCCCGCGCAGCACGCCGCTCCCGCAGAAAAAAACGGCGGAGAGCGGCACAGTGAGCCATTCCGCTGCGAATTTGCCTCTGGATGAGATGAAGGGGAAGCTGGTGTTGCTGGATTTTTGGGCGTCCTGGTGCGGGCCTTGCCGCGCGGGTGTACCCAATGTGCAGCGCATGCAGTCCATCTATGGCGGTGAAGATTTTATGGTGGTCAGCGTCAGCGAGGACGAAGATGAACCGACTTGGCGCAGCTATGTGGCGAATCACCAGATGACCTGGACGCAGCGGTTTGACGGGGATGATTCCCTGCAACATCAGTTTCAAGTAGGAGCGCTGCCAACCTATATTCTGCTCGACCGCGACGGGCAGGAAATTCAACGTTGGGTGGGAGAGGATCCCGGCCACAGCATCCTGGAACGCATCGGGCCGCAAATCAAAAGGCGCTTGCAATCCCGGGAATCCGACACAACAGCCGAAAACTAGAACAAGAAGACTCCCTAGGCCCCGCTAAAGGGTCTGAAGGTCTTCTTCCAGGCGGTCGAGGGATTTCGCGGCCGCGAGGATTTGATCCATCAGGCCGGGTGCGTCGGGGCCCGTCTTCTCTTTGAGTTCCAGCGTCAGCGGAATTTCACCGTTGGGCAGGGAGCGAAACAGTTTCAAGGCAGACAGCCAGTCGATCGAGCCGTCATAGGGCGGCAAGTGCGCGTCCTTATCGCCGAGATTGTCGTGAATATGGGCGCTGGCGATGTGGTCGCGCATGGATTCGAAACTGGAGGCGACGCGCTCCTCCTCGGGCCCATCGGCGAGATGCGCGTGGCCGATATCGAAGTTGAAGCGCAGCGCATGGAGGCGCGTTTCTTCGACAAATGCGCGCAGATAGGCGGGTTCGCCCATTTCGCTGGTGGTGTTTTCTACGCAGATCGTTACGCCTGCGTGCTTCGCATGCAGGGTGAGGTGCTCCAGCGAACTGAAGGCGGCATCGCGCTTGCGCGGGTCGGCGGCATCGCGGTGGCCGCCCATGTGCAGAATCATGCGGTCGAAGGGCAAATCCTCGGCCACGTCGATGGCGCGTTTCAATTCGTCCATGGCCTCGATGCGGCGCACCCGTTCAACCTCCGTGATCGAAAGAGGGGAGCCGCCTTCGCGATTGGGGCCGGAATCGCGGCTCGTGGGCGCGTGCAGCGACGCGAGCTGCAGGCGATTGTCGGAGAGAACTTGCCGGAGGGAACGAACTTCCTGTTTGTTGGCGTAATCGAAATGGCCGCGGCTGGCGAAAAGCTCGATGGCCTGGAATTTCGCCTTGTGGACTTCGGCCAGAAGTTCGGGCGTGAGCTTCTTGGAGACGAAGAGGTAGGTCGAAAGGATTCTTTCCATGGCCTAGAGTCTAACGCGAGCGGGGGCGGAACTCACCGTCTTCGCTAATAGCCTACCGACGAGCCTTCATCGCGGGGATCGGCGGCGCCGCAGCGCTCGCCGGATTTCGGGTCGATGCCGATGGCGTTGACCAGGCCAATGTGCCCGCGGCGCTTCACGCTGTAGCCGCGCGCTTTCATCTGTTCTTCCATTTGGGGAGAGAACAGCTTTTCCATTACCACGACGTCCGGCACCCACTGGTGGTGAAAACGCGGCGCGTTAATCGCGGATTGCGCGTCCATGCCCAGGCGCATCCAGTTGAGGACCGTCAGCAATGTAGCGGAGATGATCGTGGGTCCGCCGGGCGAGCCCGTGACAAAACTGAGTTGTCCATTGCGCAGCACGATACTGGGCGTCATCGAACTGAGCGGCCGCTTGCCGGGCGTGATCGTGTTTCCTTCCGACTGGATCAGGCCGAAAAGCGCGTTGGGCACGCCGGGCTGCGTGGTGAAATCGTCCATCTCATCGTTGAGCAAAAAGCCTGCCGAGGAAGTGACGTGCGAGCCGAACCCGTCGTTCAGGGTAGTAGTGCAGGCCACGGCGTTTCCGGCCGCGTCGACGACCGAAAAGTGCGTCGTGTGCCGACCTTCGCCAAGGCTCACAATTGTGTTTGGCGGGGCGGTGACGCTTGCGCCCTGATGGCATTCGTGCGGAGTCCCTGCTCTCACCTCTTTGCTGGAGCTGGCTCTCATCGGGTCAATCGTGGCGACGAGTTCTTGCGCGTAGCACGGGGAAATCAGCCCGGCGACGGGAACCGTAGAGAAGTCCGGATCGGCCAGGTAGGTGGCGCGATCGGCGAAGACGCGGCGCATGACTTCGACGACCATATGGACGCTTTGCGGATCGTCCCAGCCCTTCAAAGGCACATTCTGGAGCATGTTCAACGCTTCGAGTTCCGCGACCCCGCCGGAACTTGGCGGAGGCGGAGCCAGCACTTCCCACCGATCGTCGCCAATGGTGTAGCTGCCGTGCAGAACTTCGCGAACTTTCGGCTGGTAGTGCGCGAGATCGTCGAGGGTGATCAGGCCGCCGAGCGCCGCCATGTCTTGCGCCAGCATTTGGGCTGTTTCGCCGCGATAGAATTCGTCGGGGCCGTTTTTCGCGATGCGTTTGAGGGTTGCTGCGAGTTCCGGCTGGCGAAGCGTGTCGCCCGGGCGATACATTTTTCCATCGTTCAGGAAAATGTGGGTGCTCATCGAAAACTGCTGCAGGTATTTGCGTTCTTCGGCAAACTCGCGGGCAAGGTTTTCGCTGACGGCAAAGCCCTCTTCCGCCAGCCGGATGGCGGGCTGCATCACATCGGCGAGCTTCATCGTACCGTGGGTCTTTAGCGCCAGCGCGAGGCCGGCGACGGTGCCGGGCACGGCGACGGATCGGTACCCGATGACCGAGGCTTGTTCGTCGAGTTTGCCGTCGGCTTTGATGTACATTTCACGCGTGGCTTTGCCGGGAGCCACTTCGCGGTAGTCGAAAAAATCCGTCTTCCCATTGGCGAGATGGACCATCATGAATCCGCCGCCGCCGATATTGCCTGCCGCGGGTTCCACGACGGCGAGCGCGAAGGCCGTCGCCACGGCCGCATCCACCGCGTTGCCGCCACGTTTCAGAATTTCCACGCCGGCCACGGAAGCAAGAGATTCATCGCTGGCGACCATGCCATGCGCGGCGCGTACGGGTTCGCGCGGCCAGTCTTTTGGAATGTCCGCATGGTCGCGAAATTCAGCGGCAGCTTGCGCGAAGGCACCTGGCGAGAAAGCAGCGATCAGGGCGAAAAAGGCAACGATTTTTCGAGGCATGGCGAAGATTCGACACTAAGGGAATCAAGCAAACGCGTCAAGGCTGGGCCGGAACGATGGCGATTCGGATTTCAGCTTCGATTATTGGGATGCGTGGTTCACACCCGTGAAGGCTCCGGAAAAGAAGCGACTACTCGGCGAGGAATTCAACGTTGGCGGGGCCTGGGAGCAGGCCTGCGGCGGTGCCGCGTTCGATCAGCTCGCACACGGCTTTTTTGCCCTTTTCGCCGTAGCCGAGCGTCCACTTGTTGACGTACATGCCGACAAATTTGTCGGCTAGCTCGGTATCCATGTCGCGGGCAAATTGCATGGCGTAGTTCAGGGCTTCTTCGCGGTGCTCGAGGCCGTAGGAGACGCTGTCGCGGATGGTTTTGGCGATCAGACGGCCCATGTCCGGGCCGAGCGAGCGGCGAACAGCGTTGCCGCCCAGTGGCAGCGGAAGATTGGTCAATTCCTGCCACCAGATTCCGAGATCCACTACCTTGTGCAGGCCGAGCTGCGGGAAAAACAGCTGCCCCTCGTGAATCAGCAGGCCGGCTTCCACCACTTCGTTCTTCACCGCTTCAATAATTTTGTCAAAGGGCATCACCACGGCTTCGAAATCCGGCTGGAAGAGTTTCATCGAGAGATACGCGGAGGTTTTCAAGCCGGGCACGGCGATGCGCTTGCCCTTGAGCTCCTGGGGACGCAGGGACTTTGTGGATACGACGATGGGTCCGTAGCCTTCGCCGAAGCTGGCGCCGCAATCGAGCAGCACGTATTTGTCGCGGATCGAAGGATAAGCGGCAAAACTCACGGCGGTGACGTCGTAGGTTTCCGCCAGCGCCGCTTCGTTGAGGCTCTGGATATCCGAGAGGATGTGCGTGTACTTGTAGCCCGGGGTCGCCAGCTTGTGCGTGGCCAGGGCGTAAAACATAAAAGCGTCGTCGGAATCCGGCGAGTGCGCGAGTTTAAGTTCGCGCGGTTCTTTCTCGGTTTTCGATGCCACTTGTCGTGCGGCCATGGGTTCTGCTTCCTCTGACCCGGAAGGACGCCCGCGGAGTAGACTCGACCACCGGTTCATTCTGCGGGGACGAATGAAAGGGGATCGGAGAGCTTCGGAACTTGCGTGGCTTGCGGCCGGGCTTGCAACTGCAATGGAAAGCCTAACACACCCGTAGTGTCTGTACAAAGTTGTTCGAGGTTGCGCTAAACGGCGGAGACCAGATGGGCAATGGCGTCTTCGAAGGCGACTCGGCCCTGGAGATACGGCTGCCAGTAGACATCGATGAGGTGAAGATACTCGCCCCAGCCGCGTTGCTTGAATTTTTCGGCCAATGCCGACTGCGGCGGGGTGGTAGTCGCGTTTTGCGGCGCGGGTGCGTCGCTGGATTTCGGTTCGGAGGATGCCCCTTGCAGGACGGGGCGCAAAACTTCGCTGGTGGTGTAAAGGAGAAGCGCGTGCCAGAGGTCGCGCGGGATGGGCTTTTCGCGCTGGCGGCACTCGCGGGCGATGGCGTCTTTCACCGGTGTGGAGATGCCATGCGAGGACTCCTCGAAGAGGACAGCGAGCGCCTCCGTGCCCTGATTGCGCGCGTCGGTGCTGGAAATGGTCACGCGCAGCGGGTCGAGCGTGGTGAACGCGCCCGCGGCGTTCGCGTACGCGCAGACTTCCACGCGGATTTTCTCATTCGGCCAGGTCGATTGATAGATGTCGGCAAGCCGCTGCGAAATGCCGACGCCTTGCTCGCGCACCAGCGGCGCCACACGCGCCACCCACCGCCGGTTGGCGCGATCCTGGTCGACCCACCAGTGGCTGCGATAAATGGGAGCGGCGGCTTCCAGGATGACGCCAACGTTTCCCGGCAGGCCGGCGTCACACCGTTTTTTCGCTTTGCCGAGGAGTTCGTTGCAGTCCTCGAAATCGCCTAGCTGATTTTTCAGAAGAATCAGGTCCAGGTTGACCTGCTCGTCCTTGTTCGCATAGTTGCTGCGGTAGTAGTCGATGGCCTGGTTCCAGATTTTCTGTTCTTCGGGAGGCAACGTAATCGGTGCCTGCTTGAGCGTGGGCCCACCGGATTTTCCCGCCGAAGCCCTGGCTTCCGGCGTGGATTCGCGCAAGCGGGCCTGATAGTAGAGGAACTGGTGAAGATTCACCCAGAATCCGCTGTGGAATTCAAAGACCGGGAGCGGGCCGAGTCCGGACTCCACCTCCTGCCCGCGGGTGGACGGAGCGGCGGTCATCAGAAAAAGCAGGGCGCAGCACGAGAGCAGGAAGCGCGGCAGCGGGAGGTGCATATCCGATGCCGAATAGTAACGCACTTCCCGCCCGCTACAAATCGCCAGTTTGCCGCGCGCTAGAATTCCCCGCCGGTCTCCGTAAACCATCGCGCCAGCTTCGATTGCTGCTCCGGATCGACAGCGACGAAGACGAGTCCCATGCCCAAGCCTGGGCTGACGTAGACCACGCGGCCGACGGCTTCGAAAATTTCCTGATGGTGGGTGATGCGCAGGCGCACCTCGGAACCTTCGGGAACCGGATTCAGCGTGTCAATGTAACAGCCGGTCCGGCTGATATCCGCCGTTCGCGCGGTTAGCCTGGCTCCGCGGGGAAGTTCCACGACATCCGCCGCGAGAACCATCGCGAAGCGCGGGGCGGATCGCCGCTCCACTGTGACTTGGGGCATGCCCTTTCTCCTGCCATGCACACACCCGCCTGTTTGCAGGAGAAGGAAGCTTGCGCCGCGGAGTTGCCGCGCGTTGCCGTGGATGGATGAGCCCATTCTTATTCTGGCGCGACCAACGGCGCTTCGCAACGCAGATCGGCCGAGAAGCGCGAAACAATTAATGTGGGGGATCGGAAGCGGGAGTTTTAGATTCCTCTAATTTTGGGTCAAGCAAGCCGCCGACGGAGCCCTTGTGGTCTCCGGCACGCAGCACGCCGTCCGAGCCACAGAAGAACGACCGCTGCCCCGTGCGTCCGTACTCGCTGGGAATTGCGGCGACTTCAAACTTCGCGGGTGCGCCGGAGGTGTTCGCGCCGACGATGACGTAGCGATAGGAGTAACCATCCTTGCGGCCCTTGGCCACCTCTTCGTCCACCAGGCCCGCTTTATCGGCTTTACGCGTGCCGTCGAGCGCGGGTCCCAGCGCCTGCAACGAATCGGGCAGGCGCGTGTAGGTCTTGCGATAGGTTTCGATGGCTTCGATGAGCATGCGGAGATTGGCGACCGCCTCCTGTTCGTTGGCTTTCATCTCCGCGCGGTCCCATTCGGTTTCGAGCGAAGGCAGATCCAGGAAGAGGAGACCCAGTGAGAGGATTTTCCATTGGCCGTTTTCGAGAACCATGCCCATAGTGACGTGGTGAGCGGAATTGCCGACGTTGTCGGTGGCGTCCTTGATGGTGAGGGGAATATAAGCGAGATTATCGCGCAGCTCGGGCGGGTCGAGTTCCATCACCGTGGTCACTTCGGATGTGGCGCAAGAGACCATCAGGCGGCCCTCAACGCCATTGTCGGCGCTGGGCTTGCCCGGCTGGTCGAGCAGCACGAAACGCTTGAGCAGCGTGGTGCGCGCCGGCGGCGTCATGCGGCTGAACGCTTCGGCGTTGCGCGCCGTCAGGGCGTGCGCAAATTTATCGGCATCCTGCGAACAAGCGGCCACCAGCGCGTCGCGCAGCGCGCTGGTGGCCGCGCCCCCGGGCGCGGGCGATTGCGCGGGCGCGGCGGCGGCGAATCCCAAAACCGCAAGCGCCAGAATCACACTGAGCGAACCGCGGAAGAACTTCTGCAGCTTTCGAATCACGAAGACGAATCCTTTGCACTTTGCAGGATGGCCGCCAGGTTTTGCGTGAACACGGAGCGCGGCAGCACTTCCGTGCAACCCGCCGTCCGAGCCTGAGCCGCGAGTTCCGTCTGCACGTGCGACAAAAAGGCCACCACGCGCAACTCTTTTTGAGTTGCCCGGATACGCTGGATGGTTGCCACGGGCTGGTTGCGCGAATTCAAGTCCACGATCACCAGGCGGGTCGGCGGCTCCAGCAGGTTCATCAGCGCTTCGGGATTGCTGGCCACCTTGAATTCCAGGCCGAGGTGCTTGGCCGTTTCCGCCACCTTCATTTGAAAAAACAAATCGTCAATCAGTGCGGCCACACGACCCATTTGTTTTTCTCCCTATTTCCCCATACCATTTGCGGGCTTTTCCGCGGGGCCCTGGCGGGATACAATCAGCGTGCCCCCCAGAGGACTGTGATGCAAGCTCTTTCGCGAGTATCCACTCTGCAGCCGGCGGTTTCGCTCCTGGAAAAAACGCCGCCCATGCTTGAGCTCCTGCTCCGCGATGTTCCCGAGGACATTCTCGACTGGAAGCCGGCCGCCGAACGCTGGTCCATCACGGAAGTCCTGGCGCATCTGCTGGTGATCGAGCAGCTCTATGGCGACAGGGCCAAGCGCATGGTGGTGGATGACAATCCGCAGTTGGCGCGGTATGTTCCGCCCGACGAGCCGGCGCCTCACCAACGCACCGCGCGCCAGCACCTGGACGACTTCGTCGCCGCCCGCCGCGCACACATTTTCTTCTGGCATTCGATACCCGCCAGCGGCGGCTCGCGCACCGCAGTGCACGCCGAAATGGGGCAAGTCACGCTGCTGCAACTCCTGAACGAACTCGCGAATCACGATCTCGGCCACTTGCGGCAAATCGCGGAGCTCTATCGCGCGAAGGCGTTCTACCCGTACGCCGGCCCATTCCAGAGGTACTCGAGTCCCAAACCATGACTGACCATCCGGAAGACCTACGGCTGACCGCCGCTCAGGCACTCGACGTGACGCTGTATTCGCGGCCGGGTTGCCATCTTTGCGAAGCCGCCAAGGCGGCGATTGACCCATTGTTGGCGGAATTCGGCGCGCTGCTTCGCGAGGTGAACATCGATCTCGATCCAGTGCTGGTGGAACGTTACGGCTGGGACATCCCGGTCATTTTCATTGGCAGCCGCAAAGCGGCAAAGCACAAGGTGAACGTGAAGCAATTCCGGCGGCAATTGCAGGAAGCGAAAGACGGTGCGGTGCAAACTGCGCCCACGAAGGCTCGAAAAAAAGGAGCTTAGTGGCCTTCGGCAGCCGCGTGCGCGCCGACGGTCTCGTCGGGAACGTCGCCCTTGCGGCCCTTTACGCGGTCGTACACGCTGACCGCGCTTACCGAACCCAGCGCCTCGTTATAGAACGTCGGCACGCCCAGGGCGGTGCGCAGCTCCTCGTTGAACATGCGCAGGTTGCTTAAGTGCGACGACAGCGCGGGAAACTTCAGGCCCTCATCGGTCAGCAGAAATTTCTGGTAGCCCGCGTCCCACAAGCGCGTAAACTGCCCCTTCAACATGATGGTCGGGAGCACGGTCATGCGGAATCTCCCGTCGGGATCCTGGCGGAATTCCGCGCCGCAGCCGTACTTTTCCACGCGCACGACACCGCGCGTGCTGCCCACGCCGAAGCCTAGCGCGGCCAGGCTGTCCATGGCCTTCTTTTCAAACCGCTCGTTTACATTCCACATAGCTGCATCAGAGTACGATTTCGGCCAGGTTCTGTAAAGAGAGGCGCCTGAGTCGCGTTTGTATTCGCCTTTGCTCCCCAAGGCATACCGCGTAAAATGGTTGGTAGGAAAACATCATGTCTACCAAAACGCAGCCGTTGACCGGTCCGGCGCCGGCAGCGAGCCTTACCAATGAAGAAATTCTCCGTTACAGCCGGCACCTGATCATGCCCGAGGTGGGCATGGATGGTCAGCTGAAGCTGAAGGCGGCCAAGGTGCTGCTCATCGGCACCGGCGGCCTGGGCGCGCCGCTTGGCTTGTATCTCACCGCGGCGGGCATTGGGAAAATCGGGTTGGTGGACTTTGACGTTGTGGATTTCACTAACCTGCAGCGGCAGGTAACGTTTGGCACCAGCGACGTGGGCCAGCCGAAAACCGCGGCCGCGAAGGCGCGCCTGAGCAATCTCAACCCAAACATCGAGATCGCGACCTACGAAACCAAGCTCACCAGCGAGAATGCGCTGGAACTGTTTAAGGATTACGACGTCGTCGTGGACGGCACCGATAATTTCCCCACGCGGTATCTGGTGAACGACGCTTGCGTGCTGCTGGGCAAGCCGAACGTTTACGGCTCGATTTTCCGGTTCGAAGGACAGGTCACCGTTTTTGGCATGCCCGATGGCCCCTGCTATCGTTGTTTGTACCCTGAGCCGCCTCCGCCGGGCCTTGTTCCCTCCTGCGCCGAAGGCGGCGTGCTGGGTGTGCTGCCCGGAATTATCGGCTCCCTCCAGGCGATGGAAACAATCAAGCTGATCCTCGGCAAGGGCGAATCCCTCGAAGGTCGCTTGCTGCTGTTCGATGCCCTGGCGATGAAATTCCGCGAGTTGAAGCTGCGCAAGAATGCAGATTGTCCGGTATGTGGAACCAATCGCACGATCCACAAGCTGATCGACTACAACGAATTCTGCGGCATCCGCGGCGAGGAAGAGCCGGAAAGCAATTTGCACGTTCCGGAAATCACCGCGCGGGAACTGAAGCAACGCCTCGACAGCGGCGATGATCTCTACATCCTCGACGTCCGCGAACCGCACGAATTCCAGATCTGCAATCTGAACGGGCATCTGATTCCACTGGGCGAACTGCCGCGGCGGGTGCACGAACTGGATTCTTCGCACGAAATTGTGGCGCATTGCCGCAGCGGGAAACGTTCGGCGGAAGCGGTGGACTTTCTGCGCAAGGCGGGATTCCGGAAAATTCACAATTTGCGCGGGGGAATTCTGGCGTGGTCCACGGAAGTGGATCCGTCGGTCCCGCGGTATTAGGATTTGCATTGGAATGTGGCCGGTCTAAAGTCCGGCCACTACATTGAATTCGGCGGAGGCTCCATTGGCGACGACAAAAGTGACGGTTTTCTCGAACGGCCCGATGAGGATTGAGGGCGACTTCACCATCGTGGATCAGAATGGCAAGGAGTTCGGCCTGGGAGGGCGGACGGCGGTTTCTCTGTGCCGCTGCGGCCAAACCGCGAACACTCCATTTTGCGACGGCACGCACAAGCGAATTAACTTTGTCTCACAGGTGGAAGCCCGCGATTTACCCCCAAAACCCTAAGAAACGCTGACTCAGCGCAAGTTGAGACTGTCTCATCATGAGACTTTGCCCAGATTCGGCACTCGGTTGCTCAAACCTCTGCTAACTCTCTGGATACATTCACGATAGTGTTTCAAAACAGCATTCTAACGCACCTTACTGGCGTCTCGACTTGTGTCTCAGGCCTCTCCGTCCTCCTTCGCCTGTTTATTAATTCCATAATTTTCAACAGCTTGTAGACCCCCTCGAGCCTGAAGAAAAGGGCACGGACGTGCTATTTCAGGCTCGGACCGAGTTTCTCCGGCATTTGGGGGAAGTTTTGGGCGATTGGGCGAAAATCACGGGTTTCTTCCGCAAAGACCGCGGGCACTTGCCGGCGATCGCCTATGGCGTTTTCGGCTTGGTGTACCTGGCCGTGATTTTCTACTCGCGCCAGGCGAGACTCTTCGGCAGCCCCACGACCTACATGTTTCTCGAGGTAGGGGGCTCGTTGCTCTGCTTCTGCTATGCGGCAAACGCGCTGGTTCGTTTCCGGGGGACCCACGATCGCATCGCGCTGATTCTCGCGTTTGGTTTTGTGCTCTCCGGAATGATCGAGACCATCGGCTACTTCGGGCTGAATGAATTGCTTCATTCCGGGACCGGCGTCCTGGCGCATGTGCCCATGGGCTGGATGGTGGGCCGCACGATGCTCGCGGTTCTGCTGCTTGCGGCGCTCGCCGTAGAACGGTTCATTCCGATTGCACGGCAGCCCAGCCGGGAAACGGCTGGGGCTTTGTTTGTTGTAGCCGCTGCCGCATATGTCACCAGCGCCGCGTTCATGGCCGCTCCGGCGACACCTGTGGCCAATGCCGGGTCATTTTTCTCGCGCCCCTGGGAATTGCTCCCCGGCGGCTTGTTTGCACTGGCCGCGATTTTCTTCTATCAGCGGTACCTGAAGGAGAAGAAGAACGACAGCGATGCTTCGCTGTACGACTACTCTCTTTTCCTTGTTGCTCTTCTCAATGCCGGATGCCACGTGGCGGCGCTGTTTTCACGCCGCTTGTTCGATGGCCCGTTTTTCTTTGCGGAACTCAACAAAGTGGCCAGTTACGCGATCATGCTGGGCGCGGCGCTGATTGACCAGGCACGCCTTTTCGACCAGGTGCGCTCGATGGCCGTGAGCGATCCGCTGACCGGCCTGGCCAACTACCGCCGTCTGATTGCGGTGATTGAATCCGAACTCGACCGCTCCCGCCGCACTCGCCGGCCGT